>JAABUJ010005788.1_pt1 | contig 12214 bp, 13 predicted proteins | sample 5559131 | NCBI WGS metagenome assembly JAABUJ01 (sample SAMN10711875, study PRJNA513366) | rock metagenome | isolation source: Antarctica rocks | place: Antarctica: Victoria Land, Mt New Zealand nord | collected 2016-01-07
TACCGCAATGATCGTGATCCTGATCAGCCCCGGGGGCAGCAAAACAACACCTACAACCGATAAGATCGGGAGCCAGGGAACACGCGCTAAATTTCTTCTCGTGCTAGCCTCTTGCTTCTTTGGAACCCTCCGGGATGGCTCCGATTGTCCTCCCCAGCCGGATTAGCACGGCGTCGAGAGGGTTTGATGGGTCTAGGGCTGCGGTTTTTTGATTTGCCTTAAAGCAGAAAGAATCTTGGTAGACGGTTCCGGTCGAGTTTTGCAACTTAGGCAAAATCACTGGGCTTTGCGGCTGCGGATCGCGAAAGCTGTAGGCGTTCGAGGTCCGCCGCGGCACCAGGACCACCAAGGGACCGATGAGCCCTGGCGTGACCACCCGCTGCCGCACCAAGCGGTTCTCCCAGGTCAGCACCTGCCCGGCCTCCAGTGCCGCGATCGCCCGCGCCACCGTCGAGCGGTCCACCTTGGCCTTCTCGGCGATCGCTTCGTAGCTCGGGAAGCAGCGGCCGGTGTGGGTGTTGTGGAAACCCCACAGCAGCGCCCGCAGCACGTCCAGGCAGGCCCGCGTCAGCGGTCCCCGGTGTTGTCCCCGGCGGCGGTGCAGCGCCGTGTAGCCCTGGGCGTAGGCCCAGATGCGAGCTTTTGCGTTGCGGTCGAGCGGGATGGCCCGACCTGGTCCGAATACCTTGTCCCGGCGCCTGCCGGGGTTTGCTCTGCGCATGGCGTTCCTGTCGGTTGCTGGGCAACCGCCGGGTCGGAGCCGGGACACCAGGCAAAGCTCAGGCGTCGCAAGGTTTCGCTTGCAAAAACGCCGGAGATAAGGGAAACATCGGTTTGTCACGACTGATGTTTTCCCGGCTCTGCCGGTAGTGCGGCCCGCCCCTAAACCCGGCGGGTCTTGCTACTTCTGGGCTAGTCGTTCTCCGATCGCAATGGCTTGACAGCCCGAGGGTAGGCCGCCATGCGCCAGCCTGAACGATGCGCCACCAAAACTCAACAAATCTTCATAAGTGCCTGGGAAGCGTGCAAAGCCACTAGGGCTCAAGGATGCACGTTCCCAAAGGGGCTCACCCGATAGGCCCGCTGATTCACACAAAACCACATTTGTGGTTATGTGGTTTTCCGTATCCACTCCTCGATAAGGCGGGTGATTTGCTCGCCCATCCGGGTCTGATTGATCGCGCAAGCTGCTTTAAACCGAGCATGAAGCTGCGATGGTATGTCGATGCTCAACCGCGTTTGTTGCTCGCCTGTGGCTCTCGCTGCCTCCTTCGGCGTTGCGACCACCCCGACCGACGCCGTGCCTTCATCAACCCACCCCTGTACGTCCTGAGCGCCGCGGGCGGGCATCTTAAACTTGCTGCTCATGCTGCCATCCCTTCGAGCTCTGCGAGAATCGCCCGAACCTCATCAGCTGCGGGTCCATCCGGCTGTTGCTCGATCACGGTTCGGCCTGCGGTCATCGCATCGGCGTAGATCACGCGCTGCGTCGTGCTGGCTGTCAGGATGGGCAGGGCAAACTCTGCCAGGGCGTCCCCGATCTCCCGGCTTAGAACGCTCCGGCTAATTTTCCGTGAAACCACAAATGTGGATTTCCTTATTTCCTTAAAACCGTGCGCCTCCTTCACGAGATTGACCGTCTCCCGACTGGCCCAAAAATCCGCTCCGGATGGTTGCACCGGGATCAGCACCACGTCCGCCGCCGCTATCGCTGAGCGGGCAACCTCGTAGCTCCGTGGTGCTCCGTCGATGATGATCGAATCGTAGTCGGCCGACATGGCGGGCAGGTCCCGATGCAGCACCGGTTTCGCCAGCCCGATCACCTGAAACGGCAACGGCTCCTGGCGGATCGCGGCCCAATCCTGTGCCGTCTGCTGAGGGTCAGCGTCTATCAGCAATACCCGCTTGCCTTGTGCTGCCATGGCGGCGGCAAGGTTCAAGGCAATCGTGGTTTTGCCCGCTCCTCCCTTCTGGTTGACAACTGCGAGGATCACGATCCGTTTTCCCACAAATGATGAAACACGGTTAACCATATAACCACATAACCACAAATGCTTAAATGTGGGTATCCTGTCGTCCTAACTCTCTGATAATATGTCTGAAAGCGACTGCTGCTATGGCGCAGCACCATCCGTATGATGCACGTACCGCTTTCCAGATGTAAGCTTCAAGCGTATAAGAGCCTATGGAGTTTGCCTGGGACCCGACCAAAAGCGACGCCGCCTATGCGGCACGGGGCTTCGGTTTCACGGTGGCTGCCAGCATCTTTGCCGGCCGTGTCATTGAGGTGGAAGACACACGGCACGACTACGGTGAGGTTCGTATTCAGGCGATCGGTCAAGCCGCAACCGGGCAGGTGTTGGCCGTGATCTACACCGACCGGGGTAGCGTGCGCCGGATCATATCGGCACGGATTGCAAGCAAGAGGGAGCGTGCAGAATGGCTGAGACAATCCGCGTGACGCTGGCCGAAGCCATCGCAGCGGCCCCTGGCCAGGTCGATAAGGCCAAGATCGCGGCGACCACGGAGGCAGACATCCGCCGCCACATGATCGAGGATGGCGAGGACCCCGGCGCGCCGCTGGCGGACTTTCAGCCGGTCCCCGACGTGCAGGCCATCCGTGAGCAGCTGTCGATGTCTCAGGCGACGTTTGCGACCACGATCGGCGTGCCTGTGGCGACAGTGCGGAACTGGGAGCAACGCCGCACCGGCATTGCGCCATCCGCTCGCACGTTGCTGCGGATCATGGAACGCGAGCCCGCAGCGGTTCTCAGGGCTTTGGCTTGATAGCCTGTGTCACATTATGCCTTCACGCTTGCTGCCTCGGCCCGGTTCGCCAGCCGCCGCACCTGGGTCGCTGACCACTGCACCTTGCCGGCCGGGGTGAGCACGCCGCGAGCCTGAAGCCCGGCCGCGACGGTGCGCAGGCTGCTTGCGCCCTCGGCCTGCACCTGGCGCAGCACGGCCAGCACGTCGGCCGTCCGCTCCGCCACTTGGCGGCTGCGGGCCTGCCGCGCCACCGCGGCCATGGCGGGCGTCGCAGGCACCAGGCGGGGGTTGCCCAGCCTCACCCCGCGCGCCTTGGCCACCGCCAGGGCTGCCCGCGTGCGCTGGCTGATCAACCCGGCCTCCAGCTCCGCCACCGCGGCCATCTGCGTCAGCAGGAACTTGCCGACCGGCCCGGCCGGCACCGTGGGCAGGTCGCAGAATACCACGCCGGCCTCGCCACTGCCTTCCACCACAGACAGCAGGAAGCGCGCGTTGCGGGCCAGCCGGTCAAGCTTGGCGATGACCAATACGGCGCGGCGGGTGCGGCAGGCGGCCAGGGCGGCGGCGAGTTGCGGCCGATCAGCGCGCTTGCCGCTCTCCACCTCCTGGAACTCCGCCACCAGCTCGCCGCCGGCCTGGACGATGTGGGCGGCAACCGCCTGACGCTGCGCCTCCAGACCGAGGCCGGATCGCCCCTGGCTGTCCGTCGAAACGCGCAGGTAGCTGATGAAGCGAAGGAGGGAAGGAGCCACACCCTAAAGCCTAGTGGCTGATGTATCAGCCTGTCAAACAGTCGTTTGACAGAGTGATACATTCGCCAGCAGGCTCCGGGGAATGACCTTTCCCCCGCCTCGCTTTCGTCAGCTACCTGCGCGTCTTCTTGGACGGCCAAGATCATCGGCGACATCTTTTTCTGGCCGCCAAGGCGTAGACCCTATGATCTGGGAGGAATGAATCACGACTGTTCGTGACACAGTCTGGTCTGGCTGTTGAACATGATGCTGCGCTCTCGCAGCGTTAGCCAAGTATCCAGCAGCATATGAGGGAGCGTGAGCGCCGCAAGAATCTGGATGGTCAAGGAGAGTAGGCGCTCCGGCACTTGGCCGGTATATAGCGGCCACAACGCAGCTCCGATCAACAGTGTCAGACCTGTGAGTGGCAATGCCAGAATCAACGCATTTCGATCATCGTAGACACGACGTGCGCGCAGAGGGTTGTGGATGAGTGCAGCGGTATGTGTCGGCGCGTGCACGCAGACAAAGTAGATTGCAAAGGCGGCAAGCGGCGGCAGCACGATGAAAATGCCAGCGAGCACACCCGGTACCACTAGACCACGTTGAGCACCTCGACTAATCGTAAGGCCAAGCCATAGAACGGCAAGCACCAACCAACATAGAGAACCAGCCCACAACCATTCAGGCGGTTGTGCAAACGACACATGTGCGATGGTGGCGAGCACAAAAGCGGTTGTTGCGGGATGCAGCAGCACCGGCAAGGCAATCGGAAGGCCGCCTCGGATCAACGCCTCGAGCATGGCCCCCGCCGGCGCGTCTTCCGACCCAAAATGCCAGACGGAAGCTGCCAGGAAGATCGCCAAGGTAGAGAGCGGCGCCACGTACCAAGACGCCAGCACGAACGCGAACAAGGACAGGTATGGCAGCGAGAAGACAGGGAACCAGGCCCAGCCGAGCCGGGGTCGCAGCACGTCGCGAGCGATCTCACCGTCCAACGCACCATGCGGTACGCCAAGGACGATGATTGCTGCGAGTTCGCAGATCCAGCCGAGCTCTCGTGGCAGGAACGCGGTAAGCACCAGCGCCGGCCCCGCAAGCAGGGCCGGCCAGTGCCACGGCTGATGCCGGGCTATCAAATCAGGCAGGACGGTCGCCGATGCGGCTGCCCCGCTCATTGCTTCAAGCCGTCGCGTGGAGCGAGGCCGGCTTGCCCAGTTCGGCAAGGTCGCGATCAGTTGCCTTGCTGTCGGATGACACCGCCATCAGGCCGTAAGCAACCTTGGCCAGAACATCGAGGATCGCGATCACCAGCACGCTGAATGCATCGCTGACAATGTTGAGGCCGTCCGGCGCCACGGCAAGGATAACCGGGTAGATGAACCACAGCACCGACAGGATCGTCGCGTTACGGCGGTAGGTCGAACGGACGTCATCCCGCTCAAGGGCGTTTGCCTCCATCTGCGATCCCCAAATGACGTAGTAGACACCAAGGAACGCGGCGCAGGAGATGATGAACCAAGTCCACTTCATCCAGCCCACTTCCGAGGCGCCGAACGCGAAGGCGGTCGCGATCATGATCACGTCAGCTATGATTGCCCCCGCAATCGGACCCGCTCGCTTCTTCCCGGAATGCATCGCTGTCATCGCCAGGGAGAGCAGCAGCAAAGGCGTGGTAAACGTCCAATCGACGTAGCGGGCGAAGTAGAAGGTACGTACGGAATGTTCTCCGGTTGCCACTGCGGTATCTGTCGGCAGGGCTAGGAGACCCTGGCCGGACGCCATCGCGAAATAGAGGCAAGCGGCGATGATCGGCACGATGCCGTGCAGCACCGTATGGAAGCCTTCCGAGGGGGTGCGGCGCTTACCAGTCAAGAGAATTGTCATACCACCTGCAAGCATTATAATCGCGGTAATCCAGAGAATAGTATTTGAGTTCATTAAGAAAAATCCATTTGTAGATGTTTAAGGCAAGTTCTTAACCTTGCCTGTCTGTCCGCCTTTTGGTAGTCTGTCTCATTAGTTTGCCAGCGGGGCCGCTTGCGCTGGCTTCGGCTTAGGACCAGTGCGGTGCATTCGTGGATCTATGACACCCGGCGCCAGGGCATCAGTGTCGGCCTTGATACGCGGTCTCTTTCTGATGATGAACAATTTTAGTTCCTTGTTTGAGCTACATCTAGAGTCCTGGCTCAAGCTCTCGATACTTCAAACAATCATTTTTCATATTTAGTTGAAATTAACGTTACCTTTCTAAGTTTCATCAAATTACAGTGAACTTGTGTCTTAAACTAAGCAGCGCGCCCGTTCTGACGATAGTCCGACAGAGGAAATGGAACACCACCGTAAGCGCCCTGGTGGGTAGCGGCCCTACGTGGGAAAACGCTTGGACAAGAATGACCGGGTGTTCCCGGGTGGGTAATCGGCTATCGTTCCGAAGACCTCGTATCCCTGCTGCGCGTAGAAGCAGCAGGCATCCGGGCTGAATGTGTCTAGCCAGGCACCAAGGCACTCTCGTGCCACGGCTTCATCCTCTACAATCTTGAGCAGTTGTGTCCCGATCCCCTGACCGCGCAAGGCCTCTGGTATGAACAGCAACTCTATGAACAACCACCGGAACGAGGTTCGTCCCCACAAGCCACCAAGGAGGCGCGCGTTTTCCTGAGACCGTATAAGCACCGCGACAGGGCGGATGCAGGACGGCCCAAGAAGCACCTCGTTGTAGACAAGCAGGGGTACAGCCAGCATGTCGCGTTCCTGCGAGGGTGGCTCGTCGGTCAGCTCGATCCTATAGGATGGTGACGTAGCGGCCATGGACGGTCGGTCCTTGTTGTCGTGCCAAGCCTATAGCCGCGTATGTCTCCACGGTGAGATCGTTACTACTGACAGATGTTGCGGGGTCAGACGTGGCGTAAGGCGGCGATGCTTTCATATGCTCGCCCCTGAACGCACGGCAAAGCAGCAGTCAGCACGTGATAATCCGGTTTATCAGCTGCTGGCTGGGTGTGCAGCTGGAGGCTCTGATCGCTGCCGTGAGGGCATGCGCCGAACAATCATGGCTTCAGCCCTAAGTCTTGTTGCGACGGCGGGCGTGCCTGTTTCCGAAAGCTTGTTGTCCGCGCTCTTGCGCGTTCGGAAAGAGCCTGATCATGTCTTCGGTGGCACGTTTCAGGAAGTCGCTGGCGAAACCCATCGCGGTTCCCATGCTTCCCTTGTCACGAGGGTTTTCGATGCCCCGACCGCGGTCGTGCTCTGCCATCCTGTAAAACGAAATCGGTCCCGTATGAGTATGAGAGCACAAGTATCTATAATATCCCCGGAACGTTGCTCGGTCCGTACCCATTCGATCTAAAATCTCATCTTGTGTGAAGGGATCCTTATCCCCCTTTAACAGCTCTACCTGTCGCTTCTCCCGTAATCCTTGAAAATGACGACGGCCTTTCAAGCGAGCCGTAAGGTCAGCGTGATGGCCCGCAAACCCAGCTTCTTGATCGGGATCGATGTCGAAGTCCAAAAACATCTTCCAACGAGTCTTGTTGTCACGAAGCTGAACTAGGTTCTGCCGGGTTGCCCATTCATCGTCATCGGCAACGTCTTCCGCACAAAGGTAGAAAAAGACGAAATAGCATTCGGCTATGTTCCTCACGATCGATCCGAGCGCGCTGAAATCCCAGTTTGCGTCGGGCTCTGGAGGTTCCACCCTGGGTGCGAGTCGCAAGATGCTGCACGCTGTCACGATCAACCGTGTGAAAAGCACCGACGCCCAGAAAAGACGTTGATGCTCTACGTAAATCCCGGTTGCTCCGACCGAGACGACCTTCGCTGCTATTATCGCCTCGGCAAGGTGTATGCGCCCGTCTTTATACTGTTTGTGCAGCCGGACAACATCCAGCGGCTCTTCGATATCTGGCTCGTTGGGGCTGGTCATAGCAGAACCTGAACCGACGCTGGGTGCCATAGGCAACCCCGCGCTGACTTAATGCCCCGCGCGTTTAACTCGGCGGCGATGGCGCGGAGCGTCCGCCCTTCCGCCCGCAAGGTGCGGACCAGAGGCGTCACGCTCTCCCGGAAAATGGCGGCTTGCTTGCTCGCTATGAATGTAACTCGCGCCATGTCGGGTCGTGGATTGCCGAGCTTGGTCCCCCTGGCCCTTGCCGCCGCCAAGGCGGCACGCGTGCGCTGCGAGATCATTTCCCGTTCGTGCTCCGCCACAGCTGCCAGAATGTGCAGCGTCAGCCGGTTCGCTTGGGGCATGTCCACGGCGACAAACTCGACGCCGCTTTCCATCAGGTTCGAGATGAAAGCGACAGACCGCGCGAGGCGGTCCAGCTTGGCGATCACCAGCACCGCTCGCTTCTGCCGGCACAAGGCGAGGGCGGCAGCGAGTTCAGGCCGATTGTCCTTCCGGCCGCTCTCGACCTCCACAAACTCGTCCAGCAGGTTCCGGCCGGCGACGTAGGCTGCGACTGCCGATCGCTGCGCATCGAGGCCGAGGCCGCTCTGTCCCTGCCGTTCAGTGGAAACGCGATAGTAGGCAACGAGGGCGGGAAACTGGGTGGTCATGAAGGGGTGTTATGATCCGAAACATCTGTTTCGGATCATAACACCCCTCGCCTGCGTCCCCGATCTTTAACAAGTGGAATCGTTAAAAAGCGCCTCATTGCACCTGCTGGCTGGTCCGGCTGCGAGATGACGGCCGAGACAGCGGGATAACCGGCGATCCTTTCGTCTCCTCATGCCCTGCTGAGCCTGCTGAGATGGCCCGCACAGTGATGGCCGCTTCACAAAGCTGCGTAGGCTGGTCGCCACACGCCTTGTAGAGCCGCAGCATCTGATCCCAGCTATCCGGGCTGCTGCGCGCTAGCAGCGCCTGCCCGGCCGCCCAAGGGCCGCCGCGCGCGATCGGCAAGGACGCCAGCCAGTCGCCCCCACCCCAGGGCAGCAGCGCGGCCAGAAAGAACCACAGCAGGACACCCCCCAGCACCCCGCCGGCGCCGGCCGCCCACATCCGCATCCGCTGCTCGCGCTGCTCGTGGATGCGGCCCACTAGGTCGCCCAGCGTCTGGGTCGCGTTGCGCATCTCGCTCACCACGCCACTCACCGATCCGCTCAGGGTCTGGGTGGCACCTCGCGCCGCTGCGTTCAGCTCCGCCCCCAGGCTCGCCCCCGTGACCTGCAACGCCGGCTGGCGCTCCACCGCCTCCAGCCGCCCGGCAATGACCCCCAAGGCTTTCTGCATCGCCCCCAGCGTCGGGCTGTAGTCCACCGCCGCCACCCCTGCCGCCGCAGTGCTGCGCTGGCGCGACACCTGCTCGATGCCGCGCCGCAGACCCGCCACCTCCTCGCGCAACGCCTCGAATGCACGCTCCGCGCCGTCGCCATCCCCGGAGTCCACAGCTCCCACGTCCATGCCTCACATCCCCATGCTGGGACCGGAGCGCTGCCGCGGCGCCGCCCGCTCCCGCTCCTGCTCGCGCCGCAGTTCCTGCTCCCGCCACGCCGCAGCCGCCTGGCGCAGCTCCGCGTTCGGCATCGCCTCGATCTCGCGCGACAACTCCGCGCGCGCCCGTTCCACCTGCTCGGCCGGCACCTGGCGCCGCTCCCACCGGTTCGCAGGCGAGCCCTGCGCCTCCAGCCACGCCGCAAGCCGCCCCTCCAGCAGCAGCGCCCGCACCGGGTCCAGCTTCGCCCGCAGCACGGCCTCCGCCTTGCGCACCCGCTCAAGCCACTCCGCGTCCCGCCGCTGCACCTCCGCCGCCTCGACCGCCCCGACCAGCGCCTTGCGCCCGGCCGGACCCGCCACCGCCCGCGTGCCCAGCTCCGGGGTGGCCTGCAGCGCCTTGGCCACCGCCTTGGCAAAGCCAGGCCGCTCCGCCTCGATCGCCTGGTGCGCCGCATCCAGCACCGCGCGCTGATGCGGCAGGATCGGCAGGTCGTGCTCCACCATCCGCACCGCATCCTCCCACGCCGCCGCGAACCGCCCCACAGACTGCGACAGCGTGCTCTCCACCTCGGCCGGCCTCGTGGGTGCCTGGGGCAGGGGCACTACCGCCACCGGACCGGCGCCGAGCCTCAGCCCGGAGAACAGGCCCGGCTTGCGGGCCGGCGCCGGCGCCTTGACCTGCGGCACCGGACCAAGCCCCCGCCGCGCCGCATACGCCGCCACCAAGTCCTCGGACCCTGCCCCGTCGCCATAGTCCAGGCTGGTGTCCTTCGCCCGCTCCCGCCCCAGCGACTCCGCCAGCGCCGCCGAGTCGGCGAACTCCTCGCGCGCGTAGTGCAGCACCACACCAGCCCGGTGCCGCGTCAGCCCCACATACGCCGCGTGCCGGTCCATGTACCGCGACGCCAGCACGTGCGCACGATCCGCCGTCACCCCCTGCGCCTTGTGCACCGTCGCCGCATACCCGTGATCCACGTGCCCGTAGTCACTCAGGGAGAACGTCACTTCCTTCCCCGCCTGCCCGCCTTGCCCGTCCACCCGCACCGTCAGACGCCCCCCCCCCGCCGCCCCCCCCAGCACCGTGCCCAGCGTGCCGTTCTTCACCGCCACGCCCCCGCGCCCGCCGGGACCTGCCCCAAGCCCGCGCTCGTTGCGCCCGAACATCACCCGGTCCCCTGCCGCCAGCGACCGCTCCCCCCGCTCCGTCACAACCACCTGGTCCGCTCCAAGCTCCCCTGACGCCCGCAACCGCTCCCTCGCCAGCCCGTTCAGCACCGCCACGTCCGCCCGCGTCGACGCCAGCAGCACCCGGCTTTCCTCCGGACGCGCCAGCCGCGCCTCGTCCCACCCCGCCACCAGCGACGCCATCGCCTCCGCCCGCGTCCCCGACGCCCGCACCATCCCCGCCGCCGCGTAGCGCTCCAGCGCCTCCGACGTCCGGCCCGTCGCCAGCTCCTTCGTCGCGTCGCGCTGCCATGCCTCGCGCTGCCGCACCACCTGGGTGATCTCCACCGAGCCCACACGCTCCACGATCGCCCGGAACGCCGCCCCCGCCTCGATCGCCTGCAGCTGCTCCGGGTCGCCCACCAGGACCACCTTGGCCCCGGCCGCCTGCACGGCAGAGAGCACACGCTCCATCTGCCGCGACCCCACCATCCCCGCCTCGTCCACCACCAGCACGTCCCGGCTGGTCAGCACGTCCCGACCCTCCCGCCAGCCGTGCTCCAGGCTCGCCAGCGTCCGGCTCGAGATCCCGCTCCCCGCCTCCAGACCCTCGGCCGCGATCCCCGACAGCGCGGCCCCCACCACCCGGTAGCCCTCCGCCTCCCACGCCTGCCGCGCCACGCCGAGCATCGTGCTCTTGCCCGTCCCCGCGTAGCCCACCACCGCCACCAGGTCCCGCGACCGCGTCACGTGCCCCAGCGCCGCCGCCTGCTCCGATCCCAGCGTAGAGCCCGCCTGCGCCACGCGCCGCCGATCCTCCCGAACCGGGTGCGTCCGGCTCCCCGATAACGCCAGCGCCGCCGCCTCCATCCGCCGCTCCGCCGCCAGCAGCTCGCGCGTGCTGAACCGCGCCTCGCCCCGCCCGTCCACGCCGACCCGCACCAACTCGGCCGACGCCTCCACCGTCGCCATCGCAAGCCCGAATTGCTCCGCGTCCGCCGTGTGCCGGTTCACAAACCGCGCCAGGTCGCGACGCGAGAACGTCGAGTGCTGCCGCATGATCGCGTCCAGCACCACGCCCGGCTCCGCCAGGATCGTCTCGCCGTTGCGACGCGCGATCGCCAGGTGCTCCGCCGCACGCTCCGCGTCCTCGTTCCGCTCCGCACGCCGCGCACCCGCCGGCCCGATCTTGTTCTGCGGCGCCAGCGCGATCTCCTGCTCCGCGTTCGAGCGATGGTCGATCCGCACGTCATGCCCCAGCTCGGCCAGGCGCTCGTTCGCCAGCTCCGCCCAGCGCTGCCGCACTCCGACGTACAGCCCAGCCGCGTTCCACTCCCGCACCTTGGGTCCGAACCCCACGGGCGTGACCTGGCGCATGGTCAGCATGACGTGCGCGTGCGGCTTGGCCTCGCCGTCCTTGCCGATGTCCCAGTGCACGTTCAGGTCCGCCACCATCCCGCGGTCCACGAACTGCTCGCGCACGAAATCCCGCGCCAGCCGGATCGCCTCCGCGCGCGGTAGCTCACGGGGGATCGCGAACTCCATCTCGCGGGCAAGCTGCGCGTCATGCCGCCGCTCTTTCGCCTCAACCTCGTTCCACAACGACAGGCGCGCAGCGTGCAAGCTGGCCTTCGTCATGCCCTGCTCCCAACGAGCCGGCGCACCCTCCGGTAGCATGATCTCGGAGTGCACCACGCCAAGCTTGGCGGTGAAGTCGTGCGTGCGGTTCAGCTTGTCGTCGAACAGCTCGTCCGCCGCGCGGTAGGCCGCAGCCGCCACCACGCTACGGTCCTGCGAACGGCCGATTACCTGGACGTGGACGTGGTAGATCGCCATCGCTCAGCACGGGCTCCGGCGTTACTGCCAGCAGCCTAGCCGCATGCAAGGGCCGCTGTCACGCTTCTGAGCGCACGTTGCACTTGCAACGTATCAGCGCGCACTCAAACGATCTTCTTCGCTGCGCTTCGATCGCGTGAGTGACGCTCTTTGCCGGTGCCAAGGTCTGTTGTCGGGCAAGATCGGCCGCGGCTAGGCTGCACCCACCAGCATGGGGAGCCGGGGATGGCGCGCAAGCCGAGGGACTACGATGCCGAACTCCAGGCCCTCATGG
>JAABUJ010005789.1_pt1 | contig 12212 bp, 14 predicted proteins | sample 5559131 | NCBI WGS metagenome assembly JAABUJ01 (sample SAMN10711875, study PRJNA513366) | rock metagenome | isolation source: Antarctica rocks | place: Antarctica: Victoria Land, Mt New Zealand nord | collected 2016-01-07
GAACGCTCAGCCCTTGCTCGTGGAAGCCACTTGGAGTTACAGTCGTCGTCAAGCACATCCCATGCGGGATGCTAAGGAACCTTCTCTTCTCTACAGCTTTTCTTTCCCGTGTTAGTACGTTGTCCGAGCGTACGTTCTCCGGTCGGCCACGCTCAGCGATGAGACGCTCAAGCACTCGCATCACACGACCACTTCCCAGGCTGGTGTCGGCCTCAAGCGCCAGGCACTCGCGCGTGTAGGCATCGACCACGCTGAGGATCCGCACCATCCGCCCGGCCGCCAGGCCGTCGACGATGAAGTCCATCGCCCACTCCTGGTTGGCTCCCGTCAGCCGCGGCTCAGACGTGCGCTCGCGCATCAGACGCTTGCGCCTCTTGCGCCGCACCATAAGGCGCTCTTCAACATACAGCCGATAGACTCGCTTCACGTTTACCTCATAGCCTCGTCGGCTAAGGAGCGCATGCAGCCGACGGTAGCCATAGCGCGGCTTCTGCCGCGCCAGTGTCATCAGTGCTTCTCGCAGCCCGGCGTTACGGTCCGGTCTCGGCTCATACCGGTAGCTCGACCGCTCCATCTCCAGCAGCTTGCAGGCCGTGCGTTCGCTCAACCGGAACTCGGACGAGACGAACGCAACGTCTCCTCTTAGACCGGCAAGCTCCAGCCGTTTTTTCGGATCACGGCCTTGAGTGCTTCGCCGTGAAGACTGAGTTCCGCTACCAGCAGCTTCAACCGGCGGTTCTCATCCTCCATCGCCTTCAGCCGCTGCGCCTCGCTCACGTCCATCCCGCCGAACTTCTGCTTCCAGCCATAGAACGTCGCCGCGCTGATCCCATGCTCACGACACAGGTCCGCCGTCTTCATCCCTGCCTCATGCTGCTTCAGTATCCCGATGATCTGCTCTTCCGTATACCGGCTCTTCTTCATCCTCAGCTCCCTCGCTCAGATTACGAGAGAACTCCAGATTCAACTGGCAGAGATTTCTGGGAGCAGGTCACAGCTAAGCGGCCCACAGCTATAGAGACCTGTTAACGAGACGCGCTTAATTGGTAGTGCACTCTAAAGTTCGAGGGGTATCTCCTATGAGACGAATCGCTCACTCGATATTGGTAGGGCAACACTAGCGGTGTCAGGTGGCATCTCCCTCCCTGTCTCTCAAATGACGCTAAAGCGAACATCGAACATTCACATATCAAGCTTCCGCGCGGGTAACGTGACTGGAATGATGTCCCTGCGCATGAGGAGGGCAATCTGAACGATATCAGCGGCATCTTGGGCAACATCAGACTATCGATGCCTAACGTGACGAAAAGCTGTTGTTCCCGGACGGCACAATCATCGCCCCCCCTCGCCTGGAGCTATGTGCTGTCAGAGGAAAACGATAAGGTTTTTATCTCCACGCGTAAACGACGTGTGGCAATCGCATTCCCCCCGGCACGGCAGGAAGCTCAGGCAACCGCCTACGAGCAGTGCCGGAGGAAAGTGAATCCTCAATGGTCAAGAGCCGCCTCCATGTTGTTCAAGACACCGAGCTGAGCCAATATAACAGTGGCCGCAGTGTAACAATCGAACGTGTGTATCTTGCCGTTCTTCAGTTTCCAGACGTCGCAGCATGGGGCATGCATCTCCTTCCCGGTTGGGCGAAGTGTTCCGAACGTCATGGACAGAGGCCCGCTGTGCTTGCCATTGAGCGAGAGTTCAACTACCACTGTATCCTCTCCAGCATAGAAATTATATAATTCCCTGTGCATGTCTGGGAACGCCTTGGCGTAGGTCTCAATGATGCCTCCGACTTGGTCGCCCCGGTATTCGACCCCCGCTGATTCATCACGGACAACTCCGTCGGCTGCAAACAATGCGGTGAATGCTTCCAAATCCTGAGCCTCAGCGGTGGAGTAAGCTTTGCGGACAATCTCTTCATTCGTATTTTTGTTCATTTAGTTTCTCCTTAATTAGGTAAATGGTTTGCAAATCTATTCGGACTGAAGCTCATCCAGAAATGTGTACAACGACCGGATACGGCCATCCTCGAACAGAGCGATGTCCGTACCTTTAACCACCGGTCGAGCGTCGGGAGGTCCAAAGTGCCACGGCAAGCGGCCGAGATCGTGGCTCACTTGAGCAGGACCGGCTTGGCGGAAGACAAACTCCGGGGCTCCATCGAGGAGAGCCGCCACCTTTGCATTTATGGCATTGCGGCCGGTGATTCTTTGGTCCGCCTCGAAGAAAGTGCAGTCTTCTGAGTAGATTTCCTGAATGGCCCTAGTCCGGTGCTCAGAGTTCCTCTCCCCGAACACCTCTAGTAGATTCTTCTCCATGAGACGCGCTAATGTATCAGTCATTTTTTCCTCCTCTCCGTTGATCGCAAGTCTCTTCGGGCGATAGGCCGAATGATCGATGTAGGTGCATGTAATCAATGGTGTCCCACTGTTCCGCCTGCTCATTCGTATTTCAACTCATTTAGTTTCTCCTTCATTGGTCAGAGTTAGTTTGGAAATCTATTGGGGCTAGAACTCAACCAGGAACACGCACACCGACCAGATACAGCCAAACTCGAATACAGCGACGTCCGTGCAGGGTATGGCTTGCCGGTTCGAAGCGTTAATGTAGGGCGCTAGTCAAATCTGTGCAGAGCCGCCGTCCACGAACAACTCGATGCCATTCACGAACGAGCTGTCATCGGAGGCCAGAAAAACGGCAACCTTTGCGATTTCGTCAGGGTCTGCGACTCTGCCTAGAGGAATATCGCTGGCGAGACTATCGAGAAGCTGTTTCTCTTGATCAACTGGTACAAGGGCAAGCACCCCAGGTGTCCTTGTCGCTCCCGGACTGAGGACGTTCACGCGAATACCCCTTTCGTCCCACACCCAACCGATTCAATACTCGAAAGCGAAAGCGTAGCGATGGGTTTATCGCTTGTCTATCGCACTTTCCCATTAGAGATACGACGTTTTCTGACTCAGGCAAAAGACCGGATACACGCGGGACTCGTTGCCCCTTCGGCCCGAACACCCACAGGAAACTCACTTTCACCGCAGCGAAGAGGACGATGCTAAGCAGGACGTTGATCATTGCTGATGCATCCTTCCAGTCGGAGCGCCACCACTCCGTCTGGCCCCGGGTCCCAGATGACTCCCATGCAGCTTTGCGTGAGAATAAGAGACTTGGGTTTTGTCCATTCCGGTTAGTTTCCGAATGAAGGCTAGTTCAATAGGCGTCAGGCAGTGGGGACAAGTCTCCTCTTGCCGCTGCAACTCCAAGCTCCCGAAGAGCTTACGAAAAGGGCGCAGGCATTCGGGACAAGAGGCGAGCCATAACGGCGGCCCAGCATGATCGAAGGACATTTCCGAGACCCACACAGGGGCCGAGGAACGAGAAAAATCCGCGTCCTCACGCCAGAGCGAACTCACCACCTGAATGAGCTGCGCGACGCTGCTTTCCCCTTTGGCATAGAATGCATCCGCAGGTATCCCAGCAGGAACGCTCTCGCCCGAATACTCTCTGCTCATCGCGATGACGCGAATGCCCGAGAAGCGGCGACGGACGACGGAGAGAAGTTCGTAGCCTGACATGCCGGGCATGCAGAGATCCGACAGAAGAATGTCTGGCACTTTCTTCCTAATCTCCGCGAGTGCGGCGAAACCATCCGAGGCCACACGGACTTGGTGTCCGCATTCGTGAAATATCTCAGACAGCACACTGGCCAGCACCGGGTTATCGTCGACGACCAGCATATTGAGAGCTTCATCCCGCATCGTCATACTTCTCCTTTGAACAGCCTCTGCCTTGTTACGAAGCGATCATTTCAAGTGGCCGGTACGGCCTTGGCGGTGCTGCCGGAGTAAAGGCGTGTCTCCGTGCACAAGAGAGACAGTACCCGGGCGCCGATTGCGTGGCTATCATGCCTTTGCATGAGAAGTTCGGCAGCGAACCTTGCACCGGCCCCTAATAGGAATCCACGATAGGCAGACCCCTTCCTGGCCCATAGCCTGACCTTCAGGGTGAATCCATTTCGCTCACTTCTCTTCTAAAGGAAACGACAATGACCTCCAAGCTGAGTACGACAGAAGCACCGAAGATCCACTGCAAAACGATTGCAGTTGCCGATGTCGAAATCTTCTATCGCGAAGCCGGCGACAAGGCTTCGCCCGTACTCTTACTGCTCCACGGCTTTCCGACCTCGTCCAATATGTTCCGGCATGTGATCGGTCGCCTCGCCAGAACCTTTCGCGTGATCGCCCCGGACTATCCCGGCTATCCACGCTGCAAGGTGCTTCGCGGGTAGCAGATGGGGTTCTTCGTCCTGCCAGTCTTTGCGCCAGCACTGCTCGTAGGCTGTCGCCTGGGCTTCCTGCGGAAGACGAGCTAAGAGGTTGGCGTGGCTGGCGGTGATGCGCTCTTGAGCGAACGCCTCGGCCACAGTGGGGATGAGTTGCAAGAGAGACAGACGGGCGTAAATGTGGCTTGCGCTCTTGCCGGATCCAAAACCGTACTGGACCAACATCGGTCTAAACTGTTTAGCTTCTGATACATCCGTTGATTCCGGGCTACTTAGCTACATTGTCCGGCAGCCCTGAAAATGCCACGCTCCAGCGTTCGTCGCTATTGAGCAGGTCCCCTTCGCCACTCTTCACAGGAAGTCGGTCAGAGGCGCGCTAAGAGTTCGCAACGTACAGGCAGTCAAAAAGGAGATTGCGTCTATATTTGGCTTCCTCTGGACGCCGAGTTCGTGGTTTTAGTCCCCAAGTTTAAGCGCGCTTTTTCTGCTGATTGGGTGATACCAGTGATACCGCTTTAGAGGTGAATAGGTTCTACAGCGTAGACGACAGGGACGCCAGGGTACGGTATAGAATAAATGAAAAGTGTTGATTTTAGAAAGGATATGGCGAAAGCGGTTCAGCTTCAATGAGTTGATATTGGTCGGGGCGGAGGGATTCGAACCCCCGACCCTCTGGTCCCAAACCAGAGGTATGATTGTTGTGTGCGCTTGTTAGAGGTTGCTTTCCCTTGCAGAATGTAGCGTTTAGCAGTTTCGATCGTCTTCAATCCAAGCACAGCTAAACGGGTACCCGCTACACTCCTCGCTACACTTTGGTGTGTGTAGGAGCAGCGCTAGGTGTTCTTTTTGAACGTAGGATAAACCTCGTGTTCCGGATCCCACCATAAGATGTTGTAAACGTTGTGGTCCAGATATCCCCAGACGCGCTGTGTAGAGCCTAGCCGTAGGGACACGAGAAACTCAAGATCGTCGAGGGCGAGTTCCGTGAGCCGATCTTGTGCTGCTTTGCACAGCCTGTACTTTTCCATGCGGTGGTTCCAGTGACACTCCTTGACCAAGATTTCGGTCCAGGTTTTACCTTCATACGTCATCAGCTTTTCACATACGAAGCGAGCGTCAGCAATTGCTACCTCATGCCAGCCCCACGGATGAGCGGTTTGGATCCTTCCGAAACGCCAGGAAGGAGTCATCTTCATAGGATCGGCGACGTACGCTGTTTTTGGAAGTTTTTCGCTGGTAGTGCCGCTAGCGGAGGAGGGAAACTTTGCTTTCGTCGTCGCTACGGATGATTTCGGTCTCTTGTCAGCCATCTTCCAGCTTACAAACCACCGTAGTACTCGGCCATTGAAGCGTGAGTAATTACGCGGTTACCGCGTTCCGTGGGCGATAAACCTTTTCTCGCCTTAATCCACGGTTCCTCTTGATGGGTCATCTGACTCAACTCCATGGAGCTACGTTTGCCGTAGAACGCGATTACTGCATCAACGGTGTCTTTCTCGGAGGAGGTGAGGGCATTAGGATCGCCTTTCCAAGTAGCAACTTTGAACAAACCTCGATGTCCAGCGTAGAGCTCCGGCACGACTGGCCCATTCACCCAAGCCTCGATCTGTTCGTCAAAAAGCGGCTCTTCGTCCCAAACGAGGGACCAAGCTTGGCTGTAGAAGGCCAGCTTTTCCAACTTCATGCAGGTCATCGCTCCCCCAAACTTCTGGAGGATGTACGCTGCTACGTTGTTTACATTCGTCGCCATATCGAGCCGAACAATTCTACTGAGAACAAAGATGCCAAGATCGCAGCTTCTGTCTCATTGTTGCATACGCGAAATCCACCGATATTTACCTCATTTGAATCTAAAGCGGATTTTTCTACTGGTGGGCAAGCACTCTGGAAACTTGAGTAGCCCTCCAGCTTCCTCCACGAGCCGTTGTCAAACCCGCATCGTTCAATCCTTTCGCAATCCGTCTGAGGGACTTGTCGCCGTTAGCTTGAAGCGTCCGAATCACAGGCAAGAGGTCGAAGCAACGTGTCGTTGCTGCTTGTTGGCGGACAATGCCGCTCTCCCGCGTGCCCTTGGCAGCCATCGACGCCATACGCTCTACGCTCCCCCTCTGTCCTCCCAGGGTCACCCCACGCGCCTTGGCAGCCTTGAGAGCCGCTTTGGTGCGGGCGGAAATCATTGCGGCTTCATGCTCCGCAACGGCGGCCAGAATATGCACCGTGAGCCGATTCGCTTCGGGGAAGTCGCAAGCGACGAAATCTACGCCCGACTCCATGAGCGATGAGATGAAGTGAACGTTACGGGCGAGCCGATCTAGCTTAGCAATGACCAGAGTCGCTTTGTGAAGACGGCAGAGGCGGAGAGCTTCGGCAATGGCGGGGCGGTCATTCCGCTTTCCGCTTTCGATTTCCATGACCTCTTGCACCAGCGTCCAGCTCCCGCCATTCAGGTAACGGCTAACGGCTTCCCGCTGCGCCTCCAGGCCCAAGCCGCTTGCGCCCTGCCGTGCCGTCGAAACTCTGAGGTAGGAGATGAATTTGCCGTTTGCCATTGTGCCGCCTTCGTCACGTTTGCTTCTACCAACGTTGAAGTAAATGTAACACTTGATGCCTGCGTATGCAAGCAGAGATATAAAGTGCCTTGGACTTGCTTGTATCCCTTTCGCTTTATTTCGCTGATATCCCACCATGTTCGTCGCACGGAAACATTCGCAGACCTAATCGTACCGTTATCTACCTAGGGTGCCTGTCTCATAGCAGGGATGCGCCTCGCCAGAGAACGGCAGGTGCACACAAGAGGTGTCCGTACCATCCACGCTACAGAGGATCGGCAACAAGGCGTTGGCTAACCCAACCAGAAACTAGAGGCTGGTCTTAGCAACCTTTATCATGTCCTCAATTGTTCCCCCATAGGGCTCAAGCCATGCGGGCACGCCTATTGGGTCAACGGTTAGCCAAGCATCAGCTCCCTTGTGCTGCGGCTTGAGTTCGGAGCGGCCTGTACGAACGGCTCCCTTGACCCAAATTTCTTCCTTCGGAATGAGCCAAGCATATGCCTTTTTGGGATACAGGGCGATACAGAGAACATGGTCAAATTGGATGTCTCTAATGTTTTGGAACTTGACCGTATTTTCTTTCCACTTGGTAGCCACCCTGACCAACACTCCCTGACCATTAACCCTGAGTTCATATCTATTAGCTCCGGGCGTAAATCCGTACGCGAATAGCAGTCCGCTACCAATGTCCCTTCCGATAGCGCCCTTGCTGGCCGGAGGGAGCCCCCGCATCCAGTTGAAAGAACTATCGTCCACTCCTTTGTAGCGGGATATTTGGCTATCAGGCTATCGGTGATTTTTACAAGTGTTTTGAAACTCATAGGTTTACGCCTCGCACAGAGCTAGGTATCTTTCGTGGACCCGAGTATCGACTTTTGCAGACTCTTTTGTGCAGGTAAACTTGGCCAGTCTTCGTTCCATGACCGAGATTGCATCTGAACTACTATCAACCAGCAAAAACTGTCTCCCATACTTCGCGGCAGCTTCTCCCAAAGTTCCGCTTCCAGCAAAAAAATCCATGCACAAATCCCCCGGCTTGGAATGCACTTTGATAATGCGCTCTACCACTCCCAAAGGTTTTTGCGTCGCGTAGCCTGTCTTTTCTTTGCCGTTAGTCGGGACAATTGTATGCCACCAGACATCAGTAGGGGTCTTTCCGCGAGCCGCTTTTTCCGCTCCGACCAATTCGGGCGCCATGTATGGAATGCGATCGCTCGCCTCCAGGTTGAACGTGAATATGTTTGGATTTTTTGTATACCAAAGGATGCTGTCATGCTTGGCTGGCCATTTAGTTTTTGACCGAGCGCCATAGTCATAGGCCCAAATGATTTCGTTTTGAAAGCAGTCACGCCCGAACAATTGATCGAGCACGATCTTACAGTAGTGGGATTCCCGATAATCAATATGGAAGAAGAGAGAACCTGTCTCCGTCAGAACACGATGCGCTTCGGCCAAGCGAGGGAACAGAAAATCTAGGTAATCGCTGAAGAAGTCTATATATCCGGTAGATCCAACCTTGATTGTCTTGTATCGCTTTCCACCGAAACCTGTTCTGTCTCCCGCATCATCGCGCAGCGTACTTATGCGATGGCGCACCTGAGTCTTTCCAGTGTTGAAAGGGGGATCAATATAAATGAGATCGACGGATTCGCTAGCCGTAGTTCGTAAGACTAGAAGATTGTCACCATGCACGATTCTGTTCATTCAGATCGAACCTCGGGGTACGATCCGAAATTAACAGAACCAACTAAAATTAACAAGCTATAGCTGTTTATGAATGAAGCGCAACTCAGTACCGGCTCCAGAGCATGAGAGGTTTACGGCTGGCTTGGCTTCCGTCCTTTCCGCCTCTCCGAAATAGATCCGAGACAGCCTTGCTCAAGCCAAGGCCGAAAATCCTTCTCCTCACACGAATACAGTTTCGACTCCGAGTGGACCGCTCTTAGGCTACTTCTCGGCCCTTGGTCAACTACTAATAGCTGATTGCCGAGCCACAAGCGCGCCGGTTGACCTGCTCAGACACATTTGAGTCTGAGGAAATGGAGTTGGCACCGGCTAACAAGCTGTTGGGGACGTAAGAAACAACGGTCCTGTAATGCTGAATAGCGAGTAGGGCACAACCATTGAATTCCATTGATTGTTTTGCCGCAAGTCTTTTGCAATCTACGGCTATCCGTTGAATGACGCTTGATTACGCGCGCTATCAAGTGCATTTTGGCCGCAAACTAGATCATCTCTTTGGCATCAGCGAACTTCATCCCTATTCGATCCGCGAACTCTATCAGGCAGACGTGGGCTATACGGTGGTATTCGCTCTCCAATTGCCTAAATGTACGATGATGCATTCCTTTCGGCCTCAGCACCGGATCAAGTAGGCATCCCCACCCTCCGCAGCGCTCACGGATGGCCCAGGCACGAGTATCAGCCCGGTCTGCCCGCGATTCGCTTTGGCTGTCGTAAGCTAAGCCGTAGCATTTCCGACAAGCGAAGATCGCACCTCCGTATAGGATCGCCACCCGTCTCCCGCAACCCCGTCCAGGACAACGGAACCACACCCGATCACCACCGTAATGGCAGACTGTTCGGTTCAGTTCTACGGGATATTCCTCGCTCTGCCATTCCTCACCCGGTCTCTGATGTCGGTAGGAAAGAGTGACACGATCTATTTCCGCGCGAATGTTGATGGTTCCTTCCCGACGTTTATTGCGGGACCATGTGATTACAACCGAATGACGAGCGTCCAACCATCCTTGTTTTTGGAGCACTCTGACATCAAGCCTGCGGTAATCGGTAGTTGTTTCCCTCGATGCGTAGTGCCCACCGCTGCCCCATCCTCCCATACACACCTCTTTCAGGATTTGCCGAAATCATTAGGCAACCTAGCAGATTCTTGTCCCGGCTTCGCTGTTGTGCGCTGGAGATTGAGCGTGAGTAGGAGCTCGAGGATTTCCGCGTCAGAAATGGTCGTGGGCCATCCGTAAGCGGCCAAGACAGCTTGATCCAACTTGCGGTGAAGGTCTGAAAGCCAACTAGGGCGTTTGTTATAGAGGTTGGTAAGGGTGCGCTTGTTCAGATCCTCCGGGGCTGCATCGGCCGGATTGAGCCACGCGTCACGTCTGGTCACCAACTCGCTCGCGGCTTGCGCAATGCCTTGTACCAGAGGATCATCTTGCGGTTCTTTGCCTGGAGCCCACGGAAAGGGGAACGTCTCAAAAGTGGAGGACGGAGTGTAGCGGAAGCCACTCTCCGCCTCTCTCAGTTGTGTCCCCTGCGCTCTTGCCCATACTTCATGCACATTGGAGTGCAGTAGGCCGAAGAAATAGTCATCATCTCGGGCGATTGCGACTACATCGCCCGGGACCAGATGCTTGTCTGCCCACAGGAACAGGCGATGCTTGGAGGTTCGAGTGGTGATTATCACCCTACTCAGGCCCCTCTTTGCTGTCTTAAATCCTTCGCCGCTTCTTCCGAGCCGCCACCAATTCTCTCTGCGCTGCTTGTCTGAATTGAGAAGGCGCTTTGATCGCACACGTTCCTTGATCAGCTCAAAGGGCGCCTCAAAGAGGGCAGCATCACTCTCTGACATCTCACCAAAGTCAATGATCCACAATTGCCGAGGTCGATCGGTTATGTCAGTACCATTCATCCACGGCTTCACCACGAGCTTGTTTGATAGTCCATGTGGATTCAGGGATCGGAGAACCGACTCCGCCTCAGCCAAGGGAATTTCGAATCTCCCAACCTTCACTGGACCTTGAAATGCCAATCCTTTGTTTTCAAGAAGCACTTGAGCAGTTGTTGTGTCTGCCTCACTTGTCAGATTTGCATGGATGCGCCGCACGGAGTTGCCATTCAACGAGTAGTTACGATTTGAGCCGTCATCGAAGCAAATAAGTGAGATATGAACGTTTGCACCATTCAAGACCCATGTTCTGTCACTCCAAGCGCTAAAAATGCCTCCTGATTCGAGAATCTTCTCCAAAACTTTTCGGTTCATTCCACCACGAATGGCTTGAGTGGCAAGCAGGCCCGCGCTATTTGCCTTCTTGTTCGCTATCTGTACTCGTGCTTTCTCAAACCAGTAAGTAACAAGATCAGACTCTTGGGGAACGCGGCCTTCGTAGACGCGAAAAAGTGATTGACGTAAACATCCCCTAGCTCCGTGCGAAGGCGTTTACCTCCCAAAAAGGGTGGATTTCCAATGATGAAGTCCGCTTCGGGCCACGACGCTTCCACGGGGCAGCCTTCGTTGTCATGCGCCAGAATTGCATCCCGATGCTGAATGTTATCGAGCTTGCGGAGAATAGGCTCCGTTGGCACGCCCATGCCGTGTTCTTGTAGCCATTGCAGGTAGCCAATCCACACCACCATTGACGCCAGTTCATGAGCGTAGGTATCTAACTCCAGGCCATAGAGCTGCGAGGGGTGTACCTGCTCCGGTAGAACGGTAGGGAGTCCGTGGTCCGCTGCGAAGATGCGCGCCTCTTGCCATAGATCGAGCATCCGCTTCAGTGCGAGATACAGGAAGTTTCCGCTGCCACAAGCAGGGTCAAGGATGCGAATGCGGGACAACTCCTTCACCCACGCATATAGCGTAGCTTGCAGCTGGCCCCGGAGCTTGGTGTATGTAGCGCCCTTTGCGTTAGCAGCTTTGACATCGAGCGAGGCGGCCTCCGCCTTTACCGCCGCCCAACGAGCTGCTAGCGGAGCCATCACAACGGGCTCAACAATGAGCAGGATATCTTCCGCGCTGGTATAGTGGGCGCCGAGCTGCGAACGCTTATCCGGGTTGAGGCTCCTCTCGAAGAGGGTACCAAAGACGGAGGGCTCCACATACGACCAATTGAGTGCGGCGGCCTTGCGGAGCGTAGTCATATCCGGGGCGGTAAGCTCTAGGGCAGTGTCGTCGCCGAATAGACCTCCATTGAAGTGAGCGATTTCGTAAGGGCCGAAGTTGTTGCCGCTGGTGCTCATTGCGTTGAAGAGTTGGCGAAGTTGACGTGTAAAGCTCGCTGGCTTCCCCGCGTTCAGCGTGATCATTTTGCGGAAAACCTCATCTGGCAAGATGCCGATGCTATCAGCGAAGAGACAAAAGACTAGCCGCATAAGAAAGTGAGCGGCCCTTTCCGGGTCTTCACCCCTTGCACGGAGACTAAGCGCAAGAGAGCCGAACTCCGCTGCAACCTGCTCTGTTACGCGAAGGGCGGCGCGTTCTGGCTTGAGTTGCTCAGGAGCGGTGAAGACGGCGCGGAGAACCTCTAGGAGCTTGTTGAAATAGATACGGATCCACAGGCTCAGCGGGCATGGTGTTCGTCTTACGGGTATGCGTGGAGACGAGCGGTTTCAGGATGGGATGTTCAGCTATGTATCACTGGAGCAGCGGG
>JAABUJ010005791.1_pt1 | contig 12210 bp, 10 predicted proteins | sample 5559131 | NCBI WGS metagenome assembly JAABUJ01 (sample SAMN10711875, study PRJNA513366) | rock metagenome | isolation source: Antarctica rocks | place: Antarctica: Victoria Land, Mt New Zealand nord | collected 2016-01-07
AACCGCATGAAACTGCCGCATTTTGACCAATCTAACTAGCACAAAGGGCAAGGAGGATATATCGTGCAGGCGGAGGCCGCCAGGGGCATCGCCCTTGCCCCCCCGAGGCGGCGGGCGCCACGGCGTCCAGGCATGCTGTTCCTAGTTCCCGCTTTCCTGGTGATGGCCGTTTTCCTGTTCGGGCCGGCGGTGTGGGCGCTGTATATCTCGTTTACCAATATGGCGCTCACGGGTCCCGGCGCGGCGTCACCACAGTGGATCGGCGCCGATAACTTCTCTCATATCTTGCGCGACCCCGGCTTCGCCAAAGCACTCCAGGCCTCGCTAACCTATCTGGTCGGCTCGGCGCTGATCGGACAGGCCGTGCTTGGCCTCCTGCTCGCCCTGCTGATGAACAAGCGCCACCCCACTTTCAAGGCCGTGCTGGGCGGCATCATCGTCACAGCCTGGGTCATCCCCGATATTGTGGCGGCGTTTGTGTGGAGCGCGTTTCTCAACGGCAACGATCTGACCGGACAGGGTTTGCTCAACTCGATCATGCATACCTTTGGCCTGCCACAGCGCGCCTGGCTGCAACAGTACCCCATGGCCTCGGTGATCGTGGCCAACATCTGGCGCGGCACGGCCTTCTCCATGTTGCTCTACGCCTCGGCGCTGCAGGGTATTTCGCCCGAACTCTATGAGGCGGCGTCCATTGATGGCGCGGGCGGGTGGTCTCGCCTGCGCTACATGACCTTGCCCCTAATCAAGGGGGCCATCGCCACCGACCTGCTCCTGATTACACTGGCCACCCTGTCTGATTTCACGTTGGTCTTTGTGCTGACCGGCGGTGGGCCAGGCTTTGCCACCCAGCTACTGACCATCTATACCTATCAACAGGCGTTCCGCTTTTATGCGCTGGGATACGGCACGGCCATCTCGCTGCTCGTCCTTGTGGTGGGCGGCATTCTCTCGCTGCTGTATTTGCGCATCCTGCGCGTGGATCTGTAGAGGGGCGCCCACATGACATCCCGAAGCACCCTGGCCTCCGCTATCGTCTCCTATGCCGTCCTGACCGCGATCGGCCTGTTTTTTGCCGTACCGTTCGTCTGGCTGCTTCTGTCCAGCATCAACCCCATTGCCACCTTCTCGGCCGATATTCCCACCCACCCTAGCCTGGATAACTTCATTGCCATCCTGACCAATGGCGTGGTCGCGCGCCCCTTTGCCAACAGCGCCGTCATCGCGGTCAGCACGATGATCGCCACCGTGATGTTGGCTGGCCTGGCGGCGTACCCGCTCTCGCGCTACCCAGTACCGTTTAAGAAGACGCTGATGTACGCCATCCTATTCGCCAGCGGTCTCCCCATTCTGGCCCTGGTCACACCTCTATTCGCCATGTACGTCTCGCTGAACCTGATTGACACCTTCCAGGGTGTCATCTTCTTCCTGGTAGCTAGTTCGCTGCCGTTCAACATCTGGCTGATGAAGAACTTCCTTGATGGCGTGCCGATCGAACTGGAAGAAGCGGCGTGGGTGGATGGCGCCTCAGTGCTGGTGTCGTTCTTCCGCATCGTCCTGCCGCTCACCGCGCCGGGCGTTGCCGTGGTCGGTGTGCTCAGCTTCCTCGGCGCGTGGACAAACTTCTTTGTACCGTTTATCCTGTTCCAGAATCCCGATAACATGCCCGCTTCAGTGCATATCTACAACTTCTTCGGGCAATACGGTCAGGTCAGCTACGGTCAACTGGCCGCCTACGCCATGCTCTATGCCCTGCCCGTGGTCGTCCTGTATACCTTTGTATCGCGGTTCTTCGTGCGCGGGATCAACCTGGGCGGCCTCAAGGGGTGATCAGAGGCCTCCTCACCTGCGCTGCACTGGCCTGCTTGCTAGCGGTCGGGTGGCCGGGGGCCGGCAGGGCCGGCGGCGTGCCCTGTGCGCCGACCGTGAGGGCCACCGTTCCCCTCCCCAGCCAGGTGGACGGCTTGCTGGCGATCGGGAACGCCGATTCTATCCTTGCCCTGAGTAGGGCCGCGCGGCTGGCCGGTTCCCAGCACGCCAAACAAACCCTATGGGTACTGGGGCAGCGTGACCCGCGTGTGCCAGCGGTGTTTTCTCTGCCGCCATCGCTCACTCTGCCGGGTCTGGCCCTGGCCGACGACGGCCAGCCCAGCGTCTACCTGCTGCTGGATCAGGCGTTGTGGGTGCTGAACCCCGGGCGGCGACGCGTCGAGGCTCGCTGGCCGCTGGACGTGCAGGCGCTGGGTTGGCCGGCAGCGCTCGCCGCTGGCGGCGCCGGCCAGATCTATGTGGCGGGTCAGCCCCGGGACAATCGGTCGTGGGCTGCCGTTGTCGAGGCGCTGGTCGTGCGCAGCGGCGGCCCGCCGCGACTGCGATGGCGCGCCCACCTTGGCCTGACCCACGCTGGCATCTGGCTGGGTCTGGCTGGCCTTGGGCTGCTGGCTGTCTACGTGCCCGATGCCAACGATGTCAGCGGCGCCATGGCGCTGCTGGATACCCGCTCCGGCGCATTACGCGGCAGCTATGCCGTACCAGCCCCGCCGATGGCGGTCGCCATGACGCAGGACCGCCTCTACCTGGACCTCGCGGGCACGGTGCAGGCACGCAACCTGCGTACAGGCCAGCGGGAGGGCGCCATCGCCGGGTCTAGCCCGCTGGCAGTCAACTCTCCCCGCCGGCTGGTCGCTCTCGTTGAACCCAGAGGTATCGCCCTGGCCAACGCCACCACGCTGCGCCCCGTGGCCCATGTGCGGCTCGGTACAGTCACCGCCCTGGCTTTCTCCAAGGATGGAACGACCCTGCTGATCGGCTCGCCCTCCCGCGTGGCCTGGCTGACCCTTGGCACGTGCCGGGCTGCTCCGTAGGCGAATACGTGGAAAGGGCAGGCCGGGCCGGCGTCGCCCGGCGGTGTTATCACGGTAAAATAAGGAGGTGAGGCAGCACAGAGAAAAGAGAGGGCTGAGCGTGGCGCCAGCAGCATCCCCGTCCCTGCGGCATCGGTTTCCGCCGAGATCATCACCCAATGTGTGCTGCTAGGGAGGCCTTGCCGCACTGATGGTAGGCCGTCCCTGGAACTCAGTGAGTGCATCGGGGGCAGCACTGGAGCGGCTGTTGGGCAGCGCCGCAGCCATGCGGGCAAATAGTGTCGCGTTGCTCCCCGTTACCGCCCCCGCGGAGAGCGTAATCTGTTTCTGCCAATCTTGATGTTTACTGACTCTGGTTTAGCCAGGCGCAACCGATACAAGCATCTGTCCAGTGCCCCGTTTCCGCATCATACGCCACGCTATAGACGTGCTTGATCTCCGGTGGCCGAGAAGGAGAACCATCAGTGGCCATGGGGGCATGAACGGTGACAACCCATACCATACGCCGGGCATTGACCGCGGCGTTATGTGTTTCATGGGCCAGTGCCTCATAGGCAGACCGCGGCATAAGTGCGCTATAAAGCACTGCTGTTATGGGCGCGGCGGGAGTTAGTGGCGTGTGCGCCGCACGCTTAGCAACAGCCTCAATTGTTTGCCGACTCAGGTATGAAGGGTTGGCGCTCGGAGGTTGCGCTGGCAGGCTAGCAGCAAGCCGTGTGGACTCAGCCTCTGGGTTACACATTTGTGTGTGCGCAGCCTGACACGCCTTCAAAGCAGGATCATCAGGACCCATGAATACCGTTGGGCTTGCTGCTCCTCCTGCCGGGTGGATGGCTGCGACACCAATAGCTACCGTTAGAAGGAAGATGATTGTGACTACTGTGGCTCGTTTCACTATAGTGTGACCGTGTCGCATGATTCTTTCCTCCACCCTTTTACGGCTTGTTATTTAGCCACTCAGAAGTATTGGGAGCAGTGCCGTTCAAACAGGAAACTTGTGGATAGGAGCCGAGGATCAACATTGTGCTCTGAGGACAGCCAGCGCGCAGCCGGGTCAGCAGGGGCGCCACCAGCACTCCCTCGACAAGCACATCCGCAAAAATGATGTTCGGCTGCAGCGGCGGCGCCTCCTGCAGCGCGCCGTCAGCCGTCGCAGCCTCGTCGGCAAGGCGGAGGCCCTGCTGCGCCCGCAAGGTGGCCCGCAGGCCCTCCCAGCCGAGATGGTCCGAGCTAATCAGAAAGGCAGGTCTGCCGCATCGCGTTCGCTCCTCCGTGGAGATAGGCAGGATGGTAGCGTGTGCTCAACCTGCTAGCGTGTCCCCTCCTCATCCTACAGGGTATTCCTGATCGAGGACAGATGGGGCATAGGAGACCGTGCAACGGGTAATTGTCGCCGGGTTGTGTATACAGGCGTAAACTCAAGTGGACCAGCGCGGCGCTATGCAGGGAGAGGGTATCATGACGTATTATAATGGGTACTGAAAGAGGCTGATGGTCTTCCCATGCTCTTGGGGATCGCGCTATCCACGTCCTGAGTGAGGTGCTCTATGGTATCAGGCGCTCTTGCCGAGAAGCAAGCACAACTCGCTGGTTATGCCCGACGGCTCGCCGCCATGCCGGATCCGCGTGTGGCGCATGTCGAAGCGGAAGTAGTGCAGCAGCTGAGCGCAATTCTGCGTGATGTCGAGGAGTTCCTTGACCAGGAGACCACTCGGGGTCTCCCGGACACTCCGGATCTCGCCGACCTGATCACCCATGCGCGGAGCCTCCACCAGAGAATCGCCCGCATCCTTGCCGTCGCTGGATTGGATGCCAGTTGGGGTGTCGTCGGGGTTGACCACGAGGGACATCCCCTCTACAACGCCATGGTCTTGAGCCCAAGCGATAGCACGCTGCTTGGCCAGGCGCTCGACAATCCTCCGCGGCCAAACGAGCGCTTGCGCCGCACGGCCAACGCTTACCGTGCTATCACGGGGCAGTGACGGCCGATGCGCTCATATTTGAGCCACTACATGCTGACCACGAGATAGCGACCCGCCGCTCTATATCATGATGGAAACGCTGAGAAAGGCACTCCAACCATGACGGGCGCCTTTGATCCACGTGACTCTGTCAGTCATACGCGCCGAACTCTTCAGCCAGAGCCGTCATCTCATTGATCGCCTGGCGGCGCTCCGCGTCACGTCGGAGTTTGTAGCGCATCAGATCAACAAAGCGGATACGCCGATGCGTGCCCACTTTCGTGAATGGGATCTGCTTCCGATCTAGCAACGTGATGAGGTGAGGGCGTGAGACGTTCAGCAGGTCAGCCGCTTGCTGCGTTGTCACCTCCTGATGCACAGGCACGAGCGACACGGCATCGCCGCGCACAAGCAGTGGGATGATGCGCCGCAACGCCTCATAGAGTGATGTGGGGATGCTCACACGTTCATTGTCTGGTCCGACAAGCTGCGCTGACCGCAAGGGAGCTGCGTTGATAAGACGCTCGACATCCTTGAGGGCCTGCGTTTCCGCCCTGTCGGCGGCCGCAACCATGTCTCGGCCCAAAACTGCATCAGGCATACAACTCCCCTCCCTGTGCTAGACACAGGCCTTTGTGCCCCATCGTGCTCGGCATGGTCTCCACGCCCATGCTCCCATCCTGGATCGTCCTCAAAGCAGCCCAGGACACCCAGGGTGACATCGTCCTGCTGTTTCTGTGTAGCGATAGCACGTCGACTTCGTCGTATAGTGCTAACAAGGACCGAGATGCAATACATGCGTGTCATCGCAAGAAACGAAAGCCCACGCTCCGCTCTGCCCGTTGAGCAGTGACTCTGGGGAGAGGGTTCTAGTCGGTGGGGTTACGCCCGGCCTGGTCAATCAGTTTGGCCACCACGGCGGTCCAGCCCGTTTGGTGGCTGGCCCCCACGCCGGCCCCGTCGTCGCCGTTGAAGTACTCGTAGTAGAGCAGGTAGTCACGCCAGCGAGGGTCCCGCTGCAGCAGCTCGTTGCCCCCGAAGACGGGTCGGCGGCCGTCGGGGCCGCGCAGGAATAGGCCCATCAGCCTGCTAGCCAGCTCCTGCGAGATCTGCCACAGGGTCAGCATCTGGCCCGAGCCGGTGGGGCACTCCACCAGGAAATCGTCGCTGTAGTAGTGGTGGAACTTCTGCAGCGTTTCGATCAGCAGGAAGTTCACCGGGAACCACACCGGCCCCCGCCAGTTTGAGTTGCCCCCAAAAAGGCCGCTACGCGACTCCGCCGGCTCGTAGGCTACCGTGTAGCGCGCGCCGTTCACCTCCAGCGTGTAGGGGTGCTCGGCATGGTAGCGGCTGAGCGCGCGCACGCCGTGGTCACTCAGAAACTCCGTGGGGTCCAGCATGCGCCGCAGCAGGCACTTCATGCGGTGGCCTCGCACCAGGGCCAGCAGGCGGCGTTCGCCGGCCCCCGGCTCCTGCCAGCGGGAGACCAGGCTGGCCAGGTTGGGCCGGTGGGTCAGGAACCAATCCATGCGCGCCTTGAAGTGCGGCAGCCCCTCCAGGAGCTCAGGGTCAATCGTCTCCACGGCCAGCAGCGGGATCAGCCCGACTAGCGAGCGCACCCGCAGCGGGTAAAACCCGCCCCCCGGCAGGCGCAACACGTCGTAGAAGAACTCGTCGTCCTCGTCCCACAGCGACACCCCGGCGCCGCCCATGTCGTTCAGCGCCCCGGCGATATACATGAAGTGCTCGAAGAACTTGCTGGCCAGGTCTTCATAGGCGCTGTCCTCGCGGGCCAGTTCCAGGGCGATGGCCAGCATGTTCAGGCAAAACATGCCCATCCAGGCCGTGCCGTCGGATTGCTCCAGGTAGCCCCCGGTGGGCAGTGGCGCGCTGCGGTCGAACACGCCGATGTTGTCCAGGCCCAGGAACCCGCCCTGGAACACGTTGCGCCCATCACGGTCCTTGCGGTTGACCCACCAGGTGAAGTTGAGCAGCAGCTTCTGGAAAACGCGCTCCAGGAACAGGCGGTCGGCCTTACCGCTCAGCCGGCGATCAATCTTGTAGACCCGCCAGGCCGCCCAGGCATGCACCGGTGGGTTGACGTCGGAGAAGGCCCACTCGTAGGCGGGCAGCTGCCCGTTGGGCTGCATATACCACTCTTTGAGCAGCAGAACGAGCTGCCGCTTGGCAAACTGGGCGTCAATCAGGGCCAGCGGGATGCAGTGGAAGGCCAGGTCCCAGGCGGCAAACCAGGGGTACTCCCATCCGTCAGGCATGGAGATCACCTCGCCGGCCTCCAGGTGGCGCCAGTCGCTGTTGCGCCCGCCCACCCGACCAGCGGGCGGCGGCGGCCCAGCCGGGTCGCCATCCAGCCACTCAGAGACACCGTAGAGGTAGAGCTGCTTGCTCCACAACAGGCCGGCGAAGGCCTGCCGCTGGACAGTCCGGGCGTCGTCGGCGATCCGCGCGTCGCACAGCGGATAGTAGAAAGCGTCCGCCTCGGCCTTGCGGCGGCCAAACAACTCGTCGGCCCCGTCGAACGGCGCGGCATGGCGCTGCCGGCCCAGGCGCAGCAACACCACCTCGGTGGCCCCCGGCGCTATCTGGAGCGTGTAGTGCGCCGCCGCCTTGGTGCCCGTGCCCGCTGGGTTCAGCCGGTCCCGCGCCCCATCCACCACGGCGTCGTTGATGCTGTCCTTAACGAATAGGCTGCCGCTGGGCACGCCCCACAGGCGCCGCGCATTGCTCTCGTTCTCGGTAAACAGCAGGTCTGGCGTGCCCTGACAGATCAGCATATAGTCGCCCAACTCGGCGTGCTGGGCATGGATCAGCCGCGTGCCCTCAGCGTCGTCCTGCCGAGGCGCGCTCAGCTGGGGCCGGGGGACGTCGTCACCCCACGACCAGGTGTTGCGAAACCACAGCGTGGGCAGCAGGTGCAGCGGCGCGGGGTCGGGGCCATGGTTTGTGGCCGTGATGCGCACCAGCATGTCGGTGGGGTCGGCCTTGGCATACTCCACCACCACGTCAAAGTAGCGATCCTGGGCAAAGGCGCCTGTATCGAGCAGCTCATACTCCGGGTCGCCCTTGCCCCGTCGCCCGTTTTCGGCCACCAGATCGGCGTAGGGAAACGCCCGCTGCGGGTACTTGTAGAGGGCCTTCATGTAGGCGTGGGTCGGTGTGTTGTCCAGGTAGTAGTAGCACTCCTTAACGTCTTCCCCGTGGTTGCCCTCCGGCCCAGCCAGGCCGAACAGCCGTTCCTTCACGATGGGGTCGGCCCCGTTCCACAAGGTCAGGGCGAAGCACAGCCGCCCGTGATCATCGCAGATGCCCAGCAGCCCATCCTCGCCCCAGCGGTAGGCGCGGGAGCGGGCGTGGTCATGCGGAAAGTAGGTCCAGGCTTCGCCGGTAGCCGAGTAGTCCTCGCGCACCGTGCCCCACTGCCGATCAGAGAGGTAGGGACCCCACAGCTTCCACGGCTGCTCATCGTGGGCCTCTTCAGCCAGGCGCCGCGCCTCCGCCCCGTTCTCCTGGTCACTCACCATCTCGTCTACTCCTCAACCCCTCCGCCTGGCTCTGGCGTCCGCGGCCAATCACCCGTACTCCATGCTACCACGCCACCGCGGCCCATTGCCCCTGGTCTGGCCGATTAGCGCCTCACTCCAGCGTGGCCTGTTGGTCCGTTGATCGCCAGCGCACGGGTCTAGCAGGGGTTCAAAATGCCCGCTATGGTATCGCGCCTGCCCTGCCGCCAGGGGGGCCAACGCGCCGAAGCGTGGGCGCCCCTGGCGGCCAGATTTGGGGCCTCAAATGCTTGACACGGTCCCTACAGGCTGATAGGATGGTATTGAACACATGTTCTATACTTCCATTAAACCAGGATCGCACTGGGTGTCGGGGAACGACAAGGAGACGTGGATGAGAGCCGCGGGCGAGGAGATGCGTGAGCGCATTCGGCAGGCTATTGCCGAGCTAACCCAGCGCAACAACCGGCCGCCGACGAACCGAGAAATCGGCGAACGTCTGGGCGGTAAATCAACGGGTCATATTGACTACCACCTGCGGATCATGCGGGAGCAGGGCACCATTAACCACGATGCCAAGAAGAGCCGCGGCATCACCCTATCCGAGCCGATCCAGGTGAGGGAGCCAGCCCCACGCCTGCTCCATTCCGCCCTATTGCGCTTGCCTCTGCGCGGCACCATCGCCGCCGGTCGGCCAATCGAGGCGGTCAGCGACCCGGACGAGTATATCGAACTGGCCCCTAGCGCCAGCATGTCCGAAGGCCTCTATGCGTTGCGCGTGCGAGGCAAGTCCATGATTGAGGACCTGATTGACGACAACGACGTGGTCATCGTGCGCCCTCAGGAGGTCGTGGACAACGGAGACACCGTGGTGGCCCTGCTGCTCAACGGGGCCAGTGAGGCCGGCGAGGTGACCCTCAAGCGCTTCTACCGGGAGCGCGACCACATGATCCGTCTGCAACCGGCCAACTCGACCATGGAGCCCATCTTCGTCAAGGACAGTGATCTGAAGATCCAGGGCAAGGTGGTGGCCGTGCTACGGCAGGTCGTCTAACCGCTCTGACCCGCTCTGTTCGTGCCCCTCGGCTACAAGTAGGCACTGACCTGCGGGCGAACGCTACCAGGGCTCTTACGGCCCCGATCCAGTGAGTACCAATCACCGGGTAGGGGCTGGCTCGTTTTCCGCCGCCAGGGTCAGCCCGGAGTATAGGCGTCCCCTCATGTGTGGGCAGGCTGTCGGCGGGCGGGTCAAAACACCACACCAGGGTCAGCGCCCTCCTCATGTATGGGCAGGCTCACTGCATTGGCTGCCTCCCCTGTCTACCGTGGCCGCGTCTACAGTGGCACAAAACATGCATCCACTGATCGCGTGTTCATCCACGCCACCAGCAGGCGGGCGCAGGGGAACTCAGTTGGCCACATTGTGGGGCTGACAGAGACGCGGGTTGGAAGAAAGGAAGCGCTGATGAGAAGGGGTATGGTCGGCGGTGCGGCCGTGTTGCTACTTGTGGCGATGGTGGTAGGGCCAGGACCAGGCGCGGCGCGCGCGGTATCACTTAACGCGGCGGGCGCGGTGACGCTGAGCTATGCCGCTACGCTACTGACGCCCCAGGGCGGCTCAAAGGTAGCCGGGGCGGTAGCCGTGATGGGTAGCACAAACAACAGCGGCTCAGCGGCCAGCGGTGGCAATGGTAAGAGCACACACACCTCCAAAACGGCTGGCGCCGGCAATATGGCCGTTGCCGTCATTGTCTCTGGGCTGAAACCCGGCGCAAAGGCCGATGTGCGGCTTGTGCAAGGTGGGTGTACCAGCGCATCCGCGCGCAAGGCCGCGTACCAGCTACCGCAGGTGCTAGCCCTGCCCTCGGGCGACGCTATGGTGATCACCACGATCACCACGACCCAGACCTTCGTGCGCGGCTATGCCACTGAGGTGACCACCCCTGGTGGCGCCCAGGTGCTGGCCTGTGGCGTGCTGCACAAGCCAGGTATGGTGATCTCGCTTAAACCGGATATGGGTGGCCGGGCTAGCGGCACGGCCCTGCTCACCGCGCCCGTTGATGTGATGGGCTCTAAGATGCTCAAGGGCACCGAGGTGATCGTCTACGCCACCGGTCTACAGCCTGGCCTGGTCCACCCCAACCATATCCACGCTGGCCCATGTGGTGTCCCTAGCCATATCATGTACCCGCTGGTTGATCTGGTGGCCGATAGCGGTGGTCGAGCCATTGAGGGCACGGCGGTGACCGATGTGGTGCCCATGACAGGCCTCTCGCTACACATCCATACCAACACGATGAAGCCGGACGCCTGCGGCAACCTGGGCTCCTCGGGCGGCACAGGCATGTAGCCTACCAGCGCCCAGGCCGGATCAGCTAGCGTCGGGAGCCCGCCGCCCTGCTCCAGGCAACGACAGAGCCCAGACATTGGAAGGCCCCGACACACACAGCGCGGGGCCTTCCGCTTGTCCGCCCCACAAAGAAGGCGCACTGGCCGTGTTCCGGCAGGAAAGAGGGGCGGGCGCGTTCGCCCTATATCCGCGGTGAGAAGGCCAGTGCTCCCTCCGGGGTTCGCCCGGGCCGGACCTTCGCCCTATCCGCGTAGGGAGGAGGGCAGGATGCCCAGTTGGTCGCGGTACTTGGCCACGGTACGCCGCGCGATGTGGTGACCGTATTGCTCTAGTTTCTCCACGATGTCCTGGTCGGTCATCGGCACTGCCTCGTGGTCGATCAACTCCTTGATCACATCTTTCACATTGAGCGCCGCCGTGAAGAAGTCGCTGAAGGGGATCACCTGGCCGCTGGGGATCATTACGTACTTGCCGGCGGTCGCGCGGCTGACCGTTGACTCGTGCATGCCTGTCGCCGCGGCGACCATGGCCCGGGTCAGCGGCTTCAAATGCCTGATGCCCTGAATCAGAAAGTCTACCTGATGCTCGGCCAGAAAGTCGCCGATCTTTTGCATGGTCTGGCGACGCTGGTTCAGGTTGGCCATAAACATTTTGGCCCGCGAGATATATTGCCGCACATGTTCGCGATCCTGCTCGGAGACGGCGGCGGGGCGCGACTCCACCTGGGTCCACAGCTGCTGATACTGCGGGTTGATCCGCAGCACAAACCGCTTACTCTCCACCACATCCACCACCAGTTCGCCCTCACCGTTTTTGTTGATGATCACATCGGGCAGCACATAGCGGGGGATCTCCGACGGCGTCGAACGCGGCCGAAGCCCTTCCTGTTGGGCCGGGAAGGGGTTGAGTTGGCGCCTGATAAACTGGCAGGCCGCGGTGACCTCTTCAACCGGGATCTTCATGCCCTGGGCGATGCGCTGATATTTGTGCTCCGCAACCTCGTCGAAGTAGTCGGTAATGATCGGCCGCAGCAGGGGTCGGCTATGCCCCTGGCTCTCCAGGTAAGCGACCTGGATCAACATGCACTCGCGTAGGTCCCGCGCGCCGATGCCGATTGGTTCCAGGCTCTGCAGCAGGGCCAGGACGGAGGACACCTCGTCCTCGTCCACGCCCAGGGCCTGACTGACCTCCCGCACCGAGCAACGCAGCCATCCATTGTCGTCCAGGTTGCCGATCAGGAACTCGGCGATAGGCAACTGGCGAGTCTCGGAGATGATCGCCTCAAGGTCTATTAACAGCCGCTCCATCAAGGTCATCTGAGAGGCGACCAGGTTGAGCGGATCGAAATCTTCGTCGCCGCGCCCGTTGGCCGCGCTGCCGTCCCAACTCGGCTCATCATAGTACGAGTCACCCGAGTCGGCCGATGATGAGCTAAAGGTGTCGCGTGGGGCCAGGCAGTTGTGGCACACCGTATCAATCATCACATTGCCGCAGACGGGGCAGGTGGTTTTCTC
>JAABUJ010005794.1_pt1 | contig 12203 bp, 9 predicted proteins | sample 5559131 | NCBI WGS metagenome assembly JAABUJ01 (sample SAMN10711875, study PRJNA513366) | rock metagenome | isolation source: Antarctica rocks | place: Antarctica: Victoria Land, Mt New Zealand nord | collected 2016-01-07
GAACAGCGGGTCCGCTGCCCCGCGTGTGGTCTCCGGTTTACGGTCATCCGCTTCGAGCGGGAGCGCACCCCGCTCTACTGCGCGCCGTGTCGGGAGGAGCGGCAGCGGGACCAGACCCGTGAGCGGATGCACACGCTCCGGGAACGGCGCCGTCGGGGCTGAGATCAGCCGGGGCACCGCCGCACCGATGCAGTGGTGCCCCCGAGACACAATGCGTGGCTAGTGATCGTCGTGTACGGGTGGCTGATTTTACTGCATCATTCGGCTGATTTTAGCTTGACAGGCACAATCTTGTCTTCCTCGCCAACTGGACCTGCTTACATGACAGGTTACATCCTTGGGAAGATGAGCCTCCACAGCTACGTGAGAAGAATTGTAGGCATCTCATTAAGAATCGAGTGATTTGCCAGGTGTTCAGGAAATAAAGGATGTAACCTGTTATGATGTTGCTGGCGAAATCACGGGAGGGGTGAGCAGGGGAAGGGACTGGTCAAACTGGCGGCAGGCCAGATAGTATGAAGGGGTGTCGGATATCGTCCAGTTCCCCACGCTCATGGAGGCTCTGATGTCGCTCCACCCTGCCGATGAAAGGACAATTCCCGAAGAAACGGTCCGTGTCGCCCGCGCTGCCTTTCCAAAGGGAAGTGTGTACATGCGGATGCGTGATGTCCTTGGGCCGATCTACACCGATGGCGACTTTGCTGACCTCTTTCCGCGGCGGGGCCAACCGGCGGAGTCACCGGCCTGCTTAGCCCTGGTCACGATTATGCAGTTCGCCGAAGGCCTCCCTGATCGCCAAGCGGCCGATGCCGTGCGCAGCAGGATTGATTGGAAGTACGCCTTGGGGTTGGAGTTGACTGACCCAGGGTTTGACGCCTCGGTCTTGAGTGAGTTTCGCAGCAGGTTGCTGACGGGCGATCCGACCCAGTTGCTCTTTGAACGGATGTTGGAGCAGGTACGCGCGCACAACCTCCTCAAGGAGCGGGGGCGCGCGCGCACCGACTCGACCCATATCCTAGCCGCCATTCGGACCCTCAACCGCCTGGAATGTGTGGGTGAGACGCTGCGGCATGCCCTCAACACGCTGGCGACGGTCGCCCCTGCGTGGCTGCAAAGCTGGGTGCCGAGCGTCTGGTTTGACCGCTACAGCCGCCGCTTCGAGGAGTATCGCCTGCCGCCGGGGAAAGCGGAACGCTCTGCTCTGGCCGCACAGATCGGCGCCGACGGGACTACTCTGCTGAGGGCTATCTACGCTCCTGACGCGCCCGACTGGCTGCGGCGCATCGCAGCGGTGGACACGCTGCGCCAGGTATGGGTGCAGCAGTTCATCGTCAGGGCAGACACGCTGGAGTGGCGCACGGCGGACGAGTTGCCCCCCAGTGCGCTGCTGATCCGCTCCCCGTACGATGGTGACGCCCGCTATAGCAAGAAACGCCAGACGGAATGGACGGGCTATAAAGTCCATCTCACCGAGACCTGCGAGGAGGAGCTGCCCTCCCTGATCACGAACGTTGAGACGACCGATGCAACCACCACAGATTATGCGATGACCCCCGTGATTCAGGCCCACCTCACGCAGCGCGAGCTTGTGCCTGGCGAACATCTGGTGGATACGGGCTATATGAGCGCGGACCATCTCGTCACGAGTCGCGCGCAGGGGATCGATCTGGTCGGGCCAGTGACCCTGGAGAAGAGTTGGCAAGCCCAGGCCGACGAAGGCTTTGACAGCACGGCGTTCGTCATCGATTGGGAGGCCCAGCAGGCCCGCTGTCCCCAAGGGCATCTCAGCCAGAAGTGGCAGGTGCATGGCGGGGCGCGGACGCCTCTGCTCCACATCCGCTTTTCTCGGACGGCGTGTCGCGCGTGCCCTGTCCGGACGAACTGCACGCAGTCGGCCACCTTACCCCGCGCCCTCACTATCTATCCTCAACCCTTATACGAGGCGCTCCAGGAGGCCCGGCGCCGCCAACAGACGGCAGAGTTCTGGCAGCAGTATGGCCGCCGGGCGGGGATGGAAGGCACCATGGCCCAAGGCAACGCCCGCGCGGACTTGCGCCACGCTCGGTATATCGGGTTGGCCAAGACCCACCTCCAGCATCTCTGCACCGCCCTGGGCCTGAACGTGCTGCGGCTCGGCGCCTGGCTGGCGGACGTCAAGCCACACACCACACACCGCTCGTCCTTTGCGGCGTTGGCCCCAGCAGCCGCCTGACCAAGCGCAGACGTGGGTGCATGTCTCCCTAGCGGTAGCCCCTCTACGGGGCCGCCTCTTGGAGGCTACTCAGATCGCTAGAGTTCGGCAAGCAAGGCATCGGCCTCCTCTTTTCTCTGCGTTTCTGCAGAGTATAGCTCTTAAGAGCTATTGGCGTGAAGGCGTGAGCAAGACGGCATGACCGACCAGGCTCGTCGCGGTTTCAGAAGCCTGGCGCGCCGCTTTCTCCCTGTGGTTGATGATCTCCAAAGGCGTTGAGATGGGGACAACAGCCGAGATTCCGCCAGCTTGGAGTGTTTTTTCAGCAGTGTCTACCAAGATGATGATTTCGCCAGCAACATCCTGTTATGTGAGCAGGTCCAGTCGCCAACACAAATGATCGGGACCAACTGGTGCGCCAGGGCAGCTGCTGTCTTGAGGCGCACTGTCTCGTCTGTTTCACCGAATAGCCTGCGGCGCTCGGCATGCCCAATCTCCACAAAGGTGCAGCCCAACTCGGCCAGGCTCAGTGGTGAGACCTCACCGGTGAAGGCGCCCCTGTCCTGCCAATAGAGATCCTGCGCTCCCAGGAAGATGCCACGTCCCGCCAGGAGCGCATGCGCGCGATCTAGCGCGGGAAACGACGGGAGCACGAAGAGGTCAACGCCGGAGAGGTCACCCGCACGCTTTAGCAAGCCTTCCAGCCACGTGATCGTTTCGCGGTAGGTCAAATACATCTTCTGGCCGACGCCCACGATGCAGCGTGCGTTCTCGCCAGAGGCACTGGCGCGGGGATGTAAGCGCGCGGGGAGCGCCGCCATGTCACCTACCTTCCACACCGTCCGGTCCGTCATTGCCCTTTCGGGCGCTACGATACTCCTCATCCACGCGGTTCATCTTCTCCACGGGCTCGACCCTGACAGCAGGGCAGTGCTGGCCATGGTGCAGCGCTGCCCCTTTATCACGCCGGACGATCTAGCGATCATGTTGGGGCGCTCCGACCGTTCCACCCTTGCCCGCCGCCTCGCCGGCTTACGCGCCCGGGGGCTGATCGCCCGCCTGCGTTGTCCCGGCGCGGGCACGGGGCCGTCGTTCCTGCTCTACTCCACGCAAGGAGACCTGGACAAGCTGGACAGAGCCGGTGCCCCTTTTGTAGACGGGCATGATCTACGGGCACTGCTGCCCCGGCTGGCCCCGTTGGCGGCGGTGCGCCTCCTCCTCGTCGAGCTCGAGCGCGCGCTGGCGTGGCAGGGGCGGGCACGCCTGGTCGCGGCCAGCGCTTTCCCGGTGCTCTGGCCACCTGCCGAGCGGCTGCCCGCGTGGGCCAGCCCACGCGCCCCCGCCGTGCGGTTTGATGGCGCCGGCGTGGTTGCCCTCTCCGGCGCCGAGGAAAAAGATGGCCGCCCCGTGGACCGTCCCTTCCTGGTGCTGTGGGATGAGGGCCTGCTGCCCCCCGTGATCTACGCGCCTCTACTCGGGGCAATGAGCCGCCTGCTCTCCGGCGCCGCCGGCGTCTTGACAACCGTGCCCTCTCTCCTCGCCGTCTGCGCCACGGACGCCCGTGCCCTGTTCCTGTTGCAGCTGGTCAGCGATGTGGCGGGCCAGCTGCAGGCGCTTCCCCCGCTGGTGGTGGCCACACACGACGCCGTCGAGAAGGGCGGCCTGCTCGGCGCACCGTGGGCTGACACGCGAGGTCGGCGGCACACCCTGCTCGATCTGCTGGAAACACAGGCCGTCCCGGTGTCCGCGTGGCCGGGCGCAGGGCACTGGACCGCAATGAGTGGGGGCAGGAAAAGGGGCGGGCCGGTCCCCGACTTCGCGGCGCTGGCCCAGGTGACGTTGCCCGCTCCGGACCTGGCCGCGGCAGCCGTCTCCCCGGCCCAGGTGGAGATCCTGGCGTTCTGCGGCACAGCGCCCCTGGCCACGGTGGGCCAGGTCGCGCGGGGCCTGGGGCTGAGTGTATCCCGCACCTACGCGCTGCTGGCTGATCTGGTCACGTGCCGTGCTCTGCTGGCGGCGCAAGATCGGGGGCGCGCCCCGCTGACGGCGCAGGCACACTATGTCCTCTCCTGGCACGGAGGCGCCCTGCTCGCCGCCCGTGCGGGCCTGGACCCCACCACGTACCGCAACGCCACCGGCTGCTACACCTTGCCGACTGCGACAGACCTGGGGGCGCTCGCCAGCGGACCGGTCCCGAAGCAGGCCAGGGGCGGGGCGGGGTCAGCCGCCAACCCCTGGCGCAACAAGCGGCACACCTGGCTGGTCAACGAGGCGTATCTGGCCTACCGAACCTGCGCCGGCCCGCCTGGCGTGGGGGACTATGCCCTGCTGGAGTGGCGGCGAGAGAGCGTTCTGCTGGCCGTCCTGCCCGGCTATGGTGCGATCATGTCCGCGGACGCGGCCCAACGGCGAGAGGCCAGCGAAGATGATGCTGAGGCCGACGATGACGGGGCCGAGGCGCAACGCCTGCGGCCCGACGCCTTTGCCCGCGTGCGTGCTGAGGGGCGCGTGCGAGCGTTCTTCGTGGAGATCGACCGGGGCACGGAAGATCCGGTGGACCTGGACGTGAAGTTCGCCCTCTATACCAGCTGGGCAGCACGCCTCGGGACACCATTGGATCGGTCCTGGGAGTTTCCCCCGGTGGCCGTGATCACAACCACCGGCACCCGTCAGGCGGCGATCCTCCGGGTAGCCGCGCCCTACACGCTGGACGTACGCACGACCCTGGTCGAGGATTTCGCCGCACAGGGGCCGTTCGGCTGCACGTGGCGTTCTACAACAGGTCGTACTGCCCCTCCCGGCGTGTAGCCCGTGCTTAGTAGTCTCCCTCTCCTGGGGAAAGGCTGGAACAGGCTGGGGCCGATCGGGGAGGCCGCAGCCAGGGTGATGACCCACTGCAGCCAGGAGGGCCGCGCGGCAATGTGGAAAAAGGTGGATTAACTGCTAGCTTCCACCCCTAACCCCTGCTACTTGTAGAGCATGGGCGCTGGTGAGATCGTCTACGTGTGGAATGGAGCGCATGGAACGATGGCGAGAACCGCGCCGCTAGCCTTGGCAGGAGAGGAGAAGACAATGATGCGGGCAGAACCGGTCAGAGTCGGACGGACGGGAGCACCAGTACTAGCTGCCGCGCCTGGAGGTGTGCGTTCGCGGCGGCGACGGGTGGGCAGAGACGTCCCACCGGGCTGGTCGCGCTCCGACCTTGACGCGTACATCGCTGCTCACCAGGAAGAGTTGGGGGAGCGCCTGGCCAGCGCGCTGCCGCGGGTGGCCCTGCCCGCGGTACGGCTACAGCCCAGGAAGGCGAGGGATGAACAGCTGCCGGTAGGATCATCGAAGCTCGGCGGGTGTCCCGACCTGGCTGCCGGCGAGGCGTGGCCGGTGACCACGGGGGAACCGCTGGCCTTTCTGGCGCAACTCAATCTGGCCGATCTTGCATCCCATGAACCCGACAGCGTCCTGCCCCACCACGGGGGAGATCGGCGGCCCAGACGGCGCTGATCCCCGCGCCCGCATCAAGGAGACGCGCATCGAGGTTGATGCCCTGCTGCCCGAAGGACCCTACGATCTGTGGCGCGGGGGAGAGACCACCCGCCGCGTGGCCCACCTTGTGGGCGCCTTTGCCAGCGACCCGCGCCTGTCCAAGATGCTCAACCAGGCTGCCATCATGGATACCCTGGTGGAGGGTTGTCGCGATGGGGTGCTGGTCCTGCGCCTGCGCGCCGGTTGCTTCCCATGATGCTCTCTCCGTATCCTCGGCCTTGATGTATCGCCGTGTTACCCCTCACGTCCGCGGCAGCTCGGTCCAGGTCGCTCCGCCATCGGCGGTCCGCAAGAGGCGCTCGTCCTGGGTCAGCAGCCACCCATCCCTGGCCGTGGCAAAGGAGGCGCTCTGCACGGTGAAGGAGCACCGCGGCCAGGTCGCCTGCGTCCAGCTACGGCCGCCGTCGGTGGTCCTGAGAAGGCGCTGGCCGCTGTTCCGGTCCTTGCCCTCGTAGGAGCAGCCACGCCGGAGCACCCACGCGCTCAGAGCGCCTGTGACGCCGGAGCTGTCGGCAAAGCTCGGCTCCGTGGCCGGCGCGACCGCGCCCAGTGCGCTGGCGGCCGGTTGACCGGCGAGTACAGCGGCACAGGCTGCCACGCCGGCCACTCCGAGTACAGGGCGCCAGTGCGTCCCCGCGTCGTCGGTGCCCCAATAGGTCGCGGGCCAGTCGAGCGCGACCACGCAGCCGTGGCGCTCATCGGCGAACGCCACGGCGCTGACCCAGCCCTGTGGATTGCTGGGGCTGCGTCGCTGCACCAGCAGGAGGTGCCAGGTGCGGCCGCTGTCTGACGTCGTGTAGAGCATGTGATCGCCACCCACGGCCCAGCCTCGCCGGGCGCTGCCGAACGAGAGGGAGGCCGTGAGAGGAAACTGAAACCTGGGGTCGGGGCGGCTCACGGGGAGCGTGCCGACGCGCTGCCAGCGCCACCCGCCATCGGTCGTGCGCAGGACGGCGCGCGCGTCGCCCAACCTGCCCAGGCCATAGCCCAGGGCCGGCGTGGCAAAGCTCAGGGCGAGGGAGGGCCGCGGTGAGGCGGAGGGGTACTGCTCTGTCCACGTGTGGCCGCCGTCGGCGGTGGCCAGGATGACCCCGTGACCGACAGGGGGAGAAGCCTCGCTGTACAGGCTGGTGGCCAGCCAGCCGCGCCGGGCCGAGACGAAGGAGAGCGAGACAGAGAAGGCGAAATCCACGCCGGAGATGAGGCCCCGGTTCCCCCACGTGCGCCCGCCGTCGGCCGTCCCGCTGAGGCTGATGGTGCCGCACGCCGGGCAGGCGCCGCCCACGTAGGCCACGGTGCTGTCCACGGCGTCCAGGGGGCCGGCGTAGGAGTCGATCGTGCGCCCTGCCCGGCTCACGCGGCTGGCCGTGAGGGGAATGCCCGGTGTGCCCACGGCTGGCTCGCCGCCGATGCCCAGCTTGGCCGCCATCGCCGTCCACTGCGCGCCGCCGTCGCGGGTGTGGTAGAGGGCATACCTCTCCTGGGACATCCCGCCAGGGGCAGAGAGCAGGACCCACACGTCCGCCGGACCGGTGCAGGCGAGGTCGGCACGATAGGTGAAGAACGCCTCCCCGGCTGGACCGTCGGGAAGGCTCTGGTGCCACGATCTGCCGCCGTCGGACGTGTGGAGCAGGAGGCCTTTGCCGCCCACGGCGGCCCAGCCGTGGCGGCGATCCGTGAAGCAGGCTGCCGCGATGGTGGACGGGGCGTGCAGTGCCTGCCAGGTCTGCCCGCCATCGGTGGTCACGACCACGTCACCCCGTCCGTCGCCGCCCAGATAGTTGACACCGCCGGCGACGCCGGCGCCAAACGTAGCGCTCACAAAGTGGACGCGCTGCAGCACGTGCAGTGTGGGGACCCCACGGCCGCCGGCCACGAGCGGTTCGGCCGCGGCATGCCAGGTCTGCCCGCCATCGGTGGTGCGCGCAACGACGGGCCGGGAGGCCGCCGTCAGGCCGAGCGCCCAGCCGTGGTGCGCATCGACGAAGTCGAGCGCGCTGACCATGGCCGCGGGACTGATCTGGCGGCGCCAGCTCCGTCCACCGTCGGCGGTGACCAGCATGGTCGCCCCGCCTGCCCATCCGTGCTGGGCATCGACAAAGTTCACCGCTCCCAGCGACGGCGCCCGCGCCTCCGCACGCACGAGCGCACGGATACGGCGCACGACGTGGATGCGCGCGGCATCGCTCCTGGCGCTGCCGGTGCGGGTACCCGCGGATCTGGCCGGTGACGACATGCCGAGTGGCCCTACAGACCGTGCGTCATGTGCCGCCGTGCCGCGGGGCTGACCAACCAGCCCGCCGAGCGGGGCCACACACAGCAGCAGGGCCGCTCCCGCGCGCTTGAGGTCCCTGATCCAGTCCACCAACATAGGCCTCTTTCTCTCCGTGTTCAGCGTGCGGAAGGATGCGTTGTGTTGTACTTACTGGCGGCTCCAGGCAAACAGGCTGGACCACGCGATATGGCCATAGTAGCCGAAGAGGTCGGGCGCCTGCGCGAAGGGACCGACGATCCTCGTTGCTGCGCCGCCGCCGGGGGAGATCAACCACAGCGCATTGTCGCGCCCGTAGAGCAGGTGCCGGCTGTCGGCAGACCACTGCGGCGCATAGACGTTGGTGCCCGCGTGCTGCACCGGATGCGCCCCGGCGCCCCGCGCGTCGGCGACCCAGAGTGTGCGGGTCCCGACCCACGCCCGCAGCGCGGTCGTGGTGCCGAAGCCCGCGGCGGCGCCGAGATCGTGGGCGCGCACAAAGGCGAGACGGGTCCCGTCGGGCGACCGCGCCGGATCGAGGGAGACCGCGCCCGGTGGCTGTGGCACAGACCGGCAGGAGGCCGTGCGCACGTCGCAGATGGCCAGTCCCTTCCCCGTCCATGCCTGCCTGCCCAGGCCGGCCACCAGCACCACTTCGTGGCCCCACAGCGCCAACCAGTCGGGATAGCCGAGCGTGACGGCCAGCCGGCGCGCCGTGCCGCCCAGCGGCTGGCTAACGAGGGGCAGGCCATCGGCGGCGATAGAGTTGGAATGGTATGGGTCGAGCTGATAGAGGAGACCCCGCCCGTCTGGCCACCACCCGGCGACGATCAGGCCGGTATCCTGTCCGTGCATGATGGACGTGCGAGCGACCACCCCCGCGCGCCCGCCGGCATTAGAGACGACCTCCAGCAGGTCGACGCCCCGCTGGCGCGGGTCCGCACCCTGGAGGGCCAGCCGGCTGCCGTCGGGCGTCCAGGCAAAGGAGCCCACTCCACCGTTCGGTGCCACATTGCGGGGCACGCCGGCACGGGCCGGCACAATCCACAGGCCGTTGGGACGCCGCGCATCCCACTGCGGGAGAACGGCCAGTGTGTTGGCACGGGGCGACCAGGCAAACGCTCTCACCGGCGTGGGCAGACCCTGCACCTGGCGGGCGGCGCGGCCATCGGCGCGCATGATCCACAGAGCGCCGGTGCTGTCGGGCGCGGTGCCGGCGAGGTAAGCCAGCCACTGCCCATCCGGCGACCACGCCAGGCTGGCGATACTGGCGGCCGGCGGCAGGGCCCGCAGTGTGCCCTTCTGGCCGTCGAGCACGTAGGGCCGGCCATTCCACAGGAAGGCGAGATGCCCCTGGCCCCGGAAGGCAGCCACGTCCACCAGAGGCGCGCCGGCACTGTGGGCGGTCGGAGAGGCGGTTGCCTGCCCCTGCCCCACCATGCTGAGGAGGATCGTTGTCACCGTGAGGAGACCCGCCCCTACGCGTCGTATCGACATGTTCCACCTCTCTTTCATCTGCCTACTCGCCTGAGACGGGTCACGGCGCCATCTCCAGGATCGTCAGGGCGCCGGGCATGAGACGCCAGTCGTAGGCCTTGTGCGCGCCGCGCCGGGGCACGGACCCACCGCGCGAGAGCACCACCACCCGGCGCCCGCTCTGATCCACCACGGGCGGCAGGGGCTGGACGCCTAGAGAGGTGGTCCGGCGTACGACGCCGGACCGTGTGTCCACCACGCTGAGGGCACCCGCGCCTTCGGGAGGCCAGTAGGGGTAATCGTGGGCACGCGTGCCCACGGCGGTCACATAGGCCTGGGCATTGCCCTCGTCCAGCGCCAGCCCCGAGGGGTTGGGGCCCACGCGGGCCGAGTACAGCACCCCTCCGCTCTGCGCGCTCAGGATCACCAGGCTGCCCGGCGCATCACGTGTGCCGTGGCCTTCATGCGCCAGGAGCACCATGATGCGGCCCCGGCGCGTGTCGACGGCCATGCCCCGCGGGCTGCCGCGCAGGATGGTCGTGTGCAGGAGCGCCCCGGTCCGCGCATCGAGCACGCGCAGGCGCGCCGGGTCGTCTCCACCTGCATCAGGCATGGCAACGCCAGAGGCTAGATAGGCGCGCGCCCGTGGCTCGTCGAGGGTCAGGAGGGCACAGGAGCCCAGCGCATCCAGTGCCAGCGTGCGGACCACGGTCCGGCGCCGCGTGTTGATCACCGTGAGATGCCCTGTAGAGCGCGCGTCCCCGTCTGACCGAGCGACCAGGAACAGGCGGTCCAGGCTGGGCGCCACCACGGGCTGCCCGCCATAGGGCAGGGTGATCGTCCACACGACGCTGCCGTCGCGCCCATCGAGCATGCTGAGATGGCTGGGCTCGGCCGGCTCACCGGTGGCGGGTTTCGTCCTCTGCCACACGGCAAAGGCGGCGCCAGTGCTCTGATCCACCGCCACGGCCTGGGGGCTCTTGCCGGTGAGGACCTCGCCCAGAATCCTGCCGCTGTGCCCGTCCACCACCGTCACGCTGCCGCGCCGCCGCGCAAAGACATCGGAGTAGTTGACCACAAAGGCCCGCCCTGTCGATTCATCCGCTGTCACGGCCACGGGCAGCGTCCGCGCCAGGAGGAACCCGCCCGTGCCGCGCACCATTGTGTTGGGCAGGCGGGGAGAGACGGCGCTCAGGAGCAGGCCACCGCGGGTGTCCACGACGTTGACGTAGCCTCGGGCCGGCCCGCTGGACGTGGGCTGGTCGTACGTCGTGATGTAGGCCCGTGCTGCCATCGTGTCCAGAGTCAGCGTTGAGTCAGGCCCGAACTCCGGCATCAAGAGGAGGCGCCCCCGCAGCCCCACCGTGCGCAGCAGCCGCCCGCTGACCGTCTCAAAGACGGTCAGTTGCTGTCCGGCGGGGTCTCCACCGGCGACGATAGTGCGGCCCCCACGGCTGTCGAGAGCCACGCCCACGACGTCCCCCCCGCGCGAAGGGCAGCACGCGCTCACCCGAACCGGCCGTCACTCCCCCCACCGCCATGCCGCCGCCGGCAAGGAGCAGAAGCGTCCCCACTACGCGCCACACACATCGCGCCATGCCCCACTCCTTCCGCACGTCCCCGCTGCTATCATGCACTTTTGTAACGCTCAAGAAGCTCGCGCGGGGACGTGCGTCCCGCACAGCGCCCATCACCGCTGAGGTTTCAGGACGGTCGTGGCCCGCCGTCCTCGGCACAGGCGTGTGTGCGGAACGTGCTCGCCCTCTTCTCATGGACCGGCGAGTGTCCCGTGTGCCGCGTTGCCACGTCTCGGTAGCGCTGCCGGTCGGCGCGATCTCGCCCGCTATCGGGTGACCGCGAGCACGCTCACGCGACCAAAGGGAGCATCTCCCTTCTCGACGAGGCCTTCGTCGACGACAAAGACGCGGCCTGTCGCCTCGTCCACGGCAACGGCAGTCGAATTGCTCCCCACACGCGCGGTGCGCTCCAGAGCCCCGCTCCCTGTCTCAAGGACACTGACGCTATCGCCACCGGGTGGTGGTGAGGCTAGCCCACAGTGCTGCGCAGCTCCGATTCCACAGGTTAGGGAACCCGACACTCCCTGGCATAGAGGTACACGCGCCGCAGGGGCTGGAATCCGGCCTTCACGTAGACGAAGCGGCCGGCGAACTCTGGCGGCAGGCTGGCGTTCCCGCCCTCGTCGGGGTGGGCGGCGGTCACCAGAGCCGCCGTGGCCCCGCGGGCGGCGAGGCGCCGCAGTCCTTCGGCCATCAGAAACACTTTCTGTCGGTCTCCAGAAGACAGCACGTCGCCGAGAAACGCTTCCGATGATCCATAGGCCGGTGCTGCATCGAAAAGCGTCACGCCACGCGCGATGGCGTGCGCGACGGTACGGCGTGACTCCGCTGTGTCCGCGGGACCAAACGCTCCACCGATCGACCAGAAGCCCAGGCCAAGTGCCGAAACGACTGGCCCCGTGGCGCCCAGCTGTCGATACTCCATCTGAGATCGTCCCTCCGCCATAATCGAGTGCTATGCCAGGATCTCTGCCCGGGATATGATCTGCCCGTGTGACGCGCTCGGAACCTCGGTGGATGACACAGGGCCGGTCCGGCACTCACCTAGTGCCGTGGGCGCAGACTAGCCCGCGAGCACCACGGCGCCGCCACCGCACGACGCTGTGATCGCTTTCCCGCATGGAGTGGCGTTGGCGATAGGCGCAGCGGGAGACATAATGAGGAT
>JAABUJ010005796.1_pt1 | contig 12202 bp, 14 predicted proteins | sample 5559131 | NCBI WGS metagenome assembly JAABUJ01 (sample SAMN10711875, study PRJNA513366) | rock metagenome | isolation source: Antarctica rocks | place: Antarctica: Victoria Land, Mt New Zealand nord | collected 2016-01-07
ACTTGCTTCTGGTCCTGTCCCAGCTTCTTGCTGGCTTTCTTGTACTACTTCTGGTACACCTCTTGGCTCTAGAGGCACATTAGCAGCGAGTGCAGCCGTCGTACTGCCGGCTCCAGCGGATTGAATTGTATAGCCAGGGTCCTTTTCTGATGAAGTATTGCCACCCATTGGTAGACTGGATTCAGGAATCATGTTTTTTGAGATTGGGGGTAAAGCGAACATGTTGCCTCCAAAATCTTGATCGCCTGGTGGAGTGACCACATTGGGCAGCTGCGGAACGCCTTGGCCCTTTTCATACGGCTCGGGATCTGTCCTTGCTGTTGATTCTATTGTGTTTGCGGTAAAGGTGCTAGGATCTGGCACCTTCTCGCCGGGTTGCAAGTGTATGGGGTTCCCGATGCCGGCAGTAGCCGGTAAGGGAGCGATTCCAAATGCTTTCTCCGGGTCCTCGGCATTCTTCTTTAACGAAGAATCATTGCGTGCTGTAGAGGATATGGTATTGTCCGTCAGTGTGCTCGGATCCGGTACTCGCTCGCCAGACTGAAGATTAACTGGATTGCCCATGCCGGAGGTTGCTGGTATCGGGTTGACACTGAACTCCTTCGGGTCGTTGGAGCCTGGAGTTTCAGGAAAACGGCCAGGTAGATCAGAGAGGCCGGATTTGGCGCTTGAATCTCGTTCCGACTCCTTTGGCACTTGGCCGGCTAGCTGGGCTGTGGTAGATTGTGAAGTAATATTCGACATCATGTGAGATGACTGGGCTGAAGAGTCGTGAGGTTTGGTTATCCGATCTGGGGTGAGGACGTTGTTCACGTTATTCGCTCCGTCGTTCTCTTGAGGTGCTGTGTGATCTGTCGTCCAATTGCCGTCGACCACGAACTAGACGAAATGATATCAGTGATCGAGGAATCAAATAATGAGTTGATGACAGTGAGAAGGTTGGAAGGCGCAGCAATGGCTGGACCGGTGGGGATCTGAGTGTATCAGGTGCAAGGCTCCAACACAGCCTAGCCGCAGGGTCCCGCAAAGCTTCTTGAAGCCACACATGTACCTGTAGGAGGTACTACCAGCGCCAATAATTGTCCCCTCCAAAACCATGGCTTCCAATCGATTGGCAGTTCCTCTGTCGTGGATATCGTACGTGCTTATGCACAAAACCAAATTCAAGATCTTAGGAGCGCATGACACACCACGCACCTTGTAGAAAATCTTCTCTTCCGTCTGAGGTAGATCCAGCAACTTTTCAAAATGGTCTCCCTTTCTCTCCAATTCGACGCTCTTAGCCCAATCGTCGAAGGTTCCAGTCACGTAGACCTCATCGGCTGGATGGTCCCTAGGTCCGGAACAGTCTGTCAGCTCCTTGATCAAAACGCGCAAAGAGAGATTGGTTGAACATGAGCTGAAAGGTGCGATCCTAGAGCGTAGATGTCGCGGTGAAGCAGGAGCCATTTAGCTCAGTCCGACGGCGGACGTACCATGTGAACAGGAAACTGCCCATGGCGCGCGCGCTGGCCGTTGTCCGCGGAGGCTGCTCCAGATGCTGGGCAACTGGGTCAAGCTCCGGGCTATTCTCTGGCGGTGTCTGTGCAAAACCCAGTGCAAATTGATAGGTTTGGCTAGGAATGATGCTCCTCCGTTTTGCAGACTGTGGGGTGGAGCGGGCAGAGGAGCTTGGGCCGGGGGGGTTCAGCGAGGGCAGCTCTGAGGGCAGTGAGGAATCTATGATGGCGTTTGAGTGGTCCGCGTGACCGTGAGCAAAAGCAGTAGTGGTATGAAGCAATCCGTGAAAATGAAGGCCTTGATGAAGCTTGGGGGGTTGGCTAATAAGATTTGACGGAGGATTAACATGGGGCCAAATGCTCCTAGCGCTTTTAACTCCATCTTCGGACTTTGGGGCGATCTAAAGTATTCAAGGATTTCACCAGAATGATGTCAAGTCGTCAAATCGCCAGATCGTTGTTTCAGTCACGAGCTCCATTCAACTCTCATATTGCGACTACGCCACTGTGGAGAATGTATATACTTTCACGAGCAGCATTCCAGCTAATCACGCCAGCTGCAAAGGCTACCATGGTTGAATCACGAACTAACCATGAAATCCTGCTGCATTATATCGTGCTATTCCGTCTACCTTGGCCGCCGTACCTTGGGTGAAGATAGTGGAAGAGAGACTGGCGTAGGGTGAGAGACCCTTGCTATTATGAGTGAAGGATCAGGAATTAAGAAAGGCCTGCAATGCCTCTTCGACAACCTGGAAAGCAAACAGCGTCCCCGAAGCAGTAATGTACTAGAAGGGATCTGGAAGGTTCGTCGTGCCTTCGAAGCGAAATGATTGGCATGCCCAACGCACAGACGCACCATGCGACGATGCGAGACATCTCGATTGCAGGATCTCCGATGGCACGCCGGACAATCACCATATCATAATCCAATCCTCCCCAGTCTCTGTTGTTGCCTGCAAACGTTGAATTGTAGAAGAGCTCCTTGATCTGTAATTTATCAATGACAGACGCCCCTGAGTTCGTCGTCTTGTTCACTCCCGCCGCAGCTCCCCTCGCATGAGATCCCCCCAGGCATCCCCGCATTCGATTGACAAACATCCATCCCGTATCCAGTGAAGACTCATCTTCAACCAAACCGGCAGCCCAACCCTGCAAGACACGCCGCCTTGATTGGTATAACCACACCTGCATGCCTCCCTACTCTGGCTGAAACCTGCAAACGACGTCAAGCAGCGTCAGGCTATTGGGTTTCAGCGTCCATTCACTCGAGGTGCTGCCCCTCCTCGAGACAACGATATTTTCAAACGGCAAGCACGACTCCCCATGTCATAGGTACTTGGCGCCACTGCTTCACGTACCTGCACGAAGAAAACGTGACGACTTCCCTTCTTCGAAACATCCATCACCTCCTCCATTACTCTCATCTCCAAGACCTTCGACATCAATTGCGGCCTAGACCACCTTAAGACGCACACCTAGACCTATACCTAGGAGAAAGACTTTATTCAAAGCTTGAGTTTCTTGCTGAATCAAGAGCTGCAGCATGGCTCAGAGCACTTTTCCTGGGGGTGGCAATCCATTCAGCGCTAATACTGGCCGTGGACTGGGCAATGTGGGAGAAGAAAGCGAAGCAGCTGACTTTATTGCCTCTTCCACCGGTCCTTTTAGCGGAGGCTCCTCGTACAGCTTTGGTGGAGCCTCCGTCTCGCAGCCTCCTCCAGCCCCCTCCTCTGGCTTTCCCGGTAGCGGCCTCCCTTCAGAGTACAACACCGCGCGACGCACCTCCGTCTCCGCTGAATCGCTCAATCCCACTTCCGAAGGCGACGACAATTGGAAGCCGCCCTTCCACCAAAAGACCTCTGATCAGGTTAATCGCCTCCGTCAGTCCGTCTCCTCCAACTTCCTCTTCTCCCACCTGGAGGAAGAACAAGCGAACCTCGTCCTCGGCGCCCTTGTTGAAAACAATATCCCGGCCAAGGGCATCAAGGTTATCACCCAAGGCGATGCAGGGGACTACTTCTACATCGTAGAGAAAGGCACCTTCGATATCTACGTCAACTCCTCCGGCACCATTGGCCCGGGACCAGAGGGTATGGGTACAAAAGTTAATTCAATCGGACCTGGGGGATCGTTCGGCGAGCTGGCACTCATGTACAACGCCCCTCGAGCAGCCACCGTCATCTCCACCGAAGCCTCCAGCACCCTTTGGCGCCTCGACCGAGTCACCTTCCGCCGCATCTTGATGGACAGCGCCTTCCAGCGCCGCCGGATGTACGAGTCATTCCTCGAAGAAGTCCCGCTCCTGCAATCTTTGACGCCCTACGAGCGCAGCAAAATTGCCGACGCACTTAATGCGCAGAGGTACAAGGCTGGGGATGTCATCATTCGAGAAGGCGATCCAGGAGAGGACTTCTTTCTGTTGGAATCTGGTCAAGCAGAGGCATACAAGAACGAAGCGGGACCACACCCCGTCAAGCAATACCATAAGGGTGATTACTTTGGGGAATTGGCTCTGCTAGACAACAAGCCCCGTGCCGCGAGCGTGGTAGCCAAAACCGACGTGAAGGTCGCCGTAGTGGGCAAGGACGGGTTCCAGAGGTTACTTGGGCCCGTAGAGGGTATCATGCGGCGGATCGATTACGCCAAGGTGGAGCAAACAAGACAGGATTAACCCAGACAGTAGTCGTTTCGGTTTTATCTGGGTCTGCGACTTCCACCTTCAGCGTGTTGGCGAGCTTATTTCCTGGTTCTCACTACTCCTGAAACAACACCAGTCTATCACCACCATTTTGGCAATGGAGATGTTGACCTTTTTGGCAGCCTCTCGTCTTTGTGTTTTCCTTTTCTTCCATGGGGCCGGCAGAATCATGAGCTCTTTTCCGGGTATAAGGGGGTGAGAGGAAGAGGACCGGCCGGTTTATGAGCCCTTTCCGTGTACGAAGAAAGGAGGCATGGAGTGAACATCACTAAGAGCAGATTATATAGAAGGAAGACCCCTAAACAAGGACAGCTGTTCGCCCAAGTCTCCATGGTCAAGGCTCTTACCGAGTCTTCCACCTGTTCTCAGCAGTAAGAACTTCATACAAGATGCGGCTAGGAAGGCGTACTGAGTCTGACGCATGCCTCTTCCACCAATGGCGAATTCAGAAGTGGGTAGAAGTGGCATGAGGTCGAGTATCACAAGAGGTAGGCCGAACAAGCGAAAGATATCAACAGGACTAGTCCACGTTCCAAGTACTGCATCCAGCCTTCACTCCTTCTCCAGCTCTCCCACTACCCACTCTTTTCCCAACCACAAAATGCAGGCATAGTTACTTGACCGTCTCCTATTTAGTCAGGTTTGCCCTGCTGGATCCATCCCTCATGCTATTCTTTCACGCCAGCTTTACTTCGTTGCTATTCCCTCTAGGAATACGAATTCTTTTCTACGTAATGGGCCAAGCAGGGATGGCCCTATCACCCAAGGTATATCTAGGGAAAAAAAGGAAGCAATAACGTGTCCTGCCTTGGACAATACTCCCATCTGTGCATTTTTCTTTGCTACCTAGAGTCAGGCTGGCATCAAGGGGCGTATGCGATTTTGCTCGAGTTGGGTATCACTGTGTTTTTGGGTCGAGTGGAAAAAGACGAGGAGTGGGACAACGATGGTCTCACAATGTTTGTGTTCTTATGATGCCGAAAATGGGGGCGGTGGGAAGGGACAAGTATGCTTGTAGTACGGGTTCTTTGCTTATGCTGTGTACGGAACTTTCTCTCGGAGATGCATCCATGATTATGGGCCATGATACAGGAAGTACATACGATAGAATTGCGAGAAGTTTCCGGACACATTGTGGTGCGTTGGGTTGGATATCTCGACAGGCTCTGTTCTACCTGATGTGTTTGTCTCGTGGGGCATTGTTCCCCTTGCCGGTTTCCTCCTCCTGAACCCATTCTACCTCGTACCGTCTCCCTTCTTTAAGGTACTCTCTACGAAATCTACAGTAATGTTCATACATGCTCGAATCGTCTTGGAATGATTCCCTTTATAGAGCAGCAGGCCACTCTTGTTTCCTTCTACAATGGGAAGACCCATCCAGATTCCGCGAAGAAACCTCTCAAGATCTCGAGCTGTGCTCGTCGCCTAGATATGAGCCTCGTTCGGAAAGCGGAACGTTCAACAAGTCGAGCGGGCTGCTCTTACTTTATAGATGATCGGGATGACCCAATCGCCATAGCGACCTCGACGTCGCCATTGCTCGACCGGTCCCTGTCTTTGTAGTTGAATGATAACTCAAAGGTACGCGTTCGGATTTCTTTCTACCAAGTCCCCCCTCCCTCTTCCTTTGCAGATCTTCAACCTGCTCCCCCACCAGGGCATCCCCCTCCTTCTCAGCCATAGTGCGGTTCTCCGCAAGCAGGCCAGCGTCCGGATCTGGCCCTGTGGAAGGGAGTGGTTTCCGGACCGGCGTTGGCTGTTTATCACTCTTGAGTCTGGCGGAGCGCAAGCGTTTAGCCATCTTTGCATGCCACTTCTCTCCACCATCCTGTCTCCCACCTGCCATCTGCTGCTGGGCTGCCGTATGGGTCTCATCTTCAATTGTGGAACGCTCCTCTGGAAGTGGAGCAGCGTCTGGATGTGGCCTTACGAGCCGTATCCTCACCGGCGTCGGTTGATCACCGATTTTGAGTTCGCCCAGGCTATTCTGACGCCAGATTTTGCGAGTTGGATGGTTTTTCTGCTGCTGCGTGGGTTCAACGCTGCGCGCCGAGGACTGTTGTGAAGATGGGGTTGAGATGGAGGTTGGTTGAGGGTTCTGCTGCTTCGTCATCGGATCTAGACCAGATCCAGCGGGTTGCTGTGGAGATGACACTGAGGCCGTAATCGGGCTGGGAGGGTTGTGTTCCGGTGTTGGTCCTGGGCCGGTCGAGCCGGCTCTTATTTGCGGAGTGATGTCTGGCACTGTTCTTCTCTTGTATGCCAGTACCAGGTTTAGTCGCTCTTGGTCCGTGTACGATGCCCACAAGTTCTTGGCAGCTTCTAGATCACAATTGTTCTCCCGTGCGAGATGCAGCATGAGATTTCGCCAGATGTGGCGTGTTGCTATTGGCAAGCCTGAGACACTAGTCACAACGTCACCTGCATCGTGTTGGGTTTCTTGTAGCTCGGCTGCGGCACGCCGAGGCGAAATTGAGATCGAAGCAGTATCCGCAGGGAATGAGGCTTCCGCGGCCTCCTTCCCGTGTGCAGACTCTCTTGAGTGTCGAGCGGCGTGCTGTGGGTTGGGCTCTTGAGCTACGATACCATCCTTCTGGAGAGCCTGCCAGACTTTAGCTTACTGGTCCCTTCCCGCTACGCCAATAGATGTCTACTGACAAGCATGATCTTGTTTGCATCGTAAATCGAGATCTTCTTTTGCTTGAAGTGCAAGCGCGTCATTGCGGCGAGTTGATGAAGGTCGAAGGACTTTAGCTTCCTCATATGCCTCCCAAGACCTACGCTATGAAGAAAATTCCTCATGTTTCGGGTATTAATGGCTGCGGTGGAGATCGTCATCACAGGATCTGTGTCATTCCCATCTTGAGAAGCGACCAGGTCGTCGTATGGCATCCTCGCAACATATTTTTGGATAGTCTACCAGTTGTTAGTATGTAAGGCGACATTTGATGCCATCATACCGTGATTATTTGGTTTCGCGACCCAGAGTCAACTTCAATATCCTGCAGATTGTGCCAGTTCAATCGTACAAGGGTGTACCAGTCCATATCTTTCAATTTCTCGAAAACGGATTTATCAAATCTTTTTTCCAGGCGTTGCAGCAAATTCGCTCTATGAGTTGGGATGTCTGTCTTCTCTCGTAGGGGTCGGTCTTCCACTTTCACATCGACTTTCTCTTTAACCTCCGGCAAAACATCTTCTTGTGGAGGCGACCACCTCCTCCAGCCACTGTGAGCTGGAGCTTTTGGCTTTGTTTCCTCTGGAACAGCAGTGGGTGTCGATTGTGCAGCTCGCCGCATAGAATGATTTATCAGCTCCTGTGAAAACGTTTGTTGCGTATCTTCAGCCGGCAAAGAATGTTCTTTCTCATCCCGAGTATACGATATACCAGCCGCAGAGAGCCCAGGATCCTCCTTGCCGTGCCCAGCGGGCAAATCTTCAAATTTCCTTCCGGCCGAGTCGCATTTGATAGTACGCGATTCGCCTCGTATGGTCCCTTGAACGTCTGCGGGTGCAATTTCCTTTTGCAAGTCAGGGGTTCCTGTGGTAGAGAGCGCGGAAACCTCATTGCTCTCCGGAGTGGGCAAGACTTCACTTCCCCTACCGGCCGAGACTTCGCTTCCCCTACCGGTCGATTCACTTCCGGCAATACGCAGCTCGCCACTTGAGGTCGCTTGAATGTCCTCTGGCGCCTCGACTTGAGATTCATGCTCTAGCTTCGACTTGGATGAGCCTTCATGTTTAAGAGCCATTTTTCGCTTTCCCAACCATGATCGTACTCCGTGCCTGTTGGATTTCAAAGACTCATAATTTGCCTCCAATACGTTACCAAGAAAACCTCTTGTTCGCAACCAATTGTGTGTTTTCATTGGCCCTTCATCATAGCGCCTCATGCTCTCTTTCAGACTCTCACTGAAGTGACGTAGTATGCACTGCACGTGTTTGATACCGTAAGCCTTACTACCCAAATCATTGACCGGATTTGCAGGATCTTGCAGAAAGAGCAAATATGGTTTTCGAGCATTGTATGGCTCTAAGATATCAATACCACGGAGCATGGGATCTTGCAAGCGGGCAATCTTATCCTCAGCTGACATCTTGTTCCCTCGCTTCAGCACCGTACGCGGTGGATCCACGGAAAACCCGTGCTTGTAGAGATCAGCGGTACCGTAGAAGTTCAGAATGTGAAGAAATTGGTTAGCCAGGTCATCGTGCGCAAACTTCCCCGAAGCTTGCTTCAGCGCATTTACGATCATCATGAATATCGAGTAGGAACCTAGACCTCCTTTATGAACATTTGTGAGGTCCCGAATGTGAAGAGCCGACCGGATCACAGTATACAGAGTCTGTAGTGTCGGAAATTCAGCAAGATAGGACGCAACATACTCTTTAGCATTTTGATTGGTAGAAAGGGCTTGGATTTCAACTTTTAGCTTTGTCCCACGGTGCTCGGCTTTGACAATAGGAACGCGAGCAAGAACCAACTCCACATTTTTGAAGAAGTCGTTGGAACTCTCAACAGCGCGATGCATGCGTACTAAAGCCCGACCCGCGGCTTTACGAGCCTTATCACGTGTCGGGCTAGGACCGCGCTCCAGGGGTGTCTTTTCAAAGTCGGGGAATGAAAGATTGAAATCAATGTCGGAGAAGCTATTCGCAAGACCAGTACCGTAGGAGCCGACAACCTGGAGAGGATTGCGTGGATATACCTTGCCGATTATTGCTCGAACGTCCGAGATCAACAGAGCTGCAGCTTCCTTTTCAATCTGAGATAGATCTATGTAAGCTTCATAAGCTTTAATCTCGTCGTGTAGCCTACAAAGCTCTTGATCAGAAAAGTTGCATCCAGACAGAATGGTATACTAACCGCTGATGGCTGTTCTGCTGATTCGTCGCTGTTTCCCTCAATATTGCCAGCCATGGGTACTGTGCAGCCGCTTTTTTGATGCTGAATACTCCTTGATTTTGGATCAAGCATGCGTCGTACTCCAAGATTTCATCCGCCTTTGCTTTATACAACTTGCCTGTGATTTCGGCCAGCTGAACCGAGTCTGCCGGCCAATAGAGCGATGCCCATTGTTTAGGGGTCAGGCCCTTGCGAACTTGAGAGTGAGAATGGCCATCTTCGCGCGCTGGAGTGGTGATAGACTCTTCAGGCAAAGGCGCAGCCAAAGTGCTTCTATACGCGTCGCTATCGACGGCTGGCTCATCGTTTGACTCAGGAGCGGGTTCAGTAATTGCTACGGGGCTGAGGAACGGCGCCGCCCAGTCGGCATCTTGATGTACCCTTCGGATCAGAGAAGCTCTGTTCGTTTGCCGGTGCGCTTCAAGAGTGGCCGTAAGGTCATCGATGTATATATCTTTCGCATCTAATCCCTTGTTGTTGTCGAAGTCTGTTGCCCAATCGTCCTTTGCAGACGATTCTGCATGTACAAGGCGAGCTGTCGGCAACACAGTGCGTGCTCCATTCTCATCGCTCGTCGATTGCCCGTTTCGCACACCGCTGAGTCTTCGGCGCTGCCATCTTGGAATACTTCTGTGGGGGAGGGCAACAGATGGCTGGTTGCTGAGGCAGGATTGCTGAGCACTGCGGTAGCAGAGACATATTGCCCTACGATGCATGTATCGCGCATCGTCAATAATTCGGAGCGGGCAAGATAATCCCGCGTTACTGAAGGTACCTGATCTACGAGTAACAGAGCTTGAGTTCACCGTATCGCCCTAAGCTAGCGGTATTTTTGCTTTTTGCCGCAGCAAGCGCACGGCAACTCAATGATCGAGTCTCCTTGAACCCTCGAGCACTGGAACCGAACATGATTATTTCGACCCCCCAACTGCATATCTTAATCTACCAAATTTAGCTACCATTGCCTACCGAGGGGAACTCCAATGAGTTCTTCCTAGACAGGAGGCAATGCCTCTTCCTGTCCACATCCAATGGGCTATAGAGGTCATTGCTTTCACACATGCATATGGGGCTCCTCCATAGATGTCTGGATAGGTGATCCGATGAGCTCATACGTCCTGATTATCTGCTATGAATCAATTGTGCACAATCAGCCTTCCGTCGCTCGCTGCGGACGACTCCAAGCCGTCTCGTTCAGTCTGCCCTCCGTGACGAGATTAGCTGGCAGCTTACACCTCCAATTTCCTGTTCAGGAATCCGACCAAACCACCGAAACCCTCATTCGCTACAACCAGACTGTGTTGGTCCCATGGATCATGGAAGATACGGCTGTGGACGACCATAGACTGCACACCGTGTTCAAATGGCTCGCATCTGGTTGGGTAGCGTAGCAGTAAGTGCTTAGAATATCTGACGATCTGTCGTATCTCCTAGACCCTTTGTCCTGCAGAAGACCTCTCGTGCCCCCGATTGCAGGTTTCTGCTTCGCTACAGGCACGGACAGAACCCCTAGTATGGTATTAAAGACAGATCCTCATCTGTTAAACATGAGTCCAACACCATAATAATTTCGCCGGGATACCCTCGATGATTGCCATAACAGCCCCTCTATCAGTGTGCAGTAATCAACGCTATTGTGCACGATAAATTTCCTGGTCATCATTGATGCCAGAGGCCCCTTGTTCTTGGGGCCGGTATGACCAGGCTTCTTGTTCTTGAAGTCTCTCTTAAGTAGGTACGGCCTTAATTCGCCTGTGTTCCGAAAGGAACAATCGACGGCCCGTCTAGCCATGATCACAATCGAACCTAAGTGGAGCCACGATCAACACTAAAGATAAGATATAAATACGCTAAGCTGAGCTGAGCGCACAAAACATATCACCTGATCCTTTATACTCCTATCTCACAATCTAAAATCCTACACTGCACGCAACAAGTCTATCCTAGTGCATCACCCTTTCAAAGATACAACGACGAGAAAGCGTAAGCCTAGGTTTATCTATTCCACCTATGTGAGCAAGTACTAACTTGCGAGCAGGCCAACAGATAACAATGAAGATTCTCACCGTGATCAAGGCGTCCAGCCTGGCTTTGCTCTGTGGCAACGTCTTTGCTGTGACCTTGCCAGTCAATACCAATGATGTTGGGTCCACCATTACTGGAAAATCTGCCTATGCAGTTGCTCCAGGTAAGAGCCATATACCATATTGCAAACCAAGCTAAAACCACATGCAGTGAACGACAAGCGCGAGCATTCCATCATGGAGCGTCAATTCATCCCCATCATCCAAGGCCTCCCTGGCGTTCTCGAATACGCCTCCCAAACCTTTGCAGCCCAACTCGTTGGTGCAGCCACCAATCTCGGCCAGCTCAAACACCTCTGTCATCACGCAGACGGCCTCACTGTACGTCTCTACCAGCAGGGCTACGATACGAAGTTTATCAAGAACGCCGTCTGCGCCGCCGCCAACGCAACCCGCCTCGCCACCGACGCGGAGATCCAAGCTCAGACTACTGAGGCGGCAACGAAGATCTGGACTGTGCAGGCGGCTGGCTCCATCAAGGGTTATGAGAGGGCGTTTTGCAACATCTTCAGCCCGCAGCTTGCGTTCGGTGTGGGTCTGAATGGCACTTATGTGGTCGAACAAATCTGTGGTGTGGCTGACTAGGAAAGCTGGTCCGGGTTCCTCCAAGTTTCCTTGCTGGTGGGAGCGATCCTCGTGCTAGTTAAAGACCTGTGATGGAAGCCGCTAGTGTGATTTGTGGTTGCTGGCATTCGTGTGCTCTGTCTGCAGTGGGTGATAGCGTGCGTGGTGGCTAGATAGCAACAAAGATGGCTTAGTCCACTGCAGTCTGATCCCCAATGTGCTTGATATGTGCCTAAGCTTACACTCTTGAGTCTGCCTACACTATATCGTCTACCACCACCTCGTCATCACATCCTGATCCTTCCTCCTTCACCTCCCTTATCCCCGACAATTAACTCCGCCTAAAACCAGCACCTCACCCATCTGCCCCAACTCCTCCACAATACCCACTTCAAGCAATGACTAAAGCAACCAAAGGTACAGCCACCCCTCCCACCTCTCCCCACTC
>JAABUJ010005800.1_pt1 | contig 12199 bp, 10 predicted proteins | sample 5559131 | NCBI WGS metagenome assembly JAABUJ01 (sample SAMN10711875, study PRJNA513366) | rock metagenome | isolation source: Antarctica rocks | place: Antarctica: Victoria Land, Mt New Zealand nord | collected 2016-01-07
AATGCGCCGTGCCTCGGGGTCCGTGACCCCACTCAGGTCTAGGTCGTCCAACATACCCACGCTCCGTCACCCGCCCCCTACTCCGTGGCCTCAGTATACCTGCCCCCAGGTTTTTGATAAGATACCTTCCTTATTTATAAATGCTTCGCCTGCCAATTAAGCATACTCTGTATGGCTCTCATATGTCATCGCTCGCTCTCAACGGCCAGGCGGGAGGGGGGAGTGGTGCCCCTACATTGATGCTGTCTAGTTGATGAGGGGACGCCTGATGCCGACGGGGGCGACTGGATGAGGGGACAGTCGTTGCCGGAGTGAGGGGACAGCGGTTGCCGCCACTCAAGACACAAGATCAAGACTCAATGCACGCCCTAGCCTCTCTCTCTACCGTGTGGTGTGGGAGAGCAACGGCGGTGGGCCTTGAGGGGACGCGCGGGCCGGGGGGCGGGTCGACGCTCTGGACGAGCGGCGGCAGCGCCGGCGGCGGTGGCCGTGGGCGCGCTCGCCGGGCGGTAGTGCGGCAGTGCAACGGCGGCCCATCGCTCGCAGAAGTGCGACGACTCGACGGGTTCAGGGGGTCGCGACGCAAAGCTCAACAGCCTGTTACGCTTTAGGCATGTCTAACGCAGAGAAGTGTACGGATAGGCGCTCGAACCCACGATAATCGGAGGTGAGAGGCGTCGCGCAGCGGCGACTAGACGTGTTGCAACGGCCGCGAGATGTCGGCGTCCGCCACGACGCTGCTCGCGTCGCTGACGCCGGTCGCACGGGATAGCATCGCCGCCGCGATCACCGCGCGGCTCCGCCCGTACGCGCATGACGGTCAGGTCGATGTGCCGGCGCTCGTCATCGGCGCGATGGGAATCGCGTAGGGCGGCGTTAGGGCTCGACGGTGATCGACCCTTCCACGCCCTGGGACAACCGGCCGATCACGGCCCCCGTCGCGCCGCGCTGTTGCAAGCCCTCTCGTAAGGCGGGGCACGCGGCGGGGTCGATGGCGATGAGCAGGCCACCGCTCGTCTGCGCGTCGCCCAAGACGAGGCGCAGGGCCTCGGGAACCGTTGGGTCGAAGACGAGCCGCTCGCCCAGCGACTGCAGGTTGCGCCGCGTGCCGCTCGGCACGACGCCTTGCTCCGCCAATTCCACGACCCCGGATAGAATGGGGACCGCCCCCGCCGACACCGTGGCCGCCAACGCGCTGCCCGCGGCCATCTCGGCGAGGTGGCCCAGCAGCCCGAACCCCGTGATGTCCGTGGCGGCGTGCGCGCCGGACTCGATCATTGCCTCCGACGCGTCGCGGTTCAACGTGGCCATCAGCGCGATCGCCGCATCTTTAAGACCGGGGGATGCTTTGCCTTGCTTGATCGCCGTCGAGGCGATGCCCGAGCCCAAGGGTTTGGTGAGCACGAGCAGGTCGCCATCGCGCGCGCCGGCGTTCGTAAAGATCTTGTCGGGGTGGATGAGCCCGGTCACGGAGAGTCCATACTTGGGCTCGGTGTCGTCCACGGTGTGGCCGCCGACGAGCGTGACGCCGGCCTCGCGCACCTTGTCGCTCCCGCCGCGCAGGATCTCGGCCAACACGTCGAGCGGGAGCGTGCCGACGGGGAATCCGGCGATATTGAGCGCGGTGAGCGGGCGGCCACCCATGGCGTAGACGTCGGAGAGCGAATTGGCCGCGGCGATGGCACCGAACCAGTATGGCTCGTCGACGACGGGCGTGAAGAAGTCGACCGTCTGCACGAGGGCGGTATCGGCGGACAGGCGGTAGACGCCCGCGTCGTCGGCCGTGTTCGTGCCGACGAGCAGGTTAGGGTCGGTGGGCGCGGGTAAGTGGCGTAGCACGTACGCCAGGTCAGTTGGGCTGACCTTGCTGGCTCAACCGGCGCAGCGCGCGAGGCCCGTGAGCCTGATCGGCTCGTCCATCGGATACTCTCCTTACTGTACTGCCATTGTAACGTGGTTTCATTAACACAAGTATAGCGGCGCCGGTGTTGGGCTTGCCCACCATGGCGCCACGCGGTCAGACCTTTCAAGGTTCGGTCCCTGCCATGACCTTTTAAGGTCAGGCCCATCGCGCGCGCCCAACCCTACGCCGCCAGGGTGCGCCGCAGCAGCGCGCTGAGGTTGTCGACGACCACGACCATCAGGAAGGTCACGGCGATGAGCGTCGACACCTCGTGGTAGTTGAACTGCTGCACGTTCTCGTACAGCGAGTAGCCGATGCCGACCGCGCCGACGACCCCGACGATCGTGGAGTCGCGGATGTTGCACTCGCACTGGTACAGCGTCAGCGACACGAAGCCCGACCACGCCTGTGGGATGACGGCGTAGCAAAGCACCTGTAGGCGTCCCGCGCCCGTGGCGCGCAACGCCTCGATTGGACGTTGGTCGACCGCCTCCATCACCTCGGCGTAGAGCTTGCCCAGCAGGCCCGCACTGTGGATGGAGAGCGCCAATACGGCTGGGAAAGCGCCTAACCCCACGATGGCGACGAAGAAGAGCGCCCAGACGAGCGCGGGCATGGCGCGCCAGAAGCTGAGGATGGTGCGCGCCCCCACGTAGAGGACGCGCCCGCCCAAACCGCGCCGCCAACCTGAGCCCTCTCCGCCCGCGCCGAGCAGCCCCCGCGTCGCCAAAATGGCCAGGGGCAAGGCCATGATGGCGCCGAAGACGATGCCGAGGATGGCGATTTGCAGCGTCTGCAGCACACCGGCGAGGCACGCGCCGAGGAAGTCGGACGAGAGGTTGGGATGGAGCAGGAGCCCCGTAAACGTGTGTACGTAGCTGGTCCGGCTACCCGACACGAGTTGCCCGATGTCGAATCCCGTGCCGTCGATGCTCCACTTGACCGCGATGAGCAGCGGAATGACGAGCAGGAAGCGCCAACGTCCGGGGGTGGGACGACGTCCCGCGCGTACGACCGAGGCCACGCTGGCGTGGACCAACTCCGTCTCATCCATGATCGTCTCCCCTATCCCTCGATGGCTTCGGCGCGCTGGGCGCCGTAGATCGTAGCCAGAATCGTTTCGTTGAGGTCGTCCGGGCGCCCGTCGAATACCGTGCGTCCGTCGGTCAGGCCGATGACACGCGAGAAGTGGCGGCGCACCAGATCGACGTTGTGGATGCTCACCAATAACGTCTTGCCCCCCTGGCGCTGTAGACGTAGCAAAGTTTCGAGGACATCGGACGCCGTCCGAGGGTCGAGCGAAGCGACCGGCTCGTCGGCCAGGATAAGTGTGGGGTCCTGGACGAGCACGCGCGCGATGGCCACGCGCTGCTGCTGGCCGCCGCTCAAGTCCGCCGTGATCGCGTCGATCTGCCCCTCCAACCCCACGGCGGCCAGCGCTCGCCGGGCCGTTTCACGCTGTGCTGGGGCCGGGGCCACCAAGCTGCCGAGCGAGCCGAGTGTCGACCAGGAGCCGAGCCGGCCCGCCAGGACATTGTGCACGACGCGCAGTTGGGTCACCAGATTATGCTGCTGATAAATGACACCCGTAGCGCGGCGCAGCGCCCGCGTTTCGCGCCCCGAGAGGGTGGCAAGGTCACGTCCCCCGATCGAGACGTGTCCTGTGTCCGGCGCCAGGAAGCGGTTGAGCAGGCGCAGCATCGTCGTCTTGCCGGCTCCACTCGGGCCGATGAAGGCCACGGCCTCGCTCGCCGCGATCGCGAAGGAAACGTCGCGCAGCGCCGCGACGTGGCCGCGCCGGTAGACTTTACCCACCCGCGCGAACACGACATCCCCCGCCTGCTGTCGCGTTGGCTCCCGCGCTACGTTGCTCTGAGCTACCATCCGACGATCCGCCGGCCTACTGGCCGCCGACCAAACCGGTGCGCGTGGCGTAGGCGCGCACGGTGGCGTAGTCCTGGTCGCGCGCCGGGACAAAGGCCGTGGCCGCGCCGCCCAGAAAACCCTTGAACACCGCCGCGTCGTGGATACCCAGGAAAGCGGTGGTGATACGCCGGATCGTCGTGGTCCCGAGCGCCTCGCGCGCCACCCAGGGATAGCCGGGGATCGACGCCGACTCCCAGATCACGCGGATCTTCGTCGCGTCGACGATGCCCTGCTTCTCGAGCTGCGCCAGGATGTCGTCCTCGACGGCGCCGGCCTGCGCCGCCCCGTTCTCGACGGCCAGCGCCGTCGCCTGGTGGTTGCCCGTGAAGCGGACGTGGGCGAAATCCTTGTCGGGATTGATGCCGGCGTCGTTCAGGCCCACGAGCGGATAGAGGTGGCCCGAGGTCGAGGAGGGGTCGCCAAAGGCGAAGGTGATCTTCTGACCGGCCAGGTCGGTGATGAGGTGGTAGGGGCTGTTGGCGGGGACGATGATGAGGCTATGGTACGTCGTCACGCCGCTGTGCGCCGCCGTCACGATTGGTTCACAAGAGACGAATTTCTTGGCCTGCTCGTAGGTCAGGCCACCGAAGTAGGCGACGTCGACGTGGCCGCTCGCCATACCCTGGACCACGGCGGCGTAGTTGGCGGGCACCGTCAGGTTGACCGTCACACCCAGCGCGCGCTTGAGATAGGTCCCGAGCGGGCCAACCGACGCGAACACCTTCTGCTGGTTCTGGTTCGGGACGAGGGCCACGTTGAGAACCGTGGGCAAGGCGGCGCGTCGCGTCGGCGTCGCGGCCCCGGCGCTCATACCCGCGGGGACGACGGCGAGAAGGGTCAGGGCGGCCGCGGCGCCGGCCGCGCGCATCAGGGTTCGGGCTTTCGGCATAAGGGTCGTGCTCTCCAGTTTTACATGCGTCCATCCCCCATACCTTGAATAGGGATCGGGATGCGACGGTACAGCGTCAGGATACCAGGGATGGCGGCGCGTGTTGGCGCCCGAATCTTACAGGAATCTTACAGAATCGCCCTGAGGAGCGCCAAACCCCTGTCTATTCACGCACACTGGGGTACAATAGCGGGGAAGCCGCCTCGAATTCTTCATGTACTAACATGTCACCCTTCAGCCAGCTATTAAGGAGACCTCGTGTCCTACGCCCTCGGCATCGGCCTGACCAACGAGTGCAACCTCAGTTGCGCGCACTGCTATCGTGGCCTCGGCAACCCGCGCCTGACCATGCGCGACCTCTCCGCCATTCTGGAGAGCGTCGACGTCGGCTCGGTCAACCTGGGCACGGGAGAGAACGCCCTGCACCCGGACTACCACGCCATGGTCGGCCTCCTGCGGGCGCGGGGCGTCAAGTTGGCCATGACCTCGAATGGGTACAGCGTGATGGAGATGAGCGACGAGGAATTGCGCGATTTCCACACCGTCGAACTCTCGCTCGACTATGCGACCCGTGAGGAGCAGGACGCCTTCCGCGGCGCCGGCAACTGGGATCTCGTGATACGCTGCCTCGATCGCTGCCGCGGCTTGGGGGTGCGTACCTCGGTCATCGCCGTCATGATGCGCCCCAACTGGGACAAGCTGGCCGCCATCGCCGCCGTCGCGGGGTCGTACGGCGCGATGTTCCGCATCAACGTCTATCAGGCCGTGACGACGGACGAATTTACCCTGACCTACGAGCAATTCTGGGAAGGTTTCCGCCGCCTCTTCGCCGCGACCAAACTCGTGGCCTGCAGCGAGCCGCTGGTGAACGCCATCATGGGCCTGGACACGACGCACGGCAGCCCCTGCGGCACGACGAGCATCCGCGTGAGCCCGCGCCGCCAGGTCTCGCCGTGTCCCTACTGGCCGGGGAAAAAGCTGACGCTGCTCGACCTGCGCAAGCTCGGCGGGGATGTCGTCGACACGCCCCAGTTTGCCCAGACGCGCATCGTCCCCGACGCCTGCCGTGGCTGCCGCTACGAGCAGACGTGCGGCGGTGGCTGCGCCAGCCGGCGCGCGCTGCGTGGGGACCTCAATCAGCCCGACGAATATTGCCCCGTGGTGCGCGGCGACACCATCGACATCCCCTTCACCCTGGCCAACCCCGAGGACGTGCCCAAGGTCGGCAACGCCTGTAGCACGGCGGTTATTAGCTGACAGCTGTCAGCTACAAATACCGGAACACCGCGCGCAGCATGCGGTAGCCGGCCAGGACGCTGCCGCGCACGGTCCCCGATATTTTCGAGACGCCGATACGCGGTCGATACGAGACCGGGACCCCACGGACGCGGTAGCCGAGCCGGGCCGCCCGCGCGATCGTTTCGACGGGCCAGCCGTATGTCATCTCGCGCAGGCCGAGCGCGACGAAGACCGGGCCGCGTACGGCGCGGAACGGCCCTGGGTCGACGATGGCGACACCGTAGAGGAGGCGCAGCAGCAGGGCGACGAGCGCGTTGCCGCCGGCTTGATGCGCCGCCATCGCCCCCCGCCGCCGCATCCACCGCACGCGCTCCCCGATCACCACATCGGTCGTACCGTCCATGAGCGGCGCCAGCAGGCGCGGGAGCTCGGTCGGGTCGTCGCTGTAGTCGCCGTCGAGGAACACGACGATCGCGGCGCCCTCGGTGATGGCCCGCTCCGCTCCCGTCATGCAGGCGCGCCCATAGCCGCGCCGCCGCTCGACGATGGCGGTCGCGCCGTGCGCCTCGGCGACCGCGACGGTGCGGTCGCGGCTGCCGCCGTCCACGACGAAGACGGGACCGTGATGCGTCGTGCCCAGATCCGCGAGCACATGGGGGAGCGCGCCCTCCTCGTCGATGACGGGGATGATCACCGCTACCTGCTGTTCGTCCATTAAAGTCCTGTTCGCTTGCTGATATAGTGGGACCGTGCGGGCTTGCCCCACACGCTGCACATGCTACCATACAGGCGGAGGAGAAGCCCTTGACTGAAAAAGGCGACACGCGCCGGCCATTCGTCGGCGTCATGGCCAAAGCGCCGCGTCCGGGTCACGCCAAAACACGACTGACGCGCGCGCTGGCCCCCGAGGTCGCGGCCGACCTGTACCGCCATTTCCTGCTCGACACCGTCGACGTGGTGCGCCGCGTCCCCGGCGTCGCGGCGGCGCTGCTCTGTCCCGCTGGCGATGGCGCCGAACTCGCGCGTCTGGACATCGGGCTGCCGATCGTGGAGCAACGCGCGCCGGGCCTGATGCAGGGGCTGGCCTTCGGCGTCGCGCACGCTCTCGACAGAGGTTACGGAGCTGTCGCCCTCATCAACGCCGATAGCCCGACGCTGCCGCCCGCGCGCATCGCCGACGCCTTCGCGGCCCTCGCGACGTACGACGTCGTCTTCGGTCCGACCGCCGACGGCGGCTACTACCTCATCGCCTCGACCGTTCCCTGCGACGAACTCCTCCTCGGCGCGCCCTACCCCGACGGCACGACGATCCTGCACGATACGCTGGATCAGGCCGCGCGGCTGGGCCTGCGCGCCGGCACGATCGCCCCTTGGTTCGACATCGATCTGCCCGCCGAGTTGCGCGGCCTCGCCGACGCGCTCGCCGACGCCCCGCCCCACCTGGCGGCGCACACGCGGCGCGCGCTCGCCGCCCACGCCCCCGCGCTACAGGGGCTCTCGCGGCAGTGAGCCCAGTGAGCCCGGATACTCTACCGAGGCAAAGCGCGCGCCGGTGGTCCGTACCATCACGGCCGCGCGATCGCCTCGTCCTGTTACGCGGAGCGGCGCTCGGAGCCATTCTGCTGTTGAGCCTTATCTTGCAATTCTACCGGCTGAACGACTGGCAGTACTTCTCGGACGACCAGGCGACCCAGCTCAACGTCATGCACGGGCTGCTCGTCGATCATCATATGCCGCTGCGCGGGCTCGCGCTCTCGGTGGGGCAGGCGCATATTGGTCCGCTATTCTACTACATGCTGGCCCTGCCGCTGTGGCTAGGGCGCCTCGACCCGACCGCCGGCGTGGCCATGATCGGGCTCTTCCAGGTCGCCACGGTCTATCTGCTATACCGCCTATGCCGGCGCGTGGGTCTGCCCTGGGCCGGCCTGTGCGTCGCCTCGCTCTATGCCTCCTCCGAACTCGTCGTCTATTGGTCGCGCTTCCTGTGGCCCAACACCGCGCCGTTCTTCGTGGTCCTGGCGCTCTACGCGTTGGTGGCCTTGGCGCAGGGCCGCGGGCGCTATCTAGTCATCCTCGTCGGGAGCCTGGCCGCGGTGGTACAGATGCAGCCGACGGCCGTATTGATGATCCCCGTCGCCATCGCCTGGGTAGCCGCGCTCCTCGTCACGCGCCGCCTCCGCGTCGCCAAACGGACGGTCGCGGTATCCATCGGGCTTGCCGCGCTGCTCTTCGCGCCTATCATCGCCTACGATCTAACCCATGCGTTCGCCGAAACGCGCGCGTGGCTGGCGTACGGGACGACGGTGCAGCCGGGCGCGACGCAGCAGCGGGGTTTGCGCCACGGCGTGGTCGCCTTCGAACTCTTCGCCTGGCGCCTGGTCGGCTTCCGTACGCGCGGTCCGGTCGACCTGCTGCTCGGCCTGGCGACGCTCGCTACGGCCATCGCGGCGACGGGGGTGTTGGGGCGTGGCCGCGCCGTGCTGGCGCGCCTGCTGCTCGTCACGGGCGCGCTGTATCTGCTGGCCTTCAGCCTGTACCGCGGGACGCTGCACCCGCACTACGCGGAGCCCATCTACGCCGTCCCCTTCCTGGCCATCGGCTTGTTCGTCGACCTCGTCGTGTCCGCGCCTGCGCGTGTCGTGGACGCCCTCGGCCGCCGCCTGTCCACACCCCGCGCGACCCACCTCTTCCGGGAGCGCTGGCGACAAGCTGTCCCAGTGCTCGCACATTATCGGGTGAGCGATCCTGGAAGCGTGAGCGTCCCGCGGGTCGTTCGGAGTCTCTTGTACGTGGGGACGGCCGTCGTGGTCCTGGGGCTGGTCGCGGCGAACGTGCGGCATCTGTGGGCAAACAATTTCGCGCTCGATCTGTACCAACTCGACAGCCCCGCCGACACTCAGGGCAACCACACGGGGTTGGGCGAGATGCGGCAGGCCGTCGCCCTGATCGCGCGCGACGCCGCCGGCCGCCCCTACGATTTCCTGACCGCCGTGCGCGACGGGTCGGGCGGCGGCTACGAGTATCTGGCGCGCCACACCGAGAACCTGCCGGCCACCACGCCCAACCTCCCGCTACAGTATCTGTTGGTACAGCCGGACGATAGGCCGCCCTGGCTGTGGCCGAAGGGAACGCGCGCCCGCTGGAGCGGCGCGTCGGGGGCATTCGCGCGCCTGCCGCATCTCCTGCTGTGGCGCCTCTCATCCGGCCGCGGCCAACCTGCCACCGTCACAAGCCCATGGCGGACCACCGCGGACGTGGCCGGCCCGGCGACCACGATGGCCGTAGACCCCGACGGGGCGGGAACGCTCCTGGCCGGGTATATCGGCAGCGCGACCCGCTCGACGGATGGCGGGCGCCACTGGCAAGCGGCGCGCTGGCCCGTGGGGCCAAATGGCCTGGCCGTAATCTCGGGTTTCGCCTGGAGCGCGGCCTGCCCGCGACAGGTCTACGCCGGGACCTTCGACGGCGTCGTCCGCTCCACGGATGGGGGTAAAACGTGGGAGCGCGCGGGAGGCCGGCAACCGAGCGCCGAGGTACTATCGATCCTGACGCCGCCGCGCACATGTGGCCTTGTGCTGGCAGGGACGCGCGCGGGGATCGCGCGCTCCGTCGACGGCGGCCGCTCCTGGCACCTGGTCGTTGTCGGAGGGCGACAGCATCTAGCTGTCCACAGTCTGGCCGTGGGTCCCAACGGCCACACCCTCTACGCGGGGACGACCGACGGCGTGTGGGTGACCACCGATGGTGGGCGGACCTGGCGCGCGATCTTCGTTGGTGGTGAGCCCCGCCCCGCGCTCTCCCTCCTCATCCGCCCCGAAGGGGCGGATGTTATCCTGGCGGGCACGGGGGCGGGAGTCGTCTACTCCGGCGACGGCGGCCGGACGTGGGCTCCGACCGGAGCGGGCCTACAAGGCACGGTATATGCGCTGCTCGCCGATAGCCGGAGCCACATCCTGCTGGCGGGGACCGACGCGGGGCTCTATCTCTCGCGTAGCGCCGGTCACTCCTGGCATAGAGTAAGTGTGCCGCCCGAACTGACAGCGAGCGCGCTGGCCTCGGATAACCAGGGCGCCCTCTACGCCGCATCCAATAACGGCGTCTATCTCTCGCGCGACGATGGCGTGAATTGGGTCCCGTTGCACGCCTCCCGTTAGCGCTAGCGACAACGGTCCCGCGTTATAGGTGCAGGCGTGCGGACGGGAAGGTCTTGTTCTCGAAGCAATTCTCCTGCGTGGCCACATAGTAGAACGTGTACATGCCGCTCTTGACACCGCTCGTCGACAGGGCGCCATCATACTGGTCGGCGGCGCCATGTCCAAGCACGACGAGGCGGCCAAGGCCGGGTGAGATAGCCATCATCTCGAATGAGAAGGGGCCGTTGCCCTTCACCGCGCGCATCCCGAAGTGCGCCATACCGTCGCTCTGTGGGGGCATGGCGGTGAAGGAGAGAATCTTGGGGTGGACGATTGACGTCGTGTCGCGGGCCATGATATGCGAATATGTCATCACGCCAGCGTGAATGGCCGAAAAGCCGTGGAAGTAGAAATATCCGGCCTTGAACGCGTACGCGTCGATGCCTTTCGTGACCGGCAGGTCCGTGATGCTGTAGCGGCCGTTGGCGTCGGTCTCGCCGGCGCGCTGATAGCCCTTAGTCAGGTAGCCGACGGTGAGGAGCACGCCGGCCATGGGCTTGTGCGTGGTAGCGTCGGTGATGACACCGCTGAGCGTGCCGGTCGCCGCGGCCGGGCGCGCCAGCGTTCCTTGCGCCCGCGCGAGCGACGCGCCCATGACCAGGGGAGCGGCCGCGCCTATGAGGGCAAGCGTCGACATATATCGTTTCATAAAATCCTCCGTGATACGTAGAATTGGGTAGTTGTAGCGCCACGTCAGCTAACGCGCGCGATGGGCGGATATGTAGTACCATACCACCAAATGAGTCAATGACGGTACACTGGGCCGAGAGGCGCCGTGACCGCGGCGATACCCGTGGCCGGCGAGGAGGATATGAGATAGGATGGGCGCGATGACGAAACGGTTACTCATCCCCGGACTTGGCGTCGCCGCGCTTGCCCTCCTCGCGTTCGCTCTCCTCGCGCTTGCCCCGCGTCCGCGTCCTGGTGGACAAATCGCGCCGCGATCAGCCGCGGAGCGTACGACTTCGCGACAGGGTCGTGCATCTCCTGCCACGCGCTCGCCGGCGTCTCCAACGCCAACGCGGCCATTGACTTGACATACGAGGGCCGTCGGCGCGCGCCGGCGTGGCTCCTACACGAGATCATCCACCCAACGTCGGACCGTCCGGCCACGCCGCCGGGCCAGGCGCGCGACCTGACCGCCTACCTGGCAAGCCGCCGGTAGCGCACGGCGCGCCGCGCGCGGTCTCGCGGTATAGCGTTAGACCGTCAGGTGCGCCATGCCGCCGCGCGTCACTTGCAGCACCGCCCACATGCCGGCCGCCTCGTGCCCTGGTACCCCGCAGACCAGCGCGTATTTGCCGGCGAGCGTCGCCACAAACGAGAATTTCTGTGTGTGCCCCGCCGTGGTCCCGTTGATCCAGTTTGGCGTGCTGGAGCCTTTGAAGGCCAGCCGATAGGAGCCCGTGTTGTCCTTTTGCGCGTAAGGAGTGAAGACGGCGCTGTGCGGAGCGGCGCTCCGGTTGCTGAAGACAACGTTGATACGGTATCCGGCGGGCACGCTCAAGACCATCTTGCCGTTGTCGTCGCCATTGAAGTTGAGCCCGCCGAGCGCGTTTGTGTAGCCGGCGATGAGCGTCAACGTGACGGCGTGCTGCTTGCTGTTGACCGTGAGCCAGTGCGGCGATGCGGGCTGGGCCGCGCTGGCTCCGAGGCCCGGCGCGGATACCACGAGCGCGAGCGCGGACGCCGCCACCATTGTTGACGCGCGCATAGAGAAGCGTCGCATAAATCCACCTCCTGTCGGCGCGATATATAACATGTCGCCGTATCGTTGCGACGTACATGGCCGACATCTATAGCATCGCACAAAATAGTTACGGGCGTCTTAACTGGAGTTTAGACTAAATTGGGAGGTCCAGGGACCTAGAAGGGGGTCGTTTTACGCCTAAAAATCGTGCCATAGTGACATTTATTGATGGGCGCATTGCCTCACGGGAGAAGTAACCCAGGGAGAGATGTTGCCTCACGAATAATGTAACCCGAAGCAATTGTGCCAAAGGCGCAGCGGAGGGGGCAGAAGAGTGAGGTCCAGCATGAGTTTTCAGG
>JAABUJ010005802.1_pt1 | contig 12196 bp, 10 predicted proteins | sample 5559131 | NCBI WGS metagenome assembly JAABUJ01 (sample SAMN10711875, study PRJNA513366) | rock metagenome | isolation source: Antarctica rocks | place: Antarctica: Victoria Land, Mt New Zealand nord | collected 2016-01-07
ACGAGCAGCTGACCGCCCTCGTCAACCGGAGCGGGGCGGACGCGACGGTGCGGCTCCGTGCGGAGGGCGACGGACCGGCATACGACGTCTGGCTCGGGACGAAGGCAATGCGCGCCGCAGGTCAGGTCGAGGTCGTCGTCCCCGCGCAGGGGGTCGGCGGGCTCTGGTTGCCGGCCCGGGGTGCGGACGTGTCGTGGCTCCCGGGCGACCCGCCGACCCGCGCCTCGGCGGCGTTCCAGCACCGGCGGGCATTGCGGATCACTCCTCCTCGGGTGCCGGCGTCGCCCCCTCGGCACGCCTGCGTCGTCGTCCCGGCCGGCGCCCACGTCCTCACCGTGCGCCACCGGTGCCGGGAGACGGGCATGTATGAGGGAGCGCCCTTCGTCGACGAGTGGAAGCCACTGCCGCCACGCCTGCACGACCAGCGGACGCTCGAGCGGACCGTCGAGCTGACCGAACCTCTCGCCGTGGCCACCCGTGAGGTCAGCGAGACAGAGTTCGCCGGCTTCGTCGAGGCGACCGGCCACGAGCCCGCGGTCGCCCTGGGCCGGGGCGCCTGGCTGGCTGGGCCGCGCCCCTGAATCGTCCGACCCCGCCGCCCCGGTGACGGAGGTCGACCTCGCCGACGCCCGCGCGTTCGCCGCGTGGTCCGGTGGCCGGCTGCCCACCGAGGACGAGTGGCAGCTCGCGGCGCGGCACCCCGGTTTCACCCGTCTGCGTCCTGCGGTGTGGAACCTCACCGAGAGCGAGCACACCGACGGGAGAACGCGGTTCGTCATGCTCAAGGGGGGCGCGGAGCACCGTGCGGAAGGCTCCTCGTGGTACTTCGACGGTGGGGTCAAGCCGCCCGAGTTCTCGGCGAAGTACCTTGTGCCCGGGTCGGGGCTCGGGCGCTCGACCAGCATCGGCTTTCGGGTCGCCTGGCCGTTGGACGGAAAGGAGGTGGCGTCATGACCGGAAACCCGGCAGCGGGCGCCCTCTCGGACCTCGTCGTGGTCGATGAGTCGACCCTGTTCGCCGGCCCCATGGCGGCGATGCACCTCGGCGACCTCGGCGCGGACGTCATCAAGGTCGAGCACCCCCGGCGGCCGGACCCGGCCCGCGGGCACGGACCGGAGAAGGACGGCCACAACTTGTGGTGGAAGACGTTGGGGCGTAACAAGAAGACGGTGCAGGTCGACCTGTCGACGGCCTGCGGCGCCGAGGTGTTCCGGCGGCTGGCGACCCGAGCCGACGTCGTCATCGAGAACTTCCGCCCCGACACCCTGGAGCGGTGGAACCTCGGCTACGAGTCGCTGTCCGCGGAGAACCCCGGGCTCGTCCTCGCCCGGGTCACCGGGTTCGGCCAGGTGGGGCCCTACCGTCGGCGGCCGGGCTTCGGCACCCTGGCCGAGGCGATGAGCGGGTTCGCGGCCTCGACGGGCGAGGCAGATGGTCCACCGACCCTGCCGCCGTTCGGCCTGGCCGACGGAATCGCCTCCCTGGCAAAGGCCTTCGCGGTGATGTCCGCTGTTCACCAGCGCCAGTCCACCGGCCGTGGCCAGGTCATCGATCTCGCCATCGTCGAGCCCATCATGGCGATGCTCGGCCCGCAGATCAGCCGGTGGGACCAGCTCGGCACGACCCAGCCCCGGCTCGGGAACCGGTCGGGCAACAACGCGCCGCGCAACACCTACCGCACAGTCGACGGTCACTGGGTCGCGGTGTCGACGAGCTCGCAGAGCATCGCCGAGCGGGTCATCCGGCTCGTCGGGCGCGCGCACCTCGTCACGGAGCCCTGGTTCGCCAGCGGGCGAGCCCGGGCCGAGCACACCGAGATCCTCGACGAGGCCGTCGGGGGCTGGGTGGCGGAGCACACCCGCGACGAGGTCGTCGACGCCTTCGAGCGGGCAGAGGCCGCGGTCGCTCCGATCTACTCGGCGCAGGACATCGTCGCTGACCCGCAGTTCCAGGCCCTGGGGACGATCCGCCGGGTCGACGACCCGGACTTCGGCGAGATGGCGATGCAGGGTGCCCTCTTCCAGATGTCCGAGGGTGACGCACCGACCCGGCACACCGGGCGCGCTCCGGGAGCCGACACCGGTGCGGTGCTGCGCGACCTCGGCTACTCGCCGGGCGAGATCGCCCATCTGCTGGGCGAGGGGACGATCGGCGGTTCGCCGTGAGCCCGGCCGTGCCGCTGACCTGGCTCTACGTGCCGGGCGACCGGCCCGAGCGGATGGCCAAGGCGCTGGAGAGCGACGCCGACGTCGTCATCCTCGACCTCGAGGACGCCGTCTCCCCCGGGGCCAAGCAGGCAGCTCGGGACGCCGTCGCCGAAGCCGCCACCTCGACGGACCGCGACCTGCAGGTGCGGGTCAACGCGTCCGGCTCGCCCTGGGCTGCGGACGACCTCGCGATGGTGCGCGCCCTTCCCGTGGTGGTGGGCGTCCGGCTGCCGAAGTGCGCCGATGTCGACTCCGTCGCGGCCGTCGCCGAGCAGGTGGGTGAGCGGCCCGTGCACCTGCTCATCGAGTCGGCGCTCGGCGTCGAGACGGCATACGACCTCGCCCGCTGCCACCCCCGGGTCGCCTCGGTCGGACTCAGCGAAGCGGACCTGCGGGCCGAGCTGGGCGCGACGTCGGACGGCGGCCTGCTCTGGGCTCGCAGCCGCCTGGTCATCGCCGCAGCCGCCGCGGGGCTGGCGCCGCCGTCGATGTCGGTCTTCCCCGACATCCGCGACCACGACGGGCTGGCCCGGTCGTGCACCCACGGCAGGTCGCTGGGGTTCGTGGGTCGCGCGGCGATCCACCCGGCCCAGCTGCCGGTCATCCGCGCGGCCTTCCTCCCGAGCGCCGCGGAGGTGGACCACGCCCGTGCGGTCCTGGCCGCGGCCGAGGAGGGGCTGGCGTCCGGGCACGGCGCCGTGGCTCTCCCGGACGGCCGCTTCGTCGACGAGGCCGTCGTCCGGCAGGCACGCCGGGTCCTGACGCTGAGCCGGCAGCGCCCGTAACCCGGGTCGAGGAACATCCTCAAGGCCGCTTCCTGCAAGCCGATGACTCACGATGGACTGGCGGAGCTGTGGTGGGCAGATGAGGACGCCGACTACATCCGCAACCGATCCGCACGTTACCGAGGCGCCGTGGATCTCGAGCCGGAGTGGACGTGACCTTGTCTGTCACCTACATGAGGCGGTTTCTGATGACGAAGCGACTTGACTACCAGACCGAGCGAGCCGTGCGTGCTGATGCGCGCGCACTTGAGCGCGGCCAGCAGCAGCATGGCGACTGCGCCGACCAGCCAGGTGGCCAGGCGCTCGGCGCCTTGATCATCGGGAAAACGTCGATCACCGTCGTGCTCTCTCCGGCGGCCCCCTGCGCGGGCATGTCTGGAGGAGCACCGCCGGGCCTCGGCTGATACGGCGCTCGCCCGGCCAGCCACGCACGGTATGCCGGAAGCGGCCGGGCGCACCCGGCATACCTGCGCAGGTGGGCTCAGACGTCAGCGTCGACGGCCGGGCCATCGGCGCTCAGACGTCGGCCTGGCGGGCGATAGTCGCAGCAGCCCGACGGACTGCTCCGCCCGGGACGCCCGGGACGATCTCCTCGAGGAACCCGTACCGACGCACGAGTGAGGAGTGGTAGGAGGTGTCGTCGCGCACGTCGCGCACCGCGTGCCACCAGTCGGCGATGTCGCCCCATCCCGGAGCTGCGAGCGACCCGCCGAACTGCTGGACCGCGAGCGCCGAGCACAGCGTCGAGAAGGAGAGGCGCTCGGTGAGGCTCCATCCTGCGAGGGTCCCGACGACGAGGCCCGCGGCGAACACGTCGCCGGCTCCGGTCGGGTCCAGTGCGGGCACGCGGAGGGCTGGCACGGTGGCCTCCTCCCCCGCCGTGCTGTCGATGGCCAGGGCGCCCTCGGTGCCGTTGGTGACGACGGCCAGGGGCACGCGGTCCGCGAGCGCGTACAGCGCATCGTGGGCGGTGTCGGTCCGGGTGTAGGCCATCGCCTCGTCCGCGTTGGGCAGGAAGGCGTGGCAGGACCCGAGCTTCTTGAGGACGTCCGGGGACCAGGCTCCGGTTGCGTCCCAGCCGATGTCGCCGAAGACCAGCGCGCCGTCGCGACGGGCCAGCTCGACCCACGACGGGTGCTCCTCGTCGCCGAAGGGCTCACCCAGGTCGACCAGGACTGCCCGGGTCCGGGGCGGTGGGCCGATCAGCTCCGTGGCCGACACCGGCGACGGGTGCCCGTGGGTGACCATGCTGCGGTCGCGGTTGACCGACATGGACACGGTCACCGGTGAGTGCCACTCCTCGAAACGGCGAGAGCGGCTGAGGTCGACCCCCTCCTGCTCCTCCAGGGTCCGCCAGCAGAAGTCGCCGTAGTCGTCGTCGCCGAACGCGGCCGCCAACGTCGTCCTCAGCCCGAGCCGGCTGGAGGCGATCGCGAGGTTGGCGATCCCGCCGGGGCAGGATCCCATGCCATCGGCCCAGACCTCGGTGCCCTTGGATGGCATCGACTCGAGGCCGGTGAAGATGATGTCGAGAAAGACGGTTCCTGCCAGGAGGACGTCGAAAGGGGGATCGTCGTCGGTGCGCACACCGGTCAGGGGGTCGTAGGGCTTGACCACGAGGTTGACGCACCCTTCCCTGGTGCTGCTGTCAGGGCCCTCATCCTCTCGTCTCGGCTCAGGGGTCGCAAGGCAGACGAACCAGCTCGGGCCGGATCTGCTCCGTCTCGGCCCCCCCGGGTCCAGGGGATCGACGGTTTCACGGGTGAGCCCGCTCCGGTCCCGGCCACACCGTCCGCGCCGCGGTGGCCACGTCCAGCCGGATCCGGTAGACCTTGCATAGGGTGAGTTACCGTTACCGGTGCCGGGACGGAGAGGGAGGGTGAGGCCGTGAGCCGTTCAGGGCGTGAGGCACGCACGGCATACGCCCTGCTGGCGCCGAGTCTCTTCGGGCTCAGCGTGTTCCTCGTCCTACCCATCTTCGTGGTCGTCTGGTTGTCGCTCAACCACTGGGACCTCATCACCGCTCCCCGGCTCGTGGGCTTCGACAACATTCGCCAGGTCCTCGCGGACGGAGCCTTCCGCCGCTCGATGCTCATCACGACCGGCTTCGTGGCCATCGTGATCCCCGTGCAGACAGCCTTGGGTCTCTTCGCGGCAACCTTGCTCACCAGAGGGCTTCGCGGCTCGTCGTTGTTCCGCGTCGTCTACGTCCTGCCCTGGATCAGTGCGCCTCTGGTCCTCGGCGTGGTGTGGAAGTGGATCCTCGCGCCGTCCGACGGGGCCCTGAACGCCGTTCTCGGCCACCGGGTCGAGTGGCTCGCCAGCCCTTCGCTCGCCCTGCCCACGGTGGCGGCGGTGACGATCTGGACCCAGGTCGGCTACGTCACGCTGTTCTTCGTGGCAGGTCTGACCTCGATCCCCGACCATCTCCTCGAAGCGGCCCGCATCGACGGCGCCAGCCCCCGGCAGGTGTTCTGGCGGATCAAGCTGCCGCTGTTGCAACCCACGACGTTCTTCGTGCTGGTGACCGGCGTCATCAGCAGCTTCCAAGTCTTCGACTCGATCTACGCCCTGACCCCCCAGGGCGGTCCCCAGGGGGTGACCGACGTCGTCGCGGGCCGGATCTACTACCAGGCGTTCCAGTCCCGCAACGTCGGCCAGGCCTCGGTCATGGCGCTGGTGCTGTTCATCCTGCTGGTGGTCATCACGGTGGGGCAGCAGCGCTGGTTCCGGTCCCGCACGACCTACGACCTGTCATCATGAGCGCCGCACACGGAATCGGTGGCGGACCCGCTCGCCGGATCGGTGACGCGCTGGGCTATCTCCTGCTGGCTGCCGGGGCGGTGCTGACCCTCGCTCCTTTCGTCCTCAGCCTCATGACCGCGGTAAAGTCAGCGCGGCAGTTCGGCTCCCAGCCCGTGCTGAGCCTCCCGCAACCGGTGACGGGCGAGAACTTCGCCGCCCTGTTCGGTGGGCGCTACGACTTCGTGTCGCCGGTGGTGGTGACGGCGCAGGTCGTCGCGGTGATCCTGGTAGGACAGCTCGCCTTCTCGGTGCTCGCCGCCTACGCGTTCGCCCGGCTGCGCTTTCCCGGCCGGGACACGCTGTTCTGGGTCTACCTCGCGACCCTCATGGTGCCGCAGATCGTGACGATCATCCCGCTGTACGCCATGTTCGCCGCCGTCGGCCTGCGCAACACCTTCTGGGCGCTGGTGCTGCCCCAGGTGTTCGGGTCGCCGTACGCGATCTTCCTGCTGCGCGAGTACTTCCGGGGCATCCCGGAGGACCTGATCAGCGCCGCCCGACTGGACGGATGCAACACGATGCAGATCCTGCGTCACGTCGTGGTCCCGGTCAGCCGCCCGATCCTGGCGACCTTGATGATCATCACGATCGTGTCCCACTGGAACAACTTCCTGTGGCCACTGGTCATCACCAGCGGGCCGACGTGGCGCACCCTCACGCTGGCGACGGCGAACCTGCAGTCGCAGTACAACGGCAACTGGACCCTGGTCATGGCGGCCACCACGGTCGCCATCGTCCCGCTGCTCGCCCTGTTCCTCACGTTCCATCGCCACGTCGTGCGCTCGATCACCATCACCGGCTTCAAGTAACACCAACCACCCTCGAGAGGCACGCCATGAGAGTCCAACTCCTCGCCGTATCAGCCGCCCTTGCGCTGACCGCCGCAACGGCAGCGTGCTCGCCATCGGCGAGCAAGGACCAGAGCCAGGCCTCCGCCGGCCAGACCACGGTCACGGTGCGCATCTGGGACGACCAGGTCCTCAAGCCCTACCAGGCCTCGTTCGACGCGTTCACCAAGGCGAACCCCGACATCGCCGTCAAGATCAACCTCGTGCCCTTCGCGGACTACTTCACCAAGCTCCCGCTCGACATCTCCGGCGGAGGGATCGACGACATCTTCTGGCTCAACTCCTCGCCGTTCGGCGCACTGGCCGACAGCGGGGCGCTGATCAACATCGACCAGACGTTGCCCGACGACAAGGCCGGGTGGGTCAAGGCAGCAGTGGACCAGTACACCCGCAAGGGCGTGCTGTGGGGCGTCCCCGCCCTCACCGACGGTCGCTCGGTCGTGTACTACAACAAGAAGCTCGTGGCCGACGCGGGGGTCGACCTGGCTAACCTGACGTGGAGCCCCGACCCGGCATCCGACACGTTCCTCCCCGCCGCCAAGAAGCTCACGAAGGACTCCGCGGGCAAGGCCGCGGACCAAGCCGGCTTCGACGCAAAGAAGGTCGACCAGTACGCCTTTAACGCGGCCAACGACCTGGGCGCGATCTACTTCAACTTCATCGGCTCGAACGGTGGGAAATTTCAGGCGCAGGACGGCAGCTTCGTCTTCGCGCAGGACAGGAGCGCTCAGGCGATCAGCTACGTCGTCGACCTGATCAACAAGGAGCACGTCGCCCCGTCTGCCGCAGACACGAACGACAACGGTGACTTCAGCCGGGACAAGTTCCTGCAGGGCAAGATGGCGCTCTTCCAGTCGGGCACCTACAACCTCAAGAACGTCGCGGACGGAGCCAAGTTCGACTGGGCCATCGCGCCGATGCTCAAGGGCCCCGCGGGGCGGGTCAGCGTCGTGAACAGTGTCATCGCGGCCGGTAACGCCAAGACCCAGCACAAGGACGCCACGGTCAAGGTGCTCAAGTGGCTGGGCTCCAAGGAGGGCGCCTCCTTCGTGGGCCAGACCGGCGCCGCCCTCCCGGCCGTCACCGCCGCCCAGCAGTCGTACTACGACTACTGGAAGGGCAAGAAGGTCGACACCACGCCGTTCGGCGAGTCGAGCGGCACCGCGACCATCGAGGCCCCCTTCGGGGCGAAGTTCCTCGACGCCAACAACGCCTACAACCCGATCTTCAAGGAGATCTTCGCCGGTCGCCTGCCGGTGGCAACGGGGCTGCAGAAGGCGCAGGACGCCGCCAACAACGCCAGCAAGTGACCGCGGCCGGGGCTCAGCCGGAGGAGGTGCGCCCCGTGCGGCGAAGCCAGAGCAGGCCCAGAACCGGTAGGACGAGCGGCACGTAGCCGTATCCCGAGCCGAAGTGCGACCACACGGTCTTGTCGGGGAACTCGGCCGGCACGAGGTAGGACACGAGCCCGACGACGAGGACGCCGACCATCTCGGTCGTGATCGCGATGCGCGCCACCTGCACCGAGGTCCGGTCGCCGCGGGCCAGCCCCACCGTCGCGACGAGGTAGATCACCGCCGCGAGTGCCGAGAGGAGGTAGGCCAGCGGCGCCTTCCCGAAGTCGGCAAGAATTTGGAACGTCGCCCGCCCGGTCGCCGCGAGGGCAAAGAGCCCGTAGACCGCGACGAGGACGAGGCCAAAGCCCTTGCCCGTATGCCGGGTGCCCGGCTGCGCGACCGACCCGCCGTCCGGGTCAGGCATGGAGGCTCCAGATCTGGTTCAGGCGGCCGACGAGGACGCCGACGACGAACGCGGACCCGACGACGACCCCCATCGACCATCGCGTCTTCTCCTTGAGCGCGAGGAACGCGGCCACGGGCGGGACGAACGGCACCGTGAGGAGGTAGGCGAAGAAGACCGGCTTCTCGTAGTCCCGCGTCGTCGTCACGCCCTGGACGATCCCGACGACGACCTGGACCAGCAGCGCGAGCTCGAGAACGGCGAGCACGAGGAGGAGCCGGTCGTCGAGGACCCGGTGGCGCAAGGCGTAGTAGGCCGCGGCCAGCCCGAACGCCGCGGCGGCGACGAGGACGACGACGGTCAGCCAGGCGAGCACCCGAGAAGCGTAGTCACCTCAGCTGGAGGCGCTGCGAGAGGCCCGAGGCACGTTGGGCACGGCGGCCGATGGCGATCCGCACCGACTCCTCCGAGCCGACGAGCCGCACCGAGCGCCTCGCGCGGGTGACCGCAGTATAGAGCAGCTCGCGGGTCAGCAACGGCGACTCGGGCTCGGGCTCGGGCAGGATGATGGTCACCGCGTCGAACTGGCTGCCCTGGCTGCGGTGCACCGTCATCGCGTGCGCCGTCGCGACGTCGGCCAGCCTCGTCAGGGCGTACTCCCGGCCCTCTGGGTGCTCGCCGTCCGAGACAAGAGCCACGAGGTCCGAGGCCCCGGTGCCCGACCGGCACACCACACCGGTGTCCCCGTTGAAGAGCCCGAGCCCGTAGTCGTTGGCTGTGACGAGAAAGGACTGCCCGGCATACCACCGGGGCAGCCAGTCGGCGCCGCTCCGCTCGAGGAGCCAGCGTTCGACCTGCCGGTTCCACGTGCGCACGCCGAACGGTCCCGCGCGGTGGCCGCAGAGCAGCCGGTGGGCATCGAGGGCGGCCAGCGCGCCCGGCCGCCGGCCGGCCTCGGCCTCGACGGCCAGGGCGAGCGCAGGCGGGAGGACGAGGTCCTGCACCGCGCCGAGGCCGACGAGCGCGACGTCCGCGGTGCCAGAGGTCAGCACGTCCACGGCCGCGTCGGGGTCGCCGTCGCGGATCGCGGACGCGAGCTCGCCGATGCCGCCGCCGAAGCGGTGGCTCGTCCTCAGCCGAGCGATCGACGGGTCGACGCCACCAACACCGTCGACGCCACCGAGGCCGTCGACGAGGTCCTTGAGCACGGCCCCCGCGTCGACGGAGGCGAGCTGGTCGGCGTCGCCGACGAGGACGAGACGGGCATCGGGCCGGACGGCCTCCAGGAGCCGGGCCATGAGGCTGAGCGACACCATGGAGGTCTCGTCGATCACGACGACGTCGTGAGGCAGGCGGTTGCCGCGGTGGGAACGGAACCGGGTGCGGCTGCCGGGCCGGCTGCCCAGAAGGCGGTGCATCGTCGTCGCCCGTAGCCCCGCGACCTCCGCACGACGGGAGGCCGGGAAGTCTTCCTCCCCCGCCGCCTGGGCCACCGCCTGCGCCATCCGCGCGGCGGCCTTGCCGGTGGGTGCGGCGAGGGCGACCCGGAGCGGCCGGTCCGTCGCCGTGAGCAGGGCTCCGAGAAGGCGGGCGATGGTCGTCGTCTTCCCCGTGCCGGGACCACCGGTGATCACGGATGTCCAGTTGCGACAGGCGATCTCGGCCGCGACCCGCTGCTCGGAGTAGCGGTCACCCGGGAAGTGCAGGTCGAGGGCCACGCCCAGTCGTGCAGCGTCGACATCCGGCGGTGGAGCGTTCCGACGGGCGACTACGTCGTCACGGACCCGACCTTCCTCGGTCCAGTACCGGTCGAGGTAGAGCAGCCCGCCCTGCTGACGGAGCACCTTGCTGTCGCGCACGAGCGGGCTTGCGGAGACAGACTCCTGCCACGCCTCGACGTCGGGCCACGCCAGCCCGGGGCCGAGCTCGTGCACTGTGCCGAGGTCGAGGCAGACCGACCCCTGCCGGACCGCCCGGACCGCGAGCGCGGCCGCCGCCAGGACCGTCTCGTCGGCCTCTCCCCCGAGTCGCCCCAGCCGGGTCGCCACGTGCACGTCGGCCGCCTCGAGCACGCCCGTGACGTTGAGGTCGTGGAGCAGCCCGGTCGCGGATCTCGCCCGCCGGCGGTCGTACGGGTCGTCGATCGGCGTGAGATCGGTGGTCACGAGGCCCCCTCCGGCCGGCCGTCGAGCAGGTCCGACACCGCCTCGACGAGGCTGACCGGCGGGCGCCACGAGAAGACGCCGCAGGGCTGCCCGTTGACAAGAGGCGTGCCGGGGCCAGCCATCCCACGCACGTAGAGGTAGAGGACGCCGCCCAGGTGGTCGGCCGGTGAGTACCCCGCCACCCGCCACCGGAGGAAGCGGTGGAGCACCACGGCATACAGGAGGGCCTGCAGCGGATAGCTCGAGGAGCTCATCGCCGCCGTGAGCCGGTCCGGTCGGTACGCGTCGGTGGTGAGGTCTTCGTCGAGGTCGCCGAGCCAGTTCGTCTTGTAGTCGGCGACGAGGTAGCGCCCGCCGACGCGGAGGACGACGTCAAGCGACCCGGTGAGGTACCCGCGCAGCGTCTGGCCCTCGTATGCCGGGGAGTCGACGACGTCGGCAAAGGGCCTCAGCGGGTCGTCCGGCGCGAGGTGCTGGCGGAGGACCGCGGCAAGGTCCCGGAGGGTGCCGCCCGGACCGTCGTGGCGCCGGTCGTCGCCTCCGGCAAGGGGCAGCTCGAAGTCGAGCTCGGACATCCGGTCGACCCGGCCGAGCTGGCGCAGCGTCGTGGGGGCAAGCGGGCCCAGCGGCGTGTCACAGACCGCGAGGAGCGCCTCGACGAGGACGTCCGGGTCAAGCGTCGCCGGCCACCGGACGAGCTGCTCGTCGATGTGGTGGCGCAGCTCGGCCCGCCAGTCGCCACCGCGGTCCGGCGCAGCGGGGTCGGCGTGCTCCAGGACGGCATGCACGAGCGAGCCGAAGGTGGCGCCGACGGGCAGGTCCGCCATCAGGGAGCGGACGGCTGCCGCGTCGGGGCCGGCCAGCTTCGCACCGGACCCGGCCGTCTTCGCGTCGGGTCGGGCCGCCGGGACGCGGTCCGTCGGTAGGCGGTCCGTCGGTAGGCGGTCCGTCGGTAGGCGGTCCGTCGGTGGGCGGTCCGTCGGTGGGCGACCCGTCGGGACGCGACCCGTCATGAGGACAGGCTCGTCCTCCCGCGGCGGGTCCTCGGGCTCGCTCGTCGACGGAAGGACGCAGCGGGCGGTGACCTCGGCCGCACTGCTCAGGCCGGTGTAGGAGGTCCGCCGCCAGTCGTGGTCGACGGCGCGGGTGAAGCGGCGGACCGAGAACGCGTCACTCCCGACCTCCACTGGTGGAGTGTCGGCGCCGGCGACGACAGACTGCTCGACGACGGGTCCACCCGCTGCCTCCCATCTGCGGGCCCGCTCCAGGGCATCCGCGTCGTCGAGCATCGGCGTGGACGCCGGCACCCTGGCCTGGTCCGGCCCCCTGCCGAACAGGATCCGGTGGAAGGGTGCGGTCGTCGTGTTCTTCTGGCTGGGCAGCCACCACGCGACGACCTGGGACTGGGCCCGGGTCAGCGCGACGTAGAGGAGGCGGAGGTCCTCTCCGGACTCCTCGACGACGGCCCGGGCCCGGTTAACCGGGTCGACGTCCTTGCCGGCGACGTCGATGCACCGCCTGCCCTGGTCGTCGTGGAAGAGCGGCGTGCCGGGAGCGCGGGGGAACGTGTCGCCGACGCTCGGGAGGTAGACGACGGGGAACTGCAGGCCCTTGCTGCCGTGGATCGTGAGGATCTGCACGGCTGA
>JAABUJ010005803.1_pt1 | contig 12195 bp, 13 predicted proteins | sample 5559131 | NCBI WGS metagenome assembly JAABUJ01 (sample SAMN10711875, study PRJNA513366) | rock metagenome | isolation source: Antarctica rocks | place: Antarctica: Victoria Land, Mt New Zealand nord | collected 2016-01-07
CGAGCTTGGTGAGGGTGGCCAGAGCCGCGCCGGGGTGGGCGACCGTAGACGCCGGTGGTCCGGTCGTAGCGGACCCACAGCTCCCCCGCGGGATCAGGGACTTCCCGAGCCGCCAGCCCAGCTCGGACGGTGCGGTGCCCCGGGTCACCGGGTACCGCCCTGTGAGCTCGGAGCGGGCTCAGCGCCCGGGCCTGAGCCGCCGTGCAGGTCGGGGCGCAGGACCTTCCTGGCGGCGTAGAGCCGGGTTGTGCCCAGGACCTGCGCGGCCTCGTCGCGGGTGGCCATCCCCCGCCGCGCGTCGCCGGGCCGGTGGTAGCGCCAGAACAGCAGCCCGGCCAGAGCGGTGAGCACGGCGGTGAGGGCCTCGACGACGGCGATGACGCCGTAGACGACCGCCCGGGACGGAACCCGCGCTGCAGCCGCAGCGGGCAGCCCCGCTCCGGGGTGGCCTTGAAGCAGTTCGCCGGCGACGGCGGCGATGGTGTCGTTGCCGGCCGGCCACACCAACCCGCCGCCGAACAGTGCCGCGGCGACGCCCAGGCCGACCAAGGCGCCCAGGACGAGCAGCAGCGCTGCGCTGGCGAGCGCGACCAGTGCGACCTCCCCGCCGCGGCTCATCGGCTGCGGGTCGCGCCCGCGCTGCGCTGGTGATGTCATGGTGATCTCTTCCTGCTTGTCGTGTCGTGCCCGTGTGCCTTCACCTGCCGTTGGTGCTCCAGTGCCAGGGCTCGCTGGGGAGGTTCGCGAACCCGAACCGGCCCGCGTTGCTGCTGAGCCACTGCCAGGCGGAGTTGCTGTGGCTGGTGATCAGGGAGCCGACGTTGCTCCAGTCGACGGCCAGGCCCCACTCGTGCATCGAGGTGCCGGGGATGGCGGTCGGGGGGCTGCACTCCCCGGGGGGCCGCTGGTAGATGTCGTAGGTGCTACTGCCGCAGTGCTGCCTGCGCAGCTCGACCTGCTGGGCGTGGGAGCGGAACCCGCCGCCCGACAGGTGCAGGCCCGCGGTGTCGGCGGCGGCCGGCCTCGCAGACCCGGATCGGCACCCCGCCTGGCCCGGCCTCAACCGTCCCGGCGCCGCCGATGGTGCAGGGCAGTGCGGCGGTCGAGGGGCCGCCGTCCCGGCCTGGGCTCCCGGCCGGGCACAGGTCGACGCCGATGGAGGTGTCCGGGGCGCCTGGGTCGACCGGGCCGGTCACGGCACCGCCGCCGGTGCCGCCGGCCGGACCCCTGGCGGTGCTGGCAAGGCCGGTGCTGACGGTGCTGACGGTGCTGCGGCGGTGGGCCAGAGCTGCGCGACGACGGCGGTGGCCAGGGCCTGGGCTGCGGCGTAGCGGCCGCGGTAGGCCTGCGCTGGCCGTTCGACGGCGGCGGCGGCGTCGGTGAGCGGGATGCTCTGCCAGTTCGGGACGCGGACGAGCGCGTCGAGGAACCACAGGGTGCTCTTGACCGGGTCGGTCGCGACGTCGCGGCCGTGCAGGCCGGTGCGGAGCTGGAACAGCCCGGCGGAGTCGCGGTCCCCGCCGGGCAGGTTCCGCAGCCCGCTCTCGGTGTCGGCTGCCGCGACCGCGACGACCGCGGCGTACGCGGGCAGCAGCGCGCCGGCCCGGGTCCGGTAGCTGGCGGTGGATTTCACGGTCGTGCCGGCGTTGCCCATCTGTTCGGCGTCCAGCGTGACCGCCCCGAAGTTCGTGGCGGTTCCCGCCGTGCCGCACCCGGCCGGTAAGGCCGCCGCTGCGCCGCCGATGGCGACGACGACCAGGGTCAGGGTGAGCAGCACCGCGACGACTCCCCCGCCCAGGCTCAAAGCCAGCCCCGAGGCGGATGGCTGCGCGGCGCCCGGGTCGGCCATGATCAGGCCGTCCCCCCGACTCGGCCGGCCGGTGTGCTCACGGGCGGGGGCGTGAGGGCGCCGTTGGTGTCGGTCAGGGCGATCTCAGTGGCCGACCGGACGGTCTGGACCTTGAACTGTCGACCGCCGACGACCCACAGCGCGCGGCCCTTCGCGGCGGTCGCCCAGTCCGTGACTATCTTCTCGGCCATCGGGGCCAGGCCGAGCAGGTCGCTGAGCTCGTCACCGATCTTCTGGTCCTGCCCGAGCAGGATCTTGGTGCTGCACAGGTGCAGGAGTTCCTTGGCGATCGCCACGGCCTGGCTGCCGGCGTCGCCGACGGTGAGCATGTCGCTGGGCTTGTGCGCAGCGACGACCTGGATGCACCCGTCGAACCGGGACAGCCGCAGGTCGGCATCCAGGCTCTTCACCGCCTCGGTGCCGAGCCGCATCTGCTTCCACGCCTCGTCCCGCACGATGATCCGCAGGTCACCGGGCTCGGCGACCTCCGTCATCGCCCGCCCCCAGCGGTTCAGGCAGGTCAGGGCGATCCCGACGGCATGGTCGTTGCCCAGCCGGTTCAGCCGGCTGAGCGACAGCGACTGGATCGGGGCCCGCCAGTCGACGGTGATGGTGGTCGGGGCATCGAACAGCCCGGCGAGGGGGCCCTTGACCAGCGTGCCCAGCGCGTCCCTGACGGAACGGGTCTGGTCCAGGAAGTGCTGCCGGCCCGAGTAGCGGCACTCGGCGATGAGCTGCTCGCTGGGCTCGTCCAGGGCCCCCCAGAGCTGCGGGATGGTGATCTCGGTCAACGCCGTGGCGCCGGTCGCGTAGCCGGTCAGTTCCCGCACGGCCTGCCCGACGGCGGTCTCGGCGGTCGGCCCGAACGGGACGCCTTGGGCCCCGACCAGCCCGCCGATCAGCTGCAGCCATCGGTTGAAGACCAGCGCGGCGCGGCGCTGCGCCTCGGCCCGGTCCAGGCCGGTCCAGTCCGCCCCGAGCGGCCCGAAGTCCAGCGGGTTGACCCGGGCGGGCAGGCCGAGCCCGACGGCGTGCGGCTGGACTCCCAAGGCGTGGCAGTACCCCTCGTATTCGTCCTTGACGTCGCCCAGGATCAGCGTGCGGTAGCCGTAGGTCATCTGCCGCAGGCAGAACAGCTTGATCGTGCCGCTCTTGCCCTGCCCCGGTGCGCCGAAGATGAAGATGTTGTTGTTGGTGACGCCCTCGACGCCCGCAGGGTCCAGCCGACCGGGGTCGGCGTAGAACGCCCCACCGCTCAGGAAGTCCACGACCATCAGCGCCCCGGTCGGCGGGAGCCCGTCGGCCGCGATCAGTGGCCACACCCCGCCGACCTGCTCGCTGGTCATCTTCCACGTCGACAGCCGAGCTGGACTCGCCGCCCAGCCGGCCCCTGCGGCCCGATGACCGCGGCGGCCGACCAGGTCGGTGAACGGCTGGGCCGCCGCCCGCGCGACCTCCTGCTCGAGCCGCGCCGGCAGCGCGGCGCCGTGCTGCGCGAGCAGTTCCGCGACTCCGCGGCCACTGCCGCGCCCGTTGCCGCGGCCCGCACCGGCTCGGCCGACCCCACCGGGGCGGTTCACGTGCTGGCCCGGCGGCGGGGCAGGCCGATGCCCAGCGGAACGCACGCGGCGGCGAAGCCGCTGTCCTGCGCCAGGTCCAGGCGCAGCGGGACGAACCCCGACCCGCGCACGCTGCTCTCCAGGGTGCCGGCGTAGGCATCGATCGACCAGGTCGACGGGACGGTCACTGCTACGGCAACCGCGGTCCGCACCAGCGACCGGCCCGAAGCCAGGCGGATGTCGGCGTCCTGGACGCGGGCAGCGTCCCGGCGGTGGGTCGCCCGGCTCTGGAACCCCATCCGGTGACGCATCTCGGCGGCGGTGCCGGCGCTGATGGAGTCCCGGCCGACCATCCGGTCGGCCTTGGCCCGCGCGACCGGCTCGAAGAACACCGTGACGCTGCGGCGCTCACCGGCGACTGACGGCGTGAAGACCGGCGCCAGAGCGCCCATCAACGCGCCCTGCTCGGGCAGCAACAGCGTGCACGTCACGGTCGACCAGGCGTCGTGGGTGTAGTGCCGGCGGTCGGGCGCCGGCGCCGAACCCGGGCCGGCGGCGGCCATCGGCAGCCGCCCCGCCACTGCCGGGTCGGCCTGCCCGGCCAGCGAAGCCTCGACCAGCCCGGCCCGGTCGCCGGGGGCGAACCCGGTCCGGATCGCGGCGGCGAGTTCAGCGGTGCCGAGCCACTCGACCCTGGAACAGCCGACCGCCCCGATCAGCCGGGCCTCGAGCTCGGCCATCACCCCGAACAGGACGCGGGCGCGGCCGTCGACGCCGCCGCCGGCCTCCTTGGCCTGCCGCCCGATCCGGGTCTCGGGCACCACAACGGTCACGAACGCCTCATGCCGCACCCCGACCTGCACCATCGCCTCGCCCAGCTCGGTGTTGACCGACAGCGCCAGGGCGGGCGCGTGGCTGCGGACGTTGCGGGCCTGCCAGGCAGCGCGCTCGGCGCCGTCGTCCGGCACCGTCCGGACCTGACCGCCACCACCGAGATCAGCTCCGCCGCCGCGGCGCCCTCGAGCAGCTCCGCCAGGCCCGCGCCCATCCGGTTGCGGGTGCCGCCCTCGGCCAGCCCGATCCCTGGGTGGCTGATTCGCGCAACCGCCGCCCAGGTCTGTGCGCTGCTGTCCTGCACGATCGCCGGCCGACTCAGCAACGCCCCGAACGGCGGCCCGTCATGCGTAGCGATCCCCGCCAACACCCCGGGCAGATCTGCCCGGCTCAGGTCGTCGGCCTGCCCGGCCGCAGCGCGGCTCTGCCACGCCGACCAGCCCGCACCCGCCCCGACGACGTGCAGGACCGAGTCCGCGACCCACCGCGCCGCCGAGCGGCCCGTGATCGGCACACACACCCCGACCGCCAGGACCGCCCACACCGGCACCCACACCAGCGCCGCCACCCACGCGCGCGCCCCGACGGCCAGCAGCAGCGGCAGCCCCGCGACCACCGCCGTCGTCAGCGCGCCGCCGGACAGCCCGAACAGCCACCCCTGCCGGTCCTGCAGCCAGGCGCCGTAGCGCACCGCGTTCACCGGCTCGCTCCCCGAGGCGATCACAGCGCCACCACCGCCGCCTCCGCCCCCATATCGGCGCCACCCGCGCCTGCGCCGGGCAGGGGCATCTTCGGGATCCCACCCGACCCGCCGCCTGAAGTGTCGCCGGGTCCGCCGCTGCCAGGCAGGCCGCCGCCGGCGGTCGCGTCGCCGCAAGCAGGCGCGTCTGGGGTGCCTGCCGAACCGCCGCCGCTGCCGCCGCGGCTGGCGCGGTAGTCCGCGGCCCCGGCGCTGTAGCCCGGGTCGCCGACCCCGGCCGACCCGAGCACGTCGGACGCCAAGTCGGCCGTCCGGCTCGCGGCCTGCATAACCATCCCGACCCCGGCGCCGACCGGACCCATCATCGAGGTCAGACGAGAACCGGTGCTGGCCTCCGCCGCGGCCTCGCCCTGCGACCGCCCGCCGCCGTCGCCCCGCGCGGCCGCCGACGTCGCGCCCGAACCAGCCCCGCCGCCGGACAGCAGCCCGCTCATCCCGCCGGCGTCGCTCATCGACTGCCGCAGCGCCGCGCCCGAGCCGGTGCCGGGGTCGACGAACGCCAGCAGCTTGAACAGCACCATCGGGCACAGCGCCCCGATCAGCACCAGCACGCAACCCACCACGGCCGTGCCGGTCGCCGCGACGGTGTCGGTGCCGGCGCCCTGCACCACCCCGCGGCTCAGCGACACCCCGATCCCCAGGATCAGCGCGGCCGCCGGGGCGATCAGCAGCGCACTAATGAACCAGCGCAGGCTCTTCCAGAACCACGCCTTGGTGGACTCGCTCAGCAGCCCGGCCGCAGCGATCGGGGTGGTCGCCAGCAGCACCATCAGCGACGCCTCCCGGACCAGCATCACCAGCAGGTAGCCGAACGCCGCGGGGATAAGCAGCAGCAGCGAGCAGATCCCCAGCGCCGTCGCGTCGTCGATCTTGCGAGGCCAGGAATCGCCCGCAGAGAACTGCGACCAGCTGCTCACGTGCAGCATCGAGCCCAGGATCCCGTGGGTCAGGCCGCCGGCGGCCAGGACCAGCGCCCCGCCGATGCCCAGGAACCCGACCCACACCAGACCGAACTGGCCGATCCCGAGCACGACCCGCGCCAGGCTCTGCCCGTCCCGCCGAACCAGCGCCGCGCCGAGCTGCACGAACAGCAGCAGCACCGCGACGGCCCCGCCCAGCCACAGCGTCGTCGGCAGCGCGCCGGCCAGCGGACCGCCGGTGCTGACGTCGGGGCGGGTGAACGCGTCGATGACCGAGAACGACAGCTTCAGCAGCCACAACCCCGCCGACCACAACCCGACCATCGCGGCCTTCCAGGCGTCCGCAGCGACGCCCTGCGCCGCCCCGCCGAGCCAGTCCAACGGGTTCGGGTCCAGCGCGAGGGTCCCCACACCGGCGCTAGCCACCCGACACCACCAGCGACCCGTTCGGGCCGTCGCCGCCGGGGGCGCCGGGGGCCGGGGAGCCAGCGATGCCGGCGTAGCGCAGGTCGCGGTAGCCGACCTGGTAGGCCAAGTCGGTGCCCGGCCACACCGACGGCGCAGCGGCCGGTTCCGGGCCGGCCCCGATCCGCCAGCGGCCGCCGGCCCAGACCATCCGCTGGCAGTCACCGGCCGCACCGCGCGCGGTGCTGGTCACGGTGACGTCCAGCTCGATGTCCAGGCACGCCACCACGAACTCCAGCGGCCGGCCGGTCGCGACCCTCCCGGCGGCGGGCACGCTGCCCTTGACCAGGCCCATCAGCGGGCTGGCGACCACCACGAGCTGCGCGCCGCCACCCGAGCCGGGGGAGCTGGCGGTGACGGTGTCGGTGGTGTTCTGGGTGGCGTCGAGCAGCATGCCCATCGCGGTGACCACGGACCAGCTCCTGGCCGTCGGCCCACCCGGGACGGCCCAGCCGGCGATGACGTCCCGGACGCCGGCCATGCTCGCCGACGACAGCGCCGTGCCGTCGATCGCGGCGAGCTGCCCGAGCGCCCCGGCCGTGGTGCGCGGGTAGCCCGTCGGCACCCCCGCCGGTCCCATCCTGGTCGATGCCGGCAGACCCACCGGCGGGGGCGGAGCCTGCCGGGACAACGCCGAAGGGTGCGACGCCGACCCGGGTACCGAAGGCATTAGGGCGCGGGCGATCTCGTCCGGGCTGCTCCCCTCGAGCTGGGCCGGTGACGTCACCGGGCTGCCCGCGTCGTCGGTCACCGACCGCGAGGACGGGCCTGCCGCGGCGCGACCGGCTGGGGCATGGACGCGCAGGGCGGTGACCATGGCGAGCACCAGCCCCGCGACGACCAGCAGCGCGGCCGCGACCCCGCCAGCCAGCAGCGCGAGCATCTTCTCCCGACTCCACACACCGGAGCAGAGGGGGAGTTGCCTCGCGCGCGTCGGGACTGGCGCCGCCTCATCAGCAGCCCTTGCCGACGATCGAGGTGATGATGACGTACCCGACGACGTACAGGATCGCCCCGACCAGGCAGACCATGATCCCGTCGAAGCCGAGCCGGGCGCCCTTGGGGTGGTGGGTCACCCGGCCCCACACGAGCATCCCGACGCTGGCGAAGAAGCTGACCGCCAGGATCGCCAGGACGCCCTACTTCACCCAGCCGGTGACCTGGTCGGCGTAGTGCTGCAGGCCGGGCGGCGCGGACGGGCACGGGCCCGCGGCGAGCACGGAGCTGGCAGCACTGTGGACGGCGGTGTAGGCGGTGGTCGCGAGCTGGAGGTACATCAGAGCCTGTCCTTCGGGTCGAGAGGGCTGACCGACGCAGGCCGCGTCGTCCAGGACTGGGTGCGGGCGTCGCACGACGCCCGCACGTGGGCGAGGTCGGCCTCGACGTGCTGCAGGAGGACGCGGCCGGCCTTCAGCACGGCCATGGGGAGCGAGTCCGGGGAGGGGCCGAGCAGGTCAAGGTGCCGGTCGAGCGGGATGGTGAGGACCCGGCCGTCGCGCTGCAGCCGCACCACGCGCGGCCCGACGCTGGCGCGGCCCGGCCCGGCCCAGCGGTCCGGCCCGATGACCGCGAGCAGCACCCGGGGGGCTGGGGCGGCCGGGTCGAGCCGGCCGGCGGCGACCGCGTCGCGGCGCTGGTCCTCCAGGCGCTGCAGGGCGTGCTCGGCGCGCTGCAGGCCTGGGACGGTGGCGCGGCAGGCCAGCAGCAACGTGGCGGGAGGGCTCTGCGCGAGGGCGCTGCCGTCGGGTGCGTCCAGGACCCGCAGCGCACCTGCCGGGACCGGTGCCTGCGGCCAGGCGCTGCCCGGTGCCTCGCCGCCGGTCCGGTCGACCAGCACCAGGTCCCCCCGCCTGCCGCGGCGCCACCCCGGCTCGACCGGCCCCAGCTCGACGTGCGGGACGGCCAGCAGCCCGCAGGTGCTCCGCGCGTGGCCGCTGACCAGGTGCACCGCACGACCGGCAGCCGCTGCAGCGTCCGACAGGGCCAGCGCGACCGTCGAGGCACCCGACCCGGCCTGCGCCGCGAGGACCAGCACGAACGGACCCGGTGCCTGCGCAGCCCCCGCCGTTGCCGGCTGCCTGCCGGGGACGCTGCGGTCGCCGACGTCGTGGGCGGCTGCCCCTATAGCCGGCGCGGCAGTTAGCGCCAGGACATCCGCCACGGTGGCGGGTGCGGGCGTCGCCACCGGTGACAGCAGCACAGGCGCCTCGTCGGTGGTGCGCCCAGGGGCGCTCTGCGTCGCGCTTTCCGCCACCGCAGGTGCATCGCGCGCCGCAGCTCAGCGACGCTCAGCAGCCGCCCTGTCACCGGGTGACGTCTCCGCCCTCGAGGACGCTCAGCGTGGAGCCGGGCTTGCCGACTTCAGCGAGGCGCATCACGCCGACACCGCCGCCCTGGCGGCACCATCAATGACCGTCAGGTGCTGGCCAGCGTCGGAAGGGCTCGGTGCGCTCTGGGCTCGGCGTCGCTGTGTCCACAGCACCGCCCCGTCGCGGAGCAGCTTGGTGTCGAGGGTGTCCAGCTCCTCGCGCGCGTCCGCGCCAGGGCGGACCGTCACGAGCAGGTGCTCGAGCCGTTGGACGGTGGCCTGGCACACGCGGCGGCGTGCCGCGCCGACGCGGTCCAGTTCGTCAGTGAGCGCCTGGTCGGCGGTCGCCATCACGTCCAGTCGCCCAGCGACGTCAGCAGGCGTCGTCGGCCGGCCGGCCTTGTGCGGCATGGTCATGGCCGTGCAGGTGGAGTTGGGGACCCTTGGTGGCCACGTTCGACGAACTTGCTTCGAGAAGTCCTGTGAGGCCCGCAGCAAGTCGCCTCCGACGCGAGCGATCACGCGCAGTCACGCAGGTAGTCGCTGCTCGCGGCCTGCAGCGCACTGAGGGTGCGCATCCGTCGGCGCCGCAGAGTGCGGCCGCTCGCTCCCCAGCAGCGCTCGAGAGTGAGCCGCAGCGGGCCGGGTTCGGAACGGCTCCGCTCGGCGTGCAGCAGCAGCGCGACCTCGACCGGGGCGACGACCCCCGTCCGCTGCGCCCACAGCAGCATGTCGAGCAGGTCCAGGTCCTCGCCGCCGCCGGTCGCCTGGACGCCCGCGAACAGCAGGTTCGTGGCGGTGCGGTCCGTCGGATCGACCGACAGCACCTGGGTCTGCCGCCGGGAGCGATCGGGGCGCACGCGGTGCGGCAGCAGCTCCCGCAGCAGCGCGGCCTTGGTATCCATCAGCAGCGCCCCGGCGACGCCGGACCGGTTGCGGGTCGACGGGAACGACCGGATCTGCACGGCCAGCTCGCCGACGACGAGGCTGAGGGTGTCCAGGGTCAGGTCGCGCAGCTGCACCGCGACGGCTCGTGCGCCGTCCGCGAGCAGCTGCAGCAGCAGCAGCACCGCGTCGGGCTGGTCGTGGCCGTCCGCCGCCGCCAGCCGCAGCACCGCACCGACCAGTAGCTCGGCTCTCCGGGGGTCGGCGCCGGGCGCGAGCTGCTCTCGCAGGCCGGACAGGTCCTGTCCGAGCAGAGCTGGCTCCAGCCGCGACCACTGGACGAACAGGTCGCTGCCGTCCAGCCGCGCGACCAGCTCGTCCCACCGGCCGACTCCCGGCAGGCAGGTGCTGCGCCGGCCCGGGCGGGTGGTGTCGGACGAGCGAACGCGCCCCCGCACCGCCGGCGGCGGGTTCCCGGCGATGGCTCGGGTGCGGCAGTCGGTGCTTGTTCTTCTGCTCGAGGACGCGGCTGCGGAGGCGCTCGAGAAGGTGGAGGCGGTGGAGGCGGTGCGGTGCACGGCGTGCTCCTCAGGTCGGGATGCACCCGACGCTGCGGATCTACGTCCTCCACTTCGTAACCCCGGCGGGTAACCCCGGCTGAGCTCGCAGGCCTGCTGGCATGCCCGCACCGCCGGTCTCGCGGTGCCCCCCGGGCGCTGCGTACCCCCTGGTCTGGCGCCGCGTATCCCTCTTCTGAGCTGCAGGGATACGGTGCCGGCCCTGCGGGTGCCCCTCCGCCGACCAGGGATAACGGGACCTTCGCAGGGCGCTACGCCCCGCGGGCGGCGGCACCGCCGGCCCGCGAGCCGCCGCCACCACGTGAGGGCAGAGCCGGTTGGCTGAGGCTGTCCCCAGCGTCGTCAACGACCTCGGCCGGGAGCCCAAATCCCGCACCTGGCGCGGGCGCCGGTCGACGTCCTCCACCTGGAAGACGCCAGCGAGTCCACCGCCGAGTCCACCGCCGAGTCCACCGTGCAGACCGTCACAGCACCGCGCTGCCCCCGCGCGCTGCTCGAGCAGGCCGCCGGCCGGGAGCATCCCCGCCGGTGCCACACAAGGCCTCGGGGGAACACCGGCGCGGTAGCTGACGGTCCTTGCCCATGCCCGGGATCGCGATTGACGAGACGCCCGCCGGGCCGGGCAGGGGTGAGGACGGGCGCCAGGTCACGCGGCGGCGCACGCTGGCCACCGCGGCGACGAGCCGGACGGCGACCCGGTGCCCTCGCCGCGGGACAGGTCGCCCCGGGGCCGCGAGGTCCAGCCACGTCCACACCCCGCCAGCAGCAGCGGCCAGCAGCGGCGCACGGCTGACCAGACCGCCCCCGTGCTGCCGGCGGTCGAACTCAGCATCCGCCCATCCCGACCACCCCGGCACTGAGCAAAACCAGCGACCGACGGGCCAGGCCCTCCAACGCCGGGGGGCCAGGCTGTCTGCCGTGCGTGCGGGAGCACTGGGGGCGAGAAGGTCACGGGCCGAGGTGGGGCGAGCTGGAGCGCACTTCGGTTGGTCGCGCGGCCGCGCGACCAGCGTCTTGCTCGGCCTCGTCAGCGGCGGCCGGCTCGTCGTGGCGAAGGAGCCGGGGTCGATGCGGCCGAGTCCTGCCGGCCGACAGCGCCGCTCCCGCGTCGGTGCACGCCTAACCCAGTACCAGGAGCACCGCGCTCGCCGTACGCCGGCCACCCCAGGAAGGCCAGCGGCGACGGTCGTCGTGGCGACCAAGAGGGGGCGATCGTGCCCTCAGTAGAGTCGAAAGGAGCGGCAGGAGGGAGCAGCCCAGGTGAGCGCAGTGCGTCTGCGACCCGGCCTGCTCGCGGGGCTGCGACAGCGCGCTGGGCTGTCGCAGTTGCAGGTGGCAACGCAGCTTGATGGCCTGCGACGCCAGCAGAGCGTGGGGGACTGGGAGCGCGGCCGACAGCAGCCGGCTCCCCGGATGATCCCGGCGTTGGCGGTGGTGTTGGGCGTGTCTCCGTTGGAGCTGCTGGACGTGGACGTCAACGACCCTCCGCTGCAGGCGCTCCGCTTGGCTGCAGGGCTTTCGCTGTTGGAGCTCGAGGCGGCGAGCGGGGTCTCCTACTCGCGGTGCCGTCGGCTGGAGGGCGGCCAAATACGGGACGACCTGGACGAGGCTTCGACGGCTGGCCTCGCGGACGCTTTGAAGGTCGACACCGCGACCGTGGGTCGCGCCGTCGACCGCAGCCGGGACACCTAAGCGCATCCCACACGCAGTCCACAGACCGGCCTTGCCTGTTGGCAGAAGCGCATGTATCCCTCGCCCTCATGTTAGCCCTCGGCTATTAGCCGGTATAGCAGAGGTGAGGTCATGGCCTACACGGGCTTACAAACTATCTGGGTCAAGTGCGCCGACTGTCTAGACATGAGGCTCTTGCTACAGCGACTCGTGCGGCAGGTTCAGGTGGGGCAGGCGCTGCAGCGGGCGGACTTGACGACGATCGACGTGAGCGGTCCGGTAACGGCGTTCGGTGGCGGGCGGCTCGAGGAGCTGGTGGGTCAGCGGGCGGCGGTGACGCTGGTGCCGCACACGCTGCTGCAGAAG
>JAABUJ010005805.1_pt1 | contig 12194 bp, 15 predicted proteins | sample 5559131 | NCBI WGS metagenome assembly JAABUJ01 (sample SAMN10711875, study PRJNA513366) | rock metagenome | isolation source: Antarctica rocks | place: Antarctica: Victoria Land, Mt New Zealand nord | collected 2016-01-07
AGTGCCTGGGAGTAGGCGGTGCCCACGAACGTGGCCGAGTCGTTGACCACGCGCACGTTGACCCCCGCCTGCTTGGCCTGCAGGACCCAGTTGAGCGCGCTGATGAGGCTGGAGGTGGAGCCCGAGCCGCTGGAGTCCAGCCACTTGACGGGCAGGATGCTGGTGGTCCAGTTGACCCCGGTGACCCCCCGGCCGTTGTTTCCCTGGGCCCCCAGGATGCCGGCCACATGGGTGCCGTGACCACCGTATGACGTCTCGTCGTCCATGGGATTGCAGGTCGTGGTGAGGACGTTGTAACCGTGGGTACCGGCGCCACAGCCCCCGATGCCACCCGGATTGGACCAGATGTTGGCAACCAGGTCAGGGTGGTTGTAGTCCACCCCTGTGTCGGTCTCGGCGATCACCACCGAACGCGACCCAGTGGCCATGCTCCAGGCCGGACCGGGGTTCTCGTCCGCTCCGGAGGTGCCCGTGGTTGCGTTGACCGACTGACCGGTGTTGTGAAAGGCCCACTGCAGGCCGAAGGAGGGATCATTGGGAAAGACCGCCGCGGCGGTCTGGTGCATGAGGTAGTCGAGCTCGGCGAAGCGGAGGCTGGAGGCGTGCAGGCCGAGCCGCCGCAATGCTTTGTTCTCCTGGCCGCGCCTGACCCTGATCAGCCGGATGCCGGGCGCGGCGATGCGGGAGGCCGAGCCACCCGCCTGCGCGGCGATGAGGTGCTGGCGATGAGCTGACACACCTCGCCGGAAACCGACGATTACCACCCCGGGGCGGAAGGGACGGGCGCTGGCGGCCGAGGTAACCGGGCCAGGATGCAGCGGACCGACTGCCGTGCCCCTCGAGGTCCGAGAGACGGCGAGCGCGCTGATCGCGGTGAGCATCCAGACGGACGCAGCTACGAGCGCGAGGGGAGCAAGCAGCCTGAACATGCGTCGAGGCAAGAATCGTCCGGCCGATCTGATCTGAGAATCCCGTCGGCACTCCTGCTTACACAACATGATCCCTCCGGAGTGCTCGTTACGCTCGGCCATCCATGTCACGGGCGGTTGTCTCCGGACAGCCTACCTCTTCCAACCCCTGCGGCCACCTGACACAAGCCCTGCAATCCGAGCGGACCGGTCGATGGGCGATACTGGGCTCGAACCAGTGACCTCCGCCTTGTCGAGGCGGCGCTCTCCCAGCTGAGCTAATCGCCCTGGGGTTCGGAGCCTAGCAACGGCCGGATTAGCGCGGACGCTAGGCTTCCCAGCCCCCCAGGCGACGTGGCGGAGTGGCTACGCAGCGGCCTGCAAAGCCGTGTACGCCGGTTCAAATCCGGCCGTCGCCTCTAGAAAAGTCCTGGAAATGGGCTATATTGAAGTTTGGGATGGGCTCAAAATCCAAAGCGTGTCCCGAATATGTCCCAAGATTGCTGTATGATTTGACGCATGGGAGGTGCCTCGTCGTCGGTCAAGCAGCCCTCAGGCCACGTGTTTCGACTGGATCGCGTGCGCGGCCCGGCGTGGTATGCGAAGTACCGCCTGCCTGACGGTCGCCAGGTGCAGAAGAAGCTCGGGCCGGCGTGGACCGAGCGCGGCCGGCCGCGCGACGGCTACTTCACCAAGCGCACGGCGGAGGCCTGGCTGGCAGACACCCTTGCCCAGGCCCGGTCTGGAGAGCTGTCCGGAATGCTGCGCACGGGAGCCACGTTCGCCGACGCGGCAGCTGAGTACCTGCGTTACGTGGAGATCGTGCGCAAGATCCAGCCATCGACGATGGCCGACTACCGGCAGGTCATCGGCGGCTATCTGCTGCCTCGCTTCGGAACGATGCCGGTTGAGGCCATCACCGCCGACGACGTCGACGCCTACAAGGAGGATCTGCTCGGCGAAGGACGGCTGAGCAACCGCACGATCGTCCGTCACCTGACCGTGCTGCATGGCATCTTTCGCCGGGCACGTCGGGTCTGGGGCCTGAAAGACAACCCCGCCTCGGCAGACCTCGTGGAACGACCACCCGTCCGCTACTCGGGAGCCTTTGAGATGCTCCGGCCCGACCAGGTCACCGAACTCTCAACGCTCGCAGAGCGTCCCCAGGACGGGGCGCTCTATCTCACGGCGGCGTTCACCGGTCTGCGCCAAGGCGAGCTCCTGGGGCTGCGCTGGCGCGACATCGACTGGGCGCTGCAGCGCATCCAGGTGCGCAACAACTACACCTACCGCCACGAGAAGGCGCCGAAGTCCGGCCGCGTGCGCAGCGCCCCGATGGTCGACGAGGTCATGGTCGCCCTGGATGCCCTCTCGCGCCGGGCGCACTTCACTGCCCCGGGCGACCTCGTCTTCTGCTCAGACATCGGTGAGCACCTGAACTCCTGGTCGCTGCGCCGGCGCTTCTATGCCGACCTGGAACGGGCGGGCCTGCCCCGCATCCACTTCCACGACCTGCGCCACTGCTTCGCATCCATCGCTGTCAAGAAGCTCCCCCTCTCGACGGTCCAGGGCTACCTCGGTCATGCCCACATCTCGACCACGATGCGCTACGTCCATCACGCCCCCGCCGCCGAGGACGTCGCTCTACTGTCGGCGGCACTGCGAGGCGAGGCAGAACGCCCCACGGGCTCCGAGGCCGCGACGCGCTCGGCGACAACGCCCGAGTAACCATGCCTCGGTGACCGAGAGCTCACCGGTTCTGCGCCTCGACCTCTGGACCGCCGCCTTCTCGATCGGCCACCAGGCGATCTTTACCAATCACCGCACACTGGTTGGGCGCGGTCGCGCGGACCAACACACCCGAAGCCTCCTCGCAGAGTCGGCGGACATCACGCTCCACTTGGGCCCAAACCTGATGCGGGGCGCTCGCGATCTGGTGGGCCTATTCAGTGAGCAGTCACTGCTGGCGCCCGAGATGGCGGACGCCACCCGCGTTGAGCTGGAGAACGAGCTGGAGCGAATCGAGCCCGCAATCCGCCGCCTGCAGCACCGACATCAGGCCATCGGTCGGGAGCTGGTGCTGCTGCTCGATACCGACGAATGAGGTCAGCTGGGTGCCAAACGCGTGGCTGCAGCCAGTTCGTAACGATCCGCCATCGCCAGCTTGGCCTCGCGAACGGCTCCGATCTCCTCCGCTAGAGCCTGCACGCGCAGCTGGTCCGCATGACCACGAAGCTCGTCGGGAGAGTCCTGCGTCCGATCAATGGCGCGCTCGAACTCGTCGACGACCCCACGCTCCGGAGGCTCGAAGTTGGGCCACGGCCGCAAAGACACCATGCCTCGATTCTACAGGGCCCCCTCCCCGGTCCGCCCTACGGCGAAACAGGGGATGGCCAAGATTGGGGGTCGGCCTCCGGCCGACCCTTCACTGCTTCTTGCGCCGTGGTCGGGTTCTGTCCAGGGTGGGCCGAAGGCCTCGCCGTAGGCGACCGCGCAGCGGCACCCTTGACAGGTTCCGGTCGCGGCGCCAGCGCCCGCAGGACCGGATGAAACCAAAGCCGCCAGGTGGTTAGGGCTCGTGCTTGGGGAGCCGGCCTTCGGCATCAGGTAGGTGTCGTGTTTCAGTCGCGTCCGCGGCCGCGCTCGTTTGCCCGCTGGGCCTCAAGCTCTTTGCGCTCGCAAAGGATCCGTCCGACCAGCGACTCCCGTCGGCCAGCCTGCTCCGGCGGCGAAGGATCCTCAGCTACGCTCGGCTCGCCCTCACGCCGGGACGCCTCGGCGGGGGTGATAGACGCCTGCCACGACGTGCCGGGTCGGGCAACCGATACCTGCCGAGGCGCCTCGGCCTGGGTGATCGATGCCTGCTGGGACCGGGAGACCGCGATGCGCTCTGACAACCGCTCGATGGCGCCGTCGTCCATGCCGTCCTCGCCGAGGTCCTCCCGCGAGATGTAGAGGTCGGTCCGCTCCCTCGCACGAGTGAGGGCGACATAGGCGCTCTCCCGGTCAGTCTGCCAACCCCCCGTCAACACCAGTGCCCGGTCGATCGTGGCGCCCTGGGCCTTGTGAACGTGCTGGGTGTAGGCCAGGCGGAGGTCGGAGAAGCGCCGCGTGTCGACAGTGACCTCTCTCGGTTGGGGCTCCTCGGTTCGCAGAGCCACCTTCCGTCCCCGTGCGCGGGTGACTTGGGCGCGGGTGCCGTTTTCCACCCGCTCCCGACCGGGCTCATAGAGGGCCCCGGTGAGGAGCACCTCATCGCCGGCGTGCAGGCCGTAGGGGCGCCCAGGAAGGTCAACCCGGTCCTCGCCGAGCTCCCCGGCGCTCAGGCGCCGGTCCTGGGCCATGGCGTTGAGGCGGTCAAGCTCTGAGTTGGATGCGTCACTGATCATCACGCAGCCCCCCTCCCCCACGTCCCTTCGGCTGCGGTCCCAATCGTCGACCATCCGCTCCCCGGCCTCCTCAGGGGTGTCAGACACGTGCAGTCGATCCCGGGCCCAGTAGGCCGCCAGTGCCGGCGCGGCTTGGCCATCGCGGATCCGGGCCCAGGCGTCTCGCTCCCATCTCTCCCGGGCGCGGTGGACTTCGGTCAGCTCGGCGGCCGGGACCTTGGAGCGCAATGAGTCAAAGAGGCCGCCGGCACCGATCGGCGACAGCTGGGCGTGATCGCCGACCAACACCAACTTGGACCGAGTCTCAGAGGTCGCCCGGGTCAGGCCGGCCAGGCGCCGGGTATCGGCCATCCCCGCCTCGTCCATCACCACCACCGAACGCTCGTCCAGACCCAATCGGCAGGATTGGACCCGTCCGAGGAGGGCGTCGGTGGTCATCGTCTCGGAGATCCCGGTGTCGGCGGCGAGGCGCTTGGCGGTGGCGCCGGCGACCGCGGTCCCGATCACCCGGTGACCATCGGCTTCCCACGCCTCACGGGCCGCCGAGATCACCACCCCCTTTCCCGTCCCCGCCTGACCCACGAGCACAGATACGCCGCCATCGCCGGTGACTACGTCAAGGGCGTGCTCCTGCTCAGCCGACAAGCGAGCACCGACCCGGGTCTCGGCCCCGGCGCGGGCCTGCTGCAACGATCGGCACCTCAACTCCGCCGGGCCCTCGGCGCTCCGGCTCTCGGCCAGTTCGACGGTCTGCTGCTCGAGCTGGCGCAGCTCCCGGGTGGTGACGGATCCATCCTCCAGGGCGATCAGCTCACCGCGCGCCCTCAGGCCTTCGACGACCGCCCGAGCCTGGTCGGGTCGACTGGCGCCGGCCGACAGTTCCCATGCCCGCGCCCACAGATCACGCTCAGACACCGTCGACCGGTCGGCGCACACATCGGCCAGCAGCTCCCGGCCCAGGTCGCGCTGGGTCTCCAGGGCCCGGTCGCCGAACAATGTCTTTGCGCGATCGGCGGTGAGGCCGTACTCCTCTCCTACCGCCCGCCACGCCCTGTCGACCTCTACCGCCGACGTCACCGCTTTGGTCCCGCGGGTCCGCGTCGCCAACGCGCCGAGCTCCTGCGCTCCGCGGGGGTCGCGGCCGTAGCGCTGACGGAACACTCGGGCCGCCCGGGCCACGTCCTCACTTCTGGCCGACCACCGTCCCGACAATCCCTCTGGGACGCCGGCCACCTCGAAGTAACGCCCATCCCGGCCGGTACGGCCCCGCACCTCCACGCCCAGGTCCCCGAGTCGGGCGGCCAGCTCGGCCCGGTACCACGCGCCGTTGCCCCTCGCGGAGCGAAACAGCTCCCTGGAGTCCACCGCCACCTACCGCCCATCGGCCCGCTCGGCGGCCAACACCAGGAAGTGGGTGTGAAGCTGAGGATCAGGCACTCCGCCCTCGGCCTCCTGGCCCCGGCTCAACCGGCTCGCCGTATGCACGAACCGCGCCCCCACCAAGCCCCGGGCGCACTCAGACACAACCCCACCATGGCCACGGCGCACCACTGGGACATCCCGCTCGATCCGGGCGACCGTCGAATCAACCGCCGCCTGGTGGGCCGCCTCAATCTGCGCTCGCCTGTAAGCCCCGGACACTGCCCACAACGCCGACACCGACTTCGGCGCCGAGAACGTCACATCGATCCCGCCACCCGCGACCCGTCACCTCCGACCGACCGAAACGCCAACCCCGACCCCGGCGCCACCCCTTGCATCAAGGAAAGGAGATGATCCCGTCCGACCGACCCCTGCGAATCGATGCCAAGCGCCCGTAGCGTCGAGGGCGAGCCATGCCAGTGACCCTCGGGACGCTCAGGCTCACCATCCTCACCGAGGTAGTAATCACCCCGGGACGGCGTCGACGTCAGATACGCAGCGAAGCCCGCCGCGCCGTCCCCCGGAATCTTGTGCGTCGTCTGCATCGGCCTCGCGACCGTAGACCCGGCCCGCACGAGGCACAAGACGTGGGGGTAGCATCCGGAACTCAGCGCACCTCAGCGCACCTGAGCGGACCCGTCTTAACGAAGATCCTCCCGCTCGCCTCGGCGCTGCACCCCCTCGGTGCGTCTGGTCTGCACGGCTTTGAGGCCTAGAGAAACCTCTGGGCTGAGCTGGACAGGCTCACTGGCGCGACCAGCTCCGAAACAGCACAATCCGGCTTGATGGGCGGGTGAGTACAGTGAAGCGGTCGGTGAGGGAGCTTGACGCCCGGGTCGGGTGGCGGAGGGCGGTAGCTGGACGGGTAGCCGCGTTGCGCCCTCCCCGCGCGCGGGTAACCGCCCCGCCCTACTCGGTACCGTGCGACACCGGGCCCCGGCGCGCGGCGGGCATCGGCGAAGATCCGCCGTGCGATGGCTGCCAGCAAGCTCTCTGTCGGCACCAAGCGGCTGGTCTTGGTCGCGCCGGGCTCGCGCGGCGACGTTCAGCCCTTCGTCGCGCTCGCGGGCGGGCTGCGCCGGGCCGGCTACCTCATCCGCGTGGCGACACACAAGACGTTTCGCACGCTCGTGGAGGCCCAGGGCGTGGAGTTCGCCGCGCTCACCGGCGATCCACAGGCGCTGCTACTTGACCCCGCGACGCAGCGCATCGTCGATTCCCACGCCAACCCGCTCCGGGCGCTACGGGGCTTTCGCTCCGCGCTGCGCGAGTTGGGAAACAGCGTTGTCGCCGACGCCTGGCAGGCCGCGCGCGACGCCGACGCCGTCGTGCATTGCGGGCCACTTCTCTGTCCGCCTTCTACGCCGCCCAGGCGCTGAAACTGCCATCGATCGGAGCGGCAGTCCAGCCGTTGACTCCGACGCGAACGTTTGCCACGGTCGCGTCCGGCGCACCGCGGCTTCCCGGCCCGGTCAACCTGCTCAGCCACCTGCTCGCCGAGCAGGCCTTCTGGGGCCTGTTTCGTCCTGCGATCAGCCGATGGCGCCAAACGCACGGCCAGCACGCCGCGCCGCTGCTCGGCCCGTTTCACACCTGGCGCGCTTACGGACACCCCTTCCTTTACGGCTTCAGCCCGACCGTGCTGTCAAAACCACACGACTGGGGACCCAACGACCACGTCACCGGCGCCTGGCTCATCGACTCACCCGCCGAGGCGCACCTGTCTGACGAGCTGGAGACATTCTTGGCCGCGGGCCCCCCGCCCGTCTACATCGGCTTTGGCAGCATGACCGCCAGCGACCCCCGCGCCCTCACCGACATCGTGGCCAGCGTCATCCAGCGCACAGGCCACCGTGCGGTCCTCGGCTCGGGCTAGGCGGGCCTCGCAGCGACGCAACGCTCAGATCGCATCCTCGTCATCGGCGAGACCCCACACGACCTACTGTTTCCACGCATGCTCGCGGTCGTCCACCACGGCGGTGCCGGGACCACGCACGCCGGTCTACGCGCCGGCGTGCCCAACCTCGCGATCCCCTTCGGCGCCGACCAGGCCTTCTGGGGAAACCGCATCGCTGCCATCGGCGCCGGACCACCCCCAATCCCCAGGCCCACCCTCACCGCCGACCGGCTCGCCAGCGCCATCCACGCGATGGCCGCCAACGACAGCCTCCGCGCCCGCGCCGCCATCATCGCCAAACGCCTCGCCGAAGAACGCGGCATCGACCAAGCCGTCACCATCATCACCCAGACGCTCGCAGGCCACCCCACGGCGGGAAGCTCCCTACAGCCCCTGAAGCACGGCTAGCGCCGCGGGACGCACGGAGCCACGAACCCCGTCATCATCGCCGGGCATGACGGGCAGCACCCTGACCTCAGAAGCGGTGGCCGTGGTTCTCGGCCGATCGCACGCCACCGCGGATCGGGAGGACGAGCAAGCCAAGCAGCGAGTCCCGACACGGGAGGCCGAGCTGGGCATTCGGCTCGGACCGCAACAGAGATATGAGCTCTACGGCGACGCTCCGCTTGCCATCACCCGTGAAGTCGGTGAGTTCTACTACCTGCTCGCCATGGCCCGTGAGGCGCCCAACATCGTCGAGTTCGGCACCTCACACGGCATCTCGACGATCTATCTCGCTGCGGCAATCTGCGATGGCGGTGGAGGATCGCTGATCACGACCGAGATCCTCCCCTCGAAGGTCACGCTGGCCCGCCAGAATCTCAGCGACGCCGGGCTGGCTCACCTGGTCGAGATCCGTCTCGGCGACGCCCTCCAGACCCTTCAAGGCGACACCCACGAGGTCGACCTGCTCGTCCTCGACGGCCGCAACGACCAGTACCTGGCCGTGCTTGACCTCATGCAGCCACGACTAGCACCCAACGCTCTGATGATAGCCGACCTCGGCAGCAACGATCCAGATCTCCTCGCCTACCAGCGATACGTTCGCCATCCCGACCGGGGATTCTTCTCAATCGAGCTGCCCCTCGACGCCGGGGTCGAGGTCTCGGCAAAGATCCAGCCCCAGTGAGAAGTGACCCACGCTGACCAACGACCCAGAAGAGGAGCGGAATGACGATGACCGACCAGTCTGATGTCGAGCGCGCCGCTGAGACGACCGGGCGCTACCGCGCGGCCGTGGAAGCTCGCGACATCGAGGCATTCCTGAAGACGCTGGCCCCCGACATCGCTTTGCACTCGCTGATCACGATGCGCACGCAGTTCCGGGGCCACGACGAAATGCGCACGCTGATGCGCGCGCTCTTCGCATCGGTCCAGGACATCCGCTACTTCGAAGATGTCGGCGACGCGACGACACGCGCCCTCTTCTACCGCGCCCGAGTCGGCCGGCAGGCCGTTGAGGAGGCGACACTAGTTCGCCTCGACGCTAACGCCCTGGTCACGGAGATCCGACTGTGGTTTCGACCACTACCCGGACTGACCGCGGTAATGGCAAAACTTGGTCCCAAGCTCGTCCGCCCCCAAGGGCGTCTACGCGCTGCTGCGGTCGCCGGCCTGACCGCACCGCTGGTTGCGGCTACCCGGGCCGGTGATGCGCTGGCCGTGTCCCTCGTGCGACCCCGTTCGTAACCGCGCAGCTTCAGCTCACAGATGCCGGTCGGCTGCCTCTGAGCGGCCTCCGATCTGACGGGCTCCTGGCTCCCGGCGGGTCTGGGACCGCCACCAGCCGCCTGCGCGCCCGCAGACGTGGGCTGCGCAGGCTCCGCCTACCGTCGGTTGGGCTACGCAGGCCTCCGCGAGCCCCGACGCCGCGCCGATCGCCGCCTCGGGCACCGACCTCGCCCCCACCTACACGCATCCGACTCCTGTACGACCTGGCTTTTACATACTCCGAGCTGAACGCCACCGACGCGGACGCTCAACCAGCTCGGACCCGGTGCTCCGCCGCCGCGGAGCTCCGGTGGAGAGATCCGCTCCGGTGGGCCACCGCTCTCTGCCCGAGCTCGGCGGCGGTCGCCGGTGCCTCAGATACACCCTTCTCTCGCCCCCGGTGCCATCGACCGGTGACCGCTCATCACCTGCCATTCCCTGTCCCCCGCTCAACGGGCTCGTCCGCCCGGTCGGCGGAGCCTCGGACTCCCAGCTGCCATCCGCAGCCCCTGATGTCCACGAACGCTGGATGAGCCCGCAGCAAAGATGCCATTGCCCCATCCGACAGGTCATGGCCGAGACGGTGGAGGTCATCCCGAAGTCGAGCGGCGGGGAATGGCTCACCGAGTTCGGCTAGCCGTCGAGCCGCCGCGTTTGGCATTGACGAGATCCCTTCCGGGTGAAGGAGGGTGGCCTGCACCTGGCGGTGTACTCGGTCTCGCTCCTGAAAGGCGGCGGTTATCGAGGGCATACTGCGCTCCACCATGGCTCCCATGACGTGTCGCGTCTGCCCAACCGTCCGCCTCGTCCCATCCCTCCAATCGGTGAGCGCCATGAACTCTAGGGCAAGAAAAAGACCCGCCGTCCACGGCCATCGAGCCACGGCTCTGCCGGCGCCGCCGACGCTCAGGGCGACGAGGTTGGCGAACGTCGCGGCACCCTGAGCGCGCCCGTACATCTGGTCCTCCAGCCGCGCCAACTCAAGGAGCGTCTGGGTGGCATCAACCCAGTAGGCCAACCCGATGCCTTCATCTCTAAGGTCAGCGTCGCGGGTCAATACCATCGAGGGCGCGAGCAAGAACCCGAGCTGCGCCACGGGTCCGTCTTCGGGGTCGCGCGCATGCACGGCAAGAACGCGGCGGTGGTCCTCGGGGCCGATGGAGGGCAACTCCACAAACTGCATCAGCGGCTCGTGAACCCGTGACCACGTCCGCAGAGCCGCGACGGCAGACCTTCGGCGCTGCGCGGCCACGACAGGCAGATGCTGCTCGACTTTGCCTCGGATGTGGGCCGGCGCGACCAAAGTGATGATCTGCTTGGACGCCAGGAGCGTGAGAAAGCTGAACCCCGTGTCCACGAAGTGCAGGACGTCGCTGATAAGAGCGTTGGCGTCGGCGACCACGGGCAATCGACGCTGCGACGGCGGTCGAGCGAACACCTCCATCGGGAGGGGCAGCGAACCAAAGGCGGCTACGGTGTTCACCCACCACACCGTACTGTCAGGAAGGCTGGCCCCCACCATCTGGCAATCCTGCCGTAGCAGTGCGGTCCGGACCGGCGTACATCGGAGTCGCGGGTACGGTGAAGGGGCAGAGCGCGCTGCCAACTCGGGCGAACGGGCCGGGCTCCGTCACGAGCACATCGTGGACTGATCTCAGGGGGTCAGGCCAACCCAGCTCGTTGCCGTTCAGATGAGGGGAGAAGCTGCTGGTCCCGTCCGAAGTCAGGCTCGGCTCGTTCGCGGTCGTGAAGCTGTCGGCCAACCCCGACTACGACTTCGAGGATCTCTGCCTCAAGAAATACCGCTCGACGAGTCCGGCGAGGCTGACCAGTGCCATTCCGACACTAAACAGTAAGTCTGCCGTGTCCCGACTTCCAGATTCCCGGAATACTATGCCAACCGCAAATACCAGGACTCCGACCAGCATAACTCCGTACACGGCGAACTTACTCATGCGGAGCTGCATGATCCGCCTCCACCCATCAACCGCGTTCACTACCTGCGTAGGCAGGACACCCAGATCTCGCCCCCGAGGCCATTGATTCCTCGATGGTAAGCGTCTCGCCGGACGTCGCCAGAGAGGGATCGCACCGGCGTAGAGGTAGATCGTGATGTAGCTTGTCGTTATGTCCAGCTGCTCGGATCGAACAGAGCGCCAGCAAAATTCCCAAGACGTTGCTTCCAGCCTCGGGCCTCGGGTTCGGATGCTCCTGTCCCAGGCACGTAGCGTTTTGCGACCCAGCTACCGTGCAAGCGTAGGTAAATCCACTCGGCGTCTGAGCCCTGGGTTGCCTGCCGTCGCGCTGCTTCGTCCTTTGCGCCCTGCTCGTCCGCGCAGACAACTACCTCCTCCTCAGTACTCATGGGCTGCATCCTGCACGGAGCCTCTAGACGCCGCCTTTGCCTACAAGCGGTTTCGGTTCGAAACCCATGTTCCTAAGTGCCTGCATACTCCTCACTCTTGTATTCTACCGGAGGTGGTTCAGCCGGCGGAGAGCCCTGTTGATCTTGGCGCGGTCCGGAGGCCAATGCGTGCTGTCGAGGTGTCGCTTCAGGACGTCTGCGGCTTCGACAGCATCAAGGACAGAGAGGGCTTCAATCGCCAACCGACGGACTTTATGGACCGGATCCTGTAATGCCCGCTCAAGAGCGTGCGCGCGGCCCTGTTTGGTGATCCGCCCGTGCGAGGCGGGCTGTCCGCCGGACTGGCGCACGCGCGGGTTCAGGCCGAGGTAGCTGACTACTTGCCCCGGATAAACGGTCTGGACTGAAACGGCCGCGCTGGGTGGCGCGGCCGAGTCAGGCTTGTGAATGGTCGCCCGTGGAGTTGGGCTTCGGGAAGTGTTTCAGCGGGTTCGGATGGCGAG
>JAABUJ010005808.1_pt1 | contig 12190 bp, 12 predicted proteins | sample 5559131 | NCBI WGS metagenome assembly JAABUJ01 (sample SAMN10711875, study PRJNA513366) | rock metagenome | isolation source: Antarctica rocks | place: Antarctica: Victoria Land, Mt New Zealand nord | collected 2016-01-07
CAACTTGTTATAAACAACGACAATCGTGAAGTTACGAAGAGTATATGTAGATTTAACTTCTATTGCTTGTTTATGTTGCTAAGTGCGCTAATTGTGTTGCGCAATGTCATTTATCGTAACTAAGAAATTTCTTTTCGCGATAAAAAGACAATTAAAAAGGTTAAGACGATTAGAAAGTTCTATTGTTGAAGATTCTTGTTAGTTGTTGCAAATTATAATGTAAGAGTATTAATAATGAATTAGTGTTATTATTCGATCAATTACGAAAAAAAGTAAAGTGCGAATCTTTTAAAAAGAAAATCGACTTCGAATTGCGAACAACTTTGGGAAGTGATAGTCAAGATGTCAATCTTAAACATGTCAAGAAAAGACTATTGGCGACAATATCGAGTCAAGCTCGAGGCAAATCAATTTAAAATCGATCGAATGTTATTCGACGCAAAAACGAGAATAAGCTTAATCAAAAATCTCAAATTAAACGAGCTAAAAATCTTAGGAAGAAGCGACAAGTATTCTATTATCTTCTTTTATTGCTTGTTCTTTAACATTTATGTAGTCTCGTCGCAATCGATTCGAACGTTCGAGACTTCTAAAGAGCGATATATAACGATTGCCTCGCGTGAACAACGTGTAATGCCATAGCGCCATCGACGCGCTAGCGCCTTAGGGTATGGCAGGGCACGTGATCTCGACTATCTATGGAAGCCCCAAATCGCATGGCTTCCCTTTTCTGGTTAGAAAGCGAAGAGCAGGCTCGCACGTCATGGCGAGTATTAGATAGGGAGGAAGCTCGTCCCTCGTTCTTCAACGATTAGTCTTACTACTACCTATCCCATATAGTTGGGGCATAGTAATGAAAGCCTATCATACTTCACGTCTTTCACACCTTAGTGCGTCGACGAGCAATAGGCGCATTCGCACCTTATAGTTCTAATCGTTTCACCTTTCGAAGGGAAAGACTTGGGGCGTGATAGCATTATGTGGGAGCAAGACAGCCCAAGCCATGACGATTATTCAATTACTAGATTAGAGTTCGAGGAGTTTGATTTCTTTCAAGGCAACAATTGCTCACGAAACGTCGACGAAGATAGTCGTCGCCAACGTGACGTCGACGAAGATGATAGCCCAAATAGGATTAGGACTTCGACTTTACATCAACAAATTGAAACGTTGATAACAAAGATTCGAGATCTACGAAACGCCTAGCAGGCCCAAGCTATAGCGATCGAAGAAATGAATTTTCAAGCTCCTCAAATCGTTATCGCATCGTCGTCGATTATGTCCAAGTCCCTAAAGCTCAAAAAGCTAAAACCATACAAGAGTTTAAACGTGAGTAAACATATCACTTGATTTCGCGAGATCGACATTAACATGATGCGATCCTCGACGTATTTTACTACGAATAAGAATAAAATTCTCTATTGCATGTTATTCTTGAAAAACAACGTTACTACGCAATGATATTCAAGAACAAGCAATGACGCTAAGTTGAAGAGCGAGACCTTTGAAGAATTTAGGGAGTTTCTATTGAATTTGATAGCTAATCTTGCTAATCGTCGCCTTCTCGTCTATGAAAGGTGAAAGAACGTTAGATAGAAGCTAGACCAAAAGATAATTGCCTTTAAGAAATATTTAGATAAGCTAAAGACTTATCTATTGTCGCTCTTAAAGAAGCATAGAATCTATATATTCTTGATCAAGCTTAAGCCAAACTTAAAAGTGAAGATTCTAGGCATCGATAACGTATTGAACACTTGTGATGAGCTTCTAGCTATAATCATTATGCAAGAACAAACGTTAAATCGCATTCGCGAAGCAAACTTAACTAGCTTCGACAATTAGCGAGTTACAAAAGATTCTAGTGCCTCTTTAGATAGATTTTACTAGAATTGTCGCTTAGACAAGGTTAACAAGTTTATCAAGGACAAGAAGTTCTATACTTCTAAAGACTTGTCGACGTCGCGCAAGCGAGTCTACGAGATTAATGACGCGAACTATTTGAGTCGTGTCGAATGCTTTGAATGTCATAAAAAGAAACATTACAAAAATGAGTGTTTTAACAAACACAAATAAGACAAATCTATTGTTGTCGCTATCACTACAATCGATGCAAAAAAAGATCAAGCTTCGTCGACGTCTCGCAAACGAAGCAAAAAAGACAAATAAAAACAATGAACTCGATCTTAATGAAAGGTTAAACTCGACTTCTCGATGACGAACGCCAAGCTATAGGTTTAGTCGATCTAGGAGCTAAGCTAAATCTTATTAATTATGACTACGTAGTGCAATGGGAATTGCAATCCACATTCGCTATCTTATCGACATCGAGTTTTCTTGATGACGATGATTGCTATTGCTACGACGCCTATGAGTTGATCTATTATCTAATTGACTCATGAGATCAACATCGAGAATGCACTACCTTATTCTACTTAGTTAAATATACGAGTCCTAATTTTATATTAGATATGTTAATGCTAGTCAAGCAAGGCATATTGATTGATCTAGAGATGCAAAGCTAGCGATTCAAGATCGCAAGTAACAAATTGAAGATAATTAATCTTAAGCAATTTGTCTTAGATCTCGTCAAGCATAGCACAATCTATGCTATTGTTTGCGCTGGCGTTACGAAGGCGCCAGGCAAAAAACTAGCGAAGTCTAAGATTCCTAAAAAGTTAAGAGACCTAAAAGATGTTTATGATGATAAATTGACCAAAATTCTATTAGAATTAAGAAGAGGAGATCATGTCATTGAGCTCTAGGACGACAAAGAGCTATCTTTTATGTCTCTTTATAATCTTTCACAAAACGAGTTAACAATACTTTGGCAATATCTCGATGATGCGTTAGTCAAAGGCTAGATTAAGCATTCAATTTCGTCTACAAACGCCTCTATTCTATTTGTATCAAAATCGAACGATGAATTACGTTTATGCGTCGACTATAGAAATCTAAATGCGATTACTATTAAGAATCGTCATTCATTGCTTCTAATTATGAAAACGCTAGATCGCCTATGCGAAGCAAAGCGCTTTATCGCCTTGAATCTAAAAGACGTCTATCATCGCATTCGCATTAAATGCGATGATAAGTAAAAGACGACGTTTCGCACGCGCTATGGGCATTTCGAGTATTAAGTCATGTCATTTGAACTAGCAAACGCACTCGCAACTTTCTAGATCTACATCAATAAGACGTTGCGAGAGCTAATTGATGTAACTTGCGTAGTTTATATAAATGACATACTAGTGTATAGCAATAATTCGACGAAGCATTGACGTTATGTTAAACAAATGCTAAAACGTCTTCGCGAATATTCGCTATACGTTAATCTAAAGAAGTGTAAGTTCAACACTACAAAGATTGAATTTTTGAGCTTCATCGTATTCCCAAAAGGTGTACAAATAAACTTAAAAAGAATTAAAACGATTAAGAAGTAATTTAAATCAAAAACTTATCGTAAGCTTCAAATGTTTCTAGACTTCGTAAACTTTTATAGGCGCTTCATATATCGCTATTCGAAAAGAGTTGTCTCCCTTACTAGTCTATTGAAAGAAAGTAAGAATGGCAAGAAATTTGGTTCTTTCGTTTGATCAAATGAAGTAGAGCAGGCGTTTCGCCAGCTTTGCGACATTTTTATGTTGGCTCCACTACTTTGTCACTACAATTCGAGCAAGAAGATTAGAGTGAAGACTAACGCGTCTAACTTTGCAATCGCGAGCATTCTAAGTTAACAAGATGACGACGAAAACTAGCGTTCAATAATGTTCTAATCGCGAAAGATGATTTCGACGAAGCAAAATTATAAGACGCATGATTAGAAGTTGCTAGCTATTGTAGTTGCTTTTAAGCAATGAAGGCACTATCTAGAGAACAATGCTTATCTCATCGAGATGTAGTTGAATTACGATAATCTTAGAGAATTTATAAATCAAAAGAAGCTAAACTCAAGGCAAACTCGCTAGGCGCCCAAGTTAGTCGCCTATGACTTTGAAATTTTTCATCGCTCAAGTAAAAAAAATTTGACGAATAAGTCGTCAAGACGTTTCAATTATGAAGAGGTCTCGTCGTTGAACACAAGATTGCTATTGACGTTGCAAAACAAACTAGCGCTATCGTCTAGCGAAAATTTGTTGGCGCAAAGCAAGCGAGAGGCATCAATTGATTTGGCCCTCGTATTCCAAAATGAGCTAGCGTTGTCGCCTAGCGAAAAATCGCTAGCGCAAAGCGAACGAGAGACATTAGATGATTTGGCCCTCGTATTACAACTAGTAGAAGTATCCACTAATGGCGCGAAGATCTCGCGATCATGAAGTAGAAAGAAAGTTCTTGATGAACTAACATCTCTATTTTAACTAGCTAGTGTACAAATTGTTATCTCAAGAAAAGTGATTAAAAACATGCCAAAGAAATCGTATAAAAAATCTTAAAGATCAATGAGATTCTTGATTAAGAATCTCTAGGCTAAAGACACTTGAGTCGAGAAAATTCGTGTCAAGATCAAAAAGTCGTTTCGTCGCCAACGAAAGACATGAGCTCTAGATCAAGAGAGTCTCGTTAAACATAATAAACTACTCTATGTTCTAGGAAATGCAATCGTTAAAGAGAAGTTAATTCGCAAGAATTATAACGATCATTTGGCGAGACACTTTGAGGCCAAGAAAATCTTGAATCTACTTTAAAGAAAGTATTTCTAGTTCGTTTGCGCGAAGTAGATGAAAGCGTATGTTAAAACATGTGATGTTTGTCAACGCATCAAAGTTTTTTGTTATAAGTTGTATAATAAGCTTCGATCCTTACTTGTTGCAAAGAAGTTATGAAAGAAAATTATCATAAACTTTGTAAAGAGCTTGTCGTCGAACAAGCGTCATGAAGTCGTGTATAATTTAATCTTCGTAATAATCGATCGCTATACAAGAATGACCAAGTATATATCTATAATCACTAGAATCGATGTCGCAAAGCTAGCGAAAGTGTTTTTCGATAAAATCGTCTTACGCTTCGAAACGTTAGCTAGCATAGTGAGCGATAAAGGATTTGTCTTCACTAGTGTCTTCTAGTTCATCATATGCTTTCATGCACGAATTAGAAGACGATTAAGTATTGTTTTTCATTCTTAAATAGATGACTTAATCGAACGATAAAACTAAACTCTTAAGCACTATCTTCGCACTTACGCTAACTCGAAACAAACGAAATGAGCTAATCTATTGTCGATGATAGAATTTGCCTATAACAATAGCCATCACGCCTTAATTAAAACTTCGTCATTCTATTTAATGTACGATTATCATTTGGAGATTCATTATGAAGTTGAGGACAACTTCATCGAAAAGAAGATATCATCGACACAAGAACGCGTAAAATAGCTTTATAACTTAAGAAAAGTTCTAACGAAGCGTCTTGAAAACGTTGTCGCGCAATAGGCGAAGTACTACAATGAAAGACATAAATCAAAGAGCTTTGCTATAAAAGAATTGATTATGCTTTCGAATAGAAATCTAAAGCAAAAGAGATTTAGCAAGAAGATGTCGCACAAGTATGTCAAATCGTTTAGAATTAAGAATAAGAGTGAAACGCAAACTTATCGCCTCACCTTACTTAACATCTATTGAATTTATAATACTTTTTATGTTTCACTTCTAAAGTCATATTTGCATCGCGTTGGCGATGAATAAACGAAATAGATGTTGCAAGCTCTAGAACTTATTGATAACAAAGTCAAATAGAAGATCGAAAAGATTCTAGATAGAATTAAGTCGAAGGAGCAAATATAATATAAGATTAAGTGAATAAACTAGAGCAAGAAGTACAATCAATAACTAAGAGAAGAGTTTCTTGATAAGATCAATAAGTTGCGAAAGAAATTCGAAGAGCGAACGCACAACAAGCGAAGTTGGAAAAGATAGCGCGACGCGTATTGCGACAACGACGACTATGTTAACAATGGTCTACTTGATGAAATATCGCGCAATCGTCGTCGCATTGCTATCGTATTTAATTAGATTTATGAAGGAAGATCTCTTCATTTCGCCACACAAGATGCTAGGAATGATAAGATCGTCTCTCTTAACATGAATGCTTAAAACATGACTCGTAAACATAGCTATTTGATCGCCCTCTATTAGTCGACGACGTACTATAGCGACTTAACAAGTTTCCAACAACTTATCGAATTCGCCTCAAAAGACTAGAGAAAGCTCTCGAATTTATTCGAAAATAAGTCGTTGAACTTTTTAGAGTTATTCGTAGACGAGTCTTCGAAGTTGTTCGAAACACTTACGTTCTCTCAAGAAAGCTAGATTGCAAAAGATTTGCTTCGCACGATCTTCTTCATCTTCGCCACAAACTTGTTCTCGTCGCTCATACGCATCTTCGCGTTCTTCATCTTTTAAAAAAAATGTAAGTGAGCGAAGTGCGAACGAAAGTGAAATGAAAACTTATCACATTATTACTTGACGACCTCGTCGACAACTTAGAGTCACGAAGAGACTTAGTCGCAAGATCGTAAAATCTTGCGAAAAAATCTCTCGAACTCGTTCTATCTAGATTAGCGATAGACTCGAAGGCGATCTATCTCAACTTTATCTTCTTCATCTCTATCGACGACTTGTTCTCGTTCTCGTTCTTATTCTTCTTCGAATCTTGAATGCATGTTAGTGCACTTTACGACACATTAAAATAAACAAGAAAAGTGTTAAAGAATAGACGAAAATGCTTATCTTCAACACTCGCTCAAAAAGAAGATCGATTAATTGCTTCACCTTGATAAGAGCTTCATCTTAATTCATCTTTGTCTTCTCGAGCTTTTGCTCGAGCTTGGCTTGACGCTCTAGAGCACGAGTTAAATCGCGTTCGAGTCGACGAATACAAGATTGCGTCCAATTCGTCGTCGATAAGATAAACTCTTCATCGCGTCGCCAACTTTTCATTTCGAAAAATAACATTCTTTCGCAAACGTTTCATCGATCTAGAAATTGTGTTTCTTATCTCGAACGTTTTACGATGATCGATGACGAGAGCTTCCATTCAATCTTGAAAGCGTTCAACGAACTAATAAATATTAACAACTATCGCATCGTAGACGCAAACAAAACTTACCACAATGTAGCGATTTGATTTACGATGAAGAACTTTACAATGAGTGTAGACATTTCTCTTCTCGCGAACGCATGCACGCTTGCCCACGCAAGTCATGCATAGAAGATCACTACAAACTATAATATGTCAATTCTTGTAAACGATAAGATGTCAAGATTACTTATTCTCCCAATTTCTCGACCTCTTAGAAGATGAAGATGAAGACATCAATTGCTAGCTTCTATTGCTATAAGTTCTAACAAATATGACTTTTAAATTCGACTTATTGTTATCGCAATCAATGCGTCGATCGTTCGATACAAAGTCTTTCGTGAACTTCAAGCAAATAATGTATTAAGCAAAAACATAAAAAGCATGATTTAAGATGTTAAGACTTGTTAAGATAATATCTATGCTATGTTGCAACGAACGTACGACATAAAAAACTCTATACATGAATGACTTTATATCTAGGCGAAGCCAAAGTTTCAAATGCTAGAATTAACAAGAAATGAATGAAGTTAAATACGCTATATAGTAACACTTTTGAAATCTTTCAAAAAACTTACTTGAGCATTAGATTTTTCTTAGAACTTTACGATATGCGAAGCTTAAAAGACTTACAATGCAATGCATAATTATCTAGAAGATTAGCGACAAGTTATTGCGAGACTTTTAAATGTAATCTAGACGAAAAAATTACAAAAAGACATTTAGGTCGCTAGAGATCAAATTGATGCATACTATGAAGCTATCTATGACAAAGCAAGTACATACTTTAATGTCGAGACTTTATTTAACTCGTTTAGGAAATAGTCGATATACAACGTACGTTACTTTATTGATAATGTTTCGCGTTCTATTGTCGCCTTCTATTGCTTAAAAGATTGACGTCTCTCTATAGAGTCGAAGTTGATTATTGACTAACAAACGAAAATACATTCAAGAGTTTAAGAAACACTACAATGATAGCTATCTACAATATCAAAAATTAGAATATTATCGACGTCTCGCTATTGAATTTAAAAAGAGATAGTCTTTAGCGATTGTCGTGCTAGCTACTTAACGTAGCATCGACAATCAACAAAACGTCGCCAATAGCACACAAGATATTGCGCTAAAGGCGAAAATCAACAAGACAATTGTCTAGCTTGCTAAGTCAATCGAATCTATTGATAAGTCTTTCATTCTAAACGTTTAAAACACTTTGAAGTCTCGATTTCTAGCATTGACTCGTATAACTAAAGACGTTCTAGCAATTCTCGTCTTAAATGTTAATATCGAACGACTATTTTCAATGATGCGCGATGTGATTATCTATCGTCGCAATCGATTTCGCGAACACATTGTTAAAAACATAATGATTATCAAACGTACGAATTGATTTGCTAGGGACATCTTAAAGGACGCAAACATTATATTGCTTATTATTGCGAAGAAGCTAAATCAAGATATTGAAAAAATTAACGACGACGAATCTCTATCAAATATCACTTAGACAACAAAATTAGAGAACGATAATAAAGAGTCGAACAATGACTTAAACTTCGAAACGTCTTTTATCGAGTTAAATGATTTGGACAACGCTACTTATGCGACAACAATAGCAAGTAGCAATAGAAGTCGAGATCGAATCAATACGTTAAAAGAACTTCAAGCTTGTTTTCTTGTCAATCTTTTTCTAACATTCTTGATAGATAAGACTCAAGATTACGTTAACAATAATGCGAGAGAACATCGAAACTCGAGTCACTCGCAAACAAAGTTAACATTGTCGACGTACTCGCAAAACTTAAATCATCTTTAATTGATATCTTAAATAATTATATTTGTCTTCGCGAAGAGTTGACGACAATACATAATGAACAAATTAAGTCAAAGTATGTTAATTCGTTCGCGAGAGATATTTGCGAAGCGATAGCGAGCTAATACATAAGATAACTATTAATTTAGCTTAAACGTGATAGAGAAATAGCGAGAGAAACTTAGTTTCGACATACATCGAACGAAGCTTAATCAATTGTTATAGTAGCTAGATTTCATCTTGAGCTTTCAACAAGCACTTGTTCTTAGATCTTAATGTTCTAGACTTTCAAGATCAATTTCACGAATTCTATCTCTATATATATGACGTGATCAAATAGCGTTAAGTCTCTACTAATCTATTGCTTGAATCTGCCACTTGAGTTTTGAACGCAAATTGTTGATGCATTTAACTATGCAAAGCATAAGGCGTATCTTATTATTTATCTAATCTTATATCAATCTTATCGATAAGATCGAATGAGTCGAGTTGGACACTCGACGCGCATTCTTCGCTCGCCCCACCCTATTGAACTAGGAAATTTGCCTGACCTTATGGTCAAGGTTGGGCGAGTCAACTCGATCGGGTTGAAACTCGACCTAACAATTACTCTAGCGACGACAAAAGAATTTTCAAACAACGATCACAAACTAAGATTCTTGATCAAAGATAATTAAGATAGGCAAGTCGTGATATTTGAATACGTCGTGTAGAAGAATATTCGTCGTTGCTTTTGCGAAAGTGCCCTCATTAATAACAATGCATGCTATATAATGTCGCTTCCTAGTTAGCTTGTCGATGACGATGCAAATCGCGTTCTTTTGATCGAATTTTAGCAATTCAATAATAAAGTTCATTGATATATCGATTCAACGTTGCGTCAATATGGCGACGAAAACCAATTGTTCGTTGTACTTATCGCGGGGAGCCTTAGATCGTTAACAACTATAGCAATTGCGTATATATTGTTCCATTGCTCGTCGCATGTAAGACCAATAGTAATTTCGTCGCAATAGATCGATAATTCTATAAATTCTAGAATGTTCACTAAAGAGTTGATCGTAAACTTCTCGAATTAATTTCACAAAAAGATCAAGGTTTTCAAGCACTCAAAGCTTGTTTCGATAAAGAAGAATCTCATCTTTGATAGAGCATCTATCTAAACGAACTCAATTAAAGATTCGCTTGTTCTTCTTGATGACCCAACGAAAGTAATCACACTTCTTATCATCTATGTTGGTCTTTCGAATTCGATCGTAAATAAAGGCATTCACATCTAGTTCAATGCAATTAATTAAGAGGCAATTAGATGTTAGAATCGTTTAATGTTGATATCTAATGCGATCGTCTTTCGCAATAGTAGACGAGTTACCAAGTTTGCGCGTTAAAGCATTCGCTTTAGCATTTCGAATATCTAATTGATACATGATCTTGAAGTTGAACTTCAATAACTTTTCGACTTATCTAGTTTGACAACAAGTAAACTTCTTGCTAATTATAAAGTATTTCAAGTTCTTGTGATTCATAAACATCTTAATAAAGATATCGATAATTTTTAAATCTAATCGTTATCTTTTTAAGCAACGAACAATAGCTAATAGCTCTTTATCGTAAATCTCGTAGTTGCATTTTGTCGACAACAAATTCTTGCTATAGAAAGTCACGAAATGAAGATTTTCTTTATCATTATACTATGAAAGAACTTCGTCATTAACATAGTTCAAGAAGTCAATTTCTAGTACGATTTATTTAATTTTATCAAAGTGACGTAGCACAAAGACGATAATGATGCTTTCTTTAAGTAGTTCGAAAGCCTTTTAACAAGTTGCAAATCAATTGAAAGATGTATTCTTAAGAGTAAGCTTTAGCATTGAGCGAACTATTTTGAAGAATTTTCTTATGAATTGTCGATAAAAGTTACAAAAATCTACGAAGGCCTAAATCTTCTTTAAATAAGTAGAGATTGTTCATACTATAACTACTTGAATCTTAAGAGAATTCATGCGTATGTCTTTTGTTAATAACAAAACATCTAGAAAGTTAGTTTCCTAAACGTGAAACTCGCACTTCTTAATATTTACTTGTAGATTTACGTCAATAAGCTTTTGCAAAACTAATCGAACGTAACAAATATATTTCTTGAGAGTTTTACTATAGATTAAGACATCGTTCAAATAGACTTAATAAAAGTTATTAAGATATTTGAAAAGTACGTCGTTTATGTAATGTTAATAGCTCGTCAATTCGTTAATTAGATCAAAGAAAAGAACGTGATATTTGTAGACTTTCATAAAGGTAACAAAAGTAATATAGTTCTCGTTATTTAAATGCATGCGAAGCTTATTAAACGCAACTATAATATTAAGCTTAATTAAATACTTGCAACTCATGACACGAGCTAATGTTTTCTTAATCAAAGAAATCGAATATTGATTTTGACAAGTTAGAGCATTAAGTTTGCGATAATTAACGTAGAAGCGAAGTTCTTCGTTTGACTTTGCGACAAATAGTACGAAGAACGCAAAAAGAGTTAAACTAGAACTTATGAAACTTTTCTTAAGATTCTTCTTCAAATATTTCTTAATTTCAAGAAACTTGTGAGTCGACATCTAATAAATTCTATTTTTTAACATTAATTTGTCATTGCCTTGCAATTGAATTTTGTGATCGTAAAGACAATAAGATAAAAAATCGTTAATTTTGACTCGATTAAAGGCAATCTTAAGATCATAATATTTAATCGATAGTTTCTTAAGTATTTTCTCTAAGATTATCTCGATAAGAGTCTTGAGTTCTACGTAATCGAAATCGACGATAATGAGTCTACGAACTAGCTTCTCGATAATGATCGCTATTGTAAGAGAGAAACAACGTACGCCTTAACAATAATAAACTCGATTGTTAAGTCGATAGAAGGCAACGACAAATACTTGAGCGATATCTAAGAGTTTCTTAAATTTGAGATCGTTAATAAAAGCATTGTCTTAAGTTTCTTTATTTGACTTAGCAAAGATAAATTCGAATTTAAAAATCTTCTTCTTCTTAAGAATCACGTAGTTAAAGAATTTCTTAATTATCGAAATTGTCAACACAAAAGCGATTTTAAACTTGACATTAAACGTAGCTTCTAGATGACAACAACGATTTGACTTGTAAATTAATCGATCGTATTTCATGTCAAGAATAACGTCGTACTTATTTATTTAGAGTTTGTCTACTATAATGCGATAATTTTCTAAAGACACTATAAGCATAGAGTAGATTTGCTCAATATATTCGTTAACAATTAGAGTAGAGTAGATGACG
>JAABUJ010005810.1_pt1 | contig 12187 bp, 10 predicted proteins | sample 5559131 | NCBI WGS metagenome assembly JAABUJ01 (sample SAMN10711875, study PRJNA513366) | rock metagenome | isolation source: Antarctica rocks | place: Antarctica: Victoria Land, Mt New Zealand nord | collected 2016-01-07
CCCCACCAACCCCATCCAACCCCCCCCAAACCATGGCCTCCGAAGCAACCCCCCGCATCAACGCCCAGTACCTCGACTCCTTCACCAACCAAACCGTCCGCCTCCTCGGCAAAGTCACCTCCCTCCGCGGCGAGACCGCCACCATCGACGCCAATGGCTCCGTGAACATCCACCTGAACCGCGTAAATATACCTTCCCTGGCCCCTCCCCCTCCTCCCTCCATTCAATTCCCAATGAAGGTGCAATAGCTGATGCGGTCATAGGACTCCCATCTCACACTTAATAATGCTGCTGAAGTGGTGGGGAAGGTGCAGAATGATCTCAGCATCAAGGTGTTTCAGGCCACGGACTTTGGGGATAAGATCGGTATGTCGATGTCCAAGGAATGGGGGTTGTTGTGGTAGGGGGATGGTGACTGAGTGTGCGTGGCAGATTTCAAGGCGGTGGAGGCGGTTGTGGACGCTACGCATCGGTATAAGGAGATTTTCTATGAGAGCAACGAGTAGCGGTTGAGTCAGGATTGCGTGGCGGAGGGGGGAAATGTGTGATGTTATGGAGCAAAAAGGTTCAGGTGTTGAGATCCGGCATTGGGGTATGAGTTGTGGGAACAGCTGTCGAATATTCGAAGCTAGCGTTGACTGTTAGGTTTGAACACGGTGGAAGGGCGTCGATGGTAGGGGACATCGATAAGATGAGTCATGACAGGCAATGTAGAAATATGGACACCATTAGGACCTAGCAGATGAGGATCAAGGTACAATTTCGAAGACATCTAATTTTCCTATGTAAAGCTCACTACTTGATGCACTGAACCATATCCAGTCCCCACGCTATGCATACCAATCGCTTGCAGAACCAAATGCTATGTCGTAGAAGAGTCGTTCCGCTGTTCATGACAATGTGGATGCTGGACAACATCATGCTAAAACAGTGAAGTCAAGGCCAATTCGTCCGCCCGCATAAACACCAAGTATACTGTCTTCGGCGTCTTGACTGTCTAAGCCGGATTGGTATCTGCATTGAAAGGAGATGACTGCATTTCTGGAAGTGGATAGTCGCTAAAGACACCTCCACTCTCGATGGGATCTTCGTACACGCCAAACCACACGGGCGGGCTACTCGGCATTGGAACATCTGTGCTGAGAAAATCCTGGGAATCGAAATGGGAGAAGTCGTAGCTGTCAGCAACACGACCGGGCGTGTTGTGTAAGGATGGTAACGAGGGAAAGTCAAAATTTGCTGAAGGACTACCGTTGGCGTCGGAGAAAAGTTGATTGAGATGCGCAGTGAAGGGTGTCATCTCACCAAGAGGCTGGGCAGCGGGTGTTGAAGCATTTCGTCGAGGTGTGATAGGATGGTTCAGAAGCGCTTTTGCCGTTGAGGAAAAGAAATCACCAGTCTTTGGGAGACCTCGGTGAGGCGTGCTGTTGTTTCTGGGCGTCTTGAATGTTTGGTCCAGCGCCTTGCTGGCAGAAGTTGGGGTAGTAGGTCGAGTGTTGGAGCGGGGTTCTTCCTCGAAGAGATCATCATAAGCTTCGTTCTCATCCGGCATTGGAGGACAATTCTCCTTATCTGCTTGTTCATCGTCGGTGTCGACAGATGCTCTGTGACGGTTGCTTTCAAACGTCTGTTCTTTCGCAGCAATGGGCGAACCTAGCGAGTCGTCAAGCTTAGCGCTATTGCTTTGGCTGGGTGAAGGGAAGAGAAGTCGTCGGGTCGGTCTAGGGGTGAGATCGGCGATGGGGATAGGGGCGTTCTGTGTCCCCGTGAGCCTTGCGGGAGAGGACTGAATTGCTCTGTGTAGCGCCGCAGCTGCAGACGCATTGTCCAAGCCGCATTTCGTCCTTTGGGCGGGACTGAGCTGTACGCTCAACGCTCGGCGTTTCTTGAAAACTGGGAGCTGTGGTGACATGTGAATGATATCTTCACCCGTGGTATCTGCGACTGGTGAGGAGGCATCTGATGGTTGACTTCCTGCTGCCTCAGTCGCTTCGCTACCCGCACCACCGCGGACTGACCGCGAACTCTGCTTCCTCGGTGGGCGTTTTCGCTTGCGCTTTTCGTCGGGGTTCTTCTTAGGCTTTCCCCAATTCTCTTTGGGTCGCAAGCATTTTCTATTATGGAGCCATAGGCCGCAGGCTGGAAGACAATTAGTGCAAAATTTGGCGGTACTCAACGAAGACTTACGGTTGCAGAGTAGAATCTCCGAGAAGCCCTCGTCCGTAGGCAGCAGCGACTTTTTGAATATTCTGTAGAGACAGACAATGCCGTTCTCATCTGTTTGCAGTGTCTGCCACATCAAGATACCACCTTGATCGTCAGATATGCGCACGTGCTCGGGGGTACCGCTGTGTGTTTTCACCCAGGCTTTCCTCCACGTAGGTGTCTCTATGGCACCGCAGTTCTCGCAAAATGGTGGCACTTGTCCAGCTGCAATAGATGAAGCTAATTTGTTCTGAATAGCCTTCCTGCGTTGTGCACCAGATCCGCTGTCAGATCCGACCTTTGTTTCTGACGGACTGGGGGCGATAGAGTTGTCTGCTGCGGGAACATCTGGACCATTATGCGGTTGCTGATGGCCAGCCCATGATTGCGATCGGCAAAGGCTCGATGGCCGAATTGGGTCACTTGCTGCTGCAGACGGCCGAGGCAAAGCGCCGGACGAAGCTGTGCGGCCGAGGCCAACAGCATTCCTTGCCGATTTCCTGGATAAAGCGATGGCCTTATCTTCAAGCTGCTTCTCAGTGGAGGATCTGGCTTCGGCATTTGGCAAATGAGGCGCTTCCTTAGCTTTCATGAATGGAGGGAGGTCAGGCCGCCTGCAGTATTGAGAGGCGAGCTCAAGGTCTTCATCATCGAGAGGACGAAGCTCTTCATCGTCGAACAACTCATCGACCGTTCCACTCATGTAGCCCGAGTCAAGCTGTTTTGGGTATACAGGTAGCCGTGGGCTCGACGGAGCAGTAGAAGCATCACGATAGACTGGTGGAGATGAACCAATATCTGCTGGCGTTTCGCCCAAGCTGCCGATGCGACTGGCTTCAGGCGATGTGAAGGCTGACTCAGGTGGTCTGGTGCCAGTCTCCGAGAGAGCGTACGGCGACTCATAGGTTCTGTCGTCTGCAATGAGCGACTCACGTCTCAAGCTGCTTCGGGCTGTCAGCAAAGAAGGCCTCTTAATCCGGGCCGCCGGATCTTCAATTGGGGTCGGTGCTCTCGGTGGGCCTTCCAGTGCATGAGCCCCATTCGTTGGCGGACGTATCGCGGTTGGTTGATGTATGCGCACCGAAGCTGCTGTGCTTGCCGCAACCCTTAGCGATTCTGGCTGCTGTCCGAAAGTAGCCTTGCTGGGCATGTCCGCTTTGGTAATCTTGGCCCTTTTCTTGATAGGCCCTTCCTCTGTGCGATCATCACCGTCCAGATATCCCCCATCTGTCCCCATCTGACTAAGACTTGCTTTTTTTTGGGTGTTGGCGACATTGACTGTAGTCTTGAGACCGTTCTTTGGCGGCCGTCCGCGCCGTTTGGGTGCAGTCATAGACTTGACGCTTGTTGCTGGGCTTGAGGCTCGACCTGGCTGCTCATTCGCTTTTGGTGCTCCAAAGTAAATTCCGCCAGTATCGTTAATCGTGGAACCCTGGCTGAGCAACCTCTGAACATGCTCGATACCCATACCTTCCCTTTGGACGAGGCCTTGTGAAGGTGTTTGACTTCGACTTTGACCTGCTGATTGCAAGATCCCAGGATTTGCTTGGAGAAATGCAGTCCACGCCCCCGCATCGAATCCTTCGGGCATGATTCTGCTTATGTCTCTGTATTTGTTCATACTCTCAATGTACTCGCTCTGAAGGCAGGTCGGTACAGGCACTAGTCGAAGCTTTACTTCCAACGTCTCTTGTGACGTGCTAGGAAACAACCCAAGGATGGATTTGCACACACGTCCAGTAACCATGGTTTTTGATTGATGCGCAGGAGCTGCAGGGGTTGATGAAGCTGATGCAAGGGCCCATGATAACATGCCCTGCCCTACAAGCGGAGTCTCATACTCGGAATAGTCATATGCGTAGACCGTGTAGTCTTGGCCGAGCTTCGCTACAAGCTCCGGACTTGCAGACACGATGGCCTGTAAGCATGTCTTGAGCTCAATCACACCGATCTGTGTGCTCTCATCAAGGTATGCTGTTCTTATATCCAGGGCTTGGGGCCATCGAGTAAGGCAATTCGTTTTGTTTTGGTCATCGAAGGTGTATAGTACTTTCACTAGGTTTCGTAGCGAAATATTAGCGGTCATGTTGTAGATGGGTACTCAACGCTGAACTCACGTCTCATCTGTTGCACAGAAACTTCCTCTGGAGTATGGGACACTGCAGCTGGTTTCGGCGCCAAAATTGGGGAAGACGCAGCTCGTCGATCCGGGGCTCCATAATTAGGCATTGTGAAAGGCGAAGACATTGCATGCCTGTGTTTACAAGCCCTGTAGTTGTGAACTCTCCATGAACTTGCTGGAGCGTCACACCAGGCCTGAAACAGAGGAAGTCGTCGCCAGTTGATGTCCACCGGTTCGTGGAGCAGGACTGCCCATATACGCAAAGAGAATGCCGAAATCAGAAGTTAAAAAAGTCCGTTCAGCGTCGTGGTAGGCAGGATACATATGCTCCAGCGGTACAAAGGAAAGGCACAAAGGAGAAGCGGTAGTTCAAGGTCGTGTGCGAGTACCTAGATAGCTATTTGGCCCATCGAAAGCTCGCGCCCTCAGGTTGAGGTGACGCGACTCGGCAGATCGGCGTTCGGAGGGGCTTGGCTGAGTCATCCAGATCCGCCAATCAGCTCTTCATTCAATTAGCGGCAAACCGTACGAAACTATCAAGGGTTCTGTTTCTACTGGACCGATGTGCTATCAGTAAGAGGGCGCATCCCACTCTTATACCATGGCGACCGACGCAAAGATCCAGTACGTGACTCATCTGACCATTGTTTGACGTCATCCAGTTTTACGGACGCTAACGACTGTGTAGAGAACTGCTGAACAAGCCTCGAGCAGATCTCATGTATGTTCGCTCCAGATTTCCTCCAGTCCTCGTTGAATGGATCTCTTTGCCCATTCGCTTGCTGCGCTATTGCCTAAGCTGGTTCGTATGCTGATGCACCTCTCCAACCTAGCGAGTACGAAGTCGCCCTTCTCGAAGAATACGAATTCACCTCCGGCCCACTTTCCATCCTCCAGACCGCTGTTCGCTCGCATACCCAGGTGCTTATTTCGTGCCGCAACAATCGGAAGCTGTTAGCGAGAGTCAAAGCTTTCGATAGACATTGCAACATGGTTTTAGAAAATGTCAAGGAGATGTGGTCTGAAACGCCGCGAGCTTCAGGAGGCAAGAAGGGAAGACCCGTCAACAAGGACAGGTTCATTAGCAAAATGTGGGTTCATTTGGTCTCTACACTTTGGGCAATCTTTGACTTCCTGTTCGGCTGATTGCGACTAGGTTCCTCAGAGGCGATTCGGTGATACTGGTGTTGCTAAGCTGATATTGCACAAGAGAATTCATGCGATCGGTCTCTGCTTTTGTACTTGTAGACCATGGCATGGTTTTGAGATTCAGTTTTATTCACAACCCCTCTGCGACTCCCTTGAAGAACTCACACAACCCATATGCGCCAGGATCCGGCACGTCCTTCCATCCTTGCCCACCCACATACACAGTCCTTCCTAGCTTCGGTCTCATTCCTTTCGTGTTATCAGCGCCTTTCTTAGCCGCATCGGCTGCCTCTTTCGTGTTTCCCGTCTTCCTCAAGATTTCTATGAACGGAACGAAAGCATCCATCAACGTTCGATCGCCGGGCTGCGCCGGTGTGTATCTTTCAAGGGCTTCCAGGGATCGTGTAAGCGCTTTGCTCCAGATCGCAGATGTCACAGGTCCTGGTGATGAACCTCCTTGAATTCTCAAATCATGGGTAAGGGCGTTCAGGAATATGGCATACAGTGCGCCGGAAGTTCCATCCATGGTCTTCTCGACGACTTGAACGATATTAGACAGGTTGAGAACAGCATCATCGGATATTTCCTCGCTGTTCAGATATTTCAAGATACCTTCCGCACCGCGTTTCAAGCCAACGCCACAGTCTCCATCGCCGACTATGGTATCATATCTTGTTATTTCGGCTTCGGACGAGATGACACGCTGAAGCCCAGAGCGCAAGGCTTTCTTCAGAGTTGCAGGGTCGACTGTACGTCGTTAGTTGTCTCCTTGCTTATCCGAGAGTGATATTAGTATACCTTTGACGTTCGACGGCTTAACTTCACCTTCTTCTTCTATTCCTTGGTGGTCCATGGCCGCAAAGTCCTTCTCCCAGGTCGACGCTCGAATCGGGGTAGGCCATCCGATTGCTTCAGCAGGCGCATCTATCAATTCTAGCATCGACTTACCAGCGCCAAGGCCGGTATCGATCAGTTTGAGTATGGTGACTGTAAAGCCTGGTCCGTCCAGGCTCCCAAAGTAGGTCCCTACTAGTATTCTCTTTGGCTTTAGTCCATAATCTTTTCGAAGTTGCACCGTTATTTCAGTTGTTACAGCTCCTAGTTCGAGATTACTGACTCCACCGAAGTTGTTAACCAAGAGAAGAATATTGTCCGATTGGCTTATCTGCACGTATGCTCTGTCCTTATCGTTGGGGTCAAGTAGCTGGGCAAGCATTGTTTTAACAAGGCTGGGAAGGTCGGTCCTCAATTTCTCGCAGCCTGGCTCATTGTGTATGCCCATGCCGAGCTCTATCAATCCAGGACCTAATCTCGCTTCCTCCTCCTTCGCCTCTTCCAAGGTCTTTCCGGGTACGTGCACTCTGCTGAGACTGGCGCCAACGCTGACAAGATTAGCTACCGCCAACCTGCCTACTCTTGCGCATTCGTCCAGGCCCACACCTTGCTCTGCGAGCGCACTGCAAAGCTTGACTACAAGTGCTGTTCCAGAAAGGCCCCGTCTGCCGACCTTCCCACTCTTGGCTCTACCAACACCGACATCGTCACCGACCACTACCATGGCTACGTTCTTGTCTGCCGCTCTTGCCTTTTCAACAGCCATGCCAAAGTTTAAAACGTCGCCAGTATAATTGGTCACCACTGCTAGAGCTCCTTGCGACTCTGGAGGGAGCCTATGCAGCAAGCAGGTCCGGACCTGCTGGGCTCCAGGCGACGCGAATATAGTGCCAGCGACACACGCCGTAAGGAGGCCGTGACCGACGAAGCCGGCGAATCCAGGTTCATGGCCAGAGCCCCCACCGCAGATGACCGAAACATTGCTGGGATCCCGGATTGAAGATGGATGCCGGTAGACAATCTTGTTATTCTCGTCGCACAGGGTTGAAGGATTGGTCAGAGTGATGGATCGCAGAGAGGAGAGTACGGCCTGAGTCGGATCATCAACGAAGTGTTTGGCGGCTGGTTAAGCAGACTGGTCAGCTAATAAGACGGCCTGGGCAGATTCACGACGTACTAGACATGTTGGTAGATGTTGGCCAGAAGTACCACTGCAATGGTTTAGAACAACAACGCGATGCACGGCAATCAGGGAACTGGCTAGGCTCCAGGCCGCCATCTCATAGTGTTCCAGCCCATGGGCTCCTGGCTTTAGGGGCCCATACCGGGGACGAAGCTTGATGCCAAGCGTGCGGGCACCTGCGGGGAGACATGCGGAGTTCATATCGGCAGACTTGCCCCATTCGGACATCATAAGGGTCCTTCGCAGACTTTCTGACTTTACGTCAGTCCGCCGCCGCCGGTGCGATACCTTCATCAAGCGTCCGTCAATGTTTACCACTACGCTCAGGAAGAGCATTACCAGAAGTCCACTCAATTCGTTCACAGCCAGCGTAAGTCCTAGTCACTGTTGCTTGTGCGATGGCTGATGGCCAATTGGGTGTAGATCGCCCTCTCGCGCGCCATGCATATCCAGTCAATACCCATGTGTACGCTCCTCGCTGTCCAGCGATAAGCTTAACTCTACAGCGCCTGCTCATATCTCGTTCTAGGGACCGGGTCCAGCAACAATTATGCTTACATTGTCGTCGATGAAACTTCGAAAGATGCTGTCATCATTGATCCAGCGCATCCTGAGGAGTATGAGCCAGATTGGAAACCTGGTACATGGTCTAAGAGATGAAATTTAGGGTCACACCGGTCTTGAAATCACAGATCGATGCCGGAAAAATAAATCTCACTGCAATAATGAACACCCATCAGTAGGTGCGAACAAAGCTACAACGCAAATGAGGGTGCTGAGATCGGCTTAGCCATTGGGATCATGCTGGAGGCAACTCCGAAACGGCACGATCACTGAATGCCAGACCATTACATCTGCTGACTAGCGACTTAGCTTTCGCATTTCAAGGGACTCCCCGTGATCGGCGGAAAAGACTGTCAAGCAGTCACGAAGACGCCGAAGCATGAGGAAACCTTCAAAATAGGGCAGCGGATCTTAGTCAGGGCTCTACATACACCATGCCACACCCAAGATAGTATATGTTGGTTCATGGAAGACGGCCAAGACAAGGTTGTCTTTACCGGAGACACCCTATTTGTTGGAGGTTATTCTCACTCGCATCATCAGCAAGTATACATGGCTGAGACTCTATGCAGGATGCGGAAGATTCTTCGAAGGAACGCCAGCGGAGATGCATACAGCATTGAACAAAACATTGGCAGCGCTGCCGGACGATACCAAGGTCTACGTGAGCATAGACCCTCTTGTGCCACTCCTTATTCGTCTCCTGACCAGAGCAGCCGGGTCATGAGTATACAAAGCAGAACGTCAAGTTTCTTGTCAAGGTGTTACAAACAGAGCCGGTGAAGAACCTGCAGTCGTTCGCGGAAAACAACAAAGAGACTCAAGGCAAATTCACCATCGGTGATGAGAAGGTATATTTCGTCTAGCAATAGGCTATACTAACGCTGACCCACGATAGCAATACAATGTCTTTATGAAATTAGATGTCAGTATTGGATGCTCTTGCACGAATCCGTCATCGTACTAATCCTCGATAGGATCCAACGGTTCAGAAAGCGACGGGAAAGACAGATGCTGTAGATGTCATGGGCGCATTGAGGGAGATGAAGAACAATATGTGAATACAGTAAATCTTCGACCTAACAACTATCCTCGGCGATTTTCGCTTTCGAAGACGGAAACTGACCAGCACTTTCTAGGCCGACAATTGAAATGGCGCGGATCTGAGGTTCTACCTATGTACATAACCAGGGATTAACGACCTCAAGGATGATCAGTTGAACGATCTACAAAAGTACCTTACAGTATAATACTTCATTCCGCTTACATGCAGCTCGTGACACATGACGTCAGATCTTCAGTCCCCTTCGCTGCTTCATCCGTCATAATGAGCGGAGCCGCAGCGCATGCTTTCTATCCTTGACGTCCTCACTTCCGTTCTCAGCACTCGACCCAGGAAAAGTCGACAATGGATCCAACGAAGAACGTAACGAATGACGCCCAGGGCAATCCCCTTTCCACTGAGAGCAAGGTGTTGGAAACAGGCGCAGCTGCTGGCCAGGTTTGTCCTATCACTATCCCTTATCTCCTCTACTCGACTCCTTGTGACTCACAATCATCCAATCCATCCAGAGCTTCGGCCCCATAAACAACATCTGCGCCCACCTGCACGCATTCCACGTCTACGCCTCCGAACCCTCTCGCTGCGTTGAAGCGAACCACTACTGCTCGCATTTGAACGAAGGTAGTCCCCATATCTCTCCCATCACCAACCCCTCCTCTCCTAAAACACCCTATCCCAGATGTCCGCCAATGTCTCATCTACGACACCCCGCACGCCAACGCCCGCCTCATCGGCGTCGAATACATGATCAGCGCCGCCCTCTTCAAAAGCCTCGATCCCGAAGAGCGCAAGCTCTGGCACAGCCACGTCTTTGAGGTCAAATCCGGGATGCTGATCATGCCCGGCCCCAGCGGTTTACCCACTGGGATATGGGAGGCGGCGGAGACGAAGGAGATGGAGCAAGTGGTGGGGTTGTATGGGAAGACGTACCATTTGTGGCAGGTTGATAGGGGCGATAAGTTGCCGCTTGGGGCACCGCAGTTGATGGGTAGTTTGACGAGCGAGGATCAGCATCCGCGGTTTAAGGAGTTGGTTGGAGAGAGGGACAAGAGGTTTGGGGTGGATCATGAGCAGAAGGCGAGGAAGAGGGCTTGTATTGAGGAACCGGAGATACATGAAGGTGAGGAACGGATGATGAGGGTGGTGATGGATTTATGCTAATGGTCTGGTGTAGATGCCGACAGCTGGTGGAAGTCGAATGATGGGGAGAAGTAGTAGAAGGCCTTCCTTTGAGCTAAACAGCCATGAGTCCACTGTCGGGCATGGAAAGCGATGAATGCAACCAGAAATCTCTACTCCACATGTATCCCCCAATCGCCCTCTGTCCAGCCCAAAGCTGGAAGATGACTCCATGAAGAGCCGAGCGGGAATTAGAGGAGCCTCTTCACAAAGTGATCAAGGCGGTCGTCAATCTTGCTTCTCTGTCCACACTTGCACATCCGGAAAGATGACGATGGCAAGCTCTAGCAATTATCGAAGCTTTGAATCTCGAAGTGCCAATGTATTGTACTAGGACTGCACTAGAAAAATGTCCGGGCACAGTGCCTACTATGAGAGAAGTCTTGCGATTGTCTGGCTTTGTAGGGTTTAAGGCGGATAGAGTAGGCAGACGATATTCTGTTCAATGCCGAAACCTGTACACAAGGTCTTATGCGAGTCGGTGCGCAGGGACGGGGCACAAGGAGACGGGCAGCCAGCTTGGGACTGCACTAGGCAGCGCTTGTCGCTCTTAGATTTATCTTGCGTTACAATGATTGATAGTGCTTGGAGGTGGGAAAGAAGATAGGAAAAGCGTTGTACGCGATGAGATAGTCATACCCAGCCTTCTCCCTGACAAAGTGTGCATACGTTGGCTTAGGAGTATGTTCTCGTGATGGTCGCTGATGCCTCCATGAGGCGTGATGTCGATGATACCTATACAAATGTCCGAAATTACCTTGTCTAATCTCGAGGATCGCGGCCAGAAAACTTCAAAGTCCGCCCTGCCGCCGCCCGTTCCGCACTAGCACTAGCGCCTCGCTTCACCCATCAACTCTTGGCACCCACAACCACATTAGTCTATGATCAACCACAAAGACTCACTATCCTACACCGCACCACTCCTCACAGTCTTCAGCCAAGTAAGACCCCAGCTAACAGACCCTCCTTCCTCTCATCAACCTCACTGACGCCCTCCCAGATCCAGGCAATCCTCAACTCCACAACCGTCACAACCATGTCCCACGAATCAGTCTGGTACTCGCGCCCCCGCAGCTACGGCAAGGGTGCGAGAGAATGGTAATGCCTTTCCTTCCTCGCCACCAAGCCACCTTCACCCCATGGCCCAAAAGAACCCACGCGCCCTCCCGCGCAGACAATTCTCTAGGAGCAGACATCTTGTTGCGCAGGAGAGATATCTTGCTTACTCACGTAACAGTCGCGTCTGCACGCACAAAGCGGGTCTGATCCGGAAATACGGCCTCAACATCTGTCGGCAGTGCTTTAGGGAGAAGAGCCAGGATATTGGATTCACGAAGGTAAGACCCCCACCCCAAGTATTTTGCTTTCAGCTGGGGGGGTGGGGCGTCGAGGGCGTGAGTTGGCTGACTGTGGGTGTTTTTCGCAGCATCGATAGAGATAGGATGATGAGTGGATGGGCGGAGGGGAAGTGCTGAGAAGATTGGAGGGGATGAGATTTGTTTGTGCGATAAGCAGGAAGGGGGGGATGGCTTGCTTGCTGAGTGATAGGTTCATGGGATAAAGCTTTCGACTCATTTTGCTGCCAGGAGGGGGAATCTAAAGTGACCACCGCTCCACGTGATGGTGACCTTCCGACACTTCGTTGACTCGTAAACATGGCAGGCAGGAAAATAAGGTAGGGGTGTGCTATCCGTCTACTTCAACCCCTTTTTGTTTCTCTTCCGCTGGTCATGAAGCTTTCATAATACATGACCACTGATCTCTTGCACCCTTTCCTCGCGCACTTATTCTCTAGCTATTTCCCTCATCCTCATCCTCCTCCTTCTCCTCCTCCTCCTCCCTCCCCCCATATCCCCATCCCTTACACCACTACGCCCCAAATCTACCG
>JAABUJ010005811.1_pt1 | contig 12186 bp, 11 predicted proteins | sample 5559131 | NCBI WGS metagenome assembly JAABUJ01 (sample SAMN10711875, study PRJNA513366) | rock metagenome | isolation source: Antarctica rocks | place: Antarctica: Victoria Land, Mt New Zealand nord | collected 2016-01-07
GTTGGCCGTGCGGGCAGTCCCGCGTGGGGAGCGGCCGCCCTGTCCGGCGTGTGGAGGACTGCTGCGGTTGGTGGAGCAGGCGCGGAGGCGGGACCTACAGGGGCTGACCGGCGACGCGACGCTGGTCCGGCCGACCTATGTCTGCACACGAGCGGACTGCGGGCGGGGCCATGCGCCGCTGGACGCGGAGCTAGGGCTGGGCGCGGAGACGCTGATGCCGCGGTTGGCGCGCGTGGTGTGCCGCGCGGGGATCACGGGGGCCTTCGACGAGGCGGCCACGCAACTGGAGGAGGATCACGGCGTCGCGGTGGGCGGCGAGACGGTGCGGCGGGTGACGGAAGCGGTCGGCGCGGTGGCGGAGGCGGCGCAGCAGGAGGAGATCGCGCGGGCACGGCGGGGGGACCTGACCCGCCCGCCAGGGGGCGCGCGTGACATGGTGGTGGCCGTCGACGGCTGCCAGGTGCATCTGCAGGACGCCTGGCACGAAATGAAGGTGGGACGCGCGGCCCCGCTGGGGCCGGCCCTGCGTACTGACCATCGCGCGGGGCGCACCTACCTGGCCTGGGGCACGGCGGCGATCTGCGCCGGACTGGAGGGGGCCGAGGAGTGCTGGTGGCGGGTGGCCGTCACGGCCTGGCGCGCCGGGTTGGGCCAGCAGACGCGGCGGGTGATCGTGCGGGGCGATGGCGCGGAGTGGATCTGGAACCGCGCGGCGCATTTCCTGGGCGGACCCGGCATCGTCGTCATCGAGATCCTCGACCTCTTCCACGCCTATGAGCACCTCTGGGCCGCGGGCCGTGCGGTCTTCGACGCGCCCGATGCGCTCACGGCGTGGGCCGAACCGCTCAAGGACGCCCTCTATGAGGAGGGTGCGCCCGCAGTCCTGGCCGCCCTTGATGCGCTCGTCCCGCCCGGCCCCGCTGCGGCGGACGTGCTGCGTCGCGAACGCGCCTATTTCGCGGACAACGCCACGCGCATGGACTATCCGCGCTACGTGGCGCAGCAGTTGCCCATCGGATCGGGCGCGGTGGAGAGCCTGTGCAAGACCCTGATCGAGGCGCGCGCGAAGGGAGCCGGGATGCGCTGGACGCAGGCGGGCGCGCAGGCCGTGGCGACGCTGCGCGCCGTACGCGCCTCGGGCGACTGGGCCGCCTTCTGGGCCACCCACCCCTTGCGGACGCGCCTGCGGCTGTGCCCGCCGGGCCGCCCACGCCGCCGGGCGACCGCTAGCGCGCCCGCTCCAGCCGAGGATGTCCGGCCGCTGGCCCGGCCCACACCCCCAGCGGCGGTTCCGCCGGCCGCGCCCGCGCCGTCAGTCGCCGCAGACCCCGCCCTCCCGGCGCATCGCCCCGCCGCGTCGCATCCGTGGCGGCGCGCGCCGATCGGGCGCGCCCGTTGTGCCTGACGCTCTCACAATCGTGGGGCGCACCCAACTGTCCCTATCATATAACGGCGCTTTCGTGCTATAACTGAGTATTAAAGGCACTATTCGGTCGGCGACGTCCGGATACCAGCAGAAAGGAGGCACCGAGGATAGCAAACGACCCGTGTATCATGCTCCTGCTACGATTCACATAACCCCCGTCATTATGAAGGAGATGTTAGTGATTATCGCGCGACCGCATCGTAAATCCGTCGCCGTGATTGGCGCGGCCATTATCGCGGGATCTGGACTCATTGGAGTCGCTCCGCGCCACGTTGCCCATGCCGCTCCCGCTATCCCCAGCGGCGGCACCGTCATCGCCGCCGAGGCTGAAACGCCCGACACCCTCAATCCGTACTTGACACAGACCCTCTCCGGCGCGGACATTACCTGGTTTACCGTGTTCGATACGCTGATGTATCATGACCCCAAGGGCGGCTTCGTTAACGACCTAGCGACGAGCTACTCGCACGATGCGTCCGGCCTGCACTGGACCTTCAACATTGTCCACAACGCTAAATGGCAAGACGGCGTGCCCCTCACGGCTAAAGATATCGTTTTTACCACGTTGCTAGATAAGAACCCTAAGTTTCCGTCCACCAGCACACAAGGATTTGACCACGTCAAATTCATCAAGGCGGTCGGTAACTACCAGGTCGACGTCACGCTGACGTCGGTGTATGCGCCGTTCCTTAATTACTGGGCTGATTCCCCTATCTTGCCCGAGCACGTTCTCGGCAAGGTGAGCGCCGACAAGGTCAAGTCGCTCACGTCCTATAACCAGAAGCCCCTAGGCAGTGGGCCGTTCAAGGTGTCCGAGTATGTGGCTGGCGATCACATCACCGAAGTGGCCAACAAGAGCTACTTCCGTGGAGCGCCGCACCTGGACAAAATCATCTTCCGTATCGTACCCAACAACAATACCGCCATCAATCAGATGCAGACCGGTGAGCTCAATCTGCTGGGGCAGACCTCGTCGCTCTCAGCCCGCCAGTTCAAGCTGCTGACGAAGCTGCCCAACATCACGCCCTACAATACCCAGGGCTTCAACTGGAACCACGTAGACCTGGTCGAAACCGGCTTCCTCAAGGAGCGGGTGGTGCGCCAGGCGCTGGCCTACGCCACGCCCAAGCAGCCGATCATCACCTCCGTGCTGCTCGGCTACGGCATAATCGATGACGGTGATAAGCCGCCGGACACGCAGTACTACAACCCCAGCACCCGCAACTCGTATCCGTACAATCTGGCCAAGGCCAAGAGCCTACTCCTGGCAGACGGTTTCAAGATGAACTCGAAGGGCATCCTGCAGAAGAACGGTACCCCCTTCACCATGAACCTGTGGGCGACCTCGGACTCCAGCGACGCCAAGCTGATCATCCAGATTTTGAAGCAAGTCTGGGGGCAGATCGGTGTCAACGTCAACCTCAGAACCGCGGCCGCCTCGGTCGTCTTTGGTCGCACAGGTCCGCTCTATGACCCGACCCGCCTGTCCTCGCCAACCATGAACGGCGTATTCTATGAGTGGATTCAGAGCGCCGAGCCGGACGACAGCTTCTTCTGGGCCAGTAACCAGATTATTTCCAAAAGCGTCGCGGCCGGCGGCAACTTCGATGGCTACGTTAATCCGCAGATCGACCAGTTGACAAAGCAAGGGCTACAGACCCTTGACGACGCCCAGCGTGTGCAGATCTACCGGAAGATCCAGACTATCCTCGTCAAGGATCAACCCGACATCTTCATCTACTGGAGCCGCGTCCTCAGCGCGGCGACGAGCAAACTGCACGGCTACAACCCACAGCCTTACCAGTATGAGTTGGGGTGGAACTCGAAAGACTGGTACATGACGTCCTAAGGGTTGCTAGCATGTCCCTAGGGGAGGGGCCGGGTGTCTTACCGGCCCCTCCCCTCCTTAGAGGTAACCAGCCTTGATCAAATATATCGTCCGGCGGATCGTACAGGCAATTCCTTTGCTCTTCCTTGTGAGCGTTGTTTCGTTCGGGGTCATGCAGCTCGCGCCCGGCGGACCGCTCACCGCCTACGAGCACAATCCCCACATGACGGCGGCCCAACTGGCAACCATCAAGCATGATATGGGTCTGGATCAGCCTGCCTACATCCAGTATTTCCACTGGTTCTTCAGCCTCTTGCACGGTAACTGGGGATCGTCGATGAGCACGGGAGAGGGCGTCCTGTCGATGATTGGCGGCCGCCTCGGCAATACGCTTATCCTCATTGCCACAGCCTTCGTGCTCTCCCTCCTTATAGCCATCCCCCTGGGCATCTACTCGGCCGTTCACAAGTACAGTGCCTTCGACTACATCTTCACGTTCGGCTCCTTCGTCGCCTGGTCGGCACCCGCTTTCTGGGTCGGATTCATGGCGCAACTGTTCTTCTCGGTCAAGCTGCATCTCCTGCCGACCGCTGGCCTGTACACCGAAGGAGTGGCCTGGTCGCTGGGCGATTTTTTGAAGCATTTGATCATGCCGGCTCTGGTGCTTGGTTTGGGCAGCATCGCGACATGGAGTCGCTACCTGCGTGGCTCGTTGATGGAGGCGTTAAACGCGGACTTTGTGCGCACGGCTAAGGCCAAGGGGCTCGCCCAGGCCGTCGTCGTGAATAAGCATGCGCTGCGCAATGCGCTGATCCCCCTCGTCACGATCATGGCCCTGGATGTGCCGACCTACTTCACCGGCGCGTTGCTGGTCGAGGTTGTGTTTTCCTGGCCGGGAATGGGGCGCCTATTCTTCGACGGCCTGAACGCGCGTGACTATATCTTGCTGCAGGGTATCCTTTTGATCGCGGCGGCGCTCATCTTTTTAGGGAACCTGATTGCCGACTTGGTCTACGGCCTGCTTGATCCGCGCATTAAATACTCGTAAATCGGGAGGGCAGCATGGCCAGTTCCAGTGTCACCGAAAGCGTGATCGTTGAGGAGGTTGTCGAGCCGATCTCCGTACAGCAAAAGTCACCGACCTACCTGGCACTGCGCCGCTTCCTGCGACACCGCCTGGCGGTGATCAGCCTCGGCGTGGTCCTCTTGATGGTGCTCGTGGCCATCTTTGCCCCTCTCATCGCGCCGTATAGCTCGACCACGCAGGACTTGCTGAATACGCTCAGTGCGCCAAGCGCGCAACATGTGCTTGGGACAGATGATCTGGGTCGCGACATTCTGAGTCGCCTCATCTATGGGTCGCGCGTGACGCTGGGTATCGGGTTCGCGGCGTCCCTCGTTAGCCTGTTACTTGGCCTCGCCGTTGGCGCGACAGCTGGTTACGCCGGCACATGGATCGACACCCTGTTGATGCGTTTCGTCGATCTAGTGCTCTCGTTCCCCTCGCTTTTCTTACTCCTGATCCTGGCCGCCTATACCGGTGTCAGCATCGTCACGATCATCCTGTTCATCGGGTTCTTTAGCTGGATGTACCTGGCGCGCCTTATTCGCTCCGAGTTCCTGCTCATACGCGAGATGCAGTATATTGAGGCTGCCCGCGCTATCGGTCTCGGCGGATGGCGAACCATAACACGCCATATGCTGCCCAACACCGTAGCCTCGATTATTGTCAACACGACGTTTATCATTGCTGGCGCGATGTACGTCGAGGCCGCGCTCGACTTCCTTGGCTTCGGCCTGCCGCCCGAAGTGCCGTCGTGGGGCAATATGCTGGCCGGTTCCCAGAGTTACATCGCGGTTAACCCCTTGCTCTCGATTGCTCCGGGAGTACTCTTGACGATCGCCATCCTCGCCGTCAATTTCATCGGAGACGGCCTGCGCGACGCGTTCGATCCCCGGACTAAATAGCAGGACTGCCTGATTTCTGGCGTATCGTACTGCTGACGCGGTGCGTCGGGCCGCGTTTCGCGGCAGCACCGTCTCCAGCCGGTTGCTTGTCACACCCTGTGCTCGAAGAGCAGCATGTTGTGGGTGAGGCATACGTATTTCTGACACACTGGGTTTCCGCTGTCGATTGTCCGAAAACGTGCGGGTAGCCGTCGATCCGATAACAGGAGCACGCCACGCCATAAGAGGGGTTACAGAACCCTCCAGTGACATGTACGACTTTCCCAACAACAGCGCATGTGGTAGCCGATCGTCAAAGTGTTATTGTAGGGATATTTGCAGCATTGATGACCGAATCCGCACGAGCAATCGCTTTGTTAAGGCTTCATCGCACGCTTGGAAGGTTCTGTGAATACCCTGTGCAAGTCGCGACACGTACTGTCTGTTTCGGTCACATGTACCACAAACCCCTGTAGTCCACCTACGGCAACCTACGACGAGGGCTAACAGGGGGGCTTTTCCTTCTTGCTATCATGTCATTAAGTTGGTAATCCGTGAGTGGAGTGGAAAACATGCCAGTTGTGTTGCGCACGGTGCTCCTCAAAATATGGCACCCCTCGCGCCGTACCCGTGCTGTCATCCACCGAACCTTACGTGCTTACACAAACGCCACAGTAGTCGTGTTAGAAGCCGTGGCGCGCGATTGGGACATTGTGAAGATTGAGGGGATGCGTGAGGGTCGCCTCGATACGCACCAACTCGCCAGCATCCTGTCCCGGCGCTACCGTCAGCGCACGACGCCTTATCCACTGCACTCGTCCCTGCGTGATGCTCTGTTCCCTGACCTCGCGGCTACTCTCGTCGCCTACGACGTGCTATGCGTGGCGTGGCTAGCTAAGCGCAATCAAGTAGCGGCGAGATTTGTCGCCGAGGGCTGGTCCATTGACCCGCTGTCTCCCCTCGATCGTCGCACCGAGGCACTCTTAGCCGAACTTGGTAATCCACCAGCTTGGCCGACTACCCCGCGCACACGTCCCGACCTAGCCGGCTTCGAGGCAGCGCTCGTAACCTTATCCACAAGCATGCCCGATCTAACTGAAACTGTCCTCTCAGCGAACAGTCATACGCTGACCAAGCGTCAGCAGCGGCTGTGTGAGCTGCTGACGTTGATGCCAGGGCCACACCTACGGGAAGATGCACCTCGCGGCGTACGCCTAGCCTCTCTCATCACTACGGGTTCTCTACCGCTGTCTTTCCCGCGCACGGACGGGGCTACTAGACGTCGCAACATGGCGCTCTTGCATGCAGATCGGCACGGTCGTTATAGCGCACTTGTCTATCTGCTCCCAGGGGATGATGCTCACCGGCGGCCGCTCCGTCTCCCCGATGATGTTGGTGTCATCACAGCGGTCCACCCGACACGGGTTCCTATTGCCGGTAGTGATGATCGCCCCTCATCAGCGCTACGCCTCGACCTTGCGTGCGGTGAGTGGCAGGTGCGGACTACACTTGCGCCAGCGCTCCAAGACCCGGAGATGATTCGCGTGGCAAAGCTCATTCATCGGCCAGCTCAGCGGACCATTCGTGGTATGCGCGAGGAGTCCTACTACCTCGCTCTCACAGTCGCTCATCAGACTCCAAAGGAACGGTCGTCTGTGACCCATCTGGCTGTCGCCCAAGCAACCGACGGAAGCGTTGGGTGGGCTGTCATTGACCCTGGAACTGGCGCAACCCTGGCTACCGGGACATTCGATGAATTCGTGAACCTGCAGGGGCAGCAGCGACAAGAGCGCCGCGCACAGGCGCGGGTTGGGCGCCTGCCTCCGCGCGCCCACCACATCCAAGCGGCACAGGTTAAAGCCGCTGTACACATTCTCGCTAACCACCTTGTAGCACTTGCCGACGAGCATTCCACACAAGTCGGAGTCGTGGATACAACATATTTGCGCAGCCGCCCGCCGTTCCGCTCGCACGGCAAGAGCAGTCGCCGTGCGGCGGAGACATCCGTCTGGCATGAAACCTTCGCCGAAAGAAACTACCGACATGCTATGCTCATAAGCAGCGCCCTTACTTCGGCGTTATCCCATAAGCTACCTCGCGTTGGGCTGCCTCGACCCGTGACCCTGCGCGGCATCGCCCCGCGACTATGCGCCCACTGTGGCGCGCGGAGCGATGAAAGCGCCCTCTGTACCGCGTGCGGCGAGTCACTCGGTGCCACGAACACAGCTGTAGTAGCGGCGCGTGCCATCGCGCCGGTTCTCGCTAGGACTAGGCATAGGCGGCAAGAGGAGGTTGCTGACAACGCACTGGAAGTTATAGACAAGAGCTAACACTATCTGCTATGGTTCGATATACTGGTGATGAAAAGCACATTACGAGTATATAAGCGGGCTACGTAGTTGCAGGTCCGCACCCTGCAGTCCACGTCGCATCTCCGCAAGGAGATGGTCGGAGCGAGACATGTGGGGCGAAATAGAGTAGGCCGTCAAAACCGTGCTAGGTTTGCATCCGGGGCTCTTGGATGGAAGCCTAGGGGTACTAGCTTAGCTGGACGGCCGTCTTTGTCCCCCTCGCTCTTGGAACAGCAGTAGATCGATGTATTGGGATTGGGTTGCAATATCGAACAGCGACCAGCAATACATTACTAATGCTGAGATCGCAGTAGGACAAACATAGTACACTCTGTTGCAACAACAGCAACACGGCGATCGGCATCTGCCGGTCTATCAGCGGATTGCCCGACCGGGCCCACGGGCTGAAGGCATGCATTCGTATGGTGTGGCCCCGCAGTACTACGGGAGCGTGGGACGTAGCGCGAATTGTCAAGTCGGGGTGTTCTTGGGCTACACATCCGTCACGGACATGGCCTTCCTCGACCGGGCGCTCTACCTACCTGCTGTGAGTGCCGGAGTTCAAGTGGTTCGTGGGCGCTTTTGATGCTGCCGATGTCGTGTCGATGTGCGGCGGCAACGACGGGAAGTTATGGGATTGGTGGTGGGCTGGCGTCATATCGACACGGCACATGAACAACAAGAATTAGGAGGGATCAGTTCTCGCAACGCGCGGCCACTCGTTTGGTTATCGGGCTTTGTCGCTGAATGTCATGGTCAGAATAGTGTAAGGTCAGTCGACCGTTTCGACTGGTTAATCGGTGGTATCCATCATTCGTGAAGACAAGCGTTCTGGTTCGTGCACCTCTTGTGCGGACTTCCCTCTCGAACAGCAGCATCAAAAGCGCCCATGAGCCGTTCAAGGCTCATGGGCTCTTTTGATACCGATGGCAAAGCCTCCGGAGAGGCTGCGGTAGCCGAATTGGCAGCGTTCCGCGATCCATTTCGCTCGTCGCTTATAGCCTTGCAAGAGTCATTGCCCGAATAAGCGGAGGGCTGCTGGACTTCGCTATCGGTATCTCTTTTGATGATGCCGATGTCCTGTCGATGTGCGGTGGCAACGACGAGAAATTAGGCGCGTGGTGGGTTGTAGCTGACGCCGTATCGACAAAACATATGACCAATCAGGAATAGGAGCGCTTGAGTTCTCGTAAGGCGTGCCCCCTCGTTTTGTGGCCTGGCTTCGTCGCCGACTACCATGGTCGGGATAATGCAAGGCGGCTCGATCGTTTCGGCTGTCTAACGGATGGTCAGCGCCAGAGGTGGAGACAAACGTTCTGGTTTTCACCCCTATGGTGCAAACGCCCCTCTCGGACAGCATCATCAAAAGCGCCCAGAACCACTTGAACTCCGGCACTCACATCGGTCGCGCTAGTAGGTCATGGTCAGGCTCTCGACGTCGGTAATCTCCGCAGCCTGACTGATCCCGTACGGCCCCAGCAGCCCCGCCCCGTGCGCCTGAACATACAGCGTAGAGGGGGTGGCCACCCCGTTACGCACCCGCTGCGTCATGTCACACGACGTCACACGAGAGCAACCCATCCCCGCGCTCGGTTTCGTTGTCTAGTCCGTCACCCCATATGGCATGCTACAGGTGCGAACGGTTCGCGGTGAGGTAGAGCGTGCCGTGGGCCGTTCGCGTGTCCTGCACGCTCCCAACGTGTCAGAGGAGGGCGTCCCGCCACTCGGCCTGCTGCCACTGCTCACACTGTTGTCTCCATGCGGCCTCGTAATCGCGAGCCAGATTCGTGGCTGCCGCTTGGGCGAGCCGGGTACGAATTGAATAGCTACGCAAGCGGTCGAACACGGCCCAGGTGCGGGTCATGGCGTCATGGTAGATGGCGAAACGGGGACGTGGAGTCATAGTCCGTCCTCACCTTTGACTGCCCAGGAGCAGCCTTAGCCACCCGGGCAGGCCTTGCCGAGCACGGCGCAGGGTCCTGGGCCTCGCGCTCGGCCGCTTCCCGTAGCGCCCGCTCACGGCCTACCTCGTCACGCGCTGTTCCTACCTCGTGCTGTGTGCGGTCACGGTGCTCGACCAGCGGAGTTACCAATTGTCGTTGGACACGCCGGCGCCGACGTGTCCACTGTCGAGGTTGTCCATCATCGCCGCCCGTGTACCATGCCACACCCGCGCGATCGCGCCGCCACGGCGCTAGGACGTGCGCCGCCACACCGCGCCACGCACACGCCACACTTTCCGTAGACGCAGTGCGTACCAGTCCTTGGTCGGCGTGTACATCAACTCCACATCGCGCACCTTCGGCCCCTCAAGGACAAAGATGCGCCAGTGTGGGTCGCCACGCAGCGCCTTCAAGTGGGCCGCGAGGGTGTCGTCCGTCAGATCCTCGTTGAAGAGGTTGAGGGCCGCAGCGGTGGTGAAGCCGTCGTGTGTGTCGGAGCGGGCCGGGGTGTCCGGGGTGTCCATCATCGCCGCCACTATACCACGTCCTCACATACGACGAAGGCGACGAGCGTTCACCGTTAGGCTTAATCGCCTATAGGCCCTCACCCGCGTCGTCCAGACGCAGCGGTCGGCAGGTACGACAGATGGGATCGGTGGCCAACGCACCTGTGATCTGCAAGGGGGCGTGCAGGGGAGTGTGCCGCGGCTGGCGCGAGAAGAGCGCCCCTGGCGCACTAGTCCCGGCACACTGGACACACTCGAACGCGACGACGGCACGGTAGGCGATCGTGACCATGCCGCTGACCAGCGTCGCGCGCCCACGCGGTGACTCTTCACCTCGCGATGACTCTCCTTCGTCATGTGCCCTCCTACCGGCGATTGTCGCACGCCCTCCACGCGCGGGGGGCCGCCGGCACGCGCTGGCGGCCCCGTGGCTAGTGAGTGGGTGGTCGTTCGTTGTCGTTCTGCCGCAGTGTTTTTGCGCCGTTCCATGCGGAACTCAGGCAGCGGTGAAGGCTTTGGCGAGATCGGCGAGGGTGCGGACATCGTTCCTACGTTGGGTGTCGCCCTCATAGGCGTTGGACTGCTTGCTCTTCGCGTCACCCACCATGTCGGCCGCGGCGATCACGCGCTGCAGGACCGTCATGATGTGCAACGCGTTCCCGACGTCGATAGCAACCAGGAACAAGGCAACGGATCAGACCGTGAACCGGTTCCGCAGCCTAAGTGCGGCGACGTGCTCCTGCACCACTGCGCGCGGGGCTGACCGGATGAAGACGTCGAGGACAGTGGTGATTACCAGCAGGTCGGTAGCTTGCCCGACGACCGGAACCCAGCCGGGGAGGTTAAAGGGCGAGAGCACGAGCCCGATCGCGCCGAGTGTGGCAGCCTTAGCCGGGCGCGGCACGCGAGGGTCGCGCAGGAGCCGCAGCGTGAGCCGCGTGAGGGTCGGGAGGCGCCACGCGAGCTGCGCACGGTAGAGGGGCGCGAAGCCACGTGGTCCGAACAGACGTCTGACTAGTAACATAATTTTCTCCGTAAGGGGTGAGGGCGCAGGGCCTGCGCTGTGGCCCGAGAAGACCACCCGATCACATCAGCGCGGGCCGGTACACCTGTCATGAGCGGGTGGGCGGCATCACCCGCAGCCCGCTCCGTGGGTGCCGATGACGCCGCCCACCCGTGTGGGCAGGATGAGGATGGGTGTGTCAGCGCATGGATGGCGCGGCAAGCGCCCGCGCACCTCACGCGGCGCGCGAGCGGCCACCGCTGACCGCGCGTAGAATCGCGATCAGGATGCAGGCGCCGATGAACGCCGTGATCAGCGTGCCGATCAACCCGTTCGCCCCTAGGCCCACCAGGCTCAGGAGGAACCCCCCGATGAGCGCGCCGACAATACCGACGATGATGTCGCCGATGAGGCCGTAGCCGCCACCCTTCATCACCGTCCCGGCCAGGGCGCCAGCGATCGCGCCAATGATCAGCCAACCAATGAGGCCCGCGCCATAGTTGATGCCCGCCGCCGCTATGATCAGGTCCATGATGTGTCTCCTTTGTATTCACTGTGTCTCTGTCTGACGCGGGAGGGTGCCGCGTCGGGCCGCTAGAGATATATCGCGACCTATCGTGATATAACACATGTATCGTGCCAAGGGGTAGGAGTCCAGGTGAGGCGCGCTGTTGTCTACGACAGGTACGCCAATGGTCCTCTTACCCCTACGCCCATCCTCACCTCCACGTTTGGCTCACCCCTCCCGCGCCTCGCACCCCCCGTAGCCGGACCGCCCCCCACACCTCCCCCACGATCTGTATAGATCGACACTGAATCCGACACCGTGCCGGAACGGGCAAACGCGCTATCCTTTACGAGAGGCCTGGGGGGCCGACATCATCCGGTGGGTCCGTGTAGATGGAGGAGGGCCGATGGCTACGCCGCGCCGCTTCGCTGCCTTGTTGGCCGCCTTGGACACGTTGGATGACGCCCAACTCCAGGCCCTGAGAGCGCGCGCCCAGACCATCCTATTGGATCGTCCCAACCTAGCCCCGGCGGACCCCGCGCTCAACGTGGAGATTAGGGACGGGCCGATGCGTCGTCACCTCGCTGGCTTGTCGGCAGACGCTCCAGTCGGCCCGTCCGTGTGACGGACGGGCAAGACATCGCGCAGAGATGAACGACACGGTCAGCACCAAG
>JAABUJ010005812.1_pt1 | contig 12186 bp, 16 predicted proteins | sample 5559131 | NCBI WGS metagenome assembly JAABUJ01 (sample SAMN10711875, study PRJNA513366) | rock metagenome | isolation source: Antarctica rocks | place: Antarctica: Victoria Land, Mt New Zealand nord | collected 2016-01-07
ACAGCGAGGTCTTCGCCATCACCGGGCCGAGTTACCGCCTGCGTGGTAAGCTGGCCCAATAAATCGGCCCCCGGGCGGGTCACGCTTACCGCGGAAACCGGGTCAATATTAAGACGTAATCTACAGCGGCGCGCGCCGCCGGTGCCGCGGTCGATCAGCAGGCGGAGATCCGCCAGGACCTCCGGCCGCAGGTCGGGCGGGGCGGGGCGCCCGGCGGCGACGTCGCCGAGGGCGCGCAGCACCGCCCCGGCCGCCGCCAGCTGCGCGGCCCGGTCGGCCGCGGCGTCCGCGGCGGTACCGCCCGGCGGCGTGGCCGGGGGGACGCGCCCGACGCCGCCCGGCGCGGTCGGCGCGGGGGTGGCGGCGACGCGGGCGGCCGGGGGGGCGGTCGCGACCGGCGCCCCGCCGCAGCCGGCGAGGGCGAGGGCGGCGCGCAGGGCGAGGGCGCGCAGCGGCGCGGCGGCGGGCGGGCGGGTTACGGGGCGCGGCATCGCCATCCTCCTTGCGCGCGGGGCCTACGCGGCCAGCGACTGCGCGGCGGTCAGGGTGATCCGGGTCACCAGCCAGCGCCCGTCGCGCCGGGCCAGGGCGATGGTCACCCTGTCATGGCTCATTAATCCATCCGGGGCGAGCATGCCGCCTCAGGTCGTGGCGAAACCGCGCGAGCGGGGAGACTTCGGTATGGAGGATCGCCCTGCATCCTCGCCGCTCGTGCGCGTCGACAGTGCGGAGGAGACCGTGGGGATTCCTTGGCCGTCGCCGTCATCGGCTGCTGGCGATCGGTGCCGGGTTGCGTCACACGCTCGGTGCACGCCTCTGGGCGAGGCCGCTGGCCATGACGCATGCGACCGGTACCAGTGCTGACTTGGTGCGGAGTCGGGCGCAACTGCGCGCCGAGCACGCCCTCCTGCGCCAGCAACTGCTCGTGCTGCGTCGGCGCGTCAAACGTCCGGACGTGCGGCCAGCGGATCGGGCGCTCCCGGCGCTCCTCGCCGGCCGGGTCCGCGCCTGGCGCGCGGCCCTGCTCCTCATCCGGCCCGAGACCCTGCTGCGCGGGCACCGCGCGGGGTTCCAGGCACGCTGGCGGCGGCGATCGCACCCGGGGCCGCCCCGCCCGGCCCTCCCGGCGGCGACCGTCGCCCTGATCCGGCGGCTGGCGGCCGAGCACCCGCGCCGGGGTGCCGCGCGGATCCGGGGCGCACTGGGCACGCGCGGCGTCCGCGTGGCCAAGCGCACGATGCAGACCGCCCTGCGCTGCGCCGGTACCCCGCGGCCGCGCGGGCCGGCCTGGTCGACCTTCCTGCGCGACCACGCCGAGACGATCTGGGCCTGCGACTGCCTCCCGGTCACCGACCTGGCCTGCCGTCCGTTATGCGCCTGCTTCGTGATCGCGCTCGGCACGCGCCGGGTGGTGCAGGTGGGCGTGACGCACCACCCCACCGACGCCCGGGTCGCCCGGCAGCGGCGCGCGGCCACACCGTTCGACCAGTGCCCCAGGTTCCTCAGCCGCGACAACGACCGCAAGTACGGGGCGGCATGCGCGCACGTCGCCGCAGGCAGCGGCATCCGCATCTTGCGCACGCCCCACCGCGCGCCGCGGGCCAATGCCGTCTGCGCGCGTTTCCTGGGCAGCGTGCGCCGGGCGTGCCTGGACCAGGTCCTCGTCCGCGGCGAGCGCCACCTGCGGCGGGTGCTCCGGGTGGACGTCGCCTCCTGCAACCGGGCGCGCCCGCACCAGGGCCTCGGGCAGGCGACGCCCGAGCCGCCAGCAGAGGAAACCAGGTCCCGGACGGGACGGCTTGTCGCGGTGCCCGTCCTGGGTGACCTGCATCACACGTATCAGCGCGCCGCGTGAGGCCGCCGGATGCATTTCTAGCCAGGACAGCGTGGGTGTCCCGAGAATCGCGCCGCATAGCGGCGTCACCCGCGTTCAGGGCACGCCGCTCGCCCTAACGGCCCCGATTCGTGGCGCACTGGCGCATTTCGGTCCCCCATCGGACATACGATCAGAATTTAGACACAATCGCCCTGGGCGTTGTCGTGTCTTAACCGTGCTTGGTGCGTCGATCCATGAATTTGGGGCGCTGTCGCGCTCGCCGGGTGCGAGGCGGTGATCCGGTACGCAACACCCAACCGTCGCCGTATTTCTTCGGATTGATCGACACCGCGTGGCCGAGTTCGTAGAGCAGCGATCGGAGTGTGCCGCGGGCCGCTTCGCTCATACTGCCAAGGTCGATGAAGCAATAGCCTGCGCCATACTGTTCGCGCATCTCATCCGCGAATGCGGCGATCTCCCACGCCTGATTTGCCAGTTCCTCGGTTCGATCCGTCTCGCCTATCCCCGCCAGATAATCGCGGTGCGCGGTCCCATACGGTGACTTATCCGCGACTGTCATCCCCCCCGCCTTTCCGTCTCCTTCTTATACTCGCGAGCGCGATCCAGCTCCCCGCGATCGAGTGCCTGTTGCTGTTTCACATAGCCCGAGAGGACAACAATGACGCCGCGCTCTTTGCCGAAACACCAGAACGCGCGAGCGATATCCGTGCGCCCGACCCTAACCTCGAAAATGCGGGCCTTCCTGTCCACGATCTCGGTGAGCGGCTTCCGGTGGTTGTCGCTGTCCTCGATCTTGGTGAGTCCGCTCACGAGCAGCGCATACAGCACGGGCGAAGGTCCACGTAGCTCATCGAGGAATTCGCGGATCGGTTCGCGCCCATCGTCCATCCGGTAATACACGACCTTGAAGCGCACGCGGCGTTACTCTCTCGGGGTGTCCACCCACCCCGGAATGCTTGTCGTGGCTGGGTGTCATGGCCTACCCTCACCCCTGCTTAACGCCCGAAGGAGGCCGCGGCAACGTGCCGTGTCCCATCGCCAGCGCACGAAACGCACCTGGCGTCAGCGCTATATCCTGATTGGTCTCGGATGCCTTGTCAAGCAGGATGGTTGCGTCAGAACTGGGACGACGGGCATTGTCGACGCGCGTGGCGGGCGACCTGAGCCGACTGGACCGGCGGTCAAGCGGCGACCACCTCATCCATGACGGCCGCCCAGTGCTCCCGGTAGCGGCGCCGCCGTTCCGCCAGCGAGACGCGCTCGCCGCTCCAGGTCACTGGCCGGAAATACTGGCGTTGCTCCTCAAACGCTGGGCAGAAGCGCGCGGCCGAGACACAGCTGCCGTACCCGCGCATGGGATAGTACCGCTCGTATAGTAACAGGAGTTCCGGGGTGGCGGTGAGGACGCGGTGATTGCTGCGGCCCTGACCGCGCCAACGAGCTTGTCCCCCGCCACCACGGGACGGCACGAATCTGGACCGTATCGAGTGGCCGCGACCACGCATCACGAGCGCAGACCACCGCCGTCCCCGGGGACTTTGTCGCCATGGTGCCACATGACAGGGGGTGTGAAGGGAGGGCACAAGCGCGCCATATCGACTCTATGTCGGCATCGACATCGCCGCAGATACGTTCACCGCCGCGTGGCTGCCACCGGGCGGTGCGCCATCGGCCCCGTTCACCGGCGAGCAGACGCCGACGGGGTTCGTCACCCTCCAGCGGCGGCTCCAGGCCACGGCCGCAGCGGCGGCAGAAACGCGCGTCGTGCTGGAGGCGACCGGTAACTCTTGGGTCGCCCTGGCGGTTACGCTGCACGAGGCGGGCTATCGCATCGCCATCGTCAACCCGCGGCAGGCGCACCACTTCGCCAAGGCGCAGCTGCGCCGGGCCAAGACCGACGCGCTGGACGCGCGGGATCTCGCTCGTTTGGCGGCGGCGCTCCACCCCGCCCCATGGACGCCACCACCGGCGGTGGACCACGAGGCCCGCCAGCGGCTGGTGGCCCGCGATGCGCTGCTGGCGATGCGGACGTAGGCGCGCAACCAGCGCCACGCCCTCCTGCAATGGCCGGTGGTTGTCGCGGGCGTGCGGCAGCACCGCGACGCGATCGTGGCCGATCTCGACCGGCGGATCGCCAGCCTGGAGGCCGAGATCGCCGTCGTGCTCGAGGCCAGCGCGTGGGCGGAGTCGCTGGCCTGCCTGACCAGCGCGCCCGGCATCGGCCTCGTCACGGCGGCCTGGCTCCTGGTCGGCACGCGCAACTTCGCCCTCTGCGCGAGCCCGACCGCGCTGGCGGCCTACGTCGGCCTGGCCCCGATGCCGCGCGAGTCGGGGCGCAGCGTGCGCGGCCGCCCCACTATCGGCCACGACGGGAACCGCCGTCTGCGCACCGCGCTGTACATGGCCACGCTCAGCGCCGCCCGGTACAATCCCGCCATTAAGGCGTTCTACGACCGCTTGCAGGCGGGTGGCAAGCCGCACAAGGTCGCCCGCTGCGCCGCCGCGCGGAAATTGCTCCACCAGGCCTGGGCGCTCGGCACCAAGCAGCAACGCTTCGCCCCCAACCATGGGCAACACCGTCAGGAGGGCGCGCCCGAACTCGCGGCCTGCGGTCGCCGTCGCGCTACCAGCCGCTGCCTTGGCGGCGGCAGCCCGACCCTGAGTACGCCTGGTTCAGCCTGCGGGATCGCGATCCCGCAGGCTGAACTAGGTCGTCGCCGGTGCTTCGGCACCGGCGACGCACACTATTCGAGCAGGGTCTATTCAAGTTCAAGGATCAGACGAGGAACCCGGGCGACATTAGGCGCGTCGTCCGTCTTCGCCGAGGCGCGCGAGCTGGGGATACCCTGCACATGGTACCCAGGATTACGGATCGCGTCCACCGGAACAGCACGACGCACCTCGCCAGGGAACCGTGATTGACTTTGAATAGCCCCTGACTATTCGAGCCAAGGGACTTGACAACCAATACCGTATCTGCTTGAGGCACTGTCAATTTAAGCCTTTTGGGTGCCGACGGCGGTCCGAAAGTGGGGAACGATCGGCTGTTCTGGCTCCCGTCGCGATCCGTGGCGTTGCATAGCCACACAGGTCGGTCATGCCACGCGGTGATAGTCGTGGTGCAGCCCGCCCAGCACCGGGATGGCCGTGATGTGGGCCCCGGCACTCGAGCGCGGTGCTCGCCCCGGCGGGTCCGGGATGGCCTGCCCGATCCCCTGGTGCGGCCTTGCCCGGTTGAAGTACGCCACGTACTCCCGCAGCACGCGCCGCAGATGCCCCTCGCCCAGGACGAGCACCTGGTCCAGGCACTCGCGCCGGACGCTGCCCAGGAACCGCTCGCAGGTCGCATTGGCGCGCGGCGCGCGGATCGGGGTGCGTAGGACCCGAATCCCGCTCACCGTGGCCACCCGGTCAAAGCGCGCGCCGTACTTGCGGTCGTTGTCGCGGATGAGGAAGCGCGGGGCCGCACCGAACGGCGTCGCCTCACGCAGCTGCTGCGCCACCCAGGCGTCGGTGGGGTGGCGGGTCACGCCGACGTGGACGACCCGGCGCGAGCCCAGCTCGACGATGACGAACGCGAACAGCGTCCGGAACCGGAGGTCGACGACCTGCAGGAAGTCGCCGGCCCAGGTCTCGTGGGCGTGGTTCCGCAGGAAGGTCGCCCAGGTCTGCCCACCCCCGCCGGGCCGCGGCGGGCGGGCAGTGCGCATGTGCCGCTGGACTGTGCGCTTGCCCACGCGTATGCCCAGCTTGCACAATTCCCCGCGGATCCGCTCCGCGCCCCAGAGCCGGTTTTCCGCCGCCAGGCGCCGGATCGCCGCCACGGTCTCCGCCGACACCTGCGGGCGCTTCGACGCGACGGCGGACCGCGCGCGCCAGACCAGGCGGAACCCCTGCCGGTGCCAGCGCAGCAGCGTCTCCGGTTGGACGATGAGCAGCGCGGCACGCCACCCACGGACGAGGCGCGCCAGGAGGACGAGGCGGCGGCGGTCGGCAGGGGTCGGCAAGGGTCGCTTCACCTGGCGAGCAAGGACCACGAGTTGCTGGCGCAGGAAGGCATTCTCGGCGACCAACGCGGCCTTCGTCCTGGTCAGATCACCGACAGCACCGACGAATGGCCCGGTCGCGGGCCTGGTCCACCCGAGGAGGAGACGGTGAGCCGCGCAGCGTGGCCTGGGCACGTCGTCTAATCGCTGTCGCGATGGTCGTGAACATGCGCTCCCCCCTCGCTGCGAGCACCGTATCGGATACGCCGCAGCCCGCGCTCCCGCAAAGCTTTCCGCAGCATAGCGCATCCGGAGAGGTGCATGAGGTGGCACGGATGACCACGGGAGCCAGGACAACCCTCGATACGGTCCAAGCTCCGGCCGTCCCGCGATGGCGGGGGTCTGCCTACTTATCGCGGTCCGCGCCGCTGCCAACACAGCGACCTCACCGCCACCCCGGAACACCGCTACTATACGAGCCAACACAGCCGTCACCGCGGTCAGCAAGTCCAACAAACTGGCAGCGCTGACGCGGGGTGCCGTAGCTGGGCACTTGGCCTCCCGCCGAGCGAGTAGCGCAACTGGCCACGCCGCACCCACGGCCGGTTCCCCGTTGATCGCCGCCGATTTCGTCATCCGGTCCAGGGTGCCCATCGTGTCCTGACGCGACTCTTGCGTTGGAGTTGGGGAAGGAAAGGTTCATGCGCCATCACACCCGAAGCACCGGCGGCGATCCGCTCGGGGAAGCACCACCATGCAAGCGACGACAGATGGGCAGGCCGGGGTGACGGCATCGCCCGAAGCGAAGCAACTCGTGGGCACGCTTAGTCGTCGCGGCCTACCGGCACCCGGCGCGGCCCGGTATCGGGGGCGCACACCGGACGACCGGCATTGTCGGCGCGGGCTCCGACAATGCCGCACCGTACGCCGCGCGGGATGTCGCGTTGCTGATCGCCGAGACCGTCTTTGTCAGGGTCTGGGGTGGCCCCGGACTTCTTCCATCAGCTGTTCCCACTCATCGAAAATCCACCGGCTGACCCTTCCCGCCTTAAGGAGTCGCTCCAAGAACGACTCCGCGGTGGGGGCACCGGCCACGGCCGGTGCCCCCACTGCGGCCAGCAGGACGATCAGTGCTCCGTTAAACTCGATGTCATCGCTGATGATACTCCCGCGCCGTATCCTCGCTAGCCTCTCCGGTTCGACCATCTTCTCGAGACACAGCTGCATCTGGGGGCTGGGTTCGGGATAGTGGTGATCGCGCGGGATGTCGGGCACCCACTCGACCGCCTCGCGGAGACAGTGCCACGCCAGCGCCCGCAATTCCCGGGTGCAGCCGGGCAACTCGTTCGCCCCATCCGCGAGCATGAGCACGATCGCCGTCCGCATCTCCATCGCCGTCCGCGTATCGGCAACGGTGGCGTGCAGGACGGGTAGCCCCGTCGGCCCGAGGGTGACGATCGCCTCCCAGAACGGAGCGCTCAGCTCGTCATGCACGTCTCCGGTATGCATCAACGTCAGGATCGCGGTGAGCCCCGCGAGCGGGGCGATTTGCACCAGCGCGCGCACCGCGTGCGCCCCGATCCATCGCGGCGAGTCGGGCGCGGGGTCGAGTTCCGAATCATCGGCCACCGGATCCCACAGCAGCGGATTCAGCACAGGATCGGTCGCCAGTGCAGCGAGTTCGGACACGTCCCCCGGCCCGAGTCCGAGCGCACGGTAATCATGCCAGGTCGAGGGTGCCCCCCGCCGCCAGTCGAATTTCCCTAGTCGGCCCAGCAACTCGCGCGCGCGTGCCATCGTCCCTCCACCCCTGCCCCTCGTTCCAGGCCACCCGCCCTAGGCTCGACCTCGTCAGCACGATGTCGAGCTGGCGCCACCGTGGGGCGAGCTGACCCGCCAGATGAACGGCGGGTTTCAGCCAGTACTTCCCAGAATACCACGAGAGCGCGATACGTATCAGTCCTACAACAGGGCTGTGCCAAGTCGAGGTCCATTGGTAGACTGCCGTTCTCGGACGCATCACCATCACGAGAAAGGACCGTCGCCCAATGGACCAGCCGCAGTATAGCAGCCTGATGGATCTCTTCGCGGCCATGCCCGACCCGCGTCAGGCGCGGGGGAACGCTATTCGTGGTGCCTGATGCTGACGTTGATTGCGGCCGCCCTCGTCAGTGGCGCACACGGGGTGCGGGCGCTGAGCCAGTGGATTACCGCGCGCCAGACGGAACTCCTCGCCGTGCTGGGCGGCGCGCGCCGGCAGCTACCGAGCGCAACGACGGTGCGCCGGGCGTTGCGCGTTGTGGATGTGGCCGACCTGGAAGCGCGAGCGCGAGCGCTTGGGGGGCCGCTCGCCCCGGCACCGCCTGCGACGGGTGTGCCGCCAGTGCTGGTGGGGGTCGCGCTCGATGGCAAGCAGGTCAATGGGGCCAATGCCCACGGAGCCCAGGTCCATCTGCTGCGCCTGAGGTTGCGTCAGAACTGAGACGGTAGAAGTTGCTGAAGGGTGTCGCTGGCAGCGTGAAACCGATCCCGCTGATGGTCAGGCGGCGGCCAGTTCGGCCGTGACGGCCGCCCAGCGCTCCTGGAACCGCCGACGGCGCTCCGCGAGCGCGACCCGCTCGCCGCTCGTGGTCACGGCCCGGAAATACTGGCGTTGCTCCGCGAAGGCCGGACAGAAGCGTGCCGCCGACGTGAAGCTGCCGAAGCCGCGCATGGGGTAATAGCGTTGCTTGATACCCCGGTGGTCCTGCTCGATCCGGTTGTTCTTGTAGTGGCTGGTGCGGTGGTGTACCCCTGGCCCCAGCGTCTCCCGGATGGCACGGGGATACGCATCGTGCCCGTCGGTCGTCACCTGCTCGGGGACGGGACCGGCGACGTCCAGGGCCTGGGCGAAGAACCGCTGGGCCGCGTCCATGTCGCGTTTCTCGCTGAGCCACGCATCAACGAGGTTACCGTCGTGATCGATCGCCCGGTACAGGGAGCACCAGGTGCCATTGACCTTGACAGAGGTCTCATCCGCGTGCCACGTGATCCCCGCCGTGCCGCGGCGCTTGGCCCGCAGCCGGGCGGTCAGGAGCGGGGCGCAGCGCGCCTCCCAGTCGCGCACGGCCTCGTGGCTGAAGACGAAGCCACGGTCGAGGAACATCTAGGCCACATCCCGGAGGCTGAGCTTGTAGCGCAGCCGCCACAGGACGACCAGCAGGACCAGGTCGGTCGGGTATTGCCGGTGATTGTAGGGCGTGCCCGTCCGCTCGTTGCAGATGCGGCGACAGCTCCGGCAGCGGAAGGTGCGGTAGCCCAGCGCGGTGCGCCGCAGCTGCTCGACGATCGCGGTCGCGGCACAGTGGGGGCAGGGCACGGGCACCTCCTTCACGCAACGGCCAAGTCGCTACGCTACCAAAGCACGGCCCTCCCTGCCAGCCCTCGTCCGAGTTCTGACACAACCGAATAAAAGAGCTCGAGCGCTACGGCTTCGTCGAGAAACGTACCGTCTATGTGCGCGATCCTAACGACCCGAAGAAAATGCAAAAACGCGTCTACCTCCACCTGGACGATCCGACGTCGAGCGTGTTCCTGCGCCACATCGCCGTCTTCGATCCCCAGAAGCCGCCGGAGGGGTACTGTCAATTAAAGTCGGGCTGGCAGGACTGCCGGGGAACGCGGGCGTAGTGAAGGAGGGCGGTGTCGCTGGTCAAGCCAGGGCGGGGGTGCCGGTGACCGCCCGCCAGGTGGCGAAGCGTTCATCCCGGGTCTGGCGGTAGTCGTGAGCGGTGCGGCGGTGGCGGCGCGGGCGGAAGTGGGAGGCGAGCGGGCCGTAGGCGGCGCGGAAGCGCTGGGCATGCCCGGGGCTCTTGAACCGGCGCATCCGCCGCTCGCGCTCCCGCGTGGGCTGGTGCGAGTTCTCCGCACGGTTGTTGCGCCGCTTATGCTGGCGGTGCTCGACGCTGGGCAACACCTCTCGGCGGGCCGCCCCATGGCTGGCCAGCTTGTCGGTGATCAGCACGCGGGGCACGTACGCCAGGCCTTTCAGCAGTTTGCGCAGGAACTTCATCGCCGCCGCCTTATCACGCCGGGCTTGCACCAGGATGTCGAGCACATTGCCGTCCTGATCGACCGCGCGCCAGAGAGAGTGCTGCGTGCCGTTGATCGTGACGAACACCTCGTCGAGGTGCCACGTATCACCAGGGCGCGGTCGACGGCGGCGCAAGGCGTTCGCGTACGGCTGGCCGAACTTGCGGCACCACTGCCGGACCGTTTCATATGTCAGGATGACGCCGCGCTCGGCGAGCAGTTCCTCCACAGCGCGGTAGCGCAGGGCGAAGCGGAAGGAGCGCCACACGGCGTGCCCGATGATCGCGGGCGGGAAGCGATGGCGTTTATAGGTGGGCGTCGCGTCATGTCCATTCATGCGCTGAGTATCGCACACCAGGGCTCCTACAAGGCCAGCAAGTTACCCTGACAGTATCTCCGCACGCATCCGTACGCATCCGCACGCATCCGCACATGGATCGTGGCACTCTAATCCGAAGAGTGCTAGAGATCGGGCCTGGATGAGCACGGTAGCCAGGACAGGTGCCGACCGATGTGGGTAGAGCGACGTGGGCGGTAGAATCCGGCGTGGCGGCGTGATGGTCCGCCACTGTGTACCGTCCGGAGGAGCCTGTCATGATCAGCACCGCGCGCTCGTGTCTGCGTCACTTGGCGCGCCGGTTCTTGGCTGCTGCGGGGGCGCGGGTCGTCCGCTGGACCCGGCCAGCCCCGCTCGCCCTCGCCCTCGGGGCGGCGGCCGACGCGCCGCGGAGCAGGTCGGACTTGCTGCTGGAGAACGCGCTCCTGCGCCACCAACTCCTCGTCCTTGCCCGCACCGTCACGCGCCCCCGTCTCACATCCGTCGATCGCGGGCTCCTGGTCCTCTTGGCCAGCCGGCTGCGCACCTGGGCGGGCGCGCTGGTCATCGTGCGCCCCGAGACCGTGCTGCGCTGGCATCGCCAGGGGTTCCGGCTCTTCTGGCGGCGGAAATCGCGCGCGGCGAAGCCTGCCGCGCGGCTCCCGCGCGAGACGATCGATCGCATTGGGCAGCTGGGGCGCGAGAACCCCCTGTGGGGTGCCGAGCGCATCCGCGGGGAGCTGCTGAAGCGCGACATCCGCGTCAGTAAGCGCACGATCCAGCGCTACCTGCGGCAGACGCGCCCGCCCCGGCCCCCGGGCCAGACCTGGGCCACGTTCCTGCATAACCACGCCCCCGCTACCTGGGCGTGCGACTTCCTGCCGGTCACCGACGCGCTCTTCCAGCCGCTGTTCGCCTGCTTCGTCATCGCGCTCGGCTCGCGGCGCGTCGTGCATGTCGGGGTGACGCGCCACCCGACCGACGCCTGGGTCGCCCCGCAGCGGCGCGAGGCCACGCCCTGCGACGAGCGGCCGTGCTTCCTCAGCCGCGACAACGACCGCAAGTACGGGCCGCGCTGCGCCCGGCGCGCCGCCGCGCGCGGGATCCGGGTGCTGCGCCCGCCCGTCCGCGCCCCGCGCGCCACCGCCACCGGTGAGCGGTTCCTCGGCAGCGTGCGGCGCGCGTGCCGCGCTCACCTCCTGGTCCTGAGCGCGGGGCACCGGCGCCACATCCGCACGGAGTACACCGCATCCTTCAATCGGGCGCGGCCACACCAGGGGTTAGGGCAACGTGTGCCGCAGCCGCAGCCGCCTCCGCCACCCGCCGGGAGCGGCGGCACGGTTGTCGCCATCCCGGTGCTCGGCGGGCGGCATCACGACTACCAGCGCGCCGCATGAGCGTCGCGAGAAACATGGCAGCGGCACCGGATACGGGAAGTAGCCGCTACAGCCACGTATCGCCCGGGCGTGGCCGCCGGCGGCGCAGGGCGTTCGCGTAGGCCTGGCCGAACTTGCGACACCACTGGCGCACCGTCTCATAGGTCACGATCACTCCGCGCTCGGCCAGGAGCTCCTCCACGTCGCGGTAGCTGAGCGCGAAGCGGAAGTACAGCCACACCGCGTGGGCAATAATCTCCGGCGGGAAGCGGTGACGCTTGTCGCTGGGGGCCGTCTCGTGCTCATGCATGCCTGCAGTATCGCACGACCGGGCGGTTGTTCTTTACCTGACAATACCTGCGACTAAATCATCGGCTCTTCAACCTACTAGTGGGTCACGCGACGTATAAATGATGATCGTGCCATGGCAGCTTGCCGCACCATCGTTGCCGCCATCCTGTCGATGCAGGGCGACTGATCGTCAATTATTCGCTGGCTGACCCACTAGTGGGTCAGGCAGCCAATACTTGACGATAGCGGTGCGATGCGGGATGCTGCGGCGGACGGCAGGAGGGGCGGATGGCACCGCGGCAGAAAGAG
>JAABUJ010005813.1_pt1 | contig 12186 bp, 15 predicted proteins | sample 5559131 | NCBI WGS metagenome assembly JAABUJ01 (sample SAMN10711875, study PRJNA513366) | rock metagenome | isolation source: Antarctica rocks | place: Antarctica: Victoria Land, Mt New Zealand nord | collected 2016-01-07
TGGGTCTACGCGGCCCGCTCACTGCCCCGCTGAGGCTTCCGACCCCCCTGCGGCCACTCCAACCCGTTCCTGCCGCTCCAACGCCACACAAGCGATTGGCCGATGTCCCTCGGTGGATTCGGGCTAAAGATCACGCAGGTAGGCAGGGTGATGGTGCCGGTGTCCGACCAGGATGCGGCCATCGCCTTCTACACCACGACCTTGGGTTTCTCGCTGGTCGCCGATGCCCGCTTCGGGGAAGGTGAGCGCTGGGTCGAGGTCGCTCCGGCCGGTGGAGGAGCAGCGCTGGCGCTGGTGCCGCCACAGGGCAACTATCAGCCGGGTCGGATGACGGGGATAGCGCTGGTGTCGTCCGACCCGCGTGCCGACCACGCCGAGCTCAAGGCGCAGGGAGTCGACGTCGACGAGGAGTTGATGGGCGGCGACGGCACCGTGCCACTGTTGTTCTTCTTCCGCGACAACAACAACAACCACCTCATGGTGGTCGACGGCCAGTAGACAGCGCCCCGGCGGTAGAGCGCTACCGTCGGGCATCAAGAAGCGCTGCGCGCGAAGATCCGGATGACCGATGCCGGCACCGACGAGCGAACGTCAGCCAGGTTGCCTTGACCCCGCGCGAGGACGACCGGCGTGTGTCGGCAGTGGTGGGCTGCCCCATATTGTCAGCGCCCGGGACGACCCCCGGAATCTGAGCTCTCCCGCCACGCCGCCGGCTCGGTTTGGGTGAGGTGGCAACGGTGTCGGTGCCGGCACGCGCCGGCGAGGCGTTGCCACACGTAGACGTCGACGAGCAGCGTCGTGTCGGCCGACGGGGGCAGCGTCCAGTCCACCTGCGCAACTTCGTGACCGTCGACGGCGTGGACCAGCGCGTGCGTGAGATCCGGCTGCCGTCGCAGCGTGGCCCGCCCGAGGGGGGCCCGCACCGGCAGCCCCCCTCGGATGGCGGTGACCTTGACCGCCGCCACCACCGGCACCGCTTGGGGGTTGGTGATCGTGGCTCGTAGGGTCCTTGCCTCTTCCGAGCCGAGGATGGCGACGGTGACGGAGGTGTCGCCGGGCTTGTCCCCCTGCCGGAAGCCCTCCCACATGCCCCACAACCCCAACGTAATCACCCCGGTCGCCGACATCCCGCCGGCCAGTAACACGACGAGGCCGCTCATGAGCCGATGTCCAGCACCGACGGCTCCCTCGGCCAGGCCAGCATCGTTCTGAACCACAGATGGCGCCGACGGGAGGGTTGACGGCGACCGCGGGTGGCGGCGCGGCTCGCGGCGACCGCCTCGAGCTCGCTCCGCTCGAGCTTTCCGATCTGAATGAGGGCTTCCGGGTGCATGACTCCAGCATGACCCTTGCCCTGTCCCACTGATAGTGGCAGGATTGACCTTGTGCAAAAGGATCCTGCCAACGGCCATCTCGTTGCCCTGGTCCTCGCCGAGGGGTTCTCGATCTTCGAGGTCGGGGTGGCCTGTGAGGTCTTCGGCTACGACCGCAGCGACTATGTGGGCGCCCCCTGGTACCGCTTCGTCACCTGCAGCGCCCGTCCCGGCCCGGTCCGCTCGGAGATCGGGATGTCGATCGTGACCTCTCACGGGTTGCGGTCCCTGCGGCGGGCGTCGACCATCGTGGTCCCACCTAGCGGACTCTCTCAGGTGGAGCCGGAGGTGCTCGATGAGCTGCGCCGGGCGCACCGGCGCGGCGCCCGCCTGGTGTCGCTGTGCACCGGGGCGTTCATCCTCGCCGAGGCGGGGCTCCTCGACGGACGGCCGGCGACCACCCACTGGGGATCGGCGGGCGACCTCGCCGATCGCTATCCGACCGTCCAGGTCGATCCCAACGTCTTGTTCATCGACGATGGCAACGTCCTCACGTCGGCCGGCTCTGCCGCGTCGATGGACCTGTGCCTGCACATCGTTCGCCAGGACCACGGTGCGGAGGTGGCCAACCTCCTAGCCCGCCGGCTCGTCGTCCCGCCTCACCGCGACGGCGGCCAGGCGCAGTTCATCTCCCAGCCGGTGCCTCCGGCCGACGATCGGGACCCCTTCGCCGCAACCATCACATGGGTTCAGGAGCACCTCGACGAGCCGATCACGATCGAGGCGCTCGCCGCCCGGTCGGCGATGAGCCCTCGGACCTTTGCTCGACGGTTCCGCGCCTCGAACGGTACGACCCCGCACCGGTGGCTCAGTCGCCAGCGCGTCCTGCTGGCCCAACGGTTGTTGGAGTCGACCGACCTAGGCGTTGAGGAAATCGCCCGGCGTTGCGGCCTCGGGAGTGCCGCCAACCTGCGCACCCAGTTCGTGAGCGTGGTGTTCGCTTCACCGGCCGCCTACCGCCGCACGTTCCACGCCGGGCGCGGCGGCGTCCCGGCCAACCCCGCCGCCAGCTGAGGCGGCGGTGTCGGCCCACCGTGAGGTAGAGCGACGGGGCAGTCAGGTCATCGAGGAGGTCGCCCACCAGCTACCTAGCGCGCGACGCACCCAAGAGCCTGTTGACAAGCCGAAGCGCCATCGGCGTCGGCGTCGGCGCAGGGTCGGCGCTGATCCGCGGGCTGGTGACGATTCGGATCATCCCGAGCAGAACGTTCTCGACCAGCGCCAGTTCCGAGCGGACGAGCGTGGCCGACAGCCAGCTCTTGTACCGGTCGTGGTCGACGGCTTCGCGCCGGAAGGCGTAGACGAGGACGTTGACGTCGGGGGTATCAACGGGCCCCGTCGGCGTCGAGCGCATCCCAGCGCGCCGGGCGATCAGCAGGATCGACGAGGAAGTGCGCCGCCGGATCGCCGTACGCGGGCAGCTCTCGTGGCGGATCGTGCTCGAGTCGATTTGCGAGCACCGTCCGCAGACCCTCCTCGACGACGCCGTGGACGTCCGTCCTTGGTCTGCGGCTCGACGCTTGGCCGCTTTCGGCAAGCCCGTCGGGCAGATTGATGATCGTTCGCGTGCAGACACGCATACCAGCGCCGGCACCTGCGCATAGCCGGCGGCGAGGGTGGAAACGGTGGCTTGCGGGGTGATGACGGCGACCCTGGCGGCGGTTGGTCGGGTCTGTCGGTCTTGGTAGCGCAGCGGACGAGATTCATTTGTGGGGGTTGGAAGGTACGAGAGCGAGCGTGGCAAGGGTGGCGGCGGCGAAGAGGACGGCGGTGAGGACCCCGGCGTGGCGGAGACCGGCAACGAAGGATTGCGTCGCGGTGGGGGCGCCGGCGAGGGCGCCGAACGCGGCGATGCCGATGGCGCCGCCGGCTTGGCGGAACGTGTTGTTGACTCCCGACGCCAACCCGGCCCGGTCCGAGTCGACGGAGCCGACGGCAGCGGCGACAACCGCGGGGGTGAGCAGACCGAGCCCGACACCCCACGCCAGCATGGCGGGCAACAGCGTCAGGTAGGCGGAGTGCGGCTGGAGGCGAGCGAGCGAGGCAACCCCGACCGCAGCGGCGACGAGCCCGACGGCCATGGGCGTCTTGGCGCCCAGGCGGGCAGTGAGCCGGCCGCTGATAGGGGCGAGGACGCTGAGTGGAGCGAAAAGGGGAAGCACGGCCACTCCGGCGGCCAGCGCGGAGCGGTGCTGCACGGTCTGGAGGTACAGCGTGAGGAGGAACAACAGGCCGAGGGTGCCCAGGTTCATCACCCCAGCCACGGTGTTGGCCGTCGAGAAGTCCCGGCGGCCGAACAGGCCCAAGGGGAGCATCGGATCGCTCCTCGAGCGCTCGACCGCTACGAAGACGACCGCCAGAACCACCGCAGCGACGACGGCGACCAAGACCCGCAGGCCGAGACCGGAGTGACCGGCCTGGATGAACGCGAAGGTCACCGTGGTGAGGAGGAGCCCGGCGGCGATCACCCCGGGCCGGTCCAGGCGGCGGTCTCCGTCGTCGGTGCTCTCGGTGACCACCCGGGCCGCCGCCACGCCCGCGATCACCACGACGGGCACGTTGATCAGAAACACGGCTCGCCAGCCGAAACCGGCGATGAGCGCCCCGCCGAGCAGCGGGCCGGCCGGCAGAGCCACGCTGCCCACCCCCGCCCAGATCCCGATGGCCCGGGCCTGCTCGCCCTTGCCCGGGAAGGCGTGGGTGATGATGGCCAGTGTGCTCGGCAGCAACAGGGCGGCGCCGCCGCCTTGGACGACCCGGGCGCCGATCAACACTCCGGTATCGGGGGCCAGACCACAGCCCAACGACGCCAGTCCGAAGATGACCAACCCGGACAGGACGACCCGCTTGTGGCCCCGCAGGTCGCCTATGGTTCCCCCGGCGAGCAGGAGGGCGGCCAACGCCAGCGCATAGCCGTCGACCACCCATTGCAGACCAGACAATCGGGCGCCGATCCCTTCGCCGATCTCGGGGAGGGCGACGTTGACGACCGTCACGTCCAACAGGACCAGGAAATACCCGACACACATGACCACCAGCACCAGCCACCGTGACGCTTCCGGCCGCCGTTGAGCGTCTTCGGGCGGTCCGGGGTGCTGGGCTTGCGCCATACCTCATGGTGCCAAGCAGAGGTTTCGGTCCGGACCGAAGTGTCCCATCCATACGCTGCAGGCGTGTCTCCCGACGCTCCTGCGAGCGGCGATGCGGATGTAGCCCGCGTCGCCGCCCTCATTGGTGACCGAGCCCGCGCCCGGGTCCTCATGACGCTCCTCGACGGTCGGGCCCTGCCCGCCAGCGTCCTCGCCGCCGAGGCCGGCGTCGCCGCATCCACCATCAGCGAACACCTGGCCCGGCTCCTCGACGCCAAGCTGGTCACCGCGGAGCGTCAGGGCCGGGCCCGCTACTTCCGTCTCGGCCACCCGTCCGTCGCCGAAGCCCTCGAAGCCCTCGCTCGCATCGCCCCGCCCGAACCGATCCGCTCCCTGCGGCAAGGCACCAGGGCTCACGCCCTGCGTTCCGCCCGCACCTGCTACAACCACCTCGCTGGCCGCCTCGGCGTCACCTTGATGGCCGCCCTCCTCGACCGTGGACTCCTGACCGGCGGTGACGGCCAACATCACCCCGACACCGCGAGAAGCGACCGGCTCTCCGCCTCCGGAAGCGACGTCACCTACGGGCTCACACCGGCTGGGACCCGAGCGCTGACTGCTTTTGGTGTCGACCTCAACGCCGTAAACCGACATCAGCCCGCCATCCGCTACTGCCTCGACTGGTCCGAACAGCAACATCACCTCGCCGGGCCTCTCGGAACCGCCCTCACCGACCGGCTGTTCGAACTCGACTGGATCCGCCACACCGACCAACGACGAGCCGTCACCGTCACCGACGCCGGAAGCGTCGGACTACACGCCACCTTCGGCGTCCCCCACGAGTGGTAGCGGGCCTCGCCAACGCCTGACCCGGCGCCGTCTCCATCTTCCTCGTCGCGTTCATCGTGTCGGTCACTGGTGTCCTTTCCTCCGCGCCTGGGCCCGGCTACTGTAGGAGACCAGTTACACTGTTGTAGTTACAGACCCGTGGGACCAGCAGGCATGAAAGCACCCGCGTCACCACCGCGGGGCCGATCCTCCTGCGGCCGCGAGGCTGGCTGTGGAGCGCGAAGCCGACCAGCGATACGATCAGTCACTGCGTGCATGTTGTTGCCCAGTGCGCCGGCCAGCTCTGCCTGGAAGAATAGGGCAGCGTGGCCACGCTGGAGACTCAACGAAGGCGGCGATACGCGTCTCGTAGGGGAGCGGTCCAGCGGAATGTTCGGGTGGACCGGAGATTGTCGAGCTCAGTGGCCGCGTCGCGAAGGAGCGCGAGTTGTTCATTGGCTGCGCTCAGTCTGGCCTCGGTGTCGACAAGGCGTCGTGCCCGCTGTTCCTGGTGTTGTCTCGCTTCGAGCATCCAATCGGGCATCGACGTCTGGGGGGCGGTCGAGCGGCGGGCGACGACGGTGAACAAGGGCGTCTCGACGAAGTGACCGGGGCTGGTCCGGTAGCGCTGAGTGTGGCGAACGACCCGCGTGCGGGTGAATCCGAGACGCCAGAGCATGGTGCTGAGCGCACCGGGGGAGAATCGCCACCAGGTCACCGAGGGCCCCAGGTCGGTTTCGTTGGTCCAGAAGCGTACGAGCGGCTCATCGCCTTCAAGACCGGCGAGGGCGGGCTCGGTCACCATGATCGTGTCCGCCGCATGGCTGGCCGCCTGCTCGAGGGCACGGAAGGTGTCGCGGACATGGAGGAGGATGCTGCCCAGTGCCACCACGTCGTACTGGCCGAGGTCGTCGGGAAGCTGGGAGAGGTCGCCGTGGACCAGTCGGGCGTTTGATCGGTGGGCTCGGTGGAGGTACCACCAGGCATTGGTCGTTCGCCTCGTGTGTGCCATGAGGGAGGCTTGGGCGTTGGCGACGTCACCGTCGGCCGGAGGGGGGACGAGGTGGATGACGGCGTCGTAGCCGACCTCGAAGGCCGTGACCCGAGCTCCTTGAGCCTCCATCCAGAACGTGAGGTGACCGGATGCCGGCCCGAACTCCAGGACGCTCTTACCGGCCAGCGACGTCTCGCCGAGGTAGTGCTGCTCGCCTCCCCGCAGGTCCCAGTCTCCTTCGAATACGCTGCCATCGGGCAGCTCGGTGCTGTGGTACCAGGTGCAATCGGCCGGTGTGAGACCCGAATAGATCGCGGCTCGACGCCGTTGAAAGTCTGGCTCCAACTGTCCTCGATACCCCTCCGGGGGATCGCAGGGCCAGGCGGTCAACGGATCGAGATAGTCGGACAATGTCGTGTCTCCTTCAAAAGGCGCGAATCGGGACGTGCTCGGAGGTGGGGGACAGCCAACCACACACCGGATCGGCGCGTAGGGCGACGGTGGCGGCCTCGGGCAGGGCCAAGCCGGCCGGGCCGACCAGGTCCTGCGTGTGGAAAGCACCCCGTCGGAGAAGCGGGCGGCGAAGGCCGCCTTCTCAGTGTCCTAAGTCCCGACGGTCAGGGCGCCGCACAGCAGCCTGGTCCGGCTGGCGGCGGTGACGGTGGGGAAAGTGGCCACCGCAGCGAGCCGACCGGGTCCCTCGGCCTGGGCGGGCAGCCCGCCGTCCATGACGGCGGCGCCGAAGAGCAGGGCGACGACGACCCGGCCCCTTCGCCATCGGATATACGCCTCGCCTGCTCGTATATACTACGTGCGATGACCAAGCACCTTGTCGACCTTGACGAAGAAGCGCTCGATGCCGCTCGCGCCGAGCTCGGCACGGTCACGCTCAAGGACACGGTCAACGAGGCCCTTCGGCGGGCAACGCACCGTCGAGAACGTCGCGTCGGCGCAGCCCTCGACCTGCTAGCCGGCGCCCGCCTCGACGACCGATCTGAAGCGTGGCGTTGAGGTTTCTCGTCGATACCAGCGTGGTGAAGCGGCTCAGCTCCCCCGAGGTGCGGCAGGTGATCGAGCCGTTGGCCGCAGCCGGCGACGTTGGGCGGCCCCGGATCTGCGACCTCGAGGTGGGCTACTCGGCCCGCAACGACGACGAGTGGGATCAGCTGGTTGGGGCGCTCGACGCATTCGAGCCCGTTGAGACAACTGCCGGCCACGTGCGCAGGGGACTGCAGGTGCAGCGCCTACTCGCCGAACGCAGCCAACGAGGCCGCAAGATCCCCGACCTGCTCGTCGCGGCGGCTGCAGAGGAGCTTCATGTCACCGTGCTCCACTACGACTCCGATTTCGATCTCATCGCCTCGGTCACCGGACAGCGATGCCAGTGGGTCGTGCCGGCGGGAAGCGTGGAGTAACGCTTCTCCCGGGCCCCGGCGAGGCTGACAGCAGCCCGAAGTTGGTCGCCTCGGCGGACGGAGAACTCGTCGGAGAGGACGCCCAGCGCGTCGCCTTCAGGCACGCGACGTCGCCGGGGACGACCACCCACAGGGTTCGCAGCCGGTTCCGGCCGTGCCGGCGTCGTCCCGGAGCCGCTCGACCGGGCCCAGCCGGCCGTAGTGGGCGAGCATTCCGAGCCCGCCGAGCAGGATCCGGGTCGCGGCACGTGGCCCCGGCGCCCCGTAGGCTCCTGGTCATGGCAAGTCTCTCCGATGATGCGATCAAGGCTCTGCTCGACGCGCCCAACTGTGCGGTGCTCTCCAGCTTCAATCCGGACGGCTCCGTTCACAGCGCGGTCGCCTGGCAGGAGCGGCTCGATGACGCCGTGAGCGTCAACAGCGCGATCGGGCGGCACTGGCCCACCAACCTGGAGCACGATCCGCGGGTCACCCTGGTCGTCATGGCGGGGGACAACCCCTACGAGTACGTGGAGATCCGCGGTCGGGCGAGGGGGACGACCGACCGTGCCGACGAGCAGATCGATCGGCTGGCCAAGAAGTTCATCGGCCAGGACAAGTATCCCTTCCGCTCCCCGGGGGAGCAACGCATCAGCTACCACATCACCCCCGAGCGGGCGCGCTACCAGAAGCAGGGCTGACCCCGACCGGTCCCGGGCGACCCTTCCGGCTCACTTCTTCGGGCCAGGATGCGGCGAGTGGTCGAGTGAATGCGCTCCGATCATGGCCGAGGAAAATAGAGAACCGAACGTCGAGCGGTCATCTCGGGCGTAGTAGCTTCCGGCGCAAAGAAAAAAGAAAGGCGGGTTCACGATGAATAAGGTCACGGTATGCGACGGTGGCGCTCGCCACCACTGCTTGTCTGGCGGCGGCCGGGTGCGGCAGCGGGGCGCATTCGGGGGGGGCGGCCGCACCCAGTGTCGGCCCACGCAACGTCGTGCTGACGGCATATGACCACACGATCGCCGCAGGCAGCGCCCGGATCACCCTTCGGGAAACGGTAATGACGTCGGGGGAGGCCGCCGCCCAGGGGGTCACGGTCACCGGCAGCGGTGTGGTCGATCTGTCCGGCAGGATGGGACAGTTCAGCTTTGCGGTGCCCCAGGAAGGTGCGGTCACTATGCGCATCATCGGCCCGGAGCTGTACATGGAGCTTCCCCCGCAGCTTCGCAACCAGGTCCCGGGAGGAAAGGCATGGGTGTCGATCAACCTGGACAAGGTGGCGCAGGCCAAATTGGGAGCGAGCCTCTCGCAGCTGTCCAGCTCGTCGCAGACTCTCGGCCAAACGCTCACTTATCTCCGGTCTGTCTCCGACACGGGGCTTGTGCGTGTGGGTGTGGCCACCGTCGATGGGGTCGCCACGACCGAGTACGGCGTCACGGTCGACCTGACCAAGGCTGCGGCCCGCGAGAGCGCGCAAGCGCAGGCGGCGGTCAGGAAGCTCGAGATGCAGATCCACCGCACCACCCTGCCGATGCAGGTCTGGATCGATCACCAAAACCGGGTGCGCCAGGTCGCGTACCACCTCTCCGTGCCGGCACCCGCCGGAGGCACGGACCAGATCGCGGTAACCGAGGGCATCTCGGGGTTCGGGGCCCCGGTCAAGATCTCTCCTCCTCCGGCTGCCGAGGTCGACGACATCACGAACCAGGCCGTCACCGCGGCCACGAGCACCACGTCATAGGGGTCTTCATAGCCTTGTTCGGGAAAGGGCGCGGACCGGGGTCGCCGTGACCGGCTCTGAGGAGATGAGCGGGACCGACAAGGGCCGGTTGGCGATCCTCCTGGGCGGCGTGGGCGGCTACGTGGACGCCGTCGGCTACCTCGCGCTGTTCGGTCTGTTCACCGCCCACCAGTCGGGCAACAGCGTCGGGCTGGGGGTCGCCATCGGACAGGGTCAGTGGGGCGAGGCCCTGCGGCGGGTGACCCCCGTTGGCGGCTACGTCGCCGCGGTGGGCGTCGGCGCGCTGATCGTGGAGCTCTCCGGTGACCGACGTGGGCGACGTCCGTCGAGCGGGTGGGTGCTGCTGCTGGTCGAGGCCGTCCTCCTCGGTGCCGCGCTGGCGGTGGGGGATGTGGCCGCGGTCGGCGGCAGGGTCCCGACGGGCCAGGCGGTCAACTACTACTGGACGGCGGCGTTGCTGGCCGCCGCCATGGGGATGCAGACGGTGGTGTTGGGGCGGGTGGGTGGCCGTACCGTGCGGACCACCTTCGTCACCGGTGTCCTCACCACCATGGCCGAGGCGGTCGTCGCCGCCGGCGTCGACCGTCTGCGCCGGATGCGGTCGCCGGCGGACGCGGCGCCGCCGGGTCGCACCGAGGCTCGGCGGCTGGCCGGGCTGTTGGCCCGGCTGTGGATGGTCTACCTGGCGGGCGGGGTCCTCGGCGCAGTGGCCGAGCGCGCCTGGTCGCTCCCGTCACTCGGCGTTCCCATGGCGGTGATCGTCGCCGTGGCCGCCGTCGACCAGCGCTGGCCGCTCCGGCCGTCGCTGCCCGACGACCGGGAGGGATCCGAGCGCTGACCCGTTTTGTCCAGCGGTGGTTTCGCGCGGGCGAGCGCGGATTGACCGGTCCTCGCCCGGGGTAACACGGCGCTGCCTGTCCCAGGATCCGGACCCCTCCCAGGAGACCCGGGACGGCCGCCCTGAGCCACGGCGCGCTGGCCGTGGTCGAGCCGATCCTGGTGGTGGAGCTGCCGTTCACCCTGATCCTCGCCGCGCTGTTCCTCAAGAGATCCATCCACCGCCGCGACTGGCTGGCTGCGGCCGCCATGACCGGTGGGCTGATCCTGCTGATCGCCTCGCTGGGCCCCAAGGGCGGCTCCGCTCAGGACGTAAGCAACGTGGAGTGGGGTATCGGCATCGCCGTCACCCTGGCCCTGGTGGCGGTCATGGTCTGGCAGGGACGCAGCCGTCAGGGCGCTCAGCGGGCTGCCCTCTTCGGCGTGTCCACCGGCATCAGCTTTGGCCTGACCGCCGCCTTGATCACCGCCACGAGCGAAGCGTTCTCCCGCGGCTTGCTGGGTACTTTCACCACCTGGCAGACCTAGGCCATGGTGGCGACGGGCGCCCTGGCCATGTATCTGCTCCAGAACGCCCTGCAGGCCGGCACGCTGGTGGCGGCCCAGCCCGGGATCACCCTGTCCGATCCGGTGGTGTCCATCGCTTGGGGCGTGGTCGTCTTCGGAGAGCCCGTGAACACCGGATGGTGGCTGATCGGCGCCCTGGCCGGAGCGGCGCTCATCGTGTCGGGCACCGTCGCCCTCTCTCGCTCACCGGTCACCGACGACGACGGGGAGGCGGAACAGGGACGCGCCGATGGCTCGGAGCGCGAAGGCGCCGCCAGTGCTGGCGGGACAGACCGTCCGACCGGCGCCGGTACCGGCCGGCCCCGCTAGGTCGGATGAAACCCACGACTGAGGCACATCGTGGACTCCCCGGGCCCGCCGGGTGGGTCGAAGAGCTCGTCCAGGAGAGCGTAGCCAAGCTCACCGGTGAGCTCGGTGGACCGGCCCGTCGCCGGGCCATCATCGTGCTCGCCTGCGTGCTCGGTCTCAACGGGGCCGATACCGCCGCAGTGGGGGTGCTTGCCCCCCAGCTCGAGTCGGCGTTCCACATCGGCAACACCGAGGTGGGACTGCTGGTCACCGTGGCGTCCCTGGTCGGCGCCCTGGCCACCCTGCCCGTCGGGGTGCTGGCCGACCGACAGCGCCGGACCGGCTTGCTGGCCGCCAGCATCGCCGTCTGGGGGGTGGCCGAACTGGCCAGCGGGCTGTCGGTGTCGTACCTCATGCTCCTGATCACCCGCCTGGCCCTGGGGGCCATCACCGCCACCGCCGGCCCGACGGTGGCCTCCCTCACCGGGGACCTCTTCCCGGCCCGGGAGCGGGGCCGGACCTACGGCTTCATCCTGACCGGCGAGCTGATCGCCAGCGGCATCGGCGTGGTGTTGAGCGGCGATGTGGGTTCGGCCCTCGGCTGGCGCTACGGCTTCTTCGTGCTGGCCATACCCAGCTTCATCCTGGCCTGGGCCGTCCACCACTACCTGCCCGAGCCGGCCAGAGGAGGCCAGAGCTGGATCAACCAGGGCGACGAGGAGATCGCCTCGGCCGAGGAGGTGAAGGCCGACCCCGCCGACTACCCGGTCGATGATGGCCAAGACGAGGGCGGCGGCCGCACCGACGAGGCCGTCCTTCAGGAGGTACGCGACGAGGGGGTGAAGCCCACCTCTGGCACCGTCCTGCACGGCGACGCCGCCCGGATGGGCATGTGGGAGACGCTGCGGTGGGTGTTTCGAGTGCACACCAACGTGGTGCTGATCGTGGCGTCGTCGCTCGGCTACTTCTTCTTCGCCGGGCTTCAGGTCTTCGCCGTAATCTTCCTCCGAGGCCAGTACGGGATCAGCGAGGGCACCGCCACGCTGCTGGTGCTGGTCGTGGGGGCGGCGGC
>JAABUJ010005814.1_pt1 | contig 12186 bp, 18 predicted proteins | sample 5559131 | NCBI WGS metagenome assembly JAABUJ01 (sample SAMN10711875, study PRJNA513366) | rock metagenome | isolation source: Antarctica rocks | place: Antarctica: Victoria Land, Mt New Zealand nord | collected 2016-01-07
GGTCCAGTCATGACGAGGCGATCCAGTCAGACGAGGCAGTCCAAGTTTCAACGTGGCCATGAGGCGCGCCAGAGCTAGGGCTCATATATATATGGCCAGCGCTCGCCTGCTCCTTCTTTCCTTGTTCCACCTTCATCTTCCTTCCTACTTTCCCCTCCATTACACCGCCATTGGTAGCGATCTTCCCCCTGCCGCCCGGCGATCTCTTTGGCTTCGGCTTCTGTAGCAGACTTGGGGTATTCCGCTCCGAGTCTTCGCTTCTGGCAATCTGCTTGTGAGGAGACCTCCTCCTCCGTTCCGCTCGCCTTGCTCGCTTCCTCTTCCTCGCGGAAGCACTCCGGGCTTGTGCGCTCATGGGCCGCCGCACGAGGACTCGCTCTCGGCAGGATCTCTCCTCTCGGTGAGCAATGCTGTACCGGCCCCTTTCTCTGTCCCCGTGTGACAGAGGCATTTCAACTGATACTCTCGCTTGCAGCCGAGGTACTCGAGTACCTCGCGATCGTCGAGCTTGGTGGCAATGCTCGCGGAAAGAGACAGTGAGTTAGGCCGTTTCCTTAGGTGCCCTTTGGATTCGTTTGGCCGCCTCTCTCTCATTAGATAAGTGAACCTCGATCTCCCCGAGGCACTTGACTCTGGCAGTCGGATACGTCGATGAGATCTCGGTCTTAGAGTCCCGCGCCGTCCTTCTCCAGCCCGGCGTGACGCCCCATATCCGCCCGGAGCTTTTAAAGCCATCCAGGAGCAAGGGAGGGCCCGAGGCACCGACGCCAAGTAGCCATGACTTTGACAGAGCGAGGAGGCTGATACCAGACTGAAGTGGACGACGAGAGTCTTCCAGGTGAATTCGAAGACTCTGAGAGTCAACTCGGGTGAATGGCCGAAATTACTCGCAGTATGAGTATCAGGACCTTTATGATCAAGACAAGGCGGTTGGCTGTGCTCCCACTGGCGGGATTCAGTGGTCAATTTGCAAAGGGATTATCATATCAAAGAAACCAGTAACGAGCATGAAGCATGTGCGTGAACCAGCGCCGCAGCATGAAGCACCACCATGAGCATGAAGCACCACTATGAGGATGAAGCACCATTAAGAGCATGAAGCAAGTACCTATGCTTACGGAGCCATAACGATCTTGCGATCCATCATCCTTGGCGATCACAGCTTCCGCTCTTGTGTCTTCCCAAACACTCAATAACCACATCCGCTTCTCCAACCTCTTTCTCAGCCTGCACTTCATTCCCTGCCCTTGCCATCGAGCAGCAGAATCGCCTTAGCAGGATAGACCGCCGTGACTCCTCTCTCGTTCCTCGTCCTCTTTCACATGGACATTGACATCCTCTGGTCGCGGCCCGCCCACAAAGTCAACGCCGTACCCAAAGGACTCGGTGTCAAATCCAGGACTTGTCACTGTCTTACAAATCTTGGACACGGGGACGGCGACGCTGTTGGGTAGCTGGTATTTAGCTATAGCATCCGCCAATGGTTGACGGCCTCTTACATATCGAGAATGTCGTCTGATTTGTGCCCAAAGGCGTGAACTGGGCGGGAGGAGAAAGTACTGCTTATGGCGGATATGTCTGGGACAAATCTGCGGGTACATGTCTGCGATCTCAGTCAGCTGCTGCTAGTCAAGTATGCAGACCTGAGATACCGACACATACCATCCCGCCTCCCGCCCGCTAACAACGCGCATCTAGTCCACAGGCAAGAACTTTGCACCACTTTGGGAGCACCGGCCAAGAAATCGTCGACGGAGTGAGTAGGTGACAACCTTGCCGTTTGGATCGTATATCGAACTGAAAATTGATCAAGATCTGTCGCAGCGATACCGATGTCATCCTTAAGAAGTGATAGGTCGAAGGATGTCCGAAGGCGGTCCGCCATAGTGGGTCTTATGCCCGCCCACTGGTGGTTGCCGACGTCATCGATACGCAACCAGGAAGTAGGGACGAACAAGTCGTACATTCCCCTTGATGTGATCTGGATGCGCATGTCAATCATGAACAAGAGACCTGACCAGATTGGACTTACAAAAGCCCTCTTGATCTTGGCTTGATCCAGGATCGCATACCTCGCATAGGGCGACGAGAGATCAGTCTGCCTTGGTGTGAGCTTTACGCCTATATCGCCAGGGGCGGGTAACAGTAATATGTGTCGCCCTAGACCGCCGAGGAGCCATGTCCGAAGACCAACGAGGCGGTGTTGAGCTCTACATGGATCAGCTGACCCACACTCTCCACATCTACAGTGAACGACTGAACGAAGGCGGGGGAGGTGATGAAGCGAGGAGAGTGCTAGAGTGGTCGGGACTGGCAAAGCAAGCTCGATCACACATGCAACAACCCTGTTTGCAGTCGCTTGTCTCCGGAGAGCCGCTCGTCCTCACCCCATGTCCGCAGACGCAAGCCATGCGTTCGACCGGGCGATTAATGCGATGCAGCTTGCTGAGCGCCGTGACATTGGCGGCCGAGCTTGACACGTTCATGTTGGTTGTCATGAGATTGACGTCTACGAGGCATAGTCAACGTTCAGGGATCAAAGACATTTAGAAGATGGTGTACTGTGGCGCTCACGATGACGTACTGAGATCGTATAGCTTTCATGCCGTCTCACGGAAAGCACAATCTTGCGGCCCGCAATACTAAGCTGGAGGGTAGCCATTCCGTAGGAGCGGTATGCCCTCGTGGGGACCGAAGGATGGTCGGGGTGGTCCTTGACCCGGGTCGGTTGCAATGTCGGGAGGAAACTTCTAGGACGATGAAGGGACATTCTGCAAGGTAGTGGGTCAATGTGATTTGTTGTTGAACCGAGTTGAAAAAGACGTAAGACGTGGAATGGGGAAAGCCTTAGCGTCTCTTCGTTGTCCCCGATCCCGTATCCGCCATTCTACAAGTGCATGATCCAAGCCGCATGAAACCGCAAACCTGCTGTCAGTTGCGGCATCAAGCTTATCCGCTCCGTAAGCTGTCGCCAGGGCTGTTCTTCAGCCGCTATGAGCGCGCTGTCTCCCCGCCGCAACTCTTGCTCTGCACCTCTTCAGTATTCCCTATCTGCTCAGATCCCCTATCCAGCCCAGTCTCCTGTCTGCCCATCCCTGTCTCATTCCCTGTCCATAAATATCGCGGGTTCTGACGCACCTAGGCTGAACAAACTCAAGATCAGCCAGCTTTCGTCCTCTTCATGGCCGCACGCCGCCCATCACTCGCTCGCTCCATCCGAAGAATTGCGATCGTCCACGTCTCGCTCGCCGTTAGGTGGAAGGCAGTGACCACAGGACTGGGCATCACCGCCGTCCAACTGGAGGTGGTAAGATTGAGGGACGTAGAACTGAGAGACGTAGAACTGAGGGACGTAGAACTGAGAGACGTAGAACTGAGAGACGTAGAACTGAGGGACGTAGAACTAAGGAGCGTCAGACTCAACTCAGCCTCGGAGAGATTGTGCTGCGACATACCGCTAATACCTCTGACCAAGTTGTTGTCCACATGACAGGTATTCTGCTAGATGGGCGAGAGCCAGGACTGGCAGCCCGCTGAAGCGTTTCCCACATGGCCGCATCACGGTGTCCTGGGAGTATTGAACCTGAATCGGGCTGGCGAGCTGTCATTACGTTTTGCTTTAGGGTGGTTCGGACACACTTCAGAGGCAAGGATTCGATTGCGGCGGTGTTGGATCTAAGCGTGTTTCTGGGAGATCGGGGAGGTGTTTGGTTCGTGTTTTGGGCAGGTGTTTGAGCGGGCTGGGAGATCGATGTGGACCTCGGGATTTGGAAAAGGCTGCCCGTCGATCAGTGGGACCAGGACCAAGCATCCGATGACACGACCCAGCGCGCTTCATGTCTTCCGGCGATCGTAGTACCGCTGACATTTGCGGGGACTCCCGGGGTTTGACAGTAGGGTTAGGAGCGGTCTGAGTGGGTGAGATACCCCACGCGATCTGAACAATATATCTGTCTACCAAGACAAGCAAGCAACAGACCTACCGCCAACTGCTCAACCTTGACTCAAGTATCCAAAGTCATACCTGCACCTTGCCGCTCGCCCAAAGATTCACCTTGAACCCTCGATGTCCCCGTGTTGCCGTATCGGCATAAATCAGTATCCTGTACGCCAATGCGATCTCGCAGGATCGAAGTCGGAGTGGTCCCGGTGTATCTGTTTCCAACCCGAGTTTCGAAAGCTTCCCGTCTTTGTGATGGAGACCTTGGAGCGAGATTGATCTGCTGATATGGAATGACTTGCTAAAAGAGGAAGCAGCGGAGCCTCCCAGCCCTCTTCGCTGCTGTCGTCCTTCCGGGTGAATCTTGCGTGGCAAGCGCCAAGCACAAAGGCACTCCGTTCCCAAGCGACATGCTTTTTCAATGGAGTGAGATACGGGAGGTGAGAGCGCTTTTGGGTGGTGGTCGAGGGTTTACTCGGTGCAGTGCACTGGAGGGCGGCATCACTGCATAGTTTCAGCGAACAACAGGATATGCAGCGATGGGTTGAACGACGTTGGTTCGATTGGTTCGATATATTGCCGATCGAAGAAACAACTCACGCTCATACGCTATCCCCAGTCATCTCAACATCCCATGATCATCTCCGTCCCGATCTCCGATATTCTCCTTGCCATCAGTCTAATTCACGACGGTGCCTCGCTTATCCGCCTGCTTGACCCCGTTCTACCAGACGCAATGAATTCTTGCCCCGAATGGTCTGACTTGATCGTCCCCCTTTGGCAGATATACCGTCTGCAGAGGAACTGGCGAGGAATTGTTGAACCCAACGGAAGAGAAGGTTAGGGAAGGGGTAAGGCGGGACGGTTGGCAGAGCCGGGGTCGGCATGGCGAATGTTCGGATGTCGGGCGTAGCGCGGGCGGGAGGGAAGAGTCGAATCTCCAGGTCGATCGACCATTAGGTTATATCGTGTGGGCCTGGACGATGATGTGCGGAAAGAATGTGTCAGATCGATGGGTCGGTTAGATAGATTGAGATCGTCCATCCACGCCGGGCCGCTGGTCAGACACACTTCCCAGCCGCCATTCTTGGAACCTCTGATCGGGTGACTCTGGTCGTATCGAAATATCCGAAAGGATCCAGCGCTAGGTCCGGGGAGACCTCGTTGCTCGGCTGACAAGGGTAGCGGACCGAGAACACAGGACAGTAGGATGCGGATGTGCCGAGCACTTTCTATTGGGGTTGAGCCATACCACAAAACATGGTGAGAGCCGTCGTCGCACCGATTAGCCTTTGGTCTGCAGCCCATCCCGATGCCCCGATTCTATTCCACATATTTCCCGTAAGTTGCGATGGTGGATAGCTGAGTCCAGGAACGACGGATCGAGAGGTCTTCGAGCACGCGAGCTGGACGACTGAGATTGCTTCCCAGTGACGCTACTCCAGTTCCCTCTCCCTCTCTCCTCTATGAGAGACGGACAGCGCCCTCTTGTTCTGCCGCTCATACGGCTGGAGATCGGGATGAAGGTCCGGACCATACCGACCAGTATGATTAGCGGTTCGACGTGAGATTAGGTGTCGGGTCCCACAAGATGGAGGGTCGGGGAAACTCGACCCTGGAGGGCAATCCGGGGGGTGGAGCAGGATGCTTGACTGCCTAGTGATCCGGGTGGGCGTGCCGAGGGTGATGTGAGGCAAGGTGGCGGACCTCTTTGGCATTGTGGGTCGAGGGAGCTACCGATCGATGAGGAGTGCAAGGGCCCAGTGAGCGCTCCTGTCTCAGCGCAAAGAAACTGATCATTGCTTGGGTGATGGGTTGAGGCGAAAGGAGGTACTGGCAGCAAGCGATTGAGCAGGGGTCTGCTGTGCAATGTCAGCTTCCAAGCCAGGGTAGATACCATCCTTTCACACGTCCGACCGAGTCAGCACATCTATTCACGTCGAGTCGCAGACCACACGGGGCTATTGCCGGTGCGGCAGGATCTAGGTTGCTACCGCAGTGTTAGATATGGGATCGGACGGAAGCTGCTTTGACGTACCATCTGCATGAATTGTATGTTGTGTGAGCATTCCTGTCAGGCTTGGACGTCTCCGGCACTAAAGTGGTTCCCGCCATGCTGCCCCCCTTCGCCAGAGACCACTGCGGTAGATACTCTTCCCAAGTAGCCCGTCGGAGCATCGCGTCCACCGCATCGGATAGCTATCATACAGTCATCGTGGCCACCGGTCTCGAGGACTCGAGCCCGCTGAAAGTCGGTCAGGACAACGGTGCCGTGCGACAGGCCCAATAAACGACCGGATATTTGCATTCGATCATTGCCCCTTCCCATGGTCTCTACTTAGCAATACCCAACTCCTCTGCTCCTACGGCCCACTTGCCGCTGCTCCATCCGTCTTCGCTGGCCCAGGTGTTCCGCCAAGGCCAAAAGCGATTTTCAGCACTGTCTTGATCGTCTCGGCAGTAACAGGACCCGGGGATTCGTGCTCCGACCGATGGAGGGACAGAAACTCGACCGTCGACTTTGGGTTGGTAGGTAGCTAATTGGAATTAGCTGTGAAGCTGTGCTGGCCGTCACGAGATTGCTCTACTCACTCGGATGGACAACGCCGACCGACCCATCTTGGCTGCTCGTCGGGTGGTTTTGACCAGTATTAGCCTGCCTGGACGGCCAATTGTGCTCATGTACGGGTCGCCGGCGCCTGAATAGGGCTTGTAAGCGCAACTCAGCGAGATAGGGGAGAAAGGCGGGCTAGTCTGAGTGAGTTCACAATGAAGACTCACTCGCCTCGGTTCCAGAAGAGGTCCGCTTTTTCTTGATGTCCCACGTCGATTTGCCTTGTCTCCTTTTCTGTATCGCGTCAGCCTGCCGCAAGTGGAAGCAAAGGCACTGTCCACTTACCATGAGTCGCACCCATTGCTTGCGTCTCACGCCAGACCCCAGAGTTCTGGTCCTCCTGACTTTGTATTTCACGCCTGATCTCGGCGAAAAGTCCAGCAGGCGGCCAATCACCGTAAAGGCTCTGTCAAGGGAGAGAACAATAGCCTTCTTCCTATTGCCCCTCATGGACAATAAACGCTCCATCTTTTGCTTGATCTGCACTCGAATGATCCAATCCTTGTCGATAACGCCGCTTGAAGAGCTGAAAGACGGATCGTCGAGTTGGTCCGGGTTCTCGCGCTCCGCATGCAGGTTAGGACGTTGCGCCGGGTTGGGGGACTCCGAGAGGCGGCAAATGCAAATATCATCAGTGCACTGAAGCGCACAACTGCCATGAAGAACTCCTGGGTGCTCATCTCCCGAACTCGCCCAAGTTGAATTGGGACGCCTGACCTCGCGCACCACTTGACGGACAATCACGAGGATGACGTCCAGCTCGACTGCGACGTTGACGAGATCTTGGAGGTGAGTGAAGGGTTGCAGGAGAACATTGGTGTCCAGGAAGGCATAGCGTTTGATCGGCTTTGGTGAGTGCTTGATGGCTGTCCGATAATGCTTTGCAGCAAACGTGCCGTTCTGCCGCTGAAACTCGTGGTTATTGGACGAATTGCACTCTGTGCTTACATGTGTCGCCTCCACAGTCAATCCCCGTTCCCCATCAACCTCATTGCCAAGAAGCCCGTGCAAGTTGATATTCTGGTGGTAGGCTAAGCGGCGGAACTTGGTAATTCCCCTGGCTCGCAGTGCTCGGTCAAGCGGTCCGTCAGGCTGTAATATCACTACGTGCTCGATTGCTGGTAGCTGATCATGGAGCGCTCTGATATCATCCGCAACCATTTCGGCGACCCCTTCAAAGCGATGCAGGTGGAGGCCCGTTGGAGGATGAATCACCTAAACATTGGGGTCATCACCTATACAAATTGCCGATATGGGGCCAAGACTCACCGGGACGATGGAGGACAGACTCATATGACCCTGTAGAGTGTGTCAACCGGATCACATCTGCTTCCAATGTCGCGCCTACAAATTTCTTTTGGTGGAACGCCTCCCGACCCTGGAAAGCACGTCTCAGTGCGTCACTCCAAATCTCCTGCAGACAAACTCACAGGTTGATAAATCCGTTCAAGGAGATTGTTGGACCCAGCTAAGACTCGAAAGATTGCTCTTGAAGTCCATTGCAACGACCCACGCTTCCTCTGATCTTTTAAGCGGTTGAGCACCTTGCACATATCCAGCGAAACAAAGAGCCGAGTCGAGGAACCGCTCGGTATCTCGTCAAGTACTGCTTGGACAAGCTGAGGGTCGTTCAGCACTAACTGGGAGTCAATGGTGATGATTTTTTCGGGTAGAGATGTTCCGGAGAGAACGGGAGCCGTCCAATTTGAAAGAGCGGTAAACTGGCGCAAGAGGAGTCGCTGGCCGGTCCTGGCGGTGGGTGTCAGTCGATGCGTTAAGAAACTCCGTGATAGCTCGCGCATCTCCATTCGGGTGCTCTAAATCGATCAATACGGCGTACAATGCAGCGTCAGTGAGCGGGAAACAAATCTCATCCCAGGGCAGAAGGGTTGCGTGATATGCTTGGGGCACCAGGGTTGGTTGATAACGATCAGAAAGGGGGTTTGGGGAAGTTGACTCGGCAATCTCGTTCGCGCCAGTGACAATTGCATTCCCGGGTTTGAGTGGGCGGGAGCTGTCCATCATGGGGTCATAAGGTGGCTGCATGCGATGTGAAGGCCAGGTATGCAAGTTGTGTGTGGGGAAGGAAGATGAGTAGAAGAGTTGATTGAGGTTTTCATCGGCGAAGTCAAGAGGTCAGCCGCGCGGAAGCAAATATTCGCGGAAGCAAATATTCGCCACACTCAATTTCTCCCTCTTCCGCCCCGTCTTCCTTTCGCTTCTCTCATCTTACCTATGACCCGTCAAGGATCTCTCTCTCTCTCTCTCTGAGCACACCCTTTAGCATCCTCTAGTCGACAAGTACTCTGTCAATGCCTCGGCTGACCAGTGCTCCCATAGTTCTTCCAGCATCCGTCTCTCAGCTCACCACCCGGATCACGCCGATCAATCGCTTACAACGCCCATGGTACCACACTCAACCCCCCGCCGCCCAAGCCTCGTCCACCACTCACAGCCAATTTCAAGGTGGACCGCATCCAGAGTGAGCTGATTACCTGTGCCAGCTCCGCAGCTCATCTGATCACCTAGCACAATATCACCGTTCGCCCCCTTTCCATACGCGACTCCCGGGGATCACACCGTGCGACCCTCTCCAGCTTTTTTTGACATTGAGACTGACTGGTCCGTCTCGTTTGACTCTCGACCCGGTCAACAGCTTAACTGATTGTGGCGTATAGTTCTCCGGATGTCCTCAGCTACCTACAGCAACTCGGCCACGCTGCCCGGCCAGATCTTCCGAGGGGCTCATGGACGGACGTGGGTCGGGCGATCCTTCTGCAGTCAAAGGAAAGAAACGAAGGGCAAGTTCTTCCGCCCTGTTACTGTAGTCCCCTGTTGACCATTCCCGTAGATACTTCGCGTCCTCGTCAACCTCAATCACCTCTGACTCTGTCGAACCTCCGTGGCTCCAGGTGATCCGCCAGAATTACCGCCACTTGTGCCGCGCGGCCCGCGTCAAATTGGAGCTCGACGGTCGACGCCAAACGCAGCCTGCCAAGGTCTTTGGAGTCGATAGGCGAGTCATGCAGGTGGCGACCAGTCAGCCCGATATAGCATATGTCAAGGTCCGTATCCCCTGACATCTGGAAAGTCACGCCTGACTGTGCCCTTTGAACAGACTAATATCCGACCTCCTCTTCCTTTCATCTGGCATCTGCCTCACCAAGCCGAAAAATTACAATCCACTGGCATACTCTATCGTCCGGAAGCGTTCCTCGTGCACCTTGCATTTCGCCAATCCATCCTCCCCATCGGCGGCTTGCTGCTGCGGCGCGATGAATTCCTCCGAGGACAAGGATTCGGGGTTCTGGACGATATTGCCGCAATCACAAGCAGCGAGGAGGAGATGGATTCCGAGGGTCCCCTTGAGGGCTGGGAAGAAGATGCCGCATCAGATTTGGGGATGGTCGCCGATTAGTCGTGCAGGTCGATGGGAGATGGGCTCGATGCAAGTTTGAGTCATCTATCAGTCAGAAGAAGCGGAGCGAGTTACGATAACGTTTCCTTCATGTGATCTCTCACCAGACTCTGCGTACGGATCGTGCGAGACGATCGTCAGGCGAGTTCGGAGGTTGGGCAGCTTACTTACGGATCGTGCGACCATGGGACGATCGTCAGGCGAGTTCGGAGGTCGAGCAGCTTACTCATGCACGGAGTCTCCTGGGTACTGATTATCTCATTTAAAAGGGAACTTGAGACGTTGTATTGGTGTCGCAACTGAGATTGCGAGTGACTGATTCTCTTCTGAAACGGCTGATTGGGCACGAAGGCTCCTATCCCCATACATCCCCGCCTGCCACGATCAGATGCTCGGATCAGGGCTACAACGGCATCCGGGAGAGCTAGACATCCGGATTGATGGTCTGCACCGTGCTTTATCGCTCCTGTCGCCATCGACTGTACTCTGACTGTTCTTTACCTGACCGGCGGCATCCGGGCGGCAAGATCCCACGGTTGAACAGCTTGACGGCTATCCCCAAGGCGGTGCTGTTTCCCAACGCGATGTCGACTGATGACCGAGACAGGACATGTCACACGGGGACGGATGGGTTGTTGGACAAGAGTGAGTCGAGGATAGATGACAAGTGATGGTTTTGGTACCGGTTGTGAATGGTCAAGGAGAGGTAGCTGTGTACGGCCAAGAGTGAGGACCGCATCCATAAAAGGGGAGGCCCAAAAGATCGGGTGCGGTACTGATGTGGTCAGCAGGATCAGGCTATTTTGACACGCAGCGAACCATGAGCGACCGATGGTTGCCCGATGACGCATCCAGATCTCATCGACCGCACCAGTCGGCGCGTCGAAGTAGGCATGCCCTTCGACCATAGGCTGGGCAACCAAGATCTAGCAGGCATTGGAGCAACCCATCGGCTGACTTGGGGAGGCAGGAAGGAAGGAACACCGGAGGTTCATCTCGCCTAAGTATCAGAAAAAGACCGTCCCATTCGTATTCCATGCGCTCGATAGTATGGAAAGCTGGCGGGGTCAAAACCTTCCTGCCTACGATAAGAATACTCTCACCTGGAGTCAACTTCATTGTCCTCCGCATCCAGTTACGTGGTATTGTTCTTCCTCTTGCAGGATCGCTTCTTCCCCTCATGTTGTCGGCTATCCACCACTTGTAGCAGCTCGCTCGTCGGGACCGGCTTCGAACAAGTCGGGTCATGTCGGTCGATGCAGAAGTCGAACGTGCTTCCGCACGGAGCGCCGAAGAACAACGGAGAAGGCGGTGCTCTGTTACCACACAAGGACGGATGCAGATTCAAGTGTGCATCTCTGCCGTTCAGTCAGCCGCCATTTTGCCGAAGAGCTCGACAGATCCTCAGAAGCTCTGTTTTGAACATGAGGCTAAGCCCTGCGTTGTCTTCTGCAGATATCAGCTCGCCGTGGTGCATGGTGGAACGTCCACCCAAACGTACTGATGAGTGCGACCTCTTCTGTCCGAACTGATCACTAACTTCCACTGGAAATTCAATGGTTGTCTATCGGCGTCGTGACGATGAAAGGTGTGATCGAAGAAACGAAGCGGGCCGAGAGAGGCGTCTGGTGTGATTGTTGTACGCGTTTGAACAACGCTTTGAGAGCTGTGAGGAGTCTGATGTAGCTGTCAATGTCCGTTATCAGTTGAGGTCGGAACTCGCTGCGCTTGGAGCCCACGCGCTGTAATGCTTCCCGCTCCTGCTGCCTCAAAGAAGGGGGTCGCAGGACTACTGTCGGAGAACAAGCAAATATGGCAGATGGAAGATTCCCGCATCACGCTCTTTGCACAGGTTGGAGAGAAAGCCTAAGAAGCAATTCAGCTTTTCTTTTCGGATAGACGTCAGGATGCGCTCACGTCCTAGTCAGAGCCGGGGGGAGCGGTCCTCCACCGTTGGTGGGGGGACGGCAATGTCTCGACGAACCATTCATCCGCAGGACCTAGAAAAGTCGCCATTGTCTGCAGCACCTGACGGGTCTCTTGAACTGCTGATGATCTCCTGCTCCCTGTCGTATGTATGCATTACCAAGTAGAGAGGAACGCATTGGGCAGCGGAATGGAGACGGGTGTGAGAGATGAGATAGCGTACACTGGAAGTTCGCTGCGATTTTTGATCCCGACCGAGGGAATTTGCTTCCGGATAATTTGATCCCG
>JAABUJ010005815.1_pt1 | contig 12184 bp, 15 predicted proteins | sample 5559131 | NCBI WGS metagenome assembly JAABUJ01 (sample SAMN10711875, study PRJNA513366) | rock metagenome | isolation source: Antarctica rocks | place: Antarctica: Victoria Land, Mt New Zealand nord | collected 2016-01-07
CGACGTCCACGTCGGGGGTCAGTCCCAGGTTGATGCGCTTGACGGTCTCGTAGTTGGCCGGCTTGGGTGGAAGCCCCACCGTCATGAACTCCGCGAACTCGGCCACTGTGCGCGGCGCCAGGGCCACATTGTAGCGGCGCTCGAAGCCGATTGTCGAGCTGGCCTTGGAACTCATGGCGCGCCCGCACAGCGAGCCCGCCACATGGCCGGGGTAGACCTCCACCCCATCGTCGAGATGCAGCAGGCGCTCGAAGAGCGAGTGGTGGAGGTGCGCGGCGAGCCGATTGGCCTGCAGCGTCGTCGCCTGGTCGCGCAGGATCAGGTCGGGGCGGCCGGCGTCGCCAATAAAGAGGGCGTCGCCGGTGAGCACGAACCACGGTTCCTCCGCGCGCGTGAGATCCTCGACCACGACGCTGATATGCGCGGCCGTATGGCCGGGCGTCTCTACGATGAGCAGTTTGAGGTCGCCGAAGTCGAGTACGTCGCCGTCGCGCAGCGGCTGGAAGGGGTAGACCGCCTCCACGCCCGCGGGCAGGCAGATCACAGCTCCGGTCGCGGCGGCGAGGCGGCGTCCCCCCGAGACGTGGTCGGCGTGGACGTGGGTTTCGATGATGTGGGTGATGGTCAGCCCTTTCTGCCGGACCGTCGCCAGGTAGGGGGCGCTGTCCCACTGCGGGTCGACCACGGCGCAGCCCGTGTCGCCGCCGACGATGTATGAGGCACAGCCCAGGTCGTCGTACATGATCTGCTGGAAGTACATGCGCACGCTCCTCGTGTCGTCTCGCGCGCCCTGACCGCCCGACCGCTCGGCCAGCCACCGCGCCGCTCCCACTGACGGATGGCGCGCGTCTCCTGTTCGATAGCGTACCGCACGGCGGCCGGTGCGCCTATCCCCTCCCAGGGTGATTTTTGGACCGCGCGTCTGAACGCGCGTCAGCGTCAGAAACGGGGCGGCGGCTCGCCAAGGCTGATCAGGCCGAGCCGCCAGGCCGTCAGGACGGCGTGCAGGCGGTCACCGTCGTCGAGCTTGCGCAGCACCGCCTTGACGTGCGTGCGCACCGTTTCCTCGCTCACGAAGAGGCGGCGTGCGATCTCATCGTAGTGGGGAGTGAGGACCATGACCTGCAGGACCTCCAACTCGCGGTCGGTCAGCGCCTCGCGCGGCGGCCGTGGGGGCGGCCGCCTTCCGTGGGTGAGCGTCGCGACCGCGCGCGGCGCCACGAGCGGGTCGAGGTAGAAGCCGCCGTCGAGCGCGACACACGCCGCGTCCAGGAGGCGTTGCGCCGCGGAGACCTTGAGCAGGTAGGCGTCGACCCCGGCGCGGATGAGCGGGACCAGCGTGGGGTCGTGGCGGATGCCGGCTAGCAGGACCAGCGGCGCGTCCGGGTAGGCCGCGCGGAGCGCCCCGATCGCGCGCATGAGGGAACTGGGCGACCGGCCATCCGCCCTGTCGGGAGGCGCGAGCGGGCCATCGTCCGTGGGGAAAGCGGCGCCGACCGTGGGGGAAGTGGTGGGTGTCCCGTCGCTCACAGGGGAGGCCGCAAGCGTGGCCATATCGACGACCAGCAGGCGGGGCCGGGGGCACGGCGCGTGCAGCGCGTCGCGGAGCGTGGGCGCCTCCCAAATAGGTGTCAGGCGCGTATCGGCCGCGAGCACGCGCGCGAGCCCCGCGCGCGGCGCCGGGTGCAGATCCAGGAGCAGTGTCGCGACTGACGTGGGCACGGCGGCGGATAGGTCGCGGGGCGGAGGGGAGGGCATCGGCTCACCGTGCGATCGGCAGGCCGATCGCGTTGCCCCACTCGGCCCAGGAGCCGTCGTAGTTGCGCACGGCCGGATAGCCGAGCAACTGGCTCAGCACGAACCAGGAATGGCTGCTGCGCTCGCCGATGGTGCAGTACGTGATGACCGGACGGTCCGGCGTGACGGTGGCCGCGCCGTAGAGGGCGCGCAACTCCGCAGCCGGACGGAACGTGCTGTCGGGCCGCACGCAGCGCTCCCAGGGGATGTTGACGGCGTCGGGAATATGGCCGCCCCGCAGCGCCTGTTCCTGGGGGAAATCGGGGTTGTGGAGTTGCTCACCCGAGAACTCGCGGGGCGTGCGCACGTCGACCAGGTGGACGCCGGCGCCGTCGTGATCGGCGCCACGGAGGGCGCGCTCCACATCGGCGCGCAGGGCGCGTACCTCCGGCTGTGGTGCGACGGCCTGATAGGCCGTTGGGCGCGGGCGCGGCACGGCCAGGGAGAGGGGGCGCTCCTCGGCCAGCCAGAGCGCGCGGCCCCCATCCATCACGCGCACGTCGGGGTGGCCGTAGAGGCGCAGGAGCCAGAAGGCCCAGGCCGCGAACCAGTTGTGGTGATCGCCGTAGACGACGACGGTGTCGGTGGGTGTGATGCTGAGGGCGCCCATCAGGCGCGCGAAGGCGTCGCGCGCGATGATGTCGCGGCGGATGGAATCTTGCAATTCGCGCCGCCAGCTTACGGCCCCGGCGCCGGGGACGTGCCCCTGCCCGTAGAGCGTCGTGTCGATGTCGACTTCGACGATGCGGACGGTGGGGGCGTCGAGGTGATCCTCCACCCAGGCGGTCGAGACCAGGGCGTCGGGATAGGCATACCCGGTCGGCGTGCGCGCGGTGTCGGTGTGCATAGCTGTTCTTCCTCCCCTTGCGACAGGACGATGACATGGGACCATGATCGGTGTCTCGTGACATGACGATGGAACGGGGCAGTGGACGGTGTCTCGGTCGGCGACCGTCGGCCCCGCGTCGTCAGGGTCGATCATGGAGCGCGACGAGCGAGGGTTCTGCCATCGGTCGTTGTCGTGTCGGAGCCCCCCGCCTTAGCCCACGGGGACGATGAGGTGGTTGTGCGCCGTCACGCCGGGTTGCCCGATGACCGGCCCGTGCGCGCGCCCGTCGCTGTCCCACACAAGCACCACCGCCTCGGACAGCGTCAGGCACGGCGCGATGACACTCGTTTCAGTCCAGGTCCCGGACGGTCCCGTGATGAAGCTGCTGCCGCGCCCATCCGGCGCGCCCAGCGGCGTGAAGCGGCGCGGCCCTTGCACCCGTAGGTGAACCACGAACAGGCTGTACGCGGCGCGCGGAAGTAGGTCAGTGAAGCGGCTCACCAGTGTCGATGACCCGCCCCGACACGTCAGCGTCGCCGTGCCACGCGCCGCCTCCCAGCGGCCCAGCGTCACGCCCAGGGGCCGTCCCAGCGCGTCCAGAAGCGGCGTGGCCGCCGGATCCGAGGCGAGCACGGGCAGAACGCCCGCGACGTGCCGGATCATCTGCGGGCCGATCCCGCCCGCCGATCCCGGCGCGGCGACGAACATCTGCGGATCGATCACCCGCGGCTGGCGCGCCTCGCGCGAGAAGAAGACCGCGTGCAGAAGACCGCGTGCAGTTGGTACGCGTGGTATGCGGAGGCTATGCCCGCGGCGCGTGCGGGCGGCGCCGCCACGGCAGGGGCTGTGAGCAGCGCGGCGGCGGCGCCGACGCCGATAAGACGACGGCGCATGCGTGGTCCGATACCGACCTGTGTCATGGATGTCTCCTTCCTCGTCGATGATGTGTGTAGGACGTGTCCGGTCGCCCACGGCCCGTCTATTGTCCGTCGTCGGCGACGCGCTCTACGCTCGGTCGCCGTGTGTGGTCACATCGCCCCGCTTGCCCCGCGATCGCCCCAGAGGGCACGGGCCGCCGCGATCACCAGGGCTGCGGCCAGGAGCATGATCAGGACCTCCAGTGTTTTCGAGATCAGCCCCGCGCGATACGGCCAGGTCGTGAGCACGGCCCCTAGAGCGCCATTCAAGTAATCGAAAGTCCGGTCGGTGTCGCTCTTGACACCGTCCAAGAGGCCAGTCATTCTAGCCATTGTGAGCGTCAATGAGGCGTGCAAGATGCCCGCCGAGGTGGCCGATCTAGACAGGATCACCGGAGTTTCGCGCCAGTGCTGATTACTTGAATGGCGCTCTAGGTGGTCCCCCACGGCGCCCAGAAACCAGATCACGCCGACGACCAGACTGATAAGATAGCCCGACCGCCGACGGTGCGAGGCCAGCGCCAGGCCCACCATCTGCGCCGCGTAGCCGAGCGCGAGGCCGAACGCGGCCGGGAGCAAGCCCAGATGGAACCGCGCGGCGATGCCATAGTGAAAATCCTCGATGCTGTGCGGGAGCGTCACCAGTACGCTTGCCATGGAGAGGGCGAGCAGCCAGCGCACCGCGGTCGGGAGCGGGCGAGGCCGGGCCTCGCCTCCTAGAAGTGGCCGTGCAGTCGTCGTCCAGGCTCGTTCCGCCTGTGGGGTCACGGACTGGCTCATCACTCCCCCTCTCATCACGTCGCGACATTCCTGTGGACCCTGTGGACGATGGGCGCGTCGCGCCTGTGGGCAACCAGCCGTACGCAGCCCTATCCTCTCATCGTACCGCCTTCGCGACGATCGGGCCTCACCCCCCAGGGTGATTTCTCGGGCGGTGTTCCCGTGGCTATACGATATGTGGCGCACGCACGCTCCTTGCCCGTGGAGATCCTTGCCAGTGGAGAATAGCTCTTTATGGTGAGGACAGGGGCGACGCCGAGGCGATGAAGACGGTCATGCCACTGGGCCTGGGTCTGCCAATTCACGCGCGGACCACGGCCGGTCGAGGATCTGGACCTCCGCCAAGTCTACACGGCCATCACGTCCCACGTTCCCCACGTTCCCCACGTCTCTCCTTTGACAGCGACGTCCGACACGCTGTCGCTTCCGATGGTGATGGGCAGGCAGGGACGCCCACTCACGGTGTAACCCACCCACGTACTACCATAGTAGGGTAACGCACGGGCACGCTCGTCGCGTCCCCGTGCTATGGAAGGGTGACACGTCACGTATCGGTGACAGGTCACGCACGGAAAGGAAAGGTTGTCTACATGCCATCGTCGGACCATACATCTTCCCGTCCTGAGCAGACGCGGCGGGGGTTCTTGCGGACGGGCGCGGGCGCCACGGCTGTCGGAGCAGCCACCCTTTGGCTGCCCCACGCGCCACGGGCCGCTGCGGCCGGGGCGACGGACGACATCGCACCGTATCCGGATCCCCTGGCTGGACAAGAACCTGCACCACAACCAAAGTCCCCACGCCGGACGGCCCACCGACCGAGTTGGCGCACATCTACCACTTCGCGGGTCAGGTTGGCCGCGCGCTCTTCATGGGACAGGGGCGCACCAACACCGGCGAGACGCTCTACATTGGTGTGGGCACCGACTACGGGTACATGCGGGGCGCCTATATCGTCGGCAGCGGCGCGACGCAGCACGGGCTCTACTCGCACAACTGACTCGCGCTGTATCGGAAGCCGGGCGCTCCCGCCAGCAAAGTCCACGACCTACACACCCCTATCGCGCCCTCGGGCCTCTATTGGACGGCGCCACTCAGCGCCGAGAACCTCGCGCTTGGCGCCGACGGGCGCTCCGCGATCCTCGTGGTCCGCGACCTGCCCGCGCTCGATGAGCCGCTATTTCCCCAGCCAGGGCCGAGCTACCCAGCCGTGCAGAGCTACCGCGTCACCTGGCGAGCCACCGTCCCACTGCGGACCTATGCGGACCCCGCCAAGCACTTCCTGATCCACGGCTACCCCGCCCAAGTCACGGCTGAGGTCGCGGTGGCGGTCCCCGGTCTCGGCTTCACCTTCCAGGGACGGGCAACGGCCACCACGGTCGCGATTCTCGGGGCCGAGGTCAACGGTTACTACGCCGACCGTGGGGATCAGCCCCCGGCCGCGTCCGCGTTCCCCGACCTGCCCTTGTCCGGTGAGGGGGCCGGCTCCTGACGGGCGACGTCTGACGCCGTGGGCATCCGCACGGCTCTGCGGATGCCCACGACTATGCGCCGATGCAAGATACCTCATTGGCCCAACGTGCCCCGCGTGGGGAGTGACGGGGGAGCATGGCCTGCCGTCGGAGGCGCGGACAAGCCATGGGCGCCTGGCCTATCCCCACGTCGCGGCCTGGGTGCCCCAGGCATAGATGCGGCCACTATGGACGCGGACCGCGATCGCGGGCAAGGGGGCGGGGGGAATACCGGCCACGACATGGCCGTGCCGGCTGAAGGCGGCCCCATGGCAGAGGCACCCGAAGCGCTCGTGCGCGGCGTGCCAGTCGATGTGGCAGCCCATGTGCGTGCAGATAGCCGAGAGCGCGTACACGCGTCCGTCCTCGTTGAGGATGTAGCCGTCGACGCCGCCCGCGCTGAAGCGGCGCGCGGCGCCCGGTGGCACGCCCGCGGCGTCGGCCACGTCGTACCAGCGCCCGTTCGGCCCGACCAGGGACGGCAGGCCCGGATGGCCCAGGCCAGCCAGTTCCCGATCGAGCCCCACGCCCACCAGCACGCCCGCGGCCACGCCGGCCAGCGCCGTGAGCCCGCCCCGTCGCGTCAGGCGTAACGGTTCCCGCGCGTTCGGGAGCGGGCGCGCCTCGTCCAAACGCGCCTCCAGGCGCGCCCGCACGTCAGCCGGCAGCCGGTCGACCCCCGGCCGCTCCCCGGCCAGCGCCCCCGCCAGGACACGGGCCATGATCTCCGCGCGCCCCAGTCCCGGCGGTAGGTTGGGAGCCCGATCGGCCAGCAGGGCGTCCACGTACGCCTCCAACTCCTCGGCCGCCCGTCGCTCCGCGCGCGCCCTATCCTCGTCCATCGTCGTGCCCTTCTACCGTCGCGGCCCGCTTGAGCGCGCGATGCTGCACTACTTTCACGTTGCCCTCGCTCAGGCCAAGTTCCCGCGCCGTTTCGATCAGTGTATAGCCACGCAGGAAGCGCAACTCCAGCACCCGGCGCTCCCGCTCCGGCAGGGCCGCCAGCAGGCGATCGATCCGCCGCGCGGTCCGCTCCGGCGACACCGGGACGGTCCCCGTCTCCGGGGGCGAACAGCATGCCCTCCACCTCCGCGATGTCCACCGTCTCGCCGCCACGCGCGCGCCAATAGTCGACGATAGTGGTGCGGGCCGTGGCATAGAGCCAGGCCTGCACGGCCTGTGATGAGCGCCCGTCGTGCAGGCCGCGCATCGCCTTGGCGAACACGTCCGCCGTCAAGTCCTCCGCCGTCTCTCGGTTACCTACCTTATGGTAAATGAAGCGGTAGATCGGCTCCAGGTTCGCGCGGTACGCTGCGGCGACGGTCGTCTCGCGCCCCACTGTTTCCGCGGCCGCGTCCCGTCGCCGCAGGCGCGCCGCCCATTCCAGCATAGAGTTCTCCTCTTCCCATCATCCTTTAGGGGAACGGCGAAGAGGCTGATCGACCCCTCCTGTCCCCCTATGATAAGGGAGCGGCGGCGAGGCTGGATGTCCGCATCCGTGACTACTCCGGCCGGCCGTTGGCGACCGCGGGACGATCGCGTGGACACACCACCGTCCCGCGGTCGACGACACCTGCTACGGCGTGCCGGCGGGCGCCGTGACGACCCAGACGATCGGCTGGAATGTCTGGAACGTCAGCGTCCCGTTGCTACTGATGCTCGGCAGCAGCTTAGGGTACGCCCGCGCCGTGTCCGGAAAGGTGGCGTTGTAGACGTAGACCTTGGAGCCGCCGGTATGGATGCTGATGGTCACCAACTTGTGGGTCGCCGTGCCATAAGCGACGCCGGGCTGAAACGCGGTGTAGGGCGTGTCCTGCCCATGGATCTTCGCGCTCCCTGCCGGCGCGTTAGGGAAATTGCCGAAGACGCTGGTGCAGGTGGTCCCATCGGCGTTGCACTGCTGCAGGCCGAACGTCTTGACCGCGGTCTCCCCGTTGGGGGGCGGCACGTCGAGGCCATTGGGCCAATTGCCCAGGATGATCAGCTTGGGGCTGGCGACGGCGCCGGGAGCGAAGGTCGCGGTCAGGCCGAAGCCGCTGATGCTGCCTCCTCCGGGGCCGACCAAGGCCTCCTGGAAGGCGGTCGCGGCTTGTGGCGGACCGCCGGCATGGGCGAGGGCCGGAGCGAGCAGGGCGGCGGCGAGACCGAGGGCGGCGAGACCGAGGGCGGCGAGGCCGCCGGTGCGACGAATACGGATAGGTACGAACATACGGATGGTCTCCTTCATGATTGTCCCGACACGGGACGTTATTTACCCACGACTCCGGCGATGTGGAAGTGGACGGTGACGATGTTGGAGAGCAGCGCGTTGCCCGCCGTGGCGCGCACGACGGTGGGCGCAAGCCCCTTGACCACGTAGACGGTGAGAGTACTATCGACATCGGTCCCGAAGAGGGCCTTGCCGGCCAACCAGGTGGTCCAGATCTCTTTGGTTCCGTTGACCTGCGCGACGCCGGTGAGCTGGAAAAGGTTAGCCAGGTTGGTGTGTTTTTTGTTGGTGGAGAGGGTGACGACGAGGCCGGGGATGGCGGGGTTAGGCCCCGGCTTGAAGAGGGGGCTGGTCGGCGCGATGAAGCGGGGGCTACCGACGAGGTCCATGCTGTGGCCGGGCGCGGCGTCCAGAGCGAGGTCGACGACGAAGCCCTTGCCGGCCACGCCGGCGGCATCGCCGGGGCCGGGGGCGAAGATGGTCACGCGGACGGGGGGCGCGGCGGCGGCCCGTGCGGCGTGGGCCGGGACGGCGGCCGCGGGGACGAGGAGCGTGGCCGCGAGGGCGAGGGCCGGGAGCGGGAGCAGGCGCGCGAAACGATGATGCATGATCTATCCTCTAGAACGGGTCGGCGGGCGACGGCCAAAAGCGGCGTGTCGCGGGGCAACCGCCGGCCGTGCACGACCGACAAGCGCCTCCACCCTGTTACTACGTGAGAGGGTTACAGCGCCGCGACGACGCGGGAAAGCATGAGGCACGAACCTTGCGAACGCTACCTATCATGTCTATGGATACACACGGTTATCGTCCAATACACGCCCCAGGCGGCCGGCTCGGCCTGACGGTGCTCGGCAGTGGCGGACCGTTCCTCACGCCGCGCCGCGCCTCATCATGCTATGTTGTCTGGCTCGATGGACAGCCGCACCTCCTGCTCGACGCCGGGGGCGGCGCGTTCGTCCGCGCCGGCCAGGCCGAACTTAACCTCGCCGCCATCGATACGATCCTCCTGACGCACACGCATATCGACCACACTGGCGGCCTCGCTCCGCTCGTCTTCGCCGCCTACATGCAGGGGCGCACGACGTCCCTCGGCGTCGTCGGGCCAACCGGTCGCGACGCGCAACCGGGGTGCCGGCGTTTCACCGACCTGCTCTTCGGCGCGGACGGCGCCTGGTCCTACATGTGGACGTTCGAGGGCTTTGGCATCGACGCCACCGAGGCGTCCAGCGCGCTGCCGGGAGAGCCCGATATCGTCCTGCGACGGGACGACCTCACGGTACGGTCGGTCGCGACGCCGCACGGCATGATGCCGGCCGTGGCCTACCGCATCGACTACGGGGGCGCGTCGCTCGTCTACAGTGGGGACGTGTCCGGCTGCGCGCCAGGCTTTGTCGAACTGGCGCGGGGCTGTGATGTGCTGCTCCACGATCAGGCCGTGCCCGAGCGTGACGTGCGCGAGAGCCACCTGCACACTAAACCAAGCGTGACGGCGGGCATCGCGCGCGACGCGGGGTGCCGGACGTTGGTCCTGACGCATATCATGCCCTACCTCGACGGCGAACTCGATGACGTCGTGGCGACGGTGCGCGCGACGTACCACGGAGAGGTGCTGGTCGCGGAGGACTTCATGACCATCCCGGTCAGTCGCGACGCGTCGTCGTCCTGACGGCGATGACCGGGACTGGGCTGCGTGACGACGTGGCGCGGCCGGCTCAGCCCGCGTTGGACCGGTACCTGCGTCGGGCGCTCATGCTGCTGCGCTGGATCACGCTGGCCGTCCTGCTGGCGATCGTCGTCATGCAGCCCGCCGTCGGCTACCGGCGGCTGCCGATGTGGGCGCTGGTCGCGCTATTCGCCGGCTACAGCCTGCTGATAGACCTCGTCAGCGTGCGGATGGTCCGGTCTCGCCCCTCTGTCGCGATGGCCGCCCTCACCCTGCCCGCGGCCGCCGGTCTCTACGCCCTCGGCGCCGAACCCGCCGGCGTACTCTTCGTGTTGTTCTTCCTCGCCGTCGACTATGCGGCGGCCAGCATGACCGTACGCGGCACGCTGCTCTACGTCGCCGCTGCCGTCGTATGCGCTGCGGCGATCGACCCGTTGCTGCCTCGCTGGGGCACACCATGGCGGTAGGACGTGCACCGTTCGTGCGTGTATGAGGATGACCGTGCGCTCCTGTGCGGCCATACCTACAGTTTGCCAGATCCATTTCTTCAGCGAGCATGTGCTGCCACGCATCAAGAGGGACGCGGTCGCGGGGACGCGCGCGGTCAGGGCGTAGGAGCGATCAGCCGCCAGTTGACGGCTGATCAGTGGCAATCGGCTCCTCGCATATCGTGTCGGCCAGCCCCTCGGCGTGCCGCGCCGGGACCAAGACGGTGAGGCGGTCACCCTGCAGCAACTCCGTCTGTCCGTTCGGCGCGAACGTGCCGGCTCCGCGGCGGACGGCGACGACGAGCGAGGAGGGGGGCCACGCGATCTCCATCACGCGCCGGCCGACCGGCGCGCGTTCGCCCGTCAACTCCAGGTCGACGATGCGGTAGCCGCGTAACCGGCTCAAAAGTGGGTCACCATCCAGGACCGGCGGCCCATCGGCCGCCTCAGGCGCATACGGCGGGACGCCCCGCGGCCCGCGCTCGGCAATGGCGGGTTGACGCGTCGCCCTCCGCTCAACCTGGGTGAGGCTCTGTTCCAGGCGCTCGTTGTAGGCGCGCAGCACATCACGCTGGGTCACCCACCCGCTGACCGTCTTTTGATCCGCGGCCAGCACCGGCAACCCCGACCGATCCTCATGAACAAGCAGCCCCAACGCACGCTCCAGGCTCTGGTTGGCGTAGAGCGCCGGCGCCGTGCGCGCCAGATCGCCCGCCACCACGTCCAGCGCGTTATCGCGCACGGCCTGCTCGACCTCCTGTAAGGTGACGGCGCCACGGAAGGCGCCATCCTTGTCCACGACCGGTAGGGCGTCGCACTCCTCCTCGGTGAAGCGCGCGATCAACTCATTGAGCGTAACGCTCTGGGGCACACCGTTGGGGAGCGCCCGCATGGCGTCGGCGACAGTCAGGATCTCCATCAAGTTGGCCGAGCGCCCGCGCATGATGCCGATGCCGCGCCGGCGCAGCTTGAGCGTGTAGATCGTATCGCGGGAGATGCCCTCTCGTCCGCGCGCGTCTCTTTCTATCGCAAAACGATACGTATGACCGGTTCTCTTGCCCGTCGTGCTGCTGTTCATATGGATAGTGTAGCGCAGTGAGGACGCTTGCTTCTTTACCGCCTGTATCCTCCGTTTCTCCCGTAAATAGCCAACCGGACGCCTAACCATGTCGCATTTACATCGGTATGTATGTCCCGCCGGACATGAGGCTTTCCAGGGATGCCGCTCTTCCCGGCCCCCGTCACGTTACCCGTCGGTACACATCCGGCGCTTTCCATGCGTCGCGTACCACGAACACACGCCCGGTTTGCGTGCCGCGTGGCGTTCCCAGGGCCTCTGTCGCCGGCCACGGTATTAACGTGACCATTGACAGCCTCTGAGGATGAGGGGGGGGTTGTGCTATGTAGCGCCTCTGATCGACCTTGTTGTCCCGATCGCGCTCCCGCTCAGGACTGTCGCCGCGCCCATCCTGCTGGCCCTTCTCTTGCTCCTGCCCCGCACCCGCGCAAGGCGTCGTTCCAGTCCTTGCCGGGCGCCGGCGGCACGTCGCACACGATAGCGCCTGTCGTGGGGTACAGCGCGCGGACCTGCGGCCAGCGCCGGTCGCCGGCCTGGTCGTTGTCGAAGGCGCACGAGACCACCCAGCCCTGGGCCAGCGCCGCGTCGATGGCGCGCGTGGGCAGCGGTCCCGCGCCGTCCGTCGCCGCCACCGTCGTCCGGTAGTCGGGGTAGAGTAGCGCCACCGCCGCGCGCCACACCCATGCCGTCACGGGCGGTTCGCCGTTGCCCGTGCAGGCGCCCGCCCTCTACGGCGCCGCGCCGCCCATCAGTGCGCGCGACCGCGTCTACACCGCCGACCAAACCTCTAAGGGACGCCGAAAAACTACCATATCCCGCACGGCGTATACTGCTCTCATAAGGGCGGTGTCTGACGTCACCGCACGAGGAGAGGAAGCAATGGAACTAACGGACGATCTCAAGGTCTTCTTGGGG
>JAABUJ010005817.1_pt1 | contig 12182 bp, 15 predicted proteins | sample 5559131 | NCBI WGS metagenome assembly JAABUJ01 (sample SAMN10711875, study PRJNA513366) | rock metagenome | isolation source: Antarctica rocks | place: Antarctica: Victoria Land, Mt New Zealand nord | collected 2016-01-07
CCACCGTCGTTGGCTACACCGCCGCCGACATCGCGTTGTGGGCCGCGTGCTGCGCCCGCGCCCTGGCCTGCGCGGGCGTCCGTCCCGGTGATGTCGTGCACAACGCCTACGGCTACGGCCTCTTCACCGGCGGCCTTGGCCTGCACTACGGCGTCGAAGCGCTCGGCGCCACTGTCGTCCCCGCCTCCGGCGGCAACACTCCGCGCCAACTGCTCTTGCTGCAAGACTTCGCGGCGCGCGCGCTCTGCTGCACTCCCTCCTACGCCCTCAACATCGCCGGCGCCCTGGCCCAAGCGGGCCTGGACCGCACAGCCCTTGCCCTCGAGATCGGCGTCTTCGGGGCCGAGCCCTGGACCGCCGAACTGCGCCGCCGCCTCGAAACGTCGCTCGGTATCGCCGCGCTCGACATCTATGGGCTCAGTGAGGTCATGGGTCCAGGCGTCGCCATGGAGTGCGCCGAGGGACGTGAGGGCCTGCACATCTGGGAGGACCACTTCCTGCCCGAGGTGGTCGACCCCGCGTCGGGCGAACCGTTGCCCGATGGGCGCTTCGGCGAACTCGTGCTCACCACGCTGACCAAGGAGGCGATGCCGGTCATCCGCTATCGCACCGGCGACCTCACGGCGCTCAACGCCGAGCCCTGCGCCTGCGGGCGCACGCACCGGCGCATGGCGCGGCTGGTCGGGCGCACCGACGACATGCTCATCGTACGCGGCGTCAACGTGTTCCCCTCGGAGATCGAGCGCGTGTTGCTCGCGGTCCCCGAGTTGGCCCCGCACTACCGCGTGACCGTCGACCGGCGCCAGGCGCTGGACACGCTTGAGGTCGAAGTCGAAGTCACGGACGAACAACGTGCCCTGCTCGACGACCTCGACCGCCTGGCGACGCTGCGCGGCGCCGTCAACACGCGGCTCGACCAGGCGCTGGGCATCAGCACCGATGTCGTGCTGCACCCGCCCGGCACGCTGCCGCGCTCCGAAGGCAAAGCCCAGCGCGTGTTCGATAAACGCGCGCCCTACGTCTAATCACCGAGCGCCAAGGCGCGAAACATGCGGAAGATAGAAGCGCATAGTAAAGGAGGATACAATGGTCAAGCTCATCGCCATGTACAAGAAGCCACAGGACGCCGCCACGTTCGACCAGGTCTACTTCGGGGAGCACATCCCCGCTACCGCGAAAATGCCAGGACTGCGCCGCGCTGAGATCAACAAAGTCACGGGTTCGCCCATGGGTGAGCCGGAGTACTACCTTATCGCCAGCCTGTACTTCGACGACCTGGACGCCTTGAACGCGGCCATGGCCTCTGAGGAGGGCCGCACCAGCGCGCGATCGCTGCGCAAGCTCGGCGCCGAGGTCGCGATGCTGACCGCCGACGTACAGGAGATGTAACAGATCTAATGACTTCCGAACCCACCTACGAAAACATCCTGTTCGCCGTCGACGGCCCCATCGCCACGGTGACGCTAAACCGGCCCAAGGCCCTCAACGCTCTCAACGCGGCGCTGATGGCCGAGCTCACGGACGCCCTGACGCGGCTCGACCACGACGAGGCGGTGCGCTGCATCGTGCTTACCGGCAACGAGCGCGCTTTCGCCGCCGGCGCCGACATCAAGGAGATGGCTGGGGCCTCGGCCGTGGATATGCTCGGGCGCAGCACGCTCTCCGGCTTCGACGCCGTGCGCCGACTGGCCAAGCCTATCATCGCCGCCGTCAGCGGCTTCGCCCTCGGCGGCGGGTGCGAGTTGGCGATGGCCTGCGATATGATCGTGGCCTCGGAGACGGCCCGCTTCGGCCAGCCCGAGATCAACATCGGCGTCATCCCCGGCGCCGGCGGCACGCAGCGCCTCACCCGCCAACTCGGCAAGGCCCGCGCGATGGAGCTGGTGTTGACCGGCGAATACATGGACGCGCAAGAAGCCCATGCGCGCGGTCTCGTCAACCGTGTCGTACCGCCGGAACTCTACCTGGAAGAGGCGCACAAGCTGGCGCGCAAGATCGCCGGTCAGGCCCCCGTGGCCGTACGCCTGGCTAAGGACGCCGTGCTCAAGGCGCAGGACCTCAGCATCGAGGAGGGCCTCGACTACGAGCGCCGCCTGTTCTACCTGCTGTTCGCCACGGAAGACCAGAAAGAGGGCATGGGTGCCTTCATCGAGAAGCGTCCGCCCCAGTGGAAAGGGCGCTAAGACAGGGTGCTACGCGGCCTGCGACTGCGGTCGCATGGCAGACCACGGGCACTACGGTGCTAGGGGAGGCGTTGGGCTATCGTGCGAACGGCCTCCAACCGACCGCAGTCGGCGTTGGTGTACCATGCGACCGCAGTCGCAGGCTTCTGGCGCCCAATTCCACTATTTCGTGTCGACGCGCCAGTAGCGCCCGTTCTCGCGCGCGAGTAACCGTCCCGGCGCGGCACCGTCCTGTTGCAGCGCCGCCGCGCCACCGAGGCCGACGAGTTGGGGGTTGTCCTGCACCAACTCGCGGCGCAGAGTCGCCACGTCGTCGTGGTAGGCCACCAGGATCTGGTTAACCTCTTTCTCGCTGTAGACGCGGCCGGGCTCGAACTGCTCGACGAGGTGACGCAGGATCACGTCGCGCTTCTTGCGCTGTGTGGGGATCGTCTTGAGCTTGCCGTCGACGAGGTAGTCGCGCAGCACCTTCTGGTCGTACTTGGCCAGGTCCGCGTCGAGATCAGGCGCGGGGGGCGCCTCGGCGATCGTGCGCAGGGCATCGAGCAGCGGCTGCTGCCGGAAGTGGTACACGGTGTAGTACTGCTCGTGCGCCGCCTCGACGAGGCCGGCCTCGCGCAGCAGCGCCAGGTGATGCGACACGGTCGCCGGCGTCAGGTCCACCGCGCTGGCGATCTCCTCGACGGAGAGCGGGCGCGCCGATATGAGCGCCACGATGCGGATGCGCTTCTCGTCGGCCAGCGCCTTGAACAGCGGTACGACCGCGGACATATTCACGTCTTCCATTATACTCCTCCTATTTCCATGTTGACAATCATCTAACAGGATAGTAATATCCTCTATGGATATTGTCAATACAGAAATAGGGGGGGGCGCCGCTATGGCTGTTGTCGAATTGGACACAACGCTCGATCCTGACGCCGCGCGGGCCGTCAGGGCGGGCTTGGCCGCCTACAACAGATCGCGCGTCGGGGATGGTGAGTATCGCGAACTGACGATCTTCCTACGTGATCCCGATCGTGCGGTCGTGGGCGGCCTGCTGGGCGACACGTACTGGGGCTGGCTATCCATCAATATCGTGTGGGTCGCGGAGAGTCTGCGCGGCCAGGGCTACGGCCGCGCTTTACTGGCCATGGCCGAGCGTGAAGCCCTCCAGCGGGGATGCCACCACGCGCACCTGGACACGATGAGCTTCCAGGCGCGGCCCTTCTACGAGCGCGCTGGGTACACGGTTTTCGGCGCGTTGCACGACGTTCCAATGGGGCACAGCAGGTACTTCATGCAAAAGGCGTTGGAGCATGGCGCGTAGTAGTGTGATAGACGAGCAGCCGGCCGATTCGTTGTGGCGTAACCGCGACTTCGTGCTGCTCTGGAGTGGACAGGCGGTCTCGACGCTGGGCACGCGCTTCTCCGGTCTGGCCCTACCGCTATTGGTATTGGCCGTCACATACTCACCGGCGCAGGCTGGTCTCATCGGCGCGCTATCGTTCCTGCCCTACCTCGTCTTTGGGCTGCCGGCCGGCGCACTGGTCGACCGCTGGGATCGCAAGCGGACCATGGCGTTGTGCGACCTCGCACGCTGCATCGCGTTCGGCTCGGTCCCGTTGGCGGTAGCGCTCGGACGTCTCACGATGCCACAGCTCTACCTCGTCGCCCTCGTCGACGGCACGAGTTTCGTCCTGATTCAACGCGGCCCAGGTCGCCGCGCTGCCCCAGGTCGTCCGGCGGGGCCACCTCCCGCGGGCGACGGCGTGGAACGAAACGGCGGGGACGGCGGCAACCCTGGTCGGGCCAGGCTTGAGCGGCGCGATCATCGGGCTGGCAAGCACGACGATCATCGGCGCGGCGCTGGCCTACCTGCTCGACAGCCTATCCTACCTCGTCTCGGCCCTCTCGCTCACCCTCATCCGCACGCCCTTCCAGGCCGCGCGGGACGGTGAGGCAGGTAACGCGACGGCGCGACGGTCGTTGCGCGCGGAGATCGGCGAGGGCGTGCGCTTTCTATGGGGACACCCACAGCTACGCCTCATCGCCCTGCTGTCTACGGCTATTACCCTCTGTGAGAGCCCACTCTACCTGGCGATTATCCTGTTGGCGGGGCGCGAACTACATGCCGGCGCACCAACCATCGGGTTGATCGTCAGCGTGGCCGGGCTCGGGGGGCTCGCCGGCGCCCTGTTCGCGCCGCGCCTAGCCAGTCACCTGCGCATAGGTCACGCCCTCATCGGCCTCGTCGCCGTCAAGGCCCTGGCGCTCCCGTTGGTCGCGCTGGCGACATCGCCCGCCATGCTGGCCGTGGGCGCCGCCATCGTCGTGGCGACGGGGCCGGTCTACAACGTGACGCAACTCCCCTATCGCCTGGCGCTGATCCCGGACCACCTGCAGGGACGCGTCAACAGCGTCTTTCGATTGCTCTCCTACGGCGGCGTTTCCCTCGGCACGGCCGGCGGCGGCCTGCTGCTTGACTCGATTGGCCCACGCGTCGAGTGCTGGCTGATGGCTGGCGGGCTGGGCCTCGCCGCCCTGAGCGCGAGCGCGACAGCGTTACGCCGGATCTGAGCCGGTCAGCATTTCAGCGTTGTTCGACGGCGAGTGCATCGACCAATCCCTGCGCGATGTGTTCCAGGATGGCGCGCAAGCTCATCTCCTCCACGACAGCCTCCCCGCGCAGGTACGTCCGCGTACCCACGACCGGCCCGATGCCCGGCACAACCAACTGTTCCCTCCGCAGGGCGCGTCCACCCCTGCAGCGCAGCGCCTCGTCGCGCGCTGTGAGGATATCGGCGGCGTAGGCGAGATTGTGGAGGGGCACGCCGTCATCCGACCACCAATAGTGGAAGAGCAACGTGCGGTCATCGCACGGGACAAACGTGGACTCGGTCATGGCGCTATCTCATCTTCCTCCTGTCGCCCTACGACCGCGACCGCCGCGGCCAGCACGTCCGGGTCGACGTTGCCGCCGCTGAGCACCAGGACGACCGGCCCGTCCCCACGCGGCAGCAGCCCTTGCAGCACGGCGGCAACCGTGACAGCAGCCGATCCCTCGACGGCAAGGTGCTCGCGCAGCAGGGTCTCACCGATGGCCGGCAGAATCGACTCCTCGGGCACGAGGCGCACGGGCACGCCGAGCGCGCGGCACAGATCAAATGTCGTCTGGCAGACCTCGCCGGCGAGGCCATCGGCCAGGGTCGGGGGCGTCGCCGTGGGGACGAGATGACCCGCTTGTAGCGCATCGTGCATGGCCGCCGTGCAATCGCTCTGCACGCCGAGCACGTCTACGCGCGGCGCGCCCGCGGGTCGGCCGGCCACGGCAAGCGCGATCCCCGTGATGAGCCCGCCACCGCCGACCGGCGCGACGATAAGTGCGACATCGGGCCGCTGCTCCAGGATCTCCAGCGCCACCGTGCCCTGCCCCGCGATGACGTGCGGATGGTCGAAGGCGGGCGCATAAACGGAGCCGGTCGCGGCGGCGAGCCCCTCGGCATGCAGGTGCGCCTCATCGTAGCCATGGCCGTGCTCCACGACCGTCGCGCCCCACGAGCGGGTGCGCGCGACCTTGATGGGCACGGCGTCGCGCGGCAGCACGACCGTGGCCGGGATGCCCAGGCGCGCCGCGGCCCAGGCCACGGCCTGCCCGTGGTTACCGGCTGAGGCGGTCACGACGCCGCGCGCGCGCTCGTCGGGCGAGAGTTGCAGCAAGAAGTTGAGCGCGCCGCGCGCCTTGAACGACCCGGTCTCCTGCCGGTTCTCCAGTTTGAGCAGGACCGGCCGACCGGCCAACTTGGAGAGCCAGTCGGACGGCTCCAGCGGCGTGCGGTAGACCCGCTCCCGGATACGCTCGTGCGCCGCTCGGACGTCTGTGGCCGCGCTCATAAGAGCGATGTTAGTGGATGTTATCATTAGCGAAAGAGGTCGGCGATGGGATAGCTAAAGCCCCGTACAATGTCCTCTCCGTCGAGGGTATCCGTGACACCGAGCGTCATCGAGGGCTCAACATCGCCGGGGCGCCCAATATCGACCTGCTGGTAGCGCGGCCAGATGACCCACACCAGGCGCGTCCCATAAAAGAGATAGGTTTTGGCTTTCTCCGCCATCTCCGGTCGATATTGGGACGGCGAGACCACCTCGACGGCAAGATCAGGCGCGCCGGGCCAGGGTTTGGCATACGCGGGAGAGGTACGTGGCGGGACGCGGTCGGCGCGCATGAAGCCCACGTCCGGCACAAGCTCCGTTTCCTTTGGCCGCGTCGAGTCGAGGATGTAGCCACCGTCCGCTCCTGTGACATCACCCAAGGCGTAATCATCCACGAAATCACCAAGGCGTCCAGCCAGCCGCCGCGCGATCCGGGACGCTTCTCCTCCACTGTGGGGCATACGGATCAGGACTCCCTCGACCAACTCATACGCCCACTCATCATCGGGCAACATCTCCATGTCGTCCACGGTCATGGGACCGATTCCCGGAACGACTTCGCCCCATGGAGCGAGTGTGCTCGATCGTGAGGTCCGTGTTTCAGTACTCATGGGTAATCACCTGCATTAGTTCATCTTCGCAATACTGTGAGAGGCCACATGCGCCATTTTCCGACCCCTTCGAGGTCATCGAAGCCTTACCCGACGTTAATCGCGGCGCTAGCGGCCTCTCATTGCGCCGAGCGATCCAGAAATGGGGCGTGGACCGCCGTTATTGCGAAGATTAACTATTGTCTATTTGTGTCGGTTGCGCCCTGACGGATGCGTGCAGGGACAGCCACCACGGGTTGCGCACAACATATTCTCCTTACAAAGGCGCGGGGTTATTTACCGCGTTGGTACTGCCGCTGCGGAAGCCGTCGAGATCAAGCGTGACGTAGCGGTAGCCGAGATCGTGCAGCTTGGCGGTTACTTTGGCGCGGATGTCGGGTTGCACGAGCAGCGGCAGGCTCTCCGCGTCGACCTCGATGCGGGCGGTCTTGTCGTGTGAGCGCACACGCAGGTCGTACACGCCGAGCGAGCGGATGAACGCCTCGGCGTCCTCGATCATGCGGATGGCCTCCGTGCTAATGGCCTGACCGTGCGGAATGCGCGAGGAGAGGCAGGCCATGGCCGGCTTGTTCCAGGTCGGCAGCCCAAGTTGGCGAGAGATCTGGCGGATCTCGCTCTTGTTGAGCCCCGCGTCGCGTAGGGGCCCTTGCACCGCCCACTCGCCCGCGGCAGTCTGTCCCGGTCGGTGGTCGCCCATGTCGTCGACGTTCACGCCGTATGCGAGGTATTGAATACCCAGGCTATCGGCCAGCGGACGCAGCTTGGTGAAAAGCTCCGTCTTGCAGTGGTAGCAGCGGTTGGCGTCGTTGGCGCGGAAGGCGGCGTTGAGCATCTCCTCGGTGTAGACCGTGTAGAGGCGTGCGCCGATGCCCGCCGCCAGGTCTTTGGCCGCCTGTACCTCGGCCGCGGGAATCGTTTCAGAGAGCGCGATAGCGCCGACGGCGCGCTCACCCAGCACATCGTAGGCGACCTTGAGCAGCAGCGCGCTATCCACTCCGCCACTGAACGCGACCATGACCGCGCCCAGATCGCGCAGGCCCGACCGCAGCGCCTCGTATTTCGCGGCCAGGCCGGCCGCCGTCGTCAGGGGCCTGATCGTCGTGAGCATTATGTGTCCTTCCCAAAGTAGTTAGTAGCTAGATGAGTTTTCTAGCTACTTCTTACTAGCTACTAACTACTCAAAACCGATATATCCGCATCAAGCGCCGTCGTCGCCGGCGCGGGCGCGCGATGAGGTAGAGCACGAACAGGGCCGCCAGGACCGGCATGATCGCGGCAATGGCAACGACGGCGGCGACGATGACCGCGGCCACCACCACGACCGCGACCGTGGCAACACCAGCATAGAGGGCGATCCGTCCTTTATGCGTCCGCAGCCAGTCTACCGTAAGCTGGCGGGTCAGCGCGCTCATCGCATGGTCACTGCCATCCCCGACCATGTACAACGGCGCCGCGCCTGCCGTCGCGTTCGTCATATTGATTCCATGCGGTAGTTGAGCGCCGCAGACGTGGCAGTAGCGCTGCCCCACGGCTACCGCCGCCGCATTACACTCCGAACACGTCATAGGTTCACCTCCTCAACCCATCATCTGTCCGCCGCTAGTCGGACGTCCGCCAATCCTCATGATCCTCGCCCTCGAAACCCTGGCGTAGCAGCGCATAGCTGCTCTGTAGCGACTGCGAGAGCACGCGCGTATCGGCCACCACGGGCATAAAGTTTGTGTCGCCGGTCCAGCGCGGCACGACGTGCATATGGATGTGGTCGGCGATACCCGCGCCGGCCGGCCGGCCGATATTCATGCCCACATTGAAAGCGTCCGGGCGCATCGTGGCGCGCAGTACATGGACGCAGCGCTGGGCAACGCGCATCATCTCAGCCAACGTCGCGGGGGCGACCTGCTCCAGGTCGCCAATGTGCGCGTAGGGAACGACCATCAGGTGGCCGTTGTTGTACGGATAGGCGTTGAGAATCACGAAGACCCGCTCGGCGCGGTACACAATGTAGTTTTCCGCGTCGCGGTCCTCACGCGGCTTATCGCAGAAAATACACCCGCCCGACTTCTCCGACGTCGTAGATACGTACGCGTCGCGCCAGGGCGCCCACAACCGCTCCATTATGCCCTACCGTACTTTCTCCGGCTCAAACCCTCTGTTGTTATGATAGCACCGTTGAGAAGGGATGCGCGCCGAGATGGTGATGGCGCCTGCAGCTGGCCTGGCCTTAAAAGACCATGGCAGACGACGGACCTTAAAAGGTCAGTGGGGGCGCGTGCCGCACCACCACATCTAGCGCACGACCACCACGGCGGTCTCGCCGGGAGACCTTTCAAGGTCCGGTCCCTGCCATGATCTTTTAAGGTCAGGCCAACGACATCGGCTACGACCAACCGCCGCCAGAGTCGCCTCCGCCGCCAACATCGCTACCCCCGCCGACGTCGCCACCCCAACCACCACCGGAGTCTCCACCCCAGCCACCGCCAGCGTCGGCCCCACCGCCGGAGTCTCCACCCCAGCCACCTTGCTGATCCTGGGCGTTGGCGGTATCGCCGGGGGCGTTGGCGCCCGCGTCGGGTCCGGCTGCGTTGGCGTTGCCACCATCGCCGCCGCGATTACCAAAGATCTCGTTGCCGATGAAGCTGCCGGCCAGTCCGCCAGCCACGCCGCCGAGGAGGCCACGTCCAAAGCCGCCGCCCCGGTTACCCTGATTGCCGAAACCTTGGTTGGGGTAGCCGCCCTGACCCTGGTTATAGGGACCCTGGCCCATCGGCGGCTGGCCGTAGCCGGGGCCATAACCGGGCATGACCGTGTTACGCCGGCGCCGCCCCAACACACGCATGAGCACGAAGGCTAACAGGGCGACGATGATCAGCGGCAGAAGGACGCCGACACCGCGCGATGGAGCTGCGGCCGGAGCGCCCGAACCACCCGGCGCCGTAGCGCCAGCGCCCTTCAAGTTCTGAATCAACTGGACGACTCCATCGGATGTCGCGCTGCGCGTGTGATTATTGAAGGTCGGCAACGCGTTCTGGTACGCTTGGGACGCCTGCGACTCGGAGATGCCCGTGGATGATCCCGTATAGACGTACGCCTTTTGGGGGTTTATGTGCAAACCAATCGTAATCGTCCCAGCGCCGCCCGCATGCTGTTGCACATACGAATGCCAGGCGGAATCGCCAGAGAACGGCTGCGCGTTGGTAAGAACGAGCACATTCAGGCCCGTACTCTGTGCGGCTTGATTGATGCGCGACCGTCCCGCCGCCGTGAACAAGCCGGCGTTATCCTGGAACGTCACACTGCCTGCAGCGTGCGCGACCGCGAACGATCCAAACAACGTCACAACCACGGCGACGAGCACGCCGAGCGGCAGAACTCGTTTGAGCAACACCTGTATAGGTACCACTGCTCTGTCCTTTCCTACATCTGTCATGGGGCTATCCTACCATCAGCATCGTGTATGCGCCGCGTTATGTCAACCTTTATACTGTCCGGCCAACCATTTATTGTGGCAAGACAATTTGTCTGACCATGGCCCCATCCATGCAAGAATAAGGCCGCGAGATGAGAACACCATGAGAGATATGCAGAGATCGGAGAAAACGTCTATGACCATCGTCACACTCGCACGCTTGATCGGGCTCGGCCGCGCGGCCATCGGGCTCGCCTTTATGGTCGCGCCGGGGCAAGCGTCCCGTCTATGGACGGGGTCGAACGCCGACGAACCGGGACTCAAGATGCTGGCCGTCAGCTTCGGCGCGCGCGACCTGGCGATCGGGCTGGGGACATTCCTGGCCGCGCGGCAAGGCCAGCCGGTCAATCGCTGGTTACAGGCGGGGGCGCTCTCCGACGCCGCCGACGCGTCGGCGACACTACTCCACGGTGCGAACACCCTGCGCGGCCGCCGCACGCTCATCACTATCCTCGCGTCGGGCGCGGCGGTCGGCGGCGCGGCCCTGGCGCGAGTCGGAAGTCGGAAGTCGGAAGTCGGAAGTCGAACGTAGACAGCAATACTATCAGCCAACCACGCACATGCAAGCCAGCGCGGGCAAGCTACTTCCGACTTCCGACTTCCGACTTCCGACTCGCCCGCAGCAGCTTCTGCGTGGGGTTGAGGATCATGGAGCGACCGGACTGGCGGGCGTAATCGCGCAGGGGGATGCGCGCGAGGGGCTCGTCGGCCATATGCGCGACGGTGGCGCGCGCGTCCAGGGCGCGGCGGAAGTCGACGGCGCTACGACCGGGGAATAGGGTATAGGCGGCTCCAACGTGCGGCAGGAAGTGCGCGTCGCTGCCGCCGAACTCGGCCAGTCCCCACGTCTGGTTGAGTTCACGCACGCGTCCACCGGGGCGACCCGCCGGGCTGGGGTTGGCTGTCTCCACCGCTACGAGTGGGAGCCCCTGGGCCAGCAGCCCCTCGATCATGCGCCGTCCCATGCTGGGGGTCAGCGCGCTGAGCGGGTGCGGGGCCAGCGCGACGCCGCCCATGTCCGCGATGCGCGTGACCGTGCGCGCGACCGGCTCGAACATGGGCAGCCGCTCCTCTATGAAGAGCGCCAGCAGGTGCACGCCACGCGCCGTCGTCACTTCGCTACCGACGATGACGCCGAGTGGGTAGCCCTCTTCGCGGACGAGCGTGCGCGCCGCCAATGCCCCCGCGACGCTATCGTGGTCGGTAACAGCGATCACGTCTAGCCCACGAGCGATGGCCGTCTCCACGACCTCACGCGGCGTGCCTAACCCATCGCTATACGTCGTATGCGTGTGCGGGTCGCAACGGCCATAAACAGTGTTATTACCTTTCATTCTGATGCGCCCAACGACCCTTTCCCTTTAACTGTCTCCACCTACCTGGTTCACATCTTCTAACGGGAGCACTACGTCACAGATCACCAGCAACTCGGAGCGCACCTTATCCGTTTTAGCGCCAACCACATCAACATGGGCACGATTGAGTCGCTCCGGGTCCGGCGTGTGTACCACTGTCAGCCCCTGTATGCCGCGTACGTCGCCGACGATCAGCGATATGATGGCATTATCCTTCGGCTCCTTGGCACGGCTACGAGCTTCTTGCGGAGTGTCGCAGTATTTTTGCCACTCTGTGGACATCGCGCTCTGTTGGTCTCGAAAAACGCCGGGCTGAAGTATACCGCCTCTAAAGTACTGGCGGTGCGCCCTCATGTATAGCACTGCGTCGTCGGGGATGCTTTCGCTTTCCCATGCTAAATCTACGCTATCAGCCACATCAGCAGCCATTGATGCTGTACGGAAGTGTCCCAAAAACCTTCGATAACGTTACGCGCGGACTTGTCACGACTGGTGCGGTCACTTCCATAAAAGGTAGCTGGCTTGTCGGCATTAGCTGGCACGTTAACGAGAAGTGTGCGTGTAGCAAGTTGCCAGTGAATATCAATACTTCCGTCAGGCCCTGGCCCAATGACGGGGGCAGGGATATGAAGCCTTTGGGATCTCCATAGCCTTA
>JAABUJ010005819.1_pt1 | contig 12178 bp, 15 predicted proteins | sample 5559131 | NCBI WGS metagenome assembly JAABUJ01 (sample SAMN10711875, study PRJNA513366) | rock metagenome | isolation source: Antarctica rocks | place: Antarctica: Victoria Land, Mt New Zealand nord | collected 2016-01-07
CCTTGCCAATCGGTGACATCGCCGGCGTGATCCGTGGACCATCGACACACAAGCGTATCGATGGTCCCGATCGGCAGCCCACCACAGGCGGGGCAGGGGAACATGTCCGGTCTCATAGCGATTGTGGCGTGGTCTGTCCTGCTCATGCCACTCCTTCCTCCTCGTCGATCAGCTCGTCGTCGGCCACGCCCTCGTCGTCGGCCAGGCCCTCGTCATCCTCATCACGCTTGGCCAGTGACACGTCCTCCGCAGGGGTGGGGGAGGCGACCGCCTGACCCGGCAGGTACAGCGCCAGTACTGGGTCGGCGCGGGTGCGGCCGGGATCGTAGTCGCGGGCGCGCAGCGCCTGGGTCAGCAACAACGCCTCCAGCGTGTAGCGCACCAGCTCCACGCCGTCGAAGGAGCGTAGCCGCTCGATCTGGGCGCGTCCCGGCGTCGCCGCAGGGCTCGGGAAGCCCTTAAGGGCGTGCCGTGTCATAACCTGTTCCACGGCCTGACCGTCTACATGGTCGGTCGTGAGCGTATAGGCGCAGAGGACCGCGACATCGACCGTATCGACGGCCGGGATCATGTCGATGGCCCGCTCGATGGCTGATACGGTGGGATAGTACGCCGCCGTCTGGTCTTTGTGGCGTTGCCTGGTCTTTTTCCCCTTCTCCGCCGCCGTTTCGACCGGCGCGGACTGCCGGTTCGTGGCCGGTGTGGTAGGGGACTCCGTGCTCCCGGCTTGTGCCGCCTGTGCGGCGTGAGCGGCGTCGTACTTCTCCTGGCCTTTGCATTGGAGGTCGGCGTAATGCGTCGGCAGGAGGCAGTAGCCGACGCCGTCGTAGTAGCCGGGGCGATACGCGGCGAAGGGGCACTTTGTGCAGATAGCGCGCGTGTCGAAGAAGTTGCCGCCCCACCGTCCCTGACCATCGTTGTAGGCGTGCTGAATGGTGTGAACCAGCTCGGGGTGCCGGTGGACGAATCCGCCGAGCGCGGCGCTCCCGCTCATCCCGGCGGCCATCTCCCGCGCGACGGCCACGATCAGGGCCGGGAAGCCCTTGTTGTCCTTCCCGCCGTGCGTATAGTCGTGCAGGCCCTGCGCCTGTTGGAGCGTCATAGACGCCGAGCGCCGGTAGAGGTCCTGGGCCTCGGCGGGCAGGTCGCAGAGCTTCAGACGCTCCTTGACCCATTCATCGCGCCGCCCAAGCCGCTTGCCGATCTCCTTCGTGGTCTTGCCCTGACCGCGCAGGAGGGCGATGCCGCGCGCCTCGTCCATCGGGTGCAGGTCGCGGCGCTGGAGGTTCTCGACCGCCGTCGCCGCGCCGGCGTCGTCGCTGGCCAGGTCCTCGTCGACGAGGACGGCGATCTCCGTCCACTTCAAGATGTCGCGAGCGGCGCGCAGGCGGCGCTCACCGAACACAAGCAGCCACGAGGGCGTGCCGGCCGGGTTAGGCCGCACCTTGGGCGGCTGCTGCACTCCGAGTTCCCGCATGGACGCGGCCAGCTCGTCCAGCGAGACCTTCTCCTCCTTGTCCTTGCGGTCGAACAGGCGGGTATTGTCCGGCGAGGTGGCGATCTGGGCGATGGGGATGGTGCGTAACTGTGCCATGGTGTCCTCCTGCGTGTTGTTCATCTTCGCGCCGCAGTTCGGCGCGTATGTCGCTGATGAGGCGCGTGAGCCTCGGGTCGTCCTTGAGCCGGTGGACGATCACGCCCATGCCGTGCAGCACGGTCGTGTGGTCGCGACCGCCCAGCAGGTCGGCGATGCGCTCCGCCTGGAACGGAATGTTCTTGTGCGGCATGGGCCAGCGCAGCTCGGCGCGCATCAGGTACATGCAGACCTGCCGGGCCTCGCTCACCCGCGCCACGCGGCTCCGCCCGCACAACTGGCGAACGGTGAGTTCGTACTCGGCGGCGACGGCGTGCCTGATGCGACGGGCCTCGGCTATCTGTTGCCGGCGCAGGCGCTCCAACGCCTGCGCCTGATCGGGTGTGAGGGGCGCCATATGCCTATTCCTCCTCTTTAATATTCGTCGGGCAGCAGGACGGTCGTCTCCGTCCTGCCGGGCTCCGTGATGATCCACACCGTCTCCGTCTCGCCGACCCGATACGCGCTGAGCAGCCGCGTGCCGGTCAGGAGCGCGTGGTCGTTGTGGGCGCGGTCGTGGCTGTCCATGTCGCCCCAGTCGCCCGTCAGGTGCCGTATGATGAGCGCCGCGACGTCGACGCCGTGGCGCTCGATCAGGTCGAGGACGCCCTCGGTGATGTAGAGGGCACCGAGCGGGAAGCGCCACGCCCGGCGCGGCTGCGGGTCCCAGATAAATCCCATGGTGATCTCCTTTCCGGTCATAAGAAATCTCTCAGGAGACCCCGTCTTTTACGGCGGGGAGGAATGGGGTGCGTGCTCGCTCACGGGCTGCAATAGTCGCGCACCTGTTGAAAGGATATTGTATACTTATGGGGTGAAACGTACCGTTACTCTCTCGCTCCACCCGACCGCTGACCAACGCGCGGCACTGCATGACACCATGCTTGCCTTTAACGCGGCGTGCCAGTACATCAGCGATACAGCATGGGAGGCGCAAGAGTTTCGGCGTGTTCCGGTTCACCGTCTGACCTACTACGAGGCGCGTGCTCTCTTCGGGTTGCCGTCCCAACTGGCCGTGCGCGCTATTGGCGTCGTCACCGATAGCTACAAGGCCGACAAGGAACGCAAGCACACGTTCGGTCAGCGAAGCGCCGTCGTGTACGACGAGCGACTCTGTAAGGTCGGCTCGACCACCATAGCCTTGCGTACCCTTGATGGTCGCCAGTCGATTAAGTGGGCTGGTGGCGGCTATCAGAAGTCGCAGCTTGCGGCTGCTCTCCGCATCGGAGAGTGCGACCTGATCTACCGCGCCGACAAGGACCGCTGGCGACTGGCTGCCACCATTGACGTGCCCGATGTCCCACCGGCATCTGCCGTTGACGTTATCGGTGTTGATCAAGGGATTGTGAACGTCGCTACCACGAGCGATGGCACCATGTACGGCGGCGCAGGCGTGTTGGGCGTACGCCGCCGTTACTATCACATGCGGCAAAAGTTGCAGAAGAAAGGCACGGAGAGCGCCCGCCGTTTGCTCAAGCGCCGCTCCAAGAAAGAGAAGAGGTTCCAGGCCGATGTTAGCCACACCATTACCAAGCGGATAGCCAATCATGCTCACGCCACCGGGCGCGCTGTTGGGTGCGAAGACCTTAAAGGCATACGCTCGCGCGTACAGGTTTCGAGGTCGCAGCGTCGCACGCACAGCAGTTGGGCCTTCGGCCAGTTCACCGCCTATCTGGCCTACAAGTGCCAAGAGCGCGGCGTCCCGTTCGTGCTGGTCGATCCGCGTTACACCAGTCAAACGTGTAGCCGGTGCGGGCACTGCGAGAAAGCGAATCGTCACTCCCAATCCTCCTTTCTTTGCCGATCCTGCGGATTCGCTGCTAACGCGGATTGGAACGGCGCCGAGAATATCAGGGTGAAAGCCCTCGACGTTCTCAGCGCGGGTGTTCGTTCAACCACCCGTACGCTTGGGGCAACGGACGTCGTTGCCTACGAGCAAGCCTCCGGCTTGAGCCGAGGGTAGTTGACGATGTGTATTGGGTGTACACATGGCTACCCAAGGACGGGGAGACAGACGCGCCGCACCCCGCCCCTGAGTGCCCCTTACGCGGCTGCCTCCGCCGGTTCACTCGCGCGCTCGACCTCGCGCAAGATCTTCTGAACGCCGACCGCGATCGCCTGGGCGTTCTTTCGCAGCTCCTCCCGCCCGATGTGATAGAGCGCCAGATAGGTGGGGGAGTTGGGCGTCTCCATGCCCAGGGCGTGCGCGCAACAGTACGCGACGGCCTCGGCCTGACACTCCACTTGCTGCCGCGTAAATCCGGCGTGCTCCCGGAGTGCGCTCGGGTGGAGAGTCTCGTGCGCCATCTCATGCAGGAGCGTGAGTGCGCGCTCCCCGGTCCCTTCCTGAGCACGGAGCCTGATCGTGCCGTTGCCGTTCGATGCCCCTTTGATCTCCTCCGGCAGAGCGGGGTCTAGGACGACGGCGATCGTGAGGAGTCGGCACGTCTCCAGCAGGAGCGTGTACAGAGCGTCATGGTCGCCGCTGAGGGTTTGCCACGGCGCCTGGAGAGGGTGCGCGTTCGGCCCCGCCACCATGTCGGCCACGTCGTAGATGTAGCCGGTGGAGAAGTGGGTCAAGACCTGCCGCTCCTCGCCGGTCTGCTCGTCGCGGACCTTCTTGAAATTGGGGCAGAGGATCGCTAGACTTTGCTTCCACGCGCCGGCCTTCACCGTATAGCCAAGCCCCTCCCAGCGCTTCTTGCTATTGACGTGCGTGGCCGTGGGCCGCTGCATGTAGATCAGCTGGCTATTCTGCTGGCTGTAGCGCCAGAACCGCGACATGGCCGTCAGGTAGGCGGTGAACGCCGCGGCCTTGCGCGCCTCGTCGGTCTCGCTAGCCAGCGCGCCCAGCCAGTCATCGATGCGCGCGATGTTGGCGGTCGTCGGGTTCATCCCCTCACCTCCGTATCGCCCTCGGCCGCGTGCCGGAAGTCGTGCGCGTAGACGGCGAGGCGCTGGGCCGCGTCATCGACGAGCTGGTAGGTGCGCCAGACGCTCGGCGTCTCGCCGCCCACGATCTCCACGTCGGTCGCGCCGATCGGGTCGGCCGGCGTGAACGTGACGACGATCCGCACGTCCTGCGCGCTCTGTCGTGGTACCCTTGGGATAGCTGCGGGTGTGATGATCATTCTCGTGGTCCTCCATCTGCGGTCTGTAGCGTGGGCGGGTATCATCAGCGCCCGCCCACTCTTGATGTCTCGGCCGGGGACAGCGCGCGCTCGTGCGGAACGGGCGTGTTCCGCGGCTGTGCGACGCATCGCTAGCCCGTCGCCGCGAGGCGCGCGGCGCGCTCCGCCCAAAGCTGGGCGCGGCGTTCGTAGCGCTGCCAGTAGTACACGGCGCGGCAGAAGTCGAGATGCCAGCACTCGACGGTTCTCTGTCCGGCCTCGCAGCTACAGGTTCCCTCCCGCACATGGACGGTGTGCTCCAGCCCCCGGCGCGTGCGGCTCCCGACGCGGAAGCCGTCGTCCGTCCCGTCGAGGAGCGTAAGACGCGGGTCCTCCGTGGGGTGTGTCCCTGTCATGGTCCAACCTCCTTTATTGCCCTCGTGAGAGCCTTGTGCTCCCACCCCTGTCGCGCGGGCGGCGTCATAGGAACGCCGCCCGGGCCCGGCCTCTTACCCCAACGTCACATCCTCCTCTCGGGCGCCGCTCTCGGTCGCGCGGCCCGGTGGCCTAGCGGCCCCAGGCGTGCCACGGGACGGGCAGCGCGGTCGGCGGAAGCGATCCCACGTCGTCCTTCTCCGCCCGCATGAATGCCTCGCGGTACGCCTGCAAGCGGGTGATCGCGGCGTCGATGAGCTGCAAGAGGCAGCCGTCGCTCCTGGGATCGGGGGCGACGACGATCTCGGTCACGGTGATCGGGTCGATGGTCCTGAACGTGACGTGCACAGTGACGTCGCGCCAGGGGTCGAGAACGGATACACTGGGGGTAGCTGCGATGCGGGTGGTCATATCTGTCTCCTCGTTGTCGTTACTGTGGTGGGTGAGAGTGTCAGCTCCCCCCATCTTTTTTGTGTGTGCCGCGTCGGCGATCATGCGTTGCCCTAAGCCGGACATCGGGGGGTGGCCGCGCCCCGACGAGGCCGGCGATCAGCATCCGTGTCTGTTTGTCCATCGTTCTCCTCCTGTCTTTTCTGTGGTCGCGGCTATGCCCGACGGACCGTCAGACGCCTGTCGCTCGCACACGTCGACCTCCTGGGCCGTGGGGTGGAGCCGGCGCCCGTCTCACTCCCACCCCGCGCCGCGCTCGCGCAAGCTCGTGTACGTGTCCCCGCCGACCACCAGGTGATCGAGGACGCCGATGTCCAGGAGCCGTCCGGCCAGGACAACCTCGCGGGTAATGGCCACGTCCTCGGGCGACGGGGTCGGGTCGTTGCTGGGGTGGTTGTGGACGAGGATGAGCGACGTGGCGCTCTGGCGCACCGCCTCGCGGAACACCTCCGCGACGCGGACGTGGCACGCGGAGACGGTGCCGTTGTAGAGCGTGACGGCGGCGATGAGCCGGTTCTTCGTGTTGAGCAGCAGCACGCGCATCTGCTCGGATTCCAAGAGGCCCATCTCGGGCAGGAGCAGCCGCGCCGCGTCCGCCGGCCCGGTCACCTGGGGCCGCATCTGGGACTGTTCGGCCAGCGCCGCCGGCGCGAGGTCCAGCGCGGCCATCAACCGCGCCGCGCGGCACGGAGTGAGCCCACTCTGGCGCAACGCGGCGGGGCCGGCTCGGCGCAGCCCGGCCAGCGAGCCATGCTCTTCAAGGAGGGCCGCCGCGGCGGAGAGGGGCAAGCCGAGCAGGCGCGCCAGCGCGTCCGCGCTCATGGGGCTGACCGGCCGCGCAACCGCGTCGGCGTGCCCAAGGTGTTGGCCAGCCGGCTCCCACGTTACGCCCTGTGCGTCATAGACTTTTGTCATCGTCGTCTCCTTCCTCATCCGTCGATAGGCGGGGTCGAGGGACGCCACTCCAACGGGCGGCGTCCCGGCCCCATTCGGGTTAGAGCCCTTCGGCCCGCAGGTCCGCCCGCGCCGAGAAGCGCAGCCGCTCGAAGGCGATCTGCTCGCGCCACGCCGCGTTCATCGTGGTCGCCATGGCGTCGGCGCCGGCCTCGGTGGCGTGCCAGCGACGCGTCCACCGTCGCGCCTGCGTATCGGAGATCTGCCAGCGGGCGTTGCCGGCGTGATAGCGGACCGCGTAGCGCTCGCGCTCCTGGAGGTAGGCGGTGCCCGTCCGCTCACGGCCGGGGCCGGGGCGTTGTGCCGCTCGCGCCTCGGGGTGCCGGGCATAGTAGACGGCGACGAGGCGATCGGCGCAGACCCGGCAGAAGGCCTTGCCGCTCTTCGAGCGCCGGGTGGATATCTCGCCGAGCGGGACGCCGCAGGTGCAACACGTCTCGGCGCGGCGGCCCGTCGTCTCCGCGAGCCGGGCGCGGGTCATGTCGTCGCCCGGGTCGAGCGGCTTCCCTGTCGGTCGCGGTTGGCGCGGGGCAGTGGATGCCGGGCGCGCCGGGAGCCATAGGTCCTCGGGGTCGGTCAGTAAGCAGCTCGTGCCAGGTAGGGTGCTCATCGTGCGTTTCCTCCGGTGGTTCTCGTCCGTGGCGTCCCATCGTCCGCCACGCCCCACGCACGAGCCTGCCCTTGGGCCGGGTGTAACACAGTGCCGCACGAAGTGCGGGTCTTGGGGGTGTTACGCCCGGAACGGGGGTAGGCTACGGTGAGGGCTTGGCGAGAGCGGGACGCCGGGCGAGGGCCAGAGCCGGAAGGGGAGAGAAGAAGCATCCGACGCGGGAGGACGAGCAGCGTCGGACCCCGGACGGACCGTCGGCGCCGTGCGCGCCGTCCCCTACCGCGCCTAGGCCGGTGCCGGCGTGGGGCAGGCGGGACCGACAAGTGGCAGACCGAAAGGCCACCGCGGCGTGCGTTCACGGGTGTGACGAGCGACCGCCGTGGCCGCGGCGTGCCTCACGCGTTAGTGAGAGGCTGTTTTGGACAGAGATCGCCGCTGGGCCGCGTCGCAGGACCGCGTCGCAGGACCGCGACGTGACGGACAAGAGGGAGGATGGAGCGAAGAAGCACGCGTGCGCGTCCCCTCCGTCGGCGTCGTTGGATGCGGCGGGATGCGGCCAGTATCGCGGCCGAGCCAGAGCGTGGGTCGGGATAGGCGCGCGGTCTGCCCGACTCGTCTGGTCACTCGCTCATTGGTTGCTGCACGACCGCGCGCCAGGCCACTGTATCGAGGCGGAGCGTCTTTAGCTGGCCATCGCGGCGCTCGGCCGCGCGCCGGGCCTCGGCGAGGGCGACGCGCGCGTGGCTCTTCTCAGGGAACGCGTCGAGGGTGATGACGATGGACTCGCGCGCCTGATCCTCGCGGTCGATGTCGACGCGGTAGTGGATCGGCGTGGGCGCGTGCTTGGCGATGAGCATGTCACGGATGCGGCGTTTCTCGCCGATCAGGGCAACATTCTTCGCGAGTAGCTTCCGCAGGGACGCCCCGTGCCGCGCGGCTTCGCGTTGTTGCTCGGTCACGAGCAACTCGGCCTGCTCCGCGCGGCGCAGGGCACGACTGAGTTGCACGTCCAGGTCCTGGATGCGCCGGGCAAGCCGCTGCATCTCCTCCTGGAGCGTCCGCTGTTGGCGTGTGCCCTCGTCCACGATGCGCTGCACGGACGCGAGCGCGACATGCGTGGCGTCGTCGGGGCGCGCGACCGGAACGAGCCGCTCGCCGACGAGCGTCTTCTCCAGACGATAGAGCGCGGGATGGTCGTGCGTGGGTGGCATGTCTGGCTCGCTCATCGGAGGTAGTGCCGCACCACGACGTCGATGCGCTCATGCCCAAGGGCGCGGCTCACGTAGAGGGCCCGCTCCCGGTCGACGCTCCCACGCGGCAAGCGGCCCTCGCGCGGCGGGAGAAGACGCGTGTCGCCCTCGCGGTAGAGCGCCTGGGCGTAGGCGCGGCGGTAGGCGTGGATGTCGAGCCGCACCGGGATGCGCGGGAACAGGCGCTCCTCCGGCAGCCGCGTCGCCACGGCGCATAGGACGCTGTCCTGGAGCGCCGGGACAACCGGAGCTAAACGGCGCTTGCCGCCTTTCCCGTTGCGCACCTCGACGACGAGGGTGTCGCCGGCCCCGTACACATCGCTGACCAGCAGGGCGGCGAGTTCGCGCCGCCGCAGGCCGGTGGCGCAGCAGAAAGCGACGATGTCGACATAGCGATCCAGCACGATCTCGTCGTCCATAGCGACGGCCGCGCGGCTGCGGGTGATGTCGGCGCGCCGGCGCAGCGGTAGATCGACCGAGGCGCCGAGCAGGCGCACGCGCTCTTCCCGCTCCTCGGGGGCGTAGGCCGGGCGGTGGAACATACGCAGGGCCGCGCGCGTCGTCTTGAGGGTATATGGGCTGTCGCCGGCGTCGCGGCGCGCCACGAGGTACAGGGCAACCAGGCGCTCGGCGTCGCCGTCAAGATCGGCGAGCCGGCGGACGCCGTGCAGGTCGCGCGCCCAGTGGACGTAGCGGAGCGCGATGCCCTTATAGGTGTCGAGCGTCTTATCGGCGTGGATGCGCCCCGTCGAGATAGCGAGCGGGGGCAGCCGGACGCCGCGACGTGCGGCGTCGGCGCGGATGCGGCGACGTAGATGATAGCGCGAGACGCCGATCGCTTTGAGCACGTCAAAGCGCGCGCACGCCTCGAAAATGATGCTGGGTTGTCTACTCATCGGCCAGCGCCTCTCCGATTGTCCAGGTCATGTTCAACACACCCGAGCCACAACGGCAAGCAGCGCTGCTGGTGCGACCTCGGAGATCGCCCCGTGCGCCAACGTTGGCCCTCCCCATCGCTGTGCCTGGCAGGCTCGCGCCCGCGATCGGGAGTCGTCTCGCTACGGGTCACGACACGCGCGGGAGATGGCGCAGCCCATCCGCGTGTATCGCCGAGACATGCCCAACCGGCAGTCGTCTTAGGCGCAGCCCCGACTGTCCGGTTGTCGCTGTTTAGGCTTCAGTGAAGCCTAAACAGCGAACCCCGTGTGCGATTATTTCTCACATGTCGTGGGAAAGTGTGACGCACGAAGTAGAATATATGTTCTATATTACAGGAGAGATGGAGCAAATAGCAAGGATCCGCATTGCCTCACAAATAAAGTCCGCGAAGGAGAACCGTTGCCTCATTGAAAAAAGTACGTCTTCCTGAAAGGAGGAGGACATGCATGTGAGGCGGGACCGTCGGCACGAGGATCATCGAGACATTGAGGCGAAGGTACTTGGGAGCGACCCGAATTGAGAAGGGAGCGTTGATTGCCCAAGCGGTGGAGTTGACGGGATACGAGTACCAGTATGCACGCCGTTTGTTGTTACGGTGGTCCATAGATGCTCCCGGTATATGTACCATGTCATGGCGTGGCTTGCCCTTTCCTCCCGTTAGCACAACATAATGCGGCAGCAACATGACTGTCGACAAGGGCACTAGCCCTATTAGGGGATGGTATCGCTATAGGCAAGCAGCTAGACTAGCAACTGTCGGTAGATAGAGTAGCGAAGGCAGGTGTTGTGGGAAAGGTTGGGCGATGGTTTCGATCTCGAACGGACTTAGACCAAGTTGCCCTCGTGTCTATCGCTATCCTTCTGCTTATATGGGGCATCATACAAGGGCCATATCTGGTCGATGCGCTCTCACTCCCGCCGCTCGTTCCATCTGACATCACCTCCGCGACGATCACGTATGCCGAGGATATCCCTAACGGCAACTACAGCGATCTCTTTCAATACACGTACACGCGCACGATCTCTAACCACGCGAATGTCAAATCCCTCATCGACGCGCTGAACGAACTACATCCTTGGCATGACTTAATACAGGCTGACTATTGGAATGGGGATAAAAATCCGCGCTATACCATCGTCTTGAACAGCATGAGTAAGGGCCAAACAACCGTGAAGGTAGATCGTATTTCGGCATGTACCGCCCGCACTGGTACAGCCGATACATGCCGCCGCGTGTGGGACGACGATCATGCGCATGCTTTGACGTCCCTCTTAGCGTCGTTACAGCTGAAAAACATCTATGACACGCGGGCGGTGAGCAAGGTTCAGCTCTAACCCAATAAGATCCGCTACAACGATTTGTGTGGTGTCCAATACGCCGAGCTAAGTAGAGTCCGGTATTATCTGTAAATTAGGTGGCCGCTAAAAAGAAGGCCACGCGCTCCCTTGATAAAGTGAGATTGTCGAAAAAATCAATTATCAAGGAGAGAAACATGACCCAGTACCAGATTACCGTAGACGAGGACATGGTGGGGGGACTCTTTAGCCAGGACGGAGCAATGGGCCAGTTGGTGGAGCAGGTGGTGCAGCAGATCTTGGAGGCACAGGTGAGCGATCATCTCCAGGCTGACCCGTATGAACGGACAGGCGAGCGGCAGGGGTACCGGAACGGCTTCAAGCCACGGTCGCTGGTGACACGGGTGGGAACGCTGGAGCTGCGGGTGCCGCAGGTGCGGGAGGGCACATTCTCCACCGAGCTCTTTGCCCGGTTCCAGCGCAGTGAGCAAGCGTTCATCCTCTCTTTAGACATGGTTCACGCGACGCTCGATCAAGCTTGACAGTTTAAGCCTCCCGCAGGCGCAACACTGTCAAGTCTGTTTGAACCATGTCTTAGTAGAAATGGTCATTAATGGGGTCTCCACGCGTAAAGTGACCAACATTACGGAAGAACTCTGTGGGACGGAGATCTCGAAAAGCACGGTCTCGGCGCTGTGCAGTCGGCTTGACCCCGTGGTTCACGCGTGGAACGAGCGCGATCTCTCCGGGACGGTCTACCCATTCCTCTTGGTCGATGCCCTGGTCATCAAGGTGCGCGAAGATGGCCGCGTGCGGCAGCGCGGCGTCTTGATCGCGACGGGGATCACGGCCGCGGGCCAGCGGGAGATCCTGGGCGTGCAGCTCGGGGACTCAGAGTCCGAGGCGAGCTGGAGCACGCTCTTCGGCTGGCTGAGTGGCCGCGGGCTGGCGGGCGTCGATCTGGTGACCTCGGATAGCCATGGGGGTCTGGTCCGCGCAATCGGAACGCACTTTCAGGGAGCGACCTGGCAGCGCTGCCAGGCCCATTTTACCCGTAACGTCATCGATGCCACGCCCAAAGACCGCCAGAAAGAGATGGCCGACCGTCTGCGGGCCCTCTTTGGGGCCGCCGATCCCGCGTCGGGCCGGGCTCTCCTCCAGGCGATGCAGGACGATCTCGGCGCTCGTGCCCCCAAGGCGGTCGCCATCTTGGAGGCGGGCTACGAGGATGCGACCGCTGTGCTTGCCCTCCCCGCCGCCTACCGCGTCCGGTTGCGCACCACGAATTCAGTCGAGCGTCTCAATGAAGAAATCCGCCGCCGGGAGCGCGTCATTCGCATCTTTCCCTCCCGCGCCAGTGCTCTGCGCTTGCTTGGGGCTCTACTCATGGAACTCGAAGAGGGCTGGTCCACCGGCAAACGCTACCTGACAATGGATGCGTATTGGGCGTGGAAACAACAGCAGCCTGTGGCTGCGGATGGAGGTGTGCCGACTCTGAGTA
>JAABUJ010005820.1_pt1 | contig 12178 bp, 11 predicted proteins | sample 5559131 | NCBI WGS metagenome assembly JAABUJ01 (sample SAMN10711875, study PRJNA513366) | rock metagenome | isolation source: Antarctica rocks | place: Antarctica: Victoria Land, Mt New Zealand nord | collected 2016-01-07
CGAGATGTCTCGGAAGATCCTGCTAGGGAAAAGTCGCTAGCTCGACAGTCAAGCAAAAATTATGAGGACGATCATCTTCATGATATTGGTGATACTGGCAAAGTCAACGCAGAAGCTCGCAATGATGTTGCTAGTCAATTTCTAGGTGTTCGAATATTTGAGGTTGAAAATGCCAGAGCGAGGAAAATGTACTTTGACAAGCAGAACTTAAGTCTCGATATGTACAATCGTGCGGGGGCCTCATATCTATCTCGAGAATACCATTTCCAGTGTAAGCACTCCATGAGTATCCGTTCTGAACTGGAAATCCGAACAGACAGGACAGACAAGTTTTACCCGGATGATGTGTATGAGAAAGCAGCCAGTGATCCTGCAGTCCTGGGCTTTGACCCCTGGCTGTGGGCTTCTGAGCTGCCAGAGCAATTCCGGAACGATGATTCCAGTGCTCATGGCCGCTCGGAGCACGGTAAGTTGCCATACAAAATGGTGCTTCAAAGGAAAGCAGAGCTCATGGAAGCCTTGTTTCCGTTGAGAACAAGCCATCACATACAATGCATGTCCTGGCCGGAGGTGAGTGAACTTCGGAGCGTTCGTTTCCCTCTTCCGATTATTTCATAAAACTGGAACATTTCTGAACAGCATACGCTCTCGCAAATTAATTTATGTTGCAATGTTTTAAATCTAAGAAATTATGCTAACTCCGAGACTTATTTCAGCTTGAGAACTCATATCGACATCATTTGAAGAGTATTGTTCGTCGAGTAGGGTTTGCAAAATGCGACAATCCGATAGGCTTTGTGGATAGTGATATTGTCTCAGCTATTATCGAAGTCGGGAGGTTCTTCACTGAAATCGATTACTCGAATAGGCCCAAAGATTTTGAGAAACGCAACATTCCGGCGGCCGTTGGGCCTTTCGCCAACGGTCAATGGCCAGACTATATACGCAAGCAGTATACACTTAACAGTCTACACCAGCGCTGTCACTCGAAAGGATTGCTGAAGGACTGGCAGAATAATCGAATTCGACGGTTCATGTGGGATGCTGCGGGTGCCCACACAGCCCTCAGCATACCCTATCATGAAGCAGAGTTGGTCTACATTCTCGAGATAGTGCTTTCTATCAAGAACAGGGAGTCCAGCACAGAACATCTCTTGGCAAGGATAGGCGACAAGGACTGCAACAAGTTTATCCTTGATTTTCTTGACGAGCTAATCCCACTGCAATTCGAGGAAGGCCTGGAACAAGCTAATGGCCATGGTTTTTCTATGGAAGAACTTAATTTTGGAATGCTGAAATCGCTTGGAGGTCTTAGTATCATCTGGACTGACTGTATTGACGACCATTTGCGCCTTTCCCCAAGCTCCCGGACTCTGAAACTTTTCTGGGACATCAGCTTACTTGATCAGTCCCTCCTGTTCTGGTTCGATGCTCGATGCTTGAAACAATCCAGGTGAGTCCCGTCGGAATTGAAGTGCATAACGTGTCCTGTCATGTGACGTAGCCTTTTGGGTCTTGCTATGTGCTTTAGACGGTGTCGCTTAGCTGTCGCTATAAGCTGGAGTTATACTAATTCATAACAGCTCGGGTGCAACCAAAATCCCGATACTTCAAGAACTTAGAACTATATATCGAGTACTCTTCCATAACAAGGACGCCCGTCACTTCTTGTCGAAGGAAACCTGTGCGGTAAACGCAAGTAAAGGATCTGGAATCATGATTCACGATCTCCGCGTCAACATTTATAGCTCTAGAGCGCGCAAAATTCTCAAGTTCCTCCTTCAATCTCGGATACCCAGCGAGCTGGAACGGAATCATCCGAGCAACAAACTCATCCAAGCAATCTCCAGAAGCTCGAAACGCGTTTGGTGGCGCATTGGGCGTGTCCTCCAGTTGGTGAAAGGTATTCTGGAGCGTAAGCTAGCTCCTCAAACACTCTTCACCTTTCTCGCCGCTGGCCCACCATATCCCCTCGATTTGTGTTGGCACCTCGAGAACATACTTTTGCCCTACCCTCAATACTTCGGAGAGAGCGACAACACACGTGCTTTCAGCCACTTCCCTCGCTTTGAGCCGCGATTGCGAGAACTCAAATTCTACATGGACAACCAGAAGCCCAGGGGGTGGTATCATATGTGGAAAGACAACCGAGACAGAATACAGCATGTGACGTTCTGGGCTGTTTTGGTCTTTGGAACGATCAGTGTTGCCTTAGCTCTCGGGAGCTTGGCAGTAAGTAGTGCGCAGACTGCAGCGGCTTTTGAGGCTTTGAGTTAGAGTGGATAAGCTGGCCAAATGCTGGCGGACTACGGAGCAAAGTGACCTTGCAGTAGCCCCTCAGACATTGAGATGCCGGAGCTTGACCAGCCTATGCGGTGGCAAGAAATAGAGCTCTACTCTTCGGCACTTTCGGGAAAAAGTGTGTCTAGACCTAATGACGATGGGCCGTTGAATTAGGAAAGACCCATAGCTACAGAGGCAAAGCGTCAAAGCATTTCGTTGCTCAATTGTTGGCCCTATATGGACGATCCGCCGGATATTCCTGCTAACTGGGAAAACTCCTGGAGAGTGCACCATGCTAAAGCATGGGATAACGACTGGGGGCTTTAGCGAACACAACCGGCTGCAACATCCCAATCTTCTTCTCGGTAACCGGTGTCAGAAAGCCAGCTTCCCGGCTGTTTAATGGCCAAGCCTCCATCTTGTGAAAGTATATTGATCAGGTGCAGCTGATTATAAACGGATGATGCTTGGAACAGTACACAATACGCACCTTGGTCGCTGTTATCGTCCTCTTTGCCCTACAGTCTACCAGAGTAAGACAACTCGCCAGGCAAAACTGGGCTTTTCATTGCTTGATGCACTCATTTCCATCCTTAGGCTCTATAATTATATAGAGTCACTGCTAAGGCTCGCTTTTCCGGGTTGCACTGACCAGTGGGTTTCAATAAGTAGTAGTTTCTTGGCACTTGGTCTCTTCATCAGTATTCATGGATTTGGGTGTGCTCCGATTATTTGTTAAGATGTTCAATCTGGCCTGAGCAGCAGTATACTATATTTCTCGCACAGTCCTGGAGGTGTATCGAACCCGCAGGGATGATGTAATCCAACGGATCGTGCATGTTTGCCAGACATATCTGTAAAGATTTCCTGTTTCGGTGTGTTCTAGATGTTAGCGCGCCACTGAGGCAGTTATAGATCTTTCAAGCAGATTGACAGTCTCATAAGTAGGATCAGGGTCGCCTCGGAATACCTTTGGTCACGGTTATCGTCTACTTCTGGCAAGCTTCCTCAATTACCGAAAGACTGAGCACTAATATACGGCCAAGAGAACTACATCTTACAATCAAAGCTTGCCATTCAGCGCTGCTTATGTTACATCAGCTTCTCAATAGATTTTCGAAGAAACCGTTCCCAAGTTGAGAGAAGTCGAGGCAACAGCTCATCCCCGGTTACCCTGGCCCTACCTCTAGTCCAGTCTTAAGAGGCAGCCGTCCGAAGACCGTTAAATCACCGAAAAAGGCCAACAAATTGATCAACGCCGCCGCGGCCATCTAGGCTCCTCGTATCGCAATAGCGAAGGGACAGGTCGCAAAGCAACCCGAAATCAAGGCTGTGAAAGCCCGAGAAGGCCTTAGTCAGCCGCGAAGCTGACACTCATCATTACCATGTCCACAACAACCTCGACGACGCAACCGTCGCCAACAAGTCTCCTATGGGCTGCAAGCCCGTCTTCTAATGCCGCTGATTTGCTCATTTCAACGATACAGCTTCGTCCAGCTAGCTTCCAATTGATCGATGAACTACCTCCCGAACTTGTTCTGGAGATATCGTCCTGGCTACCGTCCAGCGCAGCTCTAGCACTTTGCAACCACAAACTTTTCGCTCTCCTCGGTAGATCTTCTCTTGCTGTTCTGGATTCGAATCCTCTTGAGCGCGAACGCTTTTTGCTGGCCTTGTGTAGAGACATAGTGGATACATTTTTCTGCTTTTCCTGCAAGAAAATCCACTTTTTCATGCGGAAATCATGGGGACAAGGTTCAAAGGGTGCGTTACTCTGGATTTTCTGGAAGAAGCTCCGATCTATTTTACCAGACCGTGGACAAAGCAACACGGCAGCATTAAGATTCTCTCGAACGTCCAACAGTCGATGCAGAGCTCCCAGGGGTACAATGGACTACTACTTCAAGCGGGGACACTTTACTATTGAGCATGCGCAAGTTGCTGTCAACCTGTCTCGGCAAAACCTCTCTTCAGATGCGGACAGATACCTCGGGTGCGCATCAATCACTCAACCACTATTACGACTAATCGGTGTGGTACCGGACAACTGGGGGTTCCGACTCTTCGAAGCGTTATTCGTGCGGAATCGGGTATGCACTCGCTCTCAGACTTGGATGTTTGTGTCGAGGTTTCGGGGGTATGCTTTGCCTACACTTCTCACCCCGATCTGCGACCATTTTAACTCGAGTCGTCGCGAGGAGGACCGCTTCAGCTCGCTACTGCTGTGCAACCTTATTCACCTACGAGACGATGAGGACCGTTGTGTCAAGTGCTCATGGATTCTAAGCTGCCCCATCTGTTGTCTAGATGTTCAGATTAACAAAAAGGTTGTGGAAAGCGACCCCAATTTTCAGATGGTGATAATCACAAAATGGCAGTATATGGCAATCGATTCAGCCCCTATCGTTGTCCGAGACAGTGAGGGCGACTCGACATTGGAGTTTGGTCCAGGAGAGATACGGGACGCTTACGAAGAAGTGACAGACACACCATACAAGTCCATCCTAGGCTTGGGAGAAGCCTGGAGATATGTGAAAAGTTCTGGTGTCCTTACGCGCCAGTAACAGCATTGCCAGACATATCTGTCGCTGCGTCTTTGACTATTTTGCTTCAACTGGACAAAAGCTGGCGATTATTCTATTAACCATCGTGACGCATAGATGAATGCTTGAGATCCAGCTATACTATCCGTAAGTAATGAATGGCTATATTCTCTCACAGGGCTCAACTCGTGTCTGTTCCCTTGCTAATCGGATCCTTGCAGAGATAACCCCCTTCTCACGATCATAGCCCCAGTTTCCCAAAAGAATTCATTGGCGTCCCTGACCAGCTTGAGCGCGCCGACAGTATTCGAAAACCCTTTATTGTGTCATCGCTACATCATATCCCTAAGACGAAACGACTGCCAGGATGAATAGAGTCGAAGCTACATAACAATCACCACCATGCGGTCCACACTACTCTTTTGGGTCCCGCACCTTGGTATAATGAGCCTAAGATCCTGACGTATCACTGCCCCTCGGAGTACTTATCAATAACCGATAAGGAGCCCGCGAAAGACCGACATTGCCCTTTACCGCCTAAACATCCGGTAGAAAGAGCCAAGCCGAGACTTCCTACGCATCGGAGCACTCTCAACTGACTTTGCAGCACTGTCGACTCGCTTTCTCCTGATGCTGCGAACGATGTCACAGAACACTGTCTCGACATTCGTCCCCTCCTTGGCCGAAACCTCAGCAAACGCACAACCCAGCCCCTCCGCCGCAGCCACACCTTCTGTGAAACTGACTTCTCGCTTGCCTTCCTCTTCGGCCTTGGTACCTACTATACAAATGGGAATTGGCGTGTAGGGCGGCTGGCTTCTAACTTGATTCACCTGGGTGTGATACTGCGGTATTAAAGCAAAGGATGTTCGCGACGTGATGCTGTACGCTAGCACGATAGCCTGACTGTCTTTCATAATCCTCTCCCGATATTCCGGATAATGGGGATTAGACCAGTGGCCAAAATAGGGCCATTCCGCTAGATCGAGGATGCAAGATCGGTCGTCTACCAGGAGATGTTTCCTATCGCGAGCCTCCATTGTAGGGTCATACCCCTCGCAGAAAGACTCGGTGACCAGCTTATGGGACGCGTGAGCTTGTCTTTCCTTTGTGCAGGGATGGAGTGACAGACGCGATAGATGAGGTCAGACTTCCCCACTCCATGTGCCCCTATGATTCCCACTGCATGCGTCTCAGGCAAGCGTTCGTGCTGCATAGATACCATGCTTCAGCGCCTAGGCATAGTTCACCGAACTAATGTGAAGCGTCAATTGAGTGCAATTCACGGCCCGGATCCATGGTGTCAAATCCTACAACGCCTTGGCTGTTGCCTAATACGACCCCACATGACATGGATATATGTAGGTAGACTAACACCTAGCGCACCTCCAACAGAGCCCTTATACGCAAAGAATCTAGAAGTAATCGACTAAGAGAACGCCTTACTTGATCGAATACTAGGGAAGGAAGTAACTTTGGCACATTATAAGCATCAATACTTTCTATAAGATGTGGTCCCGCTCAATCTAGCTTACGTATTACTCTACATATCACTGTGCTTCAAATGCCCCTAAAAAGTCTTAGACGGGCGTTTCGCTACGATGTAAAGTAGAGTACGCTCTGAAAGCAGCGGCCGGAGGAGCCATATGGGCTGGCGAGCTTAGACTGTATCGCAGCACGTCGCTGAAACTGGTATACTAAGATATGATGTTGCGCAACGTGTAGACAAGTCCAAATAGACTCAAAGAGCACGTATGCGCAGTCTTCCATGTGGCTTGCCCATGCCGTCAATCGGATAGCTATGGAACAGAGTCGTTGAGACTTGGCATTTGAGGCACGTGATGTATTTTCTCTTTCTGTGTCGCTTGAAATGCTCTCTCTTTCTTGAATGCATCGACATTTTAGCTTGTCATTCTGTAATTAGAATGAGAGTCTCTATTGACCACAATCCGCAACGTAGCGATAGACACGCACCGTGTGTCATCGATATGCCCCCAACATCCTCGTCTCATGATCAGCTCGAAGAGGATCCTCATTGGGAGGAGGTCACTCGTTCTGATGTAGAAGGCCATGTGCAGAAGGATAAGAATTCCAGGGACAGTGCTAAAGGAAAGAGGAGAATGCGACCTGAGGGAGATGCTATACCTAAAAGATAGTCTCGCTCCGGGAGGAGCACTTAAACCGAAGGAGTCGACAACTCACATATACCTATGCTTAGCGAAACAGAAGTGGAGGAAAAATCAACTCTAGAGCTTCTATGTCGAATATATACGACTCAGATGGAAATAAACACGATGCTGATGGCCATGGAGTGGCCGCTCACCTCGCTCACTATCCTCTTGCCATTGATTCCATTCCTAGGCATCCTCTGGTCCAGATTCTGGCTTACGACCTTTAATGTCGACTGGGCCGTATGCTGGATGTTGATAGGGGTAGCGCCTTTGTTGTTTAATAGTCTTAGGAGATTTGGAGGTTCAGACGCTTGGGTCAAACCTTCAGGACACTGGATCCATTTGTTCCTTGTGTTTGGCTTCCTCATTCTCATCTCATCAGCTTCCTTCTGGTCGCAGGCACCCGGCATTTACGCTCGTACGATTCTCTCTTTCTCTGTTCACGTCTGGCCAAGCTAATACCCGCGTAGCTTTGAGCTTAAAATGCCCTTCCATTTCTCCGCAGCCGACAACGACGCCGCTGAGTCGAGTGCATCAGCCGAGCCGTTCCATGACATGCCATGGGGTGGTTGAGACTGGGCTGTGTCGGTGAAAGCACCCCAATAAAGCTGCTGATTGTGTGAGTCGCGTTCATCTATGTTATGCGATGGCCTGGTGCACTTCCTTAGCGGTCAATCGAGTCAAATATACTGTCAATGCCTTCTTGGGACCTCCTGCAGAATCTTGTGATGAGCAAGGCAAATGCTTTAAACAATAATTCTTTCCACCGGTGGATCTCCAATTGGTCTTTCGACTTATCGTAAAGCCTTTCACACATTTTGCCAAAGGATCGTAAAAGATTGTTCCACCCTTTCCTTTCCACCGGATGAGTTGGGCAGGCTGGGCAGCCACTCCCTGAAACACCCGTTGGTATCTCCCAGGATCGCTACCGCCTAGATACCGTGGTATAGTCCTCGAAGACTCGAATCGATAAGGCAGACTTTGTCGATATATCACTCGGTGGTTTTCTCTTCGTGTACCCGATTCTTCGTAGTTGTGTAAGGATGTAATGATGAATTGTTGATAGACTGATTCACCAGTGAAGATCCATAGATCAAGAGGCGAATCATCAAAGAGTATGGCTCACTCAAGCAAGACTACCCAAGAACAGGACTCGAGGAAGAAGACCTTAGACTCACTGGTGATCCGATATAGCTCTGACAAATTCACCGTGCCGGCGCATGTATAGCGAATAGCTATGTAACGCCGTACTAGCCTTGGCCGCCTGGGACTATAATCGTTCTGGTGGAATTATCGGGCCTTCAGTAGTGCTTCGAGAGCCGGAGAGCACAAAATAAAGATTTTCGTCATCGGTATGGACCCGGAGATCCAAATTTCTCAGTTGGCTTGACACACACACACCTCTTGGCTCGCTTGCTCTGATCGGTGAACAACGTTTGAGGATTGCGTAGAAGTGGTCGTTGAGATGATATATCCAGGGAGCTGTCCGAACGGAAGGGAACCAATCTACTAAAAATCGACCTGACCCATTGGCTAAAGCCAAGGTAAAATGAGCCTTCATTCACTGTCAGGGTCCGAGTGATGATGGGCGCAGTGAATATCGCCTTTTGCAGAAGATCCACCTTCATGTAACTCCACTAATTTGACAAACAATCATCAGACGGCTCATACGCCTCCGGTCAAGGACTAAGTGGCCTTTGTGCAAGCTTGTCTAAGCTGCGCTCGTGGTTCAGCTTCTTGCTGAGCTCAGAAGATCGTCATAGAGCCTGCATTCTGAGGGCAATCATATCTTCGAACGCCCTGCACTCAGTGCTCAGTTGCCAACTTTTATCTCTTGATTGCCCTATCTAGGGTCAAATACATCTCTCACCATCCACACTTTGGGAATCAGATCGCTTCTGCTTGTCGTGGAGCATCATATTTAGCAAGATGGCGTCCACATCCTCACCAGAGCTTCCTCAGGTCCCACCAGAAATCAGCCAAGACTGTGAGAGATTACTAGGTAGTCTCATCAGCTTTGCTTCAAAACAGTGGAATACTAAAAGTGGCTCTAGGAAACGCTAGAAGTCTCGAAGAAAGCGTTAAAGACCTTGACGCTATTGTCGCAGGCGAACCCACGCATCAACCTCAGTTGAAGAACCTTCTCGACTCAATTGACACTTTGAATGAGCCTTGGAAGCCAACAAGCACCATCATCGGCGAGGAACCCCCCGTGGAGGTCAGTGTCACCACCTAGATTGACCAGTGCTCACTAATCTTTGTTAGGAATACATGACAATCTTGAGAAAGAAAGGCCTGATATCGGACCATCGTGAGATCCGCCTGGAGCCTTACTATCCTCAAGCATGGATTGGCCGAGGAATGACCTTGCTGAACTTGGGCTACGGCGAGCTCGCGGTCGCTGACGCCTATCGAGGTCGCTGACGCCTATCGAGGTCGCTGACGCCTATCGAGGTCGCTTACTTATTGAAGCTTTCCGTGCGGGCGAAAAGCAATTCTTCCAGGACTTCCTTTCCAAGAAGGTCGCGACTGATACATTTGTCTGCAAAATCTACAGGACCGTGTTCATCCGCGTTGCGACGCCATCAAAGTGGATGGGAATGGCTAAAGCCCACCAGCAAATCATAGCTGTATTCAACGAAATGGAGGAAAGGGCCTTCATGACCATGATCGAAGGCCTGAGGCGCTTAGGAGCTTTTCATGATGCCATTGGAGTAGCACACGAAGCAAAGAAGCGTTTTCCGGCGAACGGTATATTCAAAGGCTACGTTCAGATGTTACCGTTCCACCAACGCGCACTGGACCAGAAGTGCCGTGAAAAGGGTATTGTGAACCCTGGTGTAAGGAAGGTAGGCCGCGCCCACCGTGTCCAGTATCCATGGATCACTCAGGAAGAAGTCACAAGGAGCAAGAAAGCCATCAAGAGGGTCAAGGCAAACATCGAAGCCGTGTCGGACAACGCCGTGCTCGATGCAAGTGCTCTTAGCAATGGGACTCAGGATAGTCTAGGCGTTTTTGCCAAGCGGAACATTTCGAAGGGCGAACGGGTTGTGCTGGACAAATCAATCTTCTCCTCCTTCAACGAGACCACCAAAAACGCTTGTGATGCGTGTTGCGCGCCGTTCTCCAGCACCCCCATCACTTCAGAGTGTTGCAATGTTCGTTATTGCAGCGCAAGTTGCAAGGCAGAAGCCGCCAGATCGTACCACAAGACATTATGCGGTAAGGATCTGGGTTGGTTGTACAAAGAATACCCGGACGCCGATCCGCTCGGAAATGACATGGTCCCCTTGCTCATGGTCAAGATTCTAGCTACGGCGCTAGAGAAGAATGCAAGACCTCTCAAAGTTGCTGGAATCGGAACGATGCAGGCAGGCTATGGGAAAAGGGATCCGTCCTTCTTTAGGCTCCTGGACAATGTCATTGCTCCTACGAAGATTTTACAGACTCTGGGCGCCGATATCTTTGCGGACCGACGCTTCGACTCTTGGGTGATACAGACCCTGTTCCTGCGAATAGAGAACAACAAGCAAGGAATCAGGTTTGGGGGACGGACTCACAGCGGCCTGAACCCATTGTTCTCAATGTTCAATCATGCCTGCGACCCTGCGGCCATGTGGCTCGCCGTGGGAGCTGTTGTTGGCGCCCCCATCGAAGTACTCGCCTATCGGAACATCGTAAAAGGCGAGGAAATCTGCATTTCCTACACGGATGTAGACCTGCCAGAGCAGAAAAGACGCAGTATGGTCAAACTGCATATAGGGAAGGTCTGCGAGTGTGCTCGTTGCATAAAAGAGAGAGCAGCAGTAGCAGCAGGACAGCCAGTGGATGCATTCGACTTCTCCGGGATGGTAGCAATAGCTATGCGTTCGTTCAAAGAGCAGGAGAAGTTGAAGCGGTAAGGCAGGGTTCTTGGTAAGGGAGCGTGTGGTATGCTCTGGAGGAAGACGGCTCAGTAGCCATGATCCGGAATTACCTTAGTATCTTAGCAGAGGATGGGACCTGAATGACCAAGCGACTGCGTAAGGCAGGGAGGCAGCCTCGGTGGAAAGAAGATAGCGAGGCATCCTCTTAACTGATATCCGATACGCATGGTATGGTGCACTGGAATAGAAGTGGATTTACACACCTTCCTCGTGTCCTTCGATGGGGTGACTTCTCAGCTATTGGTCGTTTCTGATCTATCAGGCCGTCGTATCTCGCCAGAAGGATTTTCTGGCTAACAATTCGTGCTGCACTCCTCGCCAGCGCATGAGATGAACAGTATCCTCGGTGAGAAGATGTCATACAGGAAGCACCAGCGGAAATCGTAGAAACGCATACTGCCAAGCCATTGCCAAGGCTCAGCCCTACGCCCTCCAGAGGTACTACTCTACTTTACTTCACTCTACAATAAAGAGAACCTCATTTCAAGGGTGTACTTTTGTGAAGAACAACCTCCGCTGCGCTCGCCCTTCCACTGCGGTGATATCTCCTCCACCTCTTCGCCCCTCTTCGCCGCCACAATGAAGCTCTCCCTCCTGCACCTCCTTCCCTTCTCCCTCCTCCCCCTCCTCACCCCCGCCCAGCACACCTCCAACTGGGCCGTCCTCGTCTCCACCTCCCGCTTCTGGTTCAATTACCGGCACCTCGCCAACGTCCTCTCCCTCTACCGCACCGTCAAACGGCTCGGCATCCCGGACTCTCAAATCATCCTCATGCTCCCCGACGACATGGCCTGCAACCCGCGCAACGCCTTCCCCGGCACCGTCTACAACAACGCCGACCGCGCGCTCGACCTCTACGGCGACAACATCGAGGTCGACTACCGCGGCTACGAGGTCACCGTCGAGGCCTTCATCCGGCTGCTGACCGACCGCCTCCCTGAGGAGGTCCCGCGCGGGAAGCGGCTCGGCAGCGACAGCGGCAGCAACCTGCTGATCTACATGACCGGGCATGGGGGCAATGAATTTCTCAAGTTCCAGGACAGCGAGGAGATTGGGAGCTGGGATCTTGCGGACGCGTTTGAGCAGATGTGGGAGAAGAGGAGGTATCGCGAGATGCTGTTTATGATCGATACGTGCCAGGCGAATACGATGTATAGTCGGTTTTACTCGCCGAATATCATTGCGACGGGGAGCTCGGAGATTGATCAGAGTAGCTATAGCCATCATGCGGATAATGATGTGGGCGTCGCGGTGA
>JAABUJ010005821.1_pt1 | contig 12177 bp, 13 predicted proteins | sample 5559131 | NCBI WGS metagenome assembly JAABUJ01 (sample SAMN10711875, study PRJNA513366) | rock metagenome | isolation source: Antarctica rocks | place: Antarctica: Victoria Land, Mt New Zealand nord | collected 2016-01-07
GTACGCACCCTTGCCAGAGCAGGATACGGCGCGCAAACTACGTCGCCTCGTCGGGCGCAACGCCGATCACTCACGCGGGTCGTCAATGTGAGCCTCGCGTCCACGGCTCGTAAGCATTGGGCTCGTGGATAACATCCTCTGAGATCTGCTAATGATCGGCATGCCCTCTTCTGCCACTACCCACGGTTGTCTCAAACGCACCACTCGATCGTCGTACATTACGGCACTCTCGACCTCCGGCACTAACCGCATGCACAGTCGCCATGGAAACCTGCTCGACGGGCAAGGAGGGATCGGCTGAAAATTTCTCTTGGACGCGTTTTGGACGCGTTTGGGGTTTGCGAGGTCACAGGCAATGCAAAAAGGCCAATTTTACGGGTGGGCCCACAGGGATTCGAACCCTGAACCTCGGGATTATGAGTCTCACCACGGGCCTTATCGTCTCTTATCGGTGAGCCCCGTCAGGCCCCGTTTTACGGGTAAAAGTACCCTGCTCCGTCGCGTTGTCTACCGCCTTTTATCGCCGTCTCGCGCCCCGTCTGTGCGCCTCCTGTGCGCCTCGGAAAGCCCTCGATACGTTGTGTGAGCAGGGACGCCTGCGCCCACGCATGACGGGAATGATGTGGTCCCGAGTGGCCGTCGCCAGAGGGCGTGCTCTGCCGCAAGTTGCGCCGCGCCCTTCTGCGTACCAATGAGTTCCTACCCTGTTTCGCCATCTCTCACCGCCTATCGCGACGTCGGACATAGGCTCAGGAGTATGATTGCCTACTCCGACTTCTCACGCCAATATCGTCCCGTCCATGCAAAAACCGTACATGAAGCACTGGCCGGCTGTCGAGCGTCCCGCGCCCGCTGACATGCGCGCGACGACGGGAACGACGGGTCATGACCGGACACATACGTGGTACGCCCCATTATCGTTCGATCGGCATGCCTGCCGCATCCCCGTCGCTTCCCGCACCCCCTGGCCGCCGCTCGATCTCCAGCCCACTCCATTTCATAAGGTCAAGCTCCGGCCATCACGGCGGGTGCAGCGATCAAAAGGGTAGACGATGGCGTCCGGGTAGATCGCACGACAGAGATACCCTGGCTCGGTCCGCATTGGACGCTTCCCCAGGCACCGTCTAGAGCGGATAAGGTGGGAGGGCCGGGCCTATTGCCACGTCACACAGGTCGCGCCAGCAAGCCCGTTCCTAACCCGTGTTACTGTCCAGCGAAAATGTCATCCGTAAGTGTTCAGCGAAAATGTCCGCCCTTCATCGTGATGGTGTGGGACGAGGGCATGGATATGATGGATAACTCTGCGGAGTTACCCACATCTCCACACCCCGACGGCGACACGGCTCATCCAAGGTGTCATGTATTGTTGTTTCGGAGGCTCAAGGTGCGCCAGGGATGGGTGGGACCGGGGATCGGCGGGGAGACACGGGGACGAACTGGGGAGCGGGGAGAGGGAGCCTGTAGTCCCTGTTCGGTGTCTGAGTGCTCGATGACGGGAGCACGCGGGAGGCCACGAGCACGGAGAGTGGGCGCGTCGGGAGAGGCCAGCGTTGTGGTCACGCGTTGGCCCTGATACACGACACTGAGCGCCCCATCGAGGTGTTCATGCACGGTGACGCGAGCACGGGCATAACTGGCTCGTGCCTGGCTTGGCTGGAGCTGAAGGACCGTGCCGGCAAAGCGGACGGTATTGTCGGCGGCCACAGTGCGGATATAGCTGAACGAGAGGATACGCATAAGCTCTTCAGGCACAGGGGCTGGCCGAAAGACCGGCTCTGGCGTGGCCGCCGGCACGGAGAAGCGCGGGTTGAAGGCAGCGATGAAGCTGGGCACAGCCGCCTGGGCCTCGGGGATGGTCTGCGCGTGCACCAGACGCAGATGCACCCGGAAGCGTTCTTGCAGCGTCTCATTGAGCCGTTCAACCCGTCCTTTCGCTTGGGGTGAGCGGGCCGCGATGGAGCGAATCCCGAGCTGCGCAAACGCTCGGCCCACCTGCGTCGGCTCGCGCGTGCCCGCGAGCTGCTCGGACACCGTGTCCAGACGGACTGTATTGTCCTGAAAGATGCTATGCCGGTCATGGTAGACCGCGAGCGGGACACCATGCGTCTCGATGACGCATCCCAAGAGTTCCAGGTAGCCGGCGGCGTCCTCCTGCGCCCGGCACACCATCCCTAGGATCATCCCTGTCGCATCGTCTACGGCCGGAAGCACGCTGAACACCGGCCCTCGTCCTTCCAGCCAATCATGCGGGCTCCCATCGATCTGCACCAAGGCTCCTGCCTGGGCACGCCGCTCGCGCCGCTGTCGCCGGACCCGACGTCGACACGAGCGCGGACTGCGATATCCAGCCGTAAGCATGATCCGCCGTACTGTTGAGCGCGAGAGATGGATGTCCTCCCGCGTGAGCAGCTCGCTCAGCAACGTGCTGTTCGTGCCCTGGTACAAGGTGGTCCCCAAAGCAACCACCTGTTCCTTGACTGCCTGGTCGATGGCATTATGCGGCCTCTTTCCCCGGTTCCCATGTACGAGTGCCTCTAGCCCCTGGGTCCGATACCCCTGACTCAGCCGACGGACCTGGCGTACCGACACCCCCAGCGCCTCCGCTCCCTCTCCCGCACTCATCTCTCCACGCTCCATCGCACTCACCACCTGTACCCGTTGTTGGTCTTTCATCGTTAGCGTTACTCTGTCTTCCATTCCTATAGGGTGACAAAGTCGCTGAACACTTAAGGGGTGACATTATCGTAGAACACTTACAAGGACCGACGTAGGGGACTACCGGATACCCAGGACCGCGTATCCTTAGGTAGGGAACAGGTCGGATGAGGGAGCAGAGCATGGTGTCGCCTCCAGGACCCAGGGACGTGCGTCATGGATGATAAGCAATTGGAGAGGAATGGGGACGCGGTCGCGCGTGTCTCCGACCAGCCGTCCGCCACCATCGCGCGGCAGGGCGCTGACTTAGTGCTGACAACGCGCCTCGCACTTGCCGCGGCCCCACAGGTGCGGGAGTTGGTCGTGCGTGATCCCCGCCAGGCGCACACGTATCGTGCACGTCCCCTGCACCTGGCGCGGCTTCAGTCGCTCATCGGGGCCAAGTACGCGGTCCACCTGGCGTTCGATCCGACGCCACCGCTGGACCTCGTGCCCCACATCACGAGCGCGGCCAGGCCGTACCAAAACGAGGCGCTCGCTGCCTGGGACGCCGCGGGCCGGCGCGGTGTCGTCGTCCTCCCGACCGGCGCGGGCAAAACGCTCGTTGCGGCGCTGGCCATCGCGCACGCCGCCACACGGGCCCTGGTCCTCGTCCCCACGATTGAACTGTGCCACCAGATGCGGCAGGAGTTCATCCAGGCCCTCGGCGTCGCCGACGAGGTCGTGGGTATCGTGTGCGCGGGGGACCGGGAATGGGACCGCCCGATCGTGGTCTCCACCTACGATAGCGCGGCCGCGACCCTGGGCCGTATCGCCGACTTCGGGCTCCTGGTGGCCGATGAGGTCCACCACCTGCCCGCTCCGGGCTACCGCGCCATCGCCGAGGCCGCCACCGCGCCGTATCGCCTGGGCCTCTCGGCAACGCTCGCGCGCAGCGATGGCCGCGAGGTGGATCTGGATGAGCTTATCGGGCCCGTCGTCTATACCGAGAAGCCTGAAACGCTCTCCGCCGAAGGCTACCTCGCGCCCTATCAGGTCATCACGCTGCGTGTCGACCTCTCTCCGGAGGAACGTGTGGCCTACGAGCGCGACATGGCTCTGTATCTGGACTACCACGAGCAGGCGGGCGGCGCCGGGATGGACGCGGGGACCTTCTTGATGGAGACGCGCAAGAAGTCCGTCTTCGACCGCGACGCGCGCGCCGCCATGCTGGCCTACCAGCGGGCGCGCACCCTGGCGCTCACCAGTCAGGCTAAGACGGAGCTGCTGGAGACGCTTCTCATCCGGCACCGCCAGGAGCGCTGTCTCGTCTTCGCGGAGCACGTCGAGGCGGTCGGGGCGGTGGGGCGCGCCTATCTGCTGCCCACCATTACGGGACGGACCCCGGCCGCCGAACGCGCGGCGCTGACCGCCGACTTCGCCGAGGGACGCGTGACCAAGATCGCGGTGAGCCGGGTGTGGAACGAAGGGGTCAACGTCCCGGCGGCCAGCGTGGCCATCATGATGGCCGGCACGGGCATGGAGCGCGACGCCATCCAGCGCCTGGGCCGCATCCTGCGCCCGGCGCCGGGCAAGCAGGCCGTGCTCTATGAACTGGTGGCGCGCCAAACCGCCGAGGAGGGGATCTCGGCGCGGCGTGGCCTGCGCCGCACCGGCCAGGCCGCAGGTCGGCCCGCGCATCGTCCGAGTACCGGTGACTCCATGCGCGTGGCGGGGCAGGGGTAGCTATGCTCATCTTTAAACTCGCGGACATTCCCCGGAGTGTCCGTCGACTCGCGCGCCCCCTGCCTCTCGGACCCGAGCGGACGTCCGCGCCGGGACAGACCGTGTCCTGGGCGCTCGCCCCCGCGCTCATCGATCCGACGGACACCCGCACGCGCGACCTGGTCAGCCGCCTGCTCGCGCTCTACGCGGAGGCCGAGGGGCGGTCGCGCGCCGCGCTGGACACGCTGCCCGCCCAGGTCGAGGACCTGGCCGGTGAGTACCGGCTGGGACGGTGCCTGGCGCGCGCCATCGAGGCCCTGGGCTATCACTTCGCGCCGCCTGAGACGGCCCTGGAGCAGGACGCGGCGAGCCTGCGCGCGCTCTGCTACCACCGCGCGCAGGCGACAGGCGACGGCGTCATCCCCCGTGCCGAGCGCGCAGTGTTCCTGGCCGGGGTCGCGGCGGACCTCGAAATCACGCCTGCCGAACTGGAGAACGCGCTGTGTGTACACGGCGACGTAGAATTGACCCATCTGCGCCAAGATAACATGACCCTTCTTTTTCAAGCAGTTCGTACCTGGCGTGTGCTCTCATCTCTGGTGGATGCTGAGCGACGTGGTCGCCAGGCGGGCTCACGGGGGGTCAAGCTAACTTGGCGATCACTGGGTCAAATCTCACTGGCGTTGACATGTGGGCCGACCGCTCCGGCGCGGCCCTGTTGACCGCTGGCCGCAGGCCACGCAGCGCGCCGCCTGATGGCTCGTATGGCGAGGAGCCGCCGGTGACGCCGGAGCGGATCATCGCCGCCTATAACGCCGGCGTCGTGGCAACGGTGCTCGCCGCCGCGTCCTGGGTTACCTTACGTGTTCCCGCCGCCGAGACCACGGCGCTCAAGGACCTCTACCGTCACGCGCGGGTGGCGCACGTCGGCGTCGAGATCGCCGTGCCCGGTGGTGACGCTGCGCTCCTCCATGTGACGCTGTACGGCCCGGGCAGCCGTTCCCTAGTGCGCGGCCGCACCGTCCAGCGTGAGGGCGTTGGCGCGCCGCCCAGTGACGAGCACGCGGGGGATGCCGATGACGCGCCGGATGACGTCCCCTCGGGTGTGGCCGACGCTCCGGACCAGCAGGCGGTCCCCGCCCCCGGGGGAGCGCCGGTCGCTGCCGTCGTCGCGCGGCTGGTCCGGCGGCATCCCACGGCCGTGCGCGGTGGGTGGGCGCGCGTGCTCGGCGTGGATGGCCGCCTGTTTCACGTGGGCCTGGACGCCGCGCTGATCGCGGCGCTGCGCGAGGAGACGACGGGCACGACACCGGGGGAGGATACTGCGGAGGAGGAGGCGCTCTCCTACGATAGTGCCGTCGAGGAGAGCTTCGCGCGGGCGTGGCTGGCCCAGGAAGCGGGCGGGCGGCTGGGCGTCGCGCACGGCTGGGTCCTGCGCCGCGAGCCACGGGCCATCGCCGTCGACGGGACGGTGTTCATCCCCGACTTCACGTTCAGCCGGGGAGAGACCGAGGTGTACGCCGAGATCGTAGGCTACTACACGGACGACTACGTGGCGCGCAAACGGCACAAGCTAGCGGCGCTCTCTGGGCGGATTCGCCTCCTGCTCGTGATCGAGGAGGACCTCGCGCCTCACTTCGCGGATGTCGGCTACCCGGTCGTGACCTACAAGAGCGGCCGTGCGATCAGGATGACGGAGGTCGTGCGGGTACTGGAGACATGGTTCGACCCCTTCGCACGGCGGAAAGAGCGGGCGAGTGCGGCGCTCGCCGCCCTGTGCGCGATCGACGGTCGTGATGGTGGTGAGCCCGACGTGGACGAGGCCACGCTCTGCGAGCGCCTGGACTGCGCTGGGCCATCCGAACTCGCGGCCCTGTGGGCCGACGTGGCGCGCCCGGACAATCCGCAGGCGAGCGGGCAGCCGTTCGCCCGTCGCTACGTCCCTGGCTACGGGCTCGTGCGTCAGCACAGCTTCGACGAGGCGAGCGCGGCGCTCCAGCGCTTGTTGGATGAGGCGGGGGGGGCGCTGGCGCTGGACGATGCGCTCGCGTGTTGCCGCGCGGCGGGCATCACCGCCCCCGACGCGGGCCTGCTCCTCCAGTTGAACGTCGCCGTGGTGCGTGACGGCCTGTTCGGTGACGCCCGCGTTTATCGACATGGGGATGACACGGCGCAGGCGGAGAATCCGACCGAGCCTGTGTCGGTTCCAGTGGACGAGCCCCCGACGAGGCGTCCTGCGGCGCGGCGGGGTCGTCGGGCACCCCCGTCGTCGGACGACGGGACCGAGACGCACGCTATCGGCCTGTTCGCGACCGAGCCAGCGTCGCGATGAATGGACGAGGGGGCGGCGCACTATACCGGCGCTGGCGAGTACAGACAACAATCAACAGGAGCACAGATCATGATGTACGAAGGACTGCTGGCTGAAACGGTCCGCGTGAGCGGACATGCGGGCGATGAGATTGGGGCCTATTTCGCCCGCCCGCTCGGTCCGGGGCCGTATCCCGGCGTCCTGGTGGTCCACCACATGCCCGGCTGGGACGAGGCCACAAAGGAGATCACGCGGCGCTTTGCCGCCCATGGCTACGCTGCCCTTTGTCCCCACTTGCACTACCGCGAGGGGCCAGAGGCGAGCCCCGATGACGCTGCGGCCTCGTCCCGGGCAGCCGGAGGCGTCCCCGACGAGCGTTTCCTGGGGGATGCAGATGGCGCCCTGCGGTATCTACGTGCGCTGCCCTACGCCAGCGGCAAAGTGGGGATCATCGGCTATTGCTCAGGTGGTCGGCAAGCCTATCTCGCTGCCTGCCGCCTGCCGCTGGACGCGGCGGTCGACTGCTACGGCGCGTTTGTAGCCGCGCCCCCACCGGACAGCCTGCCGCTGCGGGTGGAGCCGATCATCGCGCTCACGGACGCCCTGTCCTGTCCCGTGCTCGGGCTCTTCGGCGCCGACGACCAACACCCCTCGCCGGCCGAGACGGCACAGATCGAGGAGGCGCTGACGGCGCAGCAGAAGACCTATGCCTTCCACACCTACGAGGGCGCCGGACACGGGTTCTTTGCCACGGATCGCGTGAGTTATCGCCCGGAGGCGGCTGTCGATGGGTGGCAGCGCATCTGGGCCTGGTTCGAGCGCTACCTGCGCGCGTAAAGAAGGAGAATGCTATGTGTTCCTATGTGACCGAAAAGACCGTTGTGACCGGAAGCGCAAAGGGGCCGCAGGGCTGGTTCCCCGTCCGGTCGGCCACGGTGTACTTCGACCATCCGTACCATGCGCCGTACGAGCATACGCTCAATATCGACTTTGCCAATGAGGATCTAGGCCCCGGGAGCCGCGCGGCGGTCGAGCTGAGCGCCGATTCTGCGCGTGCGTTGGTGCGCTGCATCGAGGCCGCGCTCGCGTCTGCGGGCGCCATGGCCCACGAGCGGTCATAGCGACGTCATCGGACACTGCGCGCCGTGCTCAACGTCTCGGCGCGCAGCGCTCCTGTCCGCCTGACCGAGGCGCGCCGGGGTCAAGCCCCGAAGATCGCGAGGGCGGTGACCTCCTGATAGGACCCGCCCTGCCACGTCATGTGGGGCACCGCGCCCGGTAGGAAGTGCCGCCCGCCCAACAGGCGGCATAGCTCTTCGTCCGGCCCCTCCACGGTCAGGTCGGCCTCCGCCGCTGGGTCGTCGCTCACCGCCGGTTTCTCGCCCCGGAAGTCGAGCAGCGTCTGCCACGGCCCTTCAGTTGAGCGCACCCGCACCCGCTTGCTGGCGAGCAACGCCGGTGTCCGGAGGGCGCGGAGCTGGAGCTGGATGGGCCGCAGCACGTCCACCGCCTCGGCGGGGATGCGCGCCGTGCGGTCACGCGCGGCCAGCACGTCCCAGACGTGCAGCGCCACTTCGTGCAGCCGCAGCAGGAGCATGTCCTGCACGGGACGCCGGCCCAGGAACATGTCGACCTCCCGGGACCCGGCGTCGGGCGGCAGGGCGTCCACACAGGTGATGTAGTCCTGAAGCGCAGCGCGATACTCCGCGTGCATCTGCTCAGGCGTCAGCGCGTCGGCGCGCGCCCAGATGCGCCGCATCTGCTCAGGGTCCATCGGCGGGCCGTCGTCGAACCAGTGGGCGAGCGAGCCCCGGAGGATGCGCGCGCCCGAGGCCAGGTGTGAGATCACCTGATAGACGCGCCACTCCGTGCAGTAGGATTGTTCCAGCCAGCCCTGGTCATCGAGGTGGGCCAGATGCGCGCTCAGGCGGTCCATCTCACGCCGCTCCAGGGTCCGTACCGTCTCAAACGTTGTCACGTCGTCCTCCCTTTCGTTGTGTCCTGTTTGTCGTGTCCCGTCCGGCCACCTATCGTCGCCTCATCAAACCGCCCGTGCTGTCTGGCGGACGCGCGTGACGCGCGCCAGGGCCACGGTCGGCCGCTCTGTCCCCGACGGCGCTGGGTGTACAATCATCAGGGGATGGTAGAATCGCTGACGTCTCGCCACCCTACAGGCCGTACGCGTCGCGTCCTGCGCTGGTGTGGACGGCGTTGGCTGCGGCAAGATGCCGCAATCGGTCATCGATTTATCCCTCAGCACCATCACTTCATGGTAGCGCATCCGGTGCGCTTTTTCGCCCCGTCGCCGTGCTGGTGGATGCGTCAGGAGTCGGAACGCACACAAGCTCTGGTACGCATCAGCCTCTCGTTGCCCGGTTCTGATCGCTGCGACGTGGCCTGCAACACCGCGCACACCGCGCCCCAACGCTCTTGAAACAGGCGGCGCTGCTCGGCCAAGGAGACTATCTCGTTCATGTGTTGGCGGGAGCGGAGATGGTCACGCAGGTCGTCGTGGGCCGCGCAGACGCGGGCGGCTGACACGAACGAGCCGAAGCCGCGCATCGGATACTAGCGTTGCGTGCTACCGCGATGGTCCTGCTCCATCCGGTTGTTCATAGAGCGACTGGTGCGATGGCACATATGCCCAGAGATAAAACGGTGGGTAACGCGGCTCTCGTATACGTGTGTTCTCCCCAGCTATGCTAGGGGTGGAGCTTTTCGTTGCGCACGAGCATAGCAAGGAACGTCTCGATGCGCGCCTGTCGCGTCTGGGGCTTCTTCGCGGTCTCGATCCTGAAGCAGATCGCATAGCGATTGACCTTGTTGAGCGTGTCGAAGAATGCTTTAGCCTGTGGATGGCGATCCAATTCAGCCTGGAAATCGTCAGGGATCGTGAGCGTGCGCTGGGAGCCGTACGCGACGTCCCATCGACCGTCCTTTTTAGCTGTATCAATTTCTCGCAGACCGGCCGGCATCATCCTCCCAGATGCGACAAGCTGCATCGCCTTCTCCGTATTAATCCTGGACCACAGGCTCTTGGGGCGACGAGGCGTGAACTTCTGTAGCCAGAACGCGTCATCGTAGGCTTTCTTCTGCCCATCAATCCAGCCGTAGCACAGCGCTCCGTCGAGGGCCTCCGCATAGGACACCGACGGGCGCTCCGACCCCTTCTTGGCGATCTTCAGCCACACACCCTTCGGCTCGACATGGTGGACAGCGAGCCATTCTTCCCACTCGTGTTGAGAGGCGAAGAGCAGTAGTGGTAGGGTAGTCAACGTGTCCATAGTATGACCGTATCACACCCCGTCCTTCTCCATGATCCCTGCGACACGGTCGGCGTAGACCGCTGTGTCAGTCATCTCGTCCGCCTCCAGGATCTCCTCCCATGGAGGCTCTACCATCTTGCTGGGTACCATCTACGCCGTGCACGACCTCGTGATCGACATGCCCTCATCGCGATCGTGCGCTTCGTCATCATGAACCGACGATACTTCTGCTTGTGCTGTCATTATAAACGTACCATAATAGTAAGTAATGAATGACGTTAACCAACCCGATTACACCTCACTCTATGCGCTCGCCTCAGCCCAATCGGGGTACTTTACGACGCCGCAAGCTGCCGCGCATGGTGTCAGTTGGCGTGCGCTCTCGCATCATGCTGGCCGTGGACGTTTTCAGCGCCTCCGTCGTGGACTCTATCGCTTCCGCGACTATCCGTCGTCGCGGTACGAGGAGGTCGTCGCGGCCTGGCTGGCCGTGGGAGCGGAGCAGAGCACCGTCTCCCACGAGACCGCGCTCGATCTGCACGATCTAACCGACGTCATCCCCCTGTCCATCCACGTGACCGTGCCACGCGCCCGACGGGGACTCCATCCACCAGTCGGGGTCACGCTCCATACGACGATCGAGCCTCTCAGCGACGATGAGGTGACCATCCGCGAAGGGGTGCGCCTGACAACCCCCGAGCGGACGCTTCTTGACGTCGCCGAGGCGGGGACAGCGCCTGAACAGGTCGTCCAGGGTATCCGGACGGCTATCGCGCGCGGCTGGGTCACGCCGTCGTCGATCAGCTGTCGTGCCCGGGAGCGAGGGGCGCGCGTGGCCGACCTCGTCGCGGCAGCGTTAGATGAGACGGGGGAATCGGCGTGAAGTACCCAACGGCCGATCGGTTCCGGACGGCGCTGGAGGACCGCCTGCGTCGGCAGGCGCGAGAGGGTGGTCTTCCGCTCACGCGTCTCCGTAAGGACGTTGTCTTCGACAGATTACTCGCTCGCCTCTTGATCGCGGCGCCGGAGCGTTGGATCCTCAAAGGTGGACTCGCGCTCGACTACCGGCTCGGCGATCGAGCGCGGACCACGAAGGACATGGACCTGGGCCGGCAGGATGATACCGCGACGGCAACAGCCGACCTGATGGCGGCGGCAGCCCTCGATCTTGGTGACTACTTCCGATACGTCATCGAACAGTCCGATGTCCTCTCGGGTCTGCACGACGGTGCTGCGGTACGCTACCGCGTGCACGCGGAGCTGGCCGGGCGCACGTTCGAGCACGTCACCGTCGATATCGGCTTCGATGCACCGACAGTATATGCTGTCGAGTTTGTGCGCGGACGCGGCCTGCTGGACTTCGCCGATCTGGAATCGCCGCTGGTACCGGCGATCCCACTCACGTACCATGTCGCGGAGAAGGTGCACGCGTATACGCGGTCGTACAGCGCAGGTGGCCGCGAATCGACGCGGGTCAAGGATCTCGTCGATCTGGTGCTGATTGCTACGGATAGGGCGACGTCTCTCACCGCTGGAGCCCTGCGCGGCGCGCTTGACGACACTTTCACACGCCGCGCCACGCATCGTCTCCCTCGGGCTATCCCTCGACCTCCACAGGCATGGACCGTCCCCTATCGCAAGATCGCCACCGAGGTCAGTTTGGATACCGCTATCGCGGCTGGCCACACATGTGCTGTGGTCTTCCTCGATCCTGTGCTCACTGGCACATGTGCACCCTGGGCCGTGTGGCAAGCGGAGGCTATGACCTGGTCCGCCGATGATCTCCCTGCCGATTGAGCCGTGGCGCCATGCGTATCATCTGCGTGCTCGGCGCTCTGACGCTGGCGGCCCGACCGGATTGCCGCGACCATCAGCGTCGGGCCGGCGCGGATCCAGCTCCAGCACACGTATGGAATCGGCGGCGTGCCGCAGGCGGTGGTCGGTGTACGCACGGGATATCGACGCTCGCTTCGCCGCGCTCGTCAAGGCCGCGCTTACGGCGGCCGGGTCACCCTACGCGTGATTAGGCTATGGGATTCTAACCATTAGCCTTATCCTAACACCGGGATGGATGGGTCCACGCTGGGATAGCGCCACGTCCGCTCGATGTCGCGGTGGCGCCATTGGCGTATTGATCGAGCCGCAGCCAGCGTACCTGTGTTTCTGTCCTGCCCGACCGCGCATCGCGGAGATTGATCTTAAAGACCATAAACGAATACTCGTGATTGAGGCCATCCGAGA
>JAABUJ010005823.1_pt1 | contig 12176 bp, 14 predicted proteins | sample 5559131 | NCBI WGS metagenome assembly JAABUJ01 (sample SAMN10711875, study PRJNA513366) | rock metagenome | isolation source: Antarctica rocks | place: Antarctica: Victoria Land, Mt New Zealand nord | collected 2016-01-07
CCAAACGGTGGTGTAGAATAGTACCATTAGTACTATTTCAGGGTCCAAAATTAGGTCCGGTAGTACCAGTAGGACTACTGGATGCGAATCCAAACAGGCCCTTATATGAGCCCAGCGTGATGACGGTAGCCCGTTTTAGGAATAGACCGGGGTCATGAGTCGCTAGCCAATCAGCGAGGTTGGCGCGGCTCTTGCTGCTTCTCGACTTGGCCAATTCAATCATCACTGAATTCGTTCTCGGTCAGCCTGTGTGCGAAAGCTACTCCAATGCTCAGTGTTGTGAGAAGCTGACCTTGGCATCAGTGGAATGTGATATGTGTGCTCCGAAAAGTCCAGGGCCCCCGAAATCCTCCTGACGACTCGCCGCCCAAGACCCTCAATCTCCGCAGCAGAAAATGACCTTCATCTCTCTATGCACCGCGCTGTACGACTACCACCCGCAAAGTGAGGGTGAGCTGGCCATTCAGGAGGGGGAGCTTGTATATGTTGTGGAAAAGAGCAGCGACGATGACTGGTGGAAAGCCAAAAAAAGAGCGGTAGGCGAGGATGAAGAGGAGCCCATCGGCCTGATTCCGAACAACTACGTCCAAGAGGTAAGTTGCCATTTCACTAGGGAGTTTCGGAACTTGTAGCAAGACTACGAGCTCAGCACTGCTGGTCTGCACAAGTGGCCAACATATCGTTACCAGAGTGCCCTCGGAGTGCTTGGACCAGAGCAGTAGATGCTGACTACGATTGCAAAGGCTGCCCCGAGTCACCGTGCCAAATCTCTGTACGACTACACGCGCCAGACCGATGAGGAACTCTCCTTTTCCGAGGATGCGCAGCTTGCCGTCTATGACATCTCAGATCCGGACTGGACGCTAGTGGGGCTCAATGGGGAGTATGGGTTTGTGCCTGCGAACTACATTGAGATCACGGGGGAAGCTGAGGCTCAGTCTCCTGAATCCGCTTTGTCACCACAACTGCCGGAAAGACACGATGAGCTAGAACAGCCGGCAAGTCCAGCATCTGCTGGCCCATTGTCAGCCGGCCCAGCAGCTGCCCTTGCCGGTGTTATGAGACCGCCGGCGACTGCCCAGGCTTTGGCGACACAGCGCTCGGTTGATTCTCCACCACCCAATATCAATCTTCCCCCACGCCGTCAGCAATTGACCCCTGAAGACTCGGACGAAGACCAACCCTTGCCATCCGTTCCTTCTCGACCACAGCGCCCAGCGTCTCCGCAATTATCTCAACCTCCAATCCAATACGCCTCGCCAAGGAGTCCAGACTCTGATGGTGTCGTCGCTTCGCCTCCGTACAACCGTATCATAAGCCAAAGCTACGGCGAGGAGAAGAGTCAGCGTTCACCGGGTGGCTTCCACCTATATAACATCAACGAAATGGTCTCGGCGATTGGGAAGAAGAAGAAGCTCCCGACAACGCTAGGCCTCAACCTCGCCACAGGCACCATCATGATCGCTCCGGAAAAGTCAAGAGACGGACCCCAACAGGAGTGGACAGCGGAGAAGCTTACCCATTACTCAATTGAAGGGAAACATGTCTTCATGGAGCTAGTCAGACCTAGCAAGAGCGTTGATCTCCACGCTGGCGCCAAGGATACGGCCCAAGAGATTGTCGCAGGGCTAGGCGAGATCGCTGGGGCCGCAAGGGCTGAGGGGCTTAGGGAGATATTGGAGATCTCCGAAAGCGGCCAAAAGAAGGGTCAAATACTGTATGACTTTGTAGCACAGGGTGACGACGAGGTCACGGTGGCTATTGGCGATGAAGTAACTGTACTTGACGATACCAGGAGTGAAGAGTGGTGGATGGTTCGGAGAATCACGGATGGTAAAGAGGGCGTAGTACCCAGTAGCTACGTCGAAGTAACAAAGACAGCACCTGCGTCTCGCGCTAGCGCGTTGAACCCTGCACGCTCGGTTGTCGAGCAGAATAGGCTTGAGGAGGAGCAGCTAGCTAAGGAAAGCTCGAAGTCTTCGCGGAAGCGTGGAGGAAGTGACCCGAAGCACTCAGAGGTAGGCCCCGGCCTGAAGCTACCCGTAAGGGGTAGCAGCCTCACGAGTGGTAATGATGGTAACACTGCCTCTTCACAGCGAAGCAAAAGAGACAGCAAAGCCGAAAACAAATCAGCATCGAAAACCAGTACGTTGAGCATTAATGAATTTCGGATGCACGAATATGCTGATAAAGGGGAACAGAACCTGATACGAAGAAGATCCGTACGTGGACAGACCGTTCCGGCTCTTTCAAGGTTGAAGCGCAATTTCTTGGACTGAAAGACGGGAAGATTCATCTGCACAAAAGCAACGGAGTGAAAATTGCCGTTCCTGTCGCAAAGATGGCCATTGAGGATATCGAGTACGTTGAAAAGGTAACAGGCCGGTCTTTAGACGACGAGAAGCCTCTGTCGGAGATACGCCGAAGAAGTACTCAAAAAGCCAAGCCAGAAGCTTCCAAACGTGAACAGCCTTCGACGTCTGTAGCGCAGCCTGGAGCGACTATGGAACAGAACAAGCGTCCATCGCCGAAACCTGCTGATCCATCGAGGTACGATTGGTTTGACTTTTTCCTGAATGCGGGCGTTAGCCCTTATCAATGTGAAAGGTATACGTTCAATTTCAAAAAGGATTCTATGGACGAAAGTAACCTCCCGGATATCACTCCCGAGATTCTACGGACTCTTGGCCTCAAAGAGGGCGACATATTGCGCGTGATGAAGTATTTGGACAAGAAACTCAATCGCAGACAGGGAAGTTCTGCAGAGAGTGAAAGGCCTTTGTCTCCTAGCGAGACCGGAGGAGGTCTATTCTCAGGTCCAGGTGGTACTTTGAGAAACAATACTCGAAAAGGCCGGCCTGCCCCTTCGGTTCAAAATAATGACGTCGTGGATGCAGAGAGCTTCAAACAGAGAAATAATGATAGAAAGGCTGGAGAGCAACCGGAGTCTGTATCGACGCCGCTCGCCTCAGCTCCTCCACCACCGAGCAAAACACGTGGTGGTTTCGACGATGATGCTTGGGACGTCCGACCGTCGAAACAGCAGCCCAGCGCTGCCCCGGCATCTCAACCTCCGCCGCAAATACCTACAGCCAGCGTTCCATCTCAGCCCGCTCTGAGTGGTTCGATGGCAGAGCTATCACTGTTGTCAGCTCCTCTGGAGCCGATCAAAGCCCCTCAGCAAGCATCGCAACCCCCTCTGCAACCGCAACAAACCCAACCTTCACTGCCTCCTCAGCAGCCGATACAAGCTCAACAGCCTACGGGCATACAGGCGCAGCCCACAGGTGCCAATCCATCGTTCTTCTCGCAACTCGTCCAGCAACCGACGGGCCAATCAATGCAGCAGCAGCAACCCCAGCAAGCGCCACCCATGCCTGCGTACAATGCTCAACCATTTTTCCAGCAGCAACAGCCGCAGCTGAACATGCCACCGCGACAAAGACCACAAGCTCCCTCAGCACCACCGCAGAGTTCGTTCTTGTCACCGCCGCCTAGACCGCTGTCAGCGCCCCAGAATGTACCACAGAACAATACTTTCGGTCCTCCTCCGTTACAGCCACAACTCACTGGTTTTCATCTAAGTAACATCCAGCCCCAGCTTGCACCTCCTGGCCAAACCCTGAATGACTTAGTTCAATTGAGCCAAATGAGGCAACAGCAGCAGCAGCAGCAAAGCAACCAACAGCAGCTGTACCCTCAACCTACTGATTATGGACAACAAAACCAATCCTTTAGGCAGTTCAGCAGCGGCATCCAGCCCCAGCAGACAGGCTTTGGCCAGCAATTCCAGATCGCCCCGCAACCGACCTCCTTCCAGAACCAGCAGCCCTACATCAACGGCCAACAGGGCGGTAGCCCCTTCGCCGACCCACGCTCCCAACTGCAGACACCCGCCTTCCAGCCTCTACCGCCCCAGCAAACAGGCTTTCAACCTCAATTCCAACCGCAGCAGACCGGCTCCATCAACGCCCTCCTTCAACCCGCTCTGCAACCACAACCTACAGGCCTGAACGGCACACCTTTCAACAGCCAACCCCCAGCCCCACCACCGATTCCAGCAATGCCAATAGCGGCACCATTGCAGCCGCAGAAGACCGGCCCGGCGCCGCCGGTGAGTTTTGGGACTCAGACACCAGCGAAGAAATTGATGGCGCAGCCGACGGGGAGGAGAGCGAATTTGAGTCAGGCTAGTAAGTACTTCTTCTACCTTCCATACGCAAGTCTCGTGACTGATTATCCAATCAGCGCCGCAAAATCCGTTTGGGTTCTGATCCTTCGTGCTCCTCGAGGCTATGTCTTCGGGTTAGGGAGAAGGACGTTCGAATTATGCTGTTATCGCGAGGCCGAGGTTGTTATAAGAAGGTTTTGATTTAAGCCTTCTCAGCATGGACGATATCAGCGCTGGCTTTCTGTATATATTCCATCGACTTAGGGTTGTGTAATTAATATCAACAACGGGGCGCAAACAATCAGCACACACATCCAATCCTCATCCTTACTGATCCGGCGCTCATCAACTCTATGACGGGTGTGCCTACCACATCTACACGACCCGCATATCGTAGATTCCTTAAGCTCTATCTCAGACCTACATTATTATTCCAAGCCGCATTTCAAACTACAGATCCCATAATTCTGGCAATTTGAAACTCTTTCCACAGTTCTACATATTGGATTTAGTGTTCCGAAAAGTTTTAGATGATTTATATAATCGTTGAGAGAATGAAGAGAATCGATTGCAACTGGTACTGAATGTTAACTTGTACTACTTAGCTAATATCTATTCTTCATTCTTCAGACTATTCTTGAAAATACTTCAAGCTATGTTGTTCTCTTTCGTGAAAAGATCAAGATAGTCTTTATTTTAGATAGCTATCGATTAAGTCCATTCTGGTAGTAATCCAAGACGTCGATTACTAAGTCTTTAGCGCTCTCTTCTTGAGCTCTCCCCTAATATTAGTATCTAGGTACTTAAGAGCTTTACTCAGAAAGTTACAAATCATTGTATTGTAGAACATTCGCTTTCTTATGATCGAGCGAAGCTCATGACTGTGGATTGACTTACACACGTGTTTAATCAAGGCTATGCTTGATCCTTCATCTAACGTCTAGTCATCCTTAGCGCTATAGTCGCACGACAAATCAGGATACCAATGCGATAATGGCGAAAGCAAGCCCAGAGCCAGACATTAAGGAGTGATAAGACTTGTACCAGGGGCAAACTGTTGTCCGACCTAAACTAGCCTAGCGCAGAGCTGTCTATACAGCAGGGAGTGCTTAGACGGTTTCTCGTAGCTGCAGAACTTGAGAACACCATTGTTTTGATTCTATTAACGAATAGTGCTGTTGTCGTCTCCCCTCCACAATCAGAGCCACAACGCGTGCTTGCTTGCGCTTGCTGTGCTTTGGTAGCAAAGTTTCTACTTTCAGTGCCTCTCTTTCACTTTGGACTTTGAGGAATCGGGTGTAAGGTTCGCCAGGGTACCCAATAGAAAGCTGCTACGCAGCGGGATTGGCAAACACGTCTTCCGGTTTCTCTATGTTTCGCAACACCTTCACCGATAGATAGTTGCACTCACCTTGGTGAATTGCTGGCTCCTGACCTCCCCGGTTACACCACCCTGCTATCTGGCTGAAGCTACTATACATTCAGCTTCAGCATGAGCGACGCTCAAGTTTGCTCCGCCACTCGGCTTGATGGGGTAGAAAGTCTACTGCAAGAAATAGCTGCTAATGGCCAAGCTCTCATTCGCGGCCAAGATGCCGCACGTACCACGTTGATTGGCAAAGCACGTTCCTTGATTGCGGCTTTGGAGACTCCTACAGAGATGGTCACATGGATAGCCTGGGCAGAGGTACCCAAACCGCCATTGAAAGTTAGTAAAGTACTCCTGTATGGGAATCTCATCCCTCTTTTAGCCCACGAGACAAGCTGCGCTGCGCATCGCCATTGATCTCGGCCTGTTCGAGCACCTCATGAAAGACAACGGGAGCGCGAAGACGAAAGACAGCCTTGCGGCTGAGGTTGGTGGAGACCCAAAATTACTAGGTGAATACCCCAACGGCGAAAATGTCGGAGGGATTAATTAAGTAAAACTCCCATAGCACGCATCTTAAAGCATCTTGCTTCTACGGAGGTGATCAAGGAAGTAGACGTGGACTGCTATAAGCCTACCAGAATCGCAGAGGTCCTTACTATACCAAAGTATCGAGACGCAATCCCCTTTTGGTACAAGGCTTGCTTTTCATATGACAGTATACGTTACTGAGCAACTGCAGCGCCGAAACCGCGGGGCCAGTCTTCCAAAAGCTTCCGGCTCTCTTTGCCGAGACCAAGTATGCGTCACCCTCCGATATCGCGGCCGGGCCTTTCCAATATGGCCAAGACACCAAGTTGACGGTCTGGCAATGGAGAAAGGATCGGCCCCGGCTCGAGCAGGCCTTCAACAACCACATGGCTGGTTATCACCAGGGGCGTCCTAGCTGGATGGACGAAGGATTCTATCCCGTGAATGAGAGATTGGTGCAAGGTATCAAGGCAGGTAAAGAAGAGGTTGTACTGGTGGATGTAGGTGGGAACGTCGGGTACGACCTCAAAGAGTTGAAAAGCAAACACCCGAACCTACCCGGACGACTTGTGCTTCAAGATCGACCCGACATCATCGCAAAGGTAGCAGATACAGACGAAGGCTTCGAGGCCATGCCCTACGACTTCTTTACCGAACAACCCATCAAAGGCATATTCAAAACGCCCCCAAAACCGCCCGTGTTTACGCACTGCTGATTGATCTCAGGAGCACGAGCCTATTTCCTGCATTCCGTCCTCCACGACTGGCCTGACCCCGATTGCCGACGCATCTTGAAGCAGATCGCGAAGGCCATGGAGAAGGGCTATTCCAAGCTTCTCATCAACGAAAACATCGTCCCGGACCGCGGCGCCGATTGGAAGATCACCTCCCTCGACTGGTTCATGATGGCCTTGGTTGCATCGGCGGAGCGCACAGAGACCGAGTGGACCGAGCTGCTCCGGTTGGCGGGGTTGAAGGTCGTGGGGATCTGGACGACGGACGCGGCCGTGGAGAGGTTGATAGAAGCGGTCTTGGAGGGGGATGATGTGTGAGTTGTGTAGATAGCCCCTTTTTGTGCGTACTCGATGTGTATCCGTCTCTCCTTTGATTTGACTAGGGATGTTGATTTTGGGGATGGGTTCCTTGACTTCCGTCATTCCATTATGTCCAATCTCATGGACATCAAATCCAGAAACCCCCTTTTCCACGAATCGCTATGACTAAACCTACCTGAACACTACAACATCCCACAGCTGTTTTCCTCAATCTTGGTATAACACTATCCCATTTGCCAGCATGGTGTACGTCTGAGAGCGAATTGCACCAGTACGTGATAGCGACTGGGGTGAGATATCGATGTCGTCACCATGAACCGGACGATCTTACCATCAAAATCCCATCTATCTTGTAGATGGATGTTTTCTGCGATAGGGGTTGGGGAGAGGTTACACGATGGGTTTGATGGACATCACTTGGTTGCGCTTTGTATGCTTGGTATATGATCCCATGGATGCGAGGCAGTGTGTTCATTTTATGTAATATGAAGGTGCCCCATTCCCTCGATCTTGCCAGGATCACACGTCGGAGATAGTGCCGAATCGATCGAAAAGACCTTATATAGAGTCCCGGCCTATGCTGGTTTAATTCTCCAGACGAGACGCGTGAATATGAAGAAACTGTCCGCTTCCAGAAGTGCTACCCCTTCTTCTAGCATCCCGTCCCTCTTATTCGCAATCCCGCTTGACATATCTCCAAACCCACAAGGTCTCGTCGTGCGGCAGCTAAACCGCCTCCCATTGCGACTCCACCATCGTCGTTGCCCTTATGTCGCTATTGGGAAGGCTCTTCTGGCTTCCCTCCACTTTTGCTCTCTCGACTGTGGTGTACGAGCCCAGGGGCTGTAGGCCAATGCCTTTCTGTAGCGGACGCCGCGAAGTGTTCTTGTACGCCGTCGGATCGGGAAGCTTCTTGGCGAGGTAGTCTTTCTGACCTCTGAGCTGCTGGATCAAGGGCAGGAAAGTGGGGACACAGGCGCATATGATTATAACATTCATCTCGGCACTGGATGAAGGGCGGAGGTTAGTGCACCGACCGGCTCGGCACTGGAGATTTGACTCACCCTGACCATAGTATAGACTCCGCCGATGTCCCTGAACATCAAACTTCAGATCAATGCTTCATCCATCAGAGATCGGCTTACAGGTGTAATCGAGGCTACTTTGGTAGGCTGCTAATTTTGTTGTACGGACTATGGCACATATGCAAGAGCTGTTTCAAGCGGAAGTTTCAAGCGTTAGTCTGGTTCGACAACACATGATTCAACTTACAAGACACCAAGCCCCAGAACCACGGACAAAGCGATCTTGTTCGTCTTCGACATTTTCAACTCGTAGATTATGATGGCCGGAAAAGTTGCAAGCAGCAGATCGTTTAACGCGGTCCATCCTTTACAGAGTCAGATAACTTGGCATGCGTGCTAATAAGGAGGCTTGTACCTCCAACGAAGAAACTGAAGTTTGCCAACACATTGGGACTCCAACAGATATGAGGGATGCTCCGATCCCACGCCGCGTGAGGAGGATTACACTGTAGGAAGAGTATCACGACATCTATAGCGGAGAGTACGATGCTCGCGTAAGTGATGAAGTATAGGAACATCATCCGGAGACGCTTGGCTTTTCCCACAATCCTCTTTAAGAAGAGTGCAATGGCTAGCTTCGGGACAGCGAGACCCATAATGCCGAACGGAGCGGCAGCATAATTCCATCTGGTCGCCTGTAAGATCTCCTCTTTGGACAGATAGTAGGTGTGTCTTCCGGATCCCCATTTGGTATCGTAGCATTCCAGGACGAAGCTGAGAAAGACAATCACCTAGAAGTGTGAACGTGGTGATTGACATGAAGGCGAATGTCAGAAATGCTCACCATCGAACCTACAATTACTGCATCATCTGGCCCGGGACTACGCAACAAGCGGAAGCGTGTATAAAGTCTAGCAGCTACACAGGCTATTGAGATGGTTGTCAATGTACAGTAGACGCCAATGATTGTCGGTGCCCTGGTCTCATCACCTCCTGCAGGAGGTAAGCCAGCAGCCTCTGCCATTCCTGTTATCTTGGATGTGGGCGCTTCGAAGTAGCAGAGGAGAAGACTAGCAAATATTGAGGCAGAGAAAACAAGAGACTCTCAAGTATGATCTGAAAAAGCGCTGCTCAGCCAAGTTATGAACCGACGAGAGCAAACCCTGTAGTGATTAGATGATGCCACTCGGCGCACGATCCATCGGCACTGAGCTATGTCGAGTAGCCTGTACATCCTGTACCCTGTGCTGGACTGCTGAGCCTTAAGGCCACATATGCAAGCTCGCAACCCGTACTGCAACATCCTTGGCAACGCATATGGATCATGCTGATCTGCATCGGCAGATCCTCCCATGTGAGCCGGGTAGTTCACAAGCTCTCGGAGCCGAGGTGCTGTGTAAATCAGTGATCGTATCGACGCGAAAGGCGTCAGCGGACAATCACTTCCAATACCTTATTCTCTCTCCTTCTTGAAAGGATACGGACATCCTTTTCTGTTCACTTTGCTGGGTACCCAAACGCAATGCATGCATGAAAGGGTTGCCCCAATCTTCGTGACAGTTGCGAATCTTGCAATGTGGCACCAAACTCAGAAGAGGGTACGCCATCGCTTTGGCTAATTGGCGCCGCATGCAAATTTCCGTTATCGAGGTCCCAATGATCGGGATCAAGAAAGGTCTTGCTCGCCTTTAATGTCAAGGCAACCATGTCGTCAATGTTGTCTGCAGTATATGGCCGGCAATCTCGTAATGGTACGTAACGCTGCGCGCAGTGACCAATTATTGCTCTTGAAGCTCGTCATAGTGTGGCATACGCGCGGTAGCCTTATTTCCTTAGTCGTTAGGATTACACGATCACCGAGGCTGGAGGTGTGAGTGACGTCATAGCAGCGCTCAGCGCCGCTCTTTTTTGGATCAGTGCACTTACGGGACATTATCCGCGCGGTTGCCTTCTTTGTGAAACGGTGAAATGCTTGGGCCGTTTATTGGCGGGCAACGGGTGGTTCCCCGGGGAGCTTCAGCTGAACGCACTAGTGGCGCTACTAGCGTCCGCGACCAGCTTTGGCGTCAAGCTTGGAGGCAATCACTCAAATCAGGTCACATGCACCAATCATGCAAATTGAGCTTGCGTCTGTGCGTTTCAGCGAGTCCAGAGAGTTCCGAGAAACTGTGGGTACTCGGCATACGCGATCAGGCTGGGCGCCCGGAATCGCTAAATCTAGGCTGCATTGCTCTCATAAGGCAAATCCTGTAAGCCAGTAGCTGGGATGCACCTACACAAACTGCCAATCAAGAGGAGATCCATCGTTTCATGCATGGCCGCACAATTGCTGTGCCATGCGTACTTGCGTACCAATGGAATCGTTTTTGAAGGTATCTCCTACCCACGTGCAAAGCATGCAGGGGATTGACCGCACGTTCTCCGCTGAATGCATAGGGGATGTGGTACCGGACTGCTTCCGCATGAAACATAAATTACGTTGTTTGATACTTACCTTACCGTTTGGAATACTCATCATATAACCCCACTCTGGGTAATCGATGAGATCTGTATAAACTCGTTCATGAGTGGCTCGCTACAACGATCCGTTCGTGCTGGTATATTGACACTACAGTCTTCAGGACCAGATTGGAGTAGAGCCCGCCATGGAAAGACAGAAATTTGAGAGAAAGATGGCCAGTTTCCCAAAGTCCGACATCTGGGACAAGACAACTCAACGAAGAATTGATGCGGTCCGCGCACACATTCACCGTCACCCCCAGCCGACCATCTCTCACATACAGAATGTAAGTGTTCAGGAAAGGCCCTTGAAAGGTCCGTTTCATCTGGTGCCGAACACCTTACCTGCGCCAATTGAGGACGATATTAGACAGGCATTGTTTCGCACAATCAACTACCTTGGCGAAATTGAGTACCATCAACCTGCCCTGGCGCCAGTACCAGTGGAGTGGATTGGAAAGATGGCCTGCGAACTCGGACCCAAAATAGCACCATCAACAGACAGACGCAGACATCTAGCCAAGCTAACCATGGACTGCACGACTGACCTTACAATCTTGCATGTGCATGGCGGAGCATTTTTGTACGTTTACCGTCAAATTTTGCTAGGCCACCAAGAATACTGATATTTTCGCAGTCAAGGCAGTCCTAGGTCGTATCGACCAACGACGTCCAAACTTGCATCTCTTTCTGGCGGACGTGTAATTTCAATCGAATATCGCCTCTCTCCACAAAACGTCTTCCCCACTGCTGTCCTCGACGTACTTATCGCTTATTTGTCCCTTCTATATCCTTCGCCATTTTCTGATCATAAGCCGGTGGATCCTTCCCGTATTGTTTTTGCGGGAGACTCCGCTGGTGGAGTGCTGCTCTTCTGTGTTATACAGGTTCTACTGCATATGGTATCGCATGAACCTTTACTTTTCCACTCGCATACCATTCCATTACCCATTCCGGTGCCCTCTGGCATTGCCGTCCTAAGCCTTGTAGGCGACTTTTTGCACAGCCTGCCATCCTTTAAAGCGAACCGCGTTCACGACATCTTTCTCGAGGTCCCATGGTATCACCTTGATTATCCCTCATGCCCTATATGGCCAGCGAGCCCTCCTCGTCCCGACATCTACTGCCCAACAGCTTCCTGCCTTCACCCGCTTGTCACGCTCGCCTTGGTCAAATCCTGGGTTGGCGCACCACCGATATGGCTCGCTAGTGGCGAAGAGCTATTTGCTGATGGAGCCAAGGCAGTTGCGAGGAGGGCTGCTTTACAGGATGTTGACATCACATGGACACAATTTGACGCGATGCCCCATTGCTTTCCTATGGTCCCGGGTCTGACTCATTCAAGACAGGCGCGGATGCTTATGGAAAAGTGGGCAACTTTCTGTCGAGAATGCGTTGATGGGTCGATCGTCGGACGAAAACGGGTGAAGGCTTCAAGGGTGGGCTTCAAGAACGCAAGAGAGCAGCATGTGGACCTTGAGGATCCGCGAGACCCTTCACTCCACGATAGTGAACTCATGATTAAA
>JAABUJ010005824.1_pt1 | contig 12175 bp, 8 predicted proteins | sample 5559131 | NCBI WGS metagenome assembly JAABUJ01 (sample SAMN10711875, study PRJNA513366) | rock metagenome | isolation source: Antarctica rocks | place: Antarctica: Victoria Land, Mt New Zealand nord | collected 2016-01-07
ACAAACCACCATGGAAAATGTGAATGCTGAATGGCACACTATAATTGACAGACTTAATGAATTAGCTGGTGATCTCTCAAAGTTGAAAGAAGCAGGCCAACAACAGGACACAGTGTCAGATGTGACCCAATGAGTAAGAGCTCTCTGGATGCAGGCAAACTGAAGCAAGGATCCTGCACAGAGGCAGCTCTCAAGGATTGAGGAGAAGCTGGATAACCTGGCAGAAAGCAGTGGTTCAATGAACCAGGCTCAGCTGAACATGCGAGGAGGGCGAAGTCCAGCGAACACATGGGTGGGCGTCGCAGCACAGGGTGTCCACCAGCTAGTTGAACCCCTTTCGCAGCGCACTGCAGTCAGGGTGTGACTCCCAGACACTCAAGGCAAATCATTCACAGAGCTTCTTGCCACAGTCAAGCCCCTAATTGCAGGCGCCTATGCGGTGAAACAGCTACGGAGCGGCGACATTGAGGTGTCAGTTCCAGATCAGTGCACTAAGGATTGGGTGCTCAACCAGCCACAGGTGGACAATCTTCAAATTCTTCAACAAGACTATTCTGTGGAACTCTGGGGTGTCCCTCTCTCCACATCAATTGACAGTGGAAAGAACGCGAACAACACCTCTCTCATGCAAGGCATATGCACCGCATCCAGGGTCATAGTACCCACACTCAACATCAACAAGATTCGCTGGCTACACACACCAAAACAGCATGAGTCCCGCCTACTAGCAGGCAAGACCAGAGGGACCATTGTGGTCAGCCTTCTCACACAGGTGCTGCAACACAAGGTTATTCAGAAAGAACTCGTCATTAACTTCCAGCTATATGATGCTCACCTTCATGATCATGGCACACAGATCCAACAGTGCTTCAATTGTGGGCAGTGGGGCCACACCCAGTCCGCCTGTGAAAAGACAGCAAAGTGCAGCATATGCGTGAACACACACCAAACCATACCTCAGACTATGGTGGCCTTGCATACCTGAATGCCTGGATGGAAGTTCATTGAACCAGAGTAGGTTCAATGAACACAGAGAGATCACTCACTGATTAGTGAAAGCAAATGTTCAAGAGGCAGACTAACCACAGGTGCATTGGCACACACAAAAGGCAGTGACAATAAGTCAGCACCTTGCCTGCGGGGCGCCCGCGAGGCAGAACTAAGATTTTCCATTTTGGTTTTTCCTTTGCAAAGGCGATTCGCCCTCATAGACCTAGATAGAGACTGAATAGGGAGTTAATAGAACAAATAATAATAATACATAAGATAGATAAGATAATTATTGTAATAATTAAATTATATTGCTTTTCTTAACTTAACTGAGAGTAACTTACTCAATAATTAAATTAAAAGTTTTTCTCAATTAATAAATATTTAAAATGAAGACAGAGCTCTCTGTAGTCATTATATGTTAAAAAAATACATTAAAAACATTAAATAGCAATTGTGTTTAATTCTTAACTTCTAATTATAAAGTATGCTTATATCTTTGAATGCATTGTAATTCTGTAAACACATTATATACACTTTACAGAGTAATTCTTAAAGCTTTGTGTTTCTATAATTTAATTATTTATATAATTTTTAATTAATTATCATCATCTATACTTTATAATGATGTCATCAATTCTTAAACAGAATCTTTAAATACTTTAATTAAATCATTTTTAAAATCTTCTTTAAGCTTGAAATTCATTGATTTTTAAAGACATTTAATTCAATACTTAAAACATGATGACTCAGTCAGAAAGAATTAGCTGTAGAGTAAATTTAAAGAGTGATGAATTTTAATTAATTATAAATAAAAGAACATTAATGACAATCAATTTAGTATTAATAAATTTAATTGAAAACACTGTATTATATAATGAGATAATTATCTTTATGTCAGCAATAAGTAACAAGAGTATTTAAAAACAACACATTAATATATTAATGTATTTTGCTTAATTTACTGTCATTATAATGAGAATATAATTCATTCAACATTAATTAACAATAATACAAATTCTTTTTAAAATCATAAATCAATCAAGAACTGTTCAGCTATCATTATGAACATCTATTTAAGCATAAATATTTGATTTACTTATTGAAAGAAATGAATACTCATGCTATACTATGCTGTCTAGTGAAATCTCTAAACTATGTTGTCTATGAGTACATCTTGATCAAGAGAGTTACAGAAGAAGTAGAAAGAATGTTGACTGCAGTCAATGTAAACAGAGTCTTTACTCAGTCTCTGATGCTAATTTTATTTCACTTTATAGAAGCAGCTAGAACACTGCTTCTCAACATTCTTACTCAGTGAGGCTGCATCTATTGACTCTCACTGACAGCAAACATTAAATAACTAAATGCATTGTTAAGAGTTCAACAAATCATTTAAGAGTTTAACTAATCATTAACAGTGAGTTTCATAAATTTAATGAATCACTTAAAGATTCATTTAAACAGAGACTTAATAAGCCTGTTAGCAATCATCTCTTAACTGAGTACAAAGTCTACCTGAATCTGATTGTGCTTATACAGATTGTAAATGTTGTGATAGAAGACATTGATGTGCTTTGATTGCTTATGTACATGTATGTTTTTAATTAAGATCAAGACAGCTTGATTATCTTTTCTGAGCTGAATAAATGAAGAAGCTCAATGAGCTTTGTTCTCTTGAATGCTTATGCAGTATGAGTTGACTTTAAGATATTTGCTTATGTTCATGTCTCTTAATATCTGTTCAAGCCAGATCTCAGTCTTTATGCACATTGACATGATCATGTATTTGATCTCAGTGATTAAGATAGTGATGAACTTCTGCTTTTGACTTATTCACAATACTGATTCATCTTCAAGCATGTAGATGCACTCTAAAATTGATTTCTGATTCTGCTTGTTCAAAGCATAGTTAAAGTCAGAGTATTCAAGCATTGCTTGACTCTCATTAAAACTGTACATGATGTTGAGATTGATGATTGATTTTACATATTGCAGTAGTTTCTTGAGTGTGTGTTCATGATGCTCTACAGAATTGCTGAGATATTGACTTAGTTAATTTAGTGTGAAGATGATGTCTAATTAAGTATAAATTGCTGCATACATTAAGCTTTCAATTGTCTATTGATACTGTCTTTAATCTATTCTTTAATCAGTTAAGCTGACAGAGCAAAGAACATTATATTCATTAAATGAAATGCTGATGACTCTGTGCTTATTAGATTGCATATGAAGATTCTTTAGTATCTTGTTTATATAGTGAGTCTAATTTAGATGCAGAGTTCTCATTTTGCAGTTATGTATGACTTAAATGTCAAGAATTTTCTGTGTCTTCTTCAAGTCCTTGACTTTGAACATGCTCACAAGAGCTTGCTTAAATTAAAGAATGTGTGACAGATTTACTGAAGTCACAACAATATTGTTTACATAAAGAAGCAGCATGATTCTTTTAATGCTGTGAAGAAGAAGACAGAGATCAGTCTTACTTTGATGAAAACTTAACTTGAGCAGTTTAGTGACATATTGTTCATGTCAGTTCTGTGCAGCTTGCTTAAGATCATAAAGGCTGTGCAGTATGTGCAGAACATGATTAGATGTGACATTGACTTCAGAAGAAAGTGTTATATAGATTGTTTTCTTCAGAAAGAATTTTGTGAAGACATTATTGACATTTACTTAATGACACTCTAGATTCTTGAGTGTGATGATAGTCAGAAAGACTTGCAGAGTGTTAAACTTGACAGTAAGAGCAAAGATGTTCTCATAGTAAACATCATATGTCTGTGAGAAGCCTCTTGCCACAAGTCTTGCCTTAAGCTTATTTAAGAATTCATTGATGTTCAGCTTGAGTTTAAAGACTCATTTACTGATCACAATGTTGACTCTTCTTGATGACACAGTCTCTTTTCATGTTTCATTTGTCATCAAGACTGTCAGCTTTGTGTGAATAACATTTTTTCACATTTCTTCTCAGATTGAGTCTCTCACTGCTTCAGCATAGATGACAGATGTTAGAATGTCAGGCCTGATCATAGAATCTTCTTTATCTGTAAAGAATGTCATAAGTGTCAGCATAACTCTTAATATTTTGATTAAGAGCTCATTCACATCTTAGTCATCATCATTGTTATTTCTCTTTCATTTTGAGATCTTAATACACAGAAAGATTCTGACTTCTTTGAGTATCATCATCTTAACTTAATCAGTGTTGATCTTCTCATCTAACAACTCATCTAGATTGACTGCAGTTAACTTGATCTCATGTTGTTTATCTTAAGATTTGTCAACCTTAATTGTGATCAAGTCAGACTGCATCTTACTGTTCTAAGTTATGAATGTCTGATCTGAAGCTGTGACCTTCATAATGATTAACTTCTTTCATAAATGTTTAATGAATCTTCTGTTCAGAAAAACATTTAATATTTATTGTTGCAGTCTAAGATTAACAGTGTCTCTCTTCTCACTTTCAGCAAACTTCACAGCATGATTCTTAATGATGTGCTTAAGATCTGAAGCTCAAAGCTGATACTGCTTTATGATTTTCTCAATGTAGTTTATAAAGACTTTCATTCATTCTCAATTCATGAACTTGTCATGCCTGCCTTTAGATAGTGACTTGAGATCAATGTAGCTGTAGCACTTGCATTCTTATATACAAATGTAATTGATAAATGACTTCACACTGATGAAAGCTTTCTCAAGAGTTGTCTGCTTGCTGTTAATTAAGAGATCAGTTACTGTTCAATTGCAAAGATAGACATCTGTCTGTACTGTTTACACTCAGAACTTTATTGACAGTTGTGTCTCTTTAATCATGATATGCACTGAGTTCTTCATGATTTGAATGACTCTTTCAGCAATGTCATTCTGAATTGATATGTAGAGCACTGTGTACTGCAGTGTGATGTTAAGAGACTTGCATCAGTCATTTAGAGTGAATCTTAACTTTATTTCATTGTTGCTTTGTACAGCAAGAATCTTTGCATCAGTCTGAAGTTCAGTCTTTAGCTGTCATTTTTGCAGTGTCTGTAAAATCTTATCATATTGCTTCAGCAATATCATTCATGTCTTCTGAAAATGATTATCTACTATCTTTAGAAAGTACTGATATTCACTAAATGACAAGAATAATGAGCTGTATATGTCAATGAAGACAAGAACAAGAATGTTAGCCTTTCTTTTGCTTATGATGTGGCCTTGCTTGTTAATGAACTTAATCAGGGCACAAATCTCATACATGATCTTATTGTTCTCAACAATGAGAATTGACTTTTCAAGAATTGTCATCTTGTGAAGATCATGCAGCTTTATGAAATCAAGATGAACAAATTGTTGATGTCAAAGCCTGTAAGTCTTGATCTTTCTGTTCAATGATGCAGTGTTGACTTCTGAGAAATTGATCATGTTGTTGTGCAGACTTATATCTAAAGCAGTTGCAGGAAAAGCAGTCTCTGAATGTGATGTGTGCACTACAGATATCAAAATAAATTCATTAAGACTCTTTGCAATGTATTTAACTATATAGACTTCATCTCACTCTGATACTTTTATTATAGTCTTATTGTGCTTATCACACATTTAAAGACAGTATTGATCAAAGCTTCTATGCAGTTTCATTTTGCACATTCACTTTTCTGAGAGAAGATTGACCTCAAGTTCAGGCATATAGAGTGTTGAACTCAGTCTTACAGAATTTCTCAATCTGACTTGTATAATGATCACTTCACAATAGTAAAAGTATAAATGTTCTTCTTTAACTCTAATTTGTCAGCATCTCATTCATATAAGAAAGTCACTAAAGAGTTGAAGTTAATCAGTTATGTATAAGAAGAATTTAGAATCTGCAATTCATTCAGATTTAAGCATCTTACTGACAGTCTTCTTAAACAGAACAGCAATTTCATTGCTGACTTTCTCTTTCTTATCAGATTCAGAGAAGAAATTATCATCATTACTGTCACTGACTTCTGCATCAAAGATTTTGTGCCTCTTTTCTTTATCTTTATAGACTGACTTCTAATACAACTTAACTGCAGTCAATCTGTGCAGCTTGACTGCAGTCAATCTGCTTACCTTCTTTTAAGTATCTTGCTTAATGTCAGGAAGAAATTTGCAATCTTTAATGAAGTGAGAGTCATTACAAAGAAAGCATTTAATAAAACAGCAAGAAGAATGATTACTGTCTGAGCTGAATGATCTGTAATAATGTTGCTTAAAATTAGCTGTGTAATAATTTGATGAACTGCAGTTCTAATTCATTGAACATTGATCTTCTTTCTGTTTGTCTGTTCACAAGACAATGACAGTCTCATCAGTCTTAAGCTGTGTCTCTTTCTTCTGAAGCTTTTACAGATCTTTCTTAATGTCTGAATTGTTCTGAATGTTGATGACATTGTAAATCACAACATACTTGTTCAGCAGCACTTGAAGCAGTGTCTGAAATCATTGTTCTGATTTGAACAACTTGATTATGTCAGACTGAGTTGCAGTGATCTTTCTGTTGAGTTTGCTCAGATAAGTTTATGCTTCTTTAATGAACATATTCTCTGACATCTTGTACTCAACAAACTTCATCAAATATTGTCTCTCAGTTGTCTGCAACTTCTTCTTGTATTTAAACTTTAGCACATCTCAAACATTCTTTGTGCTGATCTTGTTCATCAGATATTCTTGATTATCTGCATTGATGCAGATAGTAAGTCAATATAAGATCTTTGTGTTGATTTTCTGACTTTTGAAGCTGAGATTGCTGAGAAAAAATGCAGCTGAGAATCTGCTGACAAAAGTGTTGACTGCTAAGACTTCAACAACATTTTATAGATCTTCTTCTATCAGTTATCTTCTCATGAGAATGAATCATTGATTGCAGTTCTTGTGAGTGAGAATTGAAATGAATCATCACTTTGCAAAGAAGTTGTTGAAGTTCATTGTGATGATAGTTGACACATAGTATAAGAAGTGAATAAAGTAAAGTAACAATGTATGCATTGAAGATAATGTAAATAAAATAAATAGAAAGCTTTTATGCCTCTTGTTCTGTGAGACAGTAGTGCTTATTTATCTCAATGACTCATATTAAGCTACTGATGAACAGTGCTTTCTGAGTGACTGTGAATGCTTGTTTGTCTATTAAAGATATGTATCAAGCTGCTGAAGAACAGTGCTTCTGTAAGTAACTGTAAATGCTGATTTTTGCTGAGATCAATTCTCTGTAAATCTTTCAAGTCAAACATACTCAGCTGCTGAAGATGCTTGTTTGCCTAACAGATGTGTATTAAGCTGTCATCACTGTGCTGATTTCACTAAAGCTGAATTTATCACAAACCTTAATAGTCAGTAACACTGCTAAAGCTGAATTCACTGTGAACCTTAAAAGTCTGCAGACTCAGCTGCCACATACATTAGAAGTATATACTTTCTTTAAGAAGCTTCTTGCTAATCTGAGCTCATAATTTATTGAAAGAAATGAATACTCATGCTATATTATGCTGTCTAGTGAAATCCCTAAACTGTGTTGCCTATAGGCACATCTTGATTGAGAGAGTTACAGAAAAAGTAAAAAGAATGTTAACTGCAGTCAATGTGAACAGAGTCTTCACTCAGTCTCTGACACTAGTTCTACTCTGCTTCATAGAAGCAGCTAGAACACTGCTTCTCAACATTACTTTTAAAAAGATTGATTTTTACTTTTTTAATATATATTTTTAATGTGTATCTCTGACATAGTGCAGCAGACAAAACTTGACAAAAAATCAGTAAATAAGTATTTTAATATTAAAAACTTCATTAAATAATTTTTAAACAGCTTTCTCTCTTTAAATCTTTCTTTTTAAGCACTTAAGAACTTTAAATTTCAAAAACTTATTTAAATGCTGCAGTTAAATATATTAATTAAGTGCTGATTAGACTTTGTAGCATAGAGTTATAGTATAGTTGATGATAACATCATTATATGCTTTCAAAGAATAGTATATACTATGATTTAAGATGAAATCTTCATTTTTAATGCATAATTTTAATGTATACACTATTAAATTAACTGTTAAAAACTTCTGCATATTTATATTAACTTATACTTACTTAATCAAATTAATTATTGCCTACTCAGCTCACAAATAATCTACAACTTACACAAAGTTAAATTAAGTTAATCTGTATTTAATTTAAATTAAAAAAAGTTCATTCTATTTAACTTCACACTTAGACTCAACTCAGACTCATATAATTTATAGATAATCTGTGTATTTAGTTTAACAGCAAGAATTAAAAGAATAATTGATGAATTTAAAAAAGATATTAAATAGATGAATAAATCTTAAGTAAAAATGAAGATGAATTTACAAAATTAAATAATAAAAAGCAGCAACTTAAAGAACTAACTAAATGCAATCTTTTCATTAACTATACAATGATTTTCATAAATATAAAACAACAACATTATTTTTACTTTACACAGAGATATTGAGTCTTAATGTTTAATTAATTTTAGTGAAAGTCTCAGAGATTGATAAGCACTGTATGTATAAATGATTAGTATAAACTATATATTATATACTTTTTTTCTGCTTAAATTACACAGACTTTCATGTTCTTTACTTTTAAAGAGCTAAGCTCATAAATCTTTATAATACTTTGTTTTTAACAGTCAGTGCTTATTAAACAGTTAAGTAACTTATTATTAATAGTCTTTTTAGTTAATTCAGTCTTGCATAACAGATTACTCAGAAAAATATTTTAAACTATGATGATTTTATATATCTGAATGACTAAATAGTAATTTAATGAACTAAAATAGATTCAATAAATACACAGAGATTATTTGCTGATTAGTGAAAGTAAATGTTTGAAAGATAGACTCATTATAGATGTACTAATGTATATAAAAGATAATGATGATAAGTCAATGTCTTGTTGATGAGATGCTTATAAGACAGAATTAAGATTTTTATTTTATTTTTTTCTTTATAAAGACAATTCACTCTCATAGATCTAGATAGGGACTGAATAGGAAGTTAATAGAATAAATAATAATAATATATATTAATTTAGAAAACTATTAGAATTTAAGAAAAAATATAAGATTTATAATAAAGAATTTCTTGCAATAGTGAAAGCAATACAAGATTGAAGATTTTATTTTATAAATATAAATAAATTTATTTAGATCTTTATGAACTATGAGAATTTAAAAAAAGATATAAATAAAGATGATGTGATTAAAATTGATTTGATATTCACTGTTAAGAATTAACATTATTCACTGTCAAATTACTTTTATACAGATTTGCTCATTACTTACTTTTCTTCATTTTCTTCTTTCTTTTCATTTTTCAAATGCAAGTGTTCTTTCTAATGCACAATGTATTTCTCTTGAAAGCAGAGAAGTTGACATTGTATTTTAAATAGATTGTAGTTTCATGAATTTTTTATATTTATTAATATAACTATTAAGTAAATCTCTTCTAACTCTCTTTTCAGAATAAGCTGAGAAAATTGATAGTGTAGTTGATTGTAAAGATGCTGTAATATTAACTGATTCATTTAAGCTACAGTGTTTTAGTCTTTTAATGAAGAATTTTAATGTGCATGCATCAGTGTAACTCATTATGACTAGTCTTATCTGTGTATAAATATTTGTGCAGATTGTAAATAAAGTTAATCTATATATAAACTCAATTTGATCTGACCTGAACTCTAGTGTAAGTTCAGGTCAAATGCACTTTTTTTTAATTTAACTTGACTTTATACTCAGTCTAAAACTGACTATAAGTTAAGTCAATAAGATTGTTAAGTCAACTTAACTTAACAGTCACTTTAACTGTGTTGTTATGTCTAAAAAAGTTAAGAATGTTGACTACAATCAATATTAATAGAGACTTTACTCAGCTTTTAATGTTAATTTTAACTAACTCAATAAAAGTAGCTAAAACACTGCTTTTTAACATTTTTATTTAATGAGACTGCATCTATTGACTTTCACTGACAGTAAACATCAAATGACTTAATATATTATTATAAGTTTAACAAATTATTTAAAAGTTTAATTAATCATTAACAATGAGTTTTATAAGTTTAATGAATCACTTAAAAATTTATTTAAACAAAGACTTTATAAGCTCATCAGCAATTATTTCTTAATTAAATACAAAGTTTACTTAAATCTGATTTTACTTATGCAGATTGCAGATGTTATGATAAAAGATATTAATATATTTTAGAGTAAAAGACTTCACTGATTTATGTAACTGCATAAAAGACTTAAATGATAGTTGATCTGTAAAAAAGACTTAAATAGACTCAACACTGATGCTAACTCTTTTGTCTTTAGTAAACACATTGCTGTTACTTACATCATTGCTGTCACTCACATCACTACTGTCATCAAAATTGTCACTATCACTCATGTCACTGTTGCTCATGTCACTGTCACTCATATTGTTTCTTACATCATCACTATCTATGACTCTGCATAGAGTCTATCAATCAGGGAATACAGCTTTAACAAGTGAAAATTATGATGTTGATGACAGCAAGATGAAATTGTGTAGAAATGAGTGATGATGATGATAACATTGAGATTGAAACACATCAGAATTTTGATGACAGCAATGTGTTTACTAAAGACAAAAGAGTTAGTGTTGACATTAAGTCTATTTAAGTCTTTTTTACAGACTGACTACCATTCAAGTCTTTTATGCAGTCACATGAACCAGTGAAGTCTTTTACTTTATATTTTAATTATTTATATATATATATGTTTTTAATCAGAATCAAAACAGCTTGATTGTCTTCTTTAAACTAAATGAATAAAGTTACTTAATGAGCTTTATTTTCTTAAATATTTATACAGTGCAAGCTAACTTCAAAATATTTACTTATATTTATATTTCTCAACATCTACTCAAGTCAGATCTCAGTCTTTATGCATATTGACATGTTTCTTATAATTTAACAGACATGGGAGCGTCACCGCAGTCTATGGTGCTTATGTGATGACTGCTTTCAGACATGCTCACTTTTCCCTGCTCTCACTTATCTCTAATCACAGCTTGCCTCTACAAGTACCCTTTCACTCCCTTTCTTCATTGCCCCCATGTCCCTCACGTTCTCCTCTTTCAAGCGAATAACGTCACCTTAACACGACAAAGGTCATCTTGGTCCCACGAAGCGGGCCATCAATAAAAGGTAATGTACCCAATACTATACGTCATGTCATCTAGCAGAAGAATGGTCCGAATGGAAAAGAAGTCAGAATTGGCAAAGGTGATGAGAAGAGATCGAAGAGGGAAGATGTGAAGGGTGAAGACATACCTTAGATGTGTGGCAGTCGATAAGTGGTACGGTATAGATATCTGTATAAGAATCATGGAGACCAGTTACCCAATAGGTAGGTGGAAAAGCTTTCAAGCTCTGACGATCTTTCATTTGACTAATGAGTACTTGAACAGCTATCAACGATTACCCGGAAGAGAAACCAGCCTTTACATTATTGAAGGCCACTGGCTAGAGAGAATGGATGGCATGATGTTATGTCAGATAGGTAGGCATGGAGAACAAAGAAGGGAAAAATGAGCCAAAGGGCGTCGAGAGGAAGAGTTGGGGCGATGGGACGGGCGTCATGTGTATGGATCTATGTGAGGCCGTGCAGCGGCTTCCGTGGCTGCCTTCTAGCTCTTGACCATCGTATTGTTTTTTAGAGGTAGTGCTTCCTAAAGGTGGCATCGCACGAGCCTCCACAAGGCTACCAACAATCACCTCGAATGCTTGACTGAAAATCCGCCATGAATAAGTGTTCGGGGCTCCCTCCATATGCACAGGTGCACATCAATGTTCTCTCCAACGCTGTTCCAATTCTAGTTTTGCCATCTAAGGGCGCTTGCTACAAGTAAAGTAGACTCACAAGGGCCTGTCGAAAAACCATCGGATGTTGCAATCATATTGTGTTACAGAACATCTTGGCTATGGGCTCTTATTACTAGACGCTTCTTTGAGCTGTGACGGAATAAATAAGAAAGACAGAAAGGAGAGCAAGCAAGTCAGTACGGGATTGCCTACCTAGTATAGGTAGGTAGGTAATTTATTCCGCCCGGAGGCACTACGCCTAAAGGGCTCTAGCGCTATCATCCTGTCAAAACTATTGCTATGTCCATGTCCCACGAAAAGCCCTTGCTGAAACGTCTTTTCC
>JAABUJ010005827.1_pt1 | contig 12171 bp, 8 predicted proteins | sample 5559131 | NCBI WGS metagenome assembly JAABUJ01 (sample SAMN10711875, study PRJNA513366) | rock metagenome | isolation source: Antarctica rocks | place: Antarctica: Victoria Land, Mt New Zealand nord | collected 2016-01-07
TCTACGACCGCATCTCCGGTGCCAACCGGATGCCGTCCCTGGCCGCCCTCATCACCCAACGCGCGGCCGAGGCCCACTCCGCTGTGGCGCTCACCGCCGCGTAGTCCCCGACTTTTCGATAAGATACATAATAACCTTTGATGCTAGTTGAAACCGCCGTTTTGTTCGCGTCCTTGTTGCTTTTATCTAATATTTGATGCACATGTGTCTAACGAGAGGGCGGGGCACGCTATCAAATGGGTTCCGACGACCGTGATTCGCCCGTATACGCACCATTTGACGCAATACAGCGGCATTTTGGCTACTTCCATGGCATCAAAAACGTTGGAGAGGCTCTCCAACTAGCACCAAAGGTTAATAGGATGCGGCGTTGTGCAGGCGACAGGAGACGCCAAAACAGGAGACAGCAAAACGCGTTAAGGAGATTTTTCCCTGGTGGCTGTGCTACGTGCGCTGCTACGGCTGGCGTAGGGTAACCGGCTCGCGGTCAACAGTGGACGTAGCGCGCCCGATCAGTCGCTCCACGCGCAGCAACAGTTCATCGGCATGGCAAGGGTAGGCTAAATAATCGTTCGCACGGACATCCGCCTCGCACTCGCGTAGGCGCGACGCCATGGCGTACGCGATGGTAGGAATATGGCCGGTCCGCGGGTCGCCGCGTAAACGTCGATGCGCTTCAACCCCACTCATGCCGCCCATCTCGATATTAAGCATGATCAGCAAAGGCTGTAGGTGCCGTCCCATAGTTACCGCCTGCGTCCCGTTACCACAGACCGCGATATACCCAGCGTGCTGTAGCGACTGCGCGATAAAAGGATCGGGCGCATCGTCGATCAGCAAGACATGCGGTGTATCCTCGACCGGAGCCGGCAGGCGGGGCGTGCGGCGGGCGTCGAAGAGATAGCCTTGCCCACGCAATGTGTGCAGGTAAGAGCGACGCGCGGCCCCATAGGCCATTTTGCCACGCAGCCGGCGGATATACACATCCAGCGCGTTACCGTCGCCATCGTAGTTCTCACCCCAGATCTGATCTAGCAGGTCCTGCCGCCCACGCAGCTGTCCCGGCTCGCTCATGAGCACATACAGGACAGCCGTTTCGCGCGCGGTCAGGCGGACGGTCCAGCCATTCTCATCGCTTAGTTCGCGTGTGCCCGTGCGCAACGTCAGGCCGCCGGCGCGAATTGCTTTTGGTCTCCGAGGTATTTTGGACATGGAGCGATCGCCGAGCACCCCAACCAAGCGAGCACGTAGATCGTTCGGCACGGCGGGCAGCCTGATAACGTCGAGGACGCCGAGGGCGAACGCGCGACGGCGCACCGTGTGGTTCATGGTGCGCGTGAGCAGGAGCGTTGGAACGTAGTACCCCGCCTGGTGGAGCACGGCGATCGTCCCAACCCCATCATTGTCGGCGTCGCCCACACCCGCGACAATGATGACGAGACCGGGTCCACGCGCCTGTAGCAAGGCGAGCAGCACAGCCACCGTCGGCGCGTCGGTCACGTCACATCCATCGGCTTCAAGGAGGAAGCGCAACATCGTATGCGTCGGCGCATCGCCGCCTATAAGATAAACGAGGGAGGTATCATTCACCGTTATATCCAGTTTCTCGTGGTCGCCCTTAAAGGGGTCAACGTCACGATAGGGAGGTTAGGGGAGGGCACCACCACCAGCCGAGGAATCCCCTGCCTCTAGAGTCATCTCTACGATAAAGGAATACTATGTGCCTGAACGATGCGCAATGGGAGCGAGGCCGAGGCCGCTGACGCCACCGCCTGGAGCCGCGCCTTGGTTGACGTCGTAACATATGCTCCCCGCGCTCCAGGCGGCGGCGGCAACCCAGGCTATCGGCGACCGTACGATAGATGCGCAACAGGCGTCGATAGCGGGCGCTGCGCCGTCCGTATACGCCGCGCAACAGCCTCAAATTGCAGCGGGCCTCGTGCAGGAACCGCGGGTTGTGGTCATCGCTTCGTTCATAGGGCTGTTGGCGTACTTGCTGGGCTGTGTGATACACCATGAGACAGATTCTCCTTGTCAAAGACCTTGAACTGGTATCCCTGTCCACGCACGGTGACGACGTAACGGGGCTGATCGGGGTTCCGCTCTATCTTACGGCGCACACGCCGTATATACACGCCAACCGCGTTCGATGCGACCTGTCGGGCTTCCGAGTTGAAGATATGGGTCAATAGTTCGCGCTGATCGACGGTGCGGTTGGTATGGAGCATGAGGTAGCGCAGCAAGCGCATCTCGTTGGGCGTGATGCGGACGTGCGGGCGGCCGGGAACCGATATCTCTAGCTCGTTCATATCTAACTGCACGAGCCCGACGCGTACAAGACCTCCATTAGACGCGTGCGCATAACGCCCGTGGCGCCGTAGCGACGCCTTAATACGCGCCAGCAACTCAGCTGGCTCGTAGGGATACACCAAATAGTCGTCCGCCCCTTCGTCCAACGCCTGCACCTTATCCATGATATCGTTAGAGGGATGCACGACTAGCACAAAGCCCTCGCCGCACTCACGCGACAGAGCGCGCACCAACCCCAGCCAATCCCCTTCGAGTGACCCGACGTCGACGACGACAACCTCAACCGGCCGCGCGGTCGCCTGGCGATAAGCCTCGGTCGCGGTGTGCGCGACCGCGATTGGCTGGTGGAGCGGGTCCAGCAGGCGCGCAACCAGCCCGATGTCGCCATCGCTACCCATCGCCAGGAGAATACCCATTGTCAGATCCTCTCTTTATCCGGGTTCACCGACGTTAGGGCTGTCGTGTTACGCCAGGAAGGAACGGAGCGCCCCGCAACGTTCCTCTCTTCAGGGGAGATCGTGACCCAGCGTTTGTACGGACATCTAGCGAGGCTCCGCCTCAAGCCGACGAAACGCGTCGTGACAACTTGACGCAAGCGCGCCATAGTCGCCAAGTCAAGAAATATGGCCCGACGTATGGCATATCTTACTCTCGACTTTACCCCCCATGTGAGTGGTGTACCTGAAAAATAAGGCCGTTGAATATTACAATTCTTTCATCAGAAATACTAGGGGGGGGGTATCAGAAAATAAAGGAGTCGTTTAAGAGTGTCTGTCGTACACTGAAAGTATGACGGAGCAGGAAGACGCGGCGATCACAGAGCGATACGCGCGCGTGGCGGGGACGTTGGACGAACGGGGACGGCGTGCGGTGGCAGCGTCGGAGGCGCTGACCATCGGGTGGGGCGGGATCACGGCCGTCGCGCGCGCGACGGGGTTGTCGCGCAGAGCGATTGAGCGGGGGATCAAGGAACTCAGCGGGACGATCCCGGTCGCCGCGCCGGGCCGCGTGCGGCGACCGGGGGGCGGGCGCAAGACGACGGTGGCGAAAGACCCGGACGTGCGGGCGGACCTGGAGCGGCTGGTGGAGCCGACGACACGGGGGGACCCGGAGTCGCCGCTGCGCTGGACAAGCAAGAGCTTGCGCCAGCTGGCCGCCGAGTTGCGCGCCCAAGGGCATCAGGTCAGCTACCAGTGGGTCACCGACACGCTGCACGCGGCGCGCTACAGCTTGCAAGGCAATCGCAAGACGCGCGAGGGGGCAAGCCACTCCGACCGTGACGCCCAGTTCGCGCACATCAACCAGGCGGCCGAGGAGTACCTGGCAGCGGGCGACCCCGTGATCTCGGTCGACGCCAAGAAGAAGGAACTGGTCGGGGACTTCAAGAACGGCGGGCGGGAGTGGCAGCCCAAGGGCCAGCCGGAGGAGGTACGGGTGTACGGCTTTCCGATCCCCGGGTTGGGACGGGCGACACCGTACGGGGTGTACGACCTGGCCGCCAACGCGGGCTGGATCAACGTCGGGATCGACCACGATACGGCGGCGTTCGCCGTGGAAAGCATCCGGCGCTGGTGGCTGGACGCGGGACGGGCGCGTTACCCCCACACACGGCGGTTGCTGCTCACGGCCGATGGCGGGGGCAGCAACGGGTCGCGCACGCGCCTGTGGAAGTGGGAACTGCAACGGTTGGCCGACGAGACCGGCCTGGAGATCAGCGTGTGTCACTTCCCGCCCGGCACGAGCAAGTGGAACAAGATCGAGCACCGGCTGTTCTCCTTCATCACCCAGAACTGGCGGGGCAAACCCCTGGTCAGCTACGCCGTGATCTTGAGCTTGATCGCCGCCACGACCACCAAGACCGGCCTGACCGTCGAGAGTCGTCTCGACACGAACGCGTACCCGACGGGCCTCAAGCCAACGACGGAGGAGATGGCGTCAATTCACCTCCAGCCGGATGCGTTCCACGACGAGTGGAACTACACTATCCTCCCCCATGCCGCCTAATATGATGACTTTATTTTTTGATAGTCCCTAGGATCCTCGTGTCAGGGAAAGTGGACAGTGCGACGATTATGTCATCGCCGCAGCCGCGTTTAGTCAGGTACGGCGCTTCCATCATGTGTATTGTTGTAGCATACGGCTAGGTCGACTAACCTTGGCCGGTAGCGTGCCGCGAACAAGTGGAGGTTAGGAGGCGCCTGGTGCGTGTGCTGGTGACGGGTGGGGCCGGATTTATCGGGTCATGGACGGTCGAAGCGCTCATCGCGGGGGGGCATGACGTCAGCGTGTACGATTCGTTCGTGACGGGGCGCGCCGCGTATCTGAAGGTTGCTACGGAATGCGCGGTGACGCGCGGCGATATCCGCAGCCCACTAGCGCTACAGCGCGCGGTGCGCCGATTCAAGCCAGCCGCGATCATCCACCTCGCCGCCTGCGTCTCGGTTCCCCTCTCACTGGGGCGTGCCCTGCGCAGTCACGACGACAACGTGCGCGGAACGCTCGCCGTGCTTGAGGCCGCGCGCGCCAACGGCGTGGAGCGCGTCGTGCTCGCATCGTCCGCCGCCGTCTACGGGCGCAACACCGCTGTGCCTTTGGACGAGGAGGCGCCCCTCTCGCCGCTCTCGCCCTACGCGCTGCACAAGCGCATAGGCGAGGATTACGCCCGCCTCTATAGCGAACTCTATGGTCTGGATACCGTGACCCTGCGCTACTTCAACGTGTTCGGCCCGCGCCAGGACCCGGCGTCGCCCTACAGCGGCGTGGTCGCGCGTTTCGCCGCCGCGGCCCGCCTAGGCCGCACCGTTATCATCAACGGCGACGGCACGCAGACGCGTGACTTCGTCTACGTCGGCGATGTCGCGCGCGCCAACGCCACCGCGGTCGACGCCGGCTTACGCGGACATCATGTCGTCAACATCGCCAGCGGCCGCGAGACCTCACTGCTGGACCTACGCGCCGCCATCATGGACGTGACAGGCTATCCATTGCCCTACGAAACGGGGCCGGCGCGGCGGGGTGACGTGACGCGCTCGTGCGCCGATGTCACCCGACTGCGCACGCTCCTGGGCGTCGCCTGCGCCACTGACCTGCGCGATGGCTTGGCCGCGTTGCTCGCCGACACGCGCGTTGAGCGCCGCCAGCTAAGCACATGACCATAAGTTCGGCATGCTTTTACGCGCAAATCACGCTCAACAAACTATGCCAGACTTCTGGTGACCTGCTTAGTACTACAACGTTACTTGTCTCCAGAAGCTGTGCTAGCGACTTGGAAGCAGGCTTGCGACCGCTCAGTTTAGCAGCCAGATTGCCCCTTGTCTTACGGTCGCTACGGATGATTCTAGCGAAGTAACGTTGTAGTATTAGGACACCGGGTACATGCCAAGGGCGTAGACCACGCGTAACATAAAGGAAATGTTATCGTGCGGCCCCTGTTTGTTCAGGTACGCCATACCTAGCCGTTGTACGGTATAGTCACGGCATTGTTGTACGATCGTATATGCATTAACGCGTAGGCGCTAGTAGGCATTAAGAGGATGGCAGGACATGAAAGTATTGGTGACAGGCGGCGCGGGTTTCGTGGGGACGCATGTGGTGAACGCGCTGAGCGCGGCCGGTCACGAGCCCTACGTCTTCGACATCCAGGAGCCGCGCCATGGGACCTTCGTGCGCGGCGACCTGACCCGGTTGGACGACTTGGTGGCCGCGACGGCGGACGTGGACGCGGTGTGCCACCTCGGCGCGGTCGGGGACGTCTACCTGGCGTTCGAGAACCCGCCGCTGGCGGCGGCGCTGAACGTGACCGGCACAGCCAACGTGATGGAGGCAGCGCTGCGCAACAAGCTACGCAAGGTCGTCTACGCCTCCACCTGGGAGGTCTACGGCCACCCGCGGTACCAGCCGCTCGACGAACAGCACCCGTGCGCGCCGGACCATCCCTACAACATTACCAAGCTAGCCGGCGAACACATCGCGCTCTCGTACGACGCGCTCAAGGGGGTCCCCGCCGTCGCATTGCGCCTGGGCACCTCCTACGGCCCGTACATGCGGCCAAACTCGGTGTTCTCCCTCTTCATCAACAAAGCTAAGGCGCGCCAACCAATCACCATCCAGGGCACGGGCGGCCAGTCGCGCCAGTTCACGCACGCCCGCGACATCGGGCGCGCCTTCGTCGCCGCCCTCAAGTCTGATGCGCATGGGACCATGTACAACATCGCGGCGGAGGAGAAGATTTCCATCAAGCAGTTGGCCGAGTTGGTCGCGGCCGAGTTGCCGACCGACATCGTGTACACCGAGGCGCGCGTGGGCGACGTGCCGCCGGCCGCCATCAGCAGCGAGAAGGCGCGGCGGGAGCTCGGCTGGTCGAGCCAGGTCCCCTTCCAGGAGGGTCTGCGCGAGCTCCTCTACGCCCACATCCAGGACGATGCGCCACGCGTCACCGTCAGTTCCGCTACCGTCTCGTAAACGTGTCCAATCGCTGTTACACGCAGGGCAGTGCATGGTGAATCAAGCGAAACGGCTTGCCGCGGCCACGCCGGGCGCTGCGCCCGGCGTGGCCGTACGCGCGTTGTCCTTGCGGGCCAACTTCTCCTGGGCCTTCGCTGGCAACGTCATCTATAGCGCTTGCCAATGGGCCATGCTGGTGGTGTTGGCCAAGCTCGGCTCGAAAGAGATGGTTGGCCTGTACACGCTCGGTCTAGCGATCACCGCGCCCGTGATGATGCTGACCAATCTACAACTGCGCGGTATACAGGCGACCGACGCGCGCCATCAGTATGTGTTCGGGCACTACCTTGGATTACGCCTTCTAACCACGCTGCTGGCCTTGGCGGTCACCACGGGGATTGTCATCATAGCGGCGCCGGGATGGCTGACGGCGCTGGTCATCCTTGCCGTGGGCGCCGCCAAGGCGTTCGAATCTTTTAGCGATGTAATCTATGGACTGCTGCAACAACACGAGCGGATGGATCGCATCGCCACGTCAATGATGATCAAGGGACCCTTGTCATTAATTGTGTTCGCCGTTGGCGTCTACCTGACACACAGCGTCCTCTGGGCTACGCTAGGGCTGGCGCTCACCTGGGCGCTCATCCTGGCCGGATACGACATACGCAGCGCTCTATTCGTCCTGAGGGCGGCCCAGCGAAAGGCGGGGGCCGATTGGCCACGCGCGCTGCGCCCCATCTGGGACAGACGCGCGCTCACGGCGCTGGCCTGGCTGGCGCTGCCGGCGGGAATCGTCATGGCGCTGCTCTCTCTGAGCGTGAATACGCCTCGCCTATTCGTCGCCCGCTATCTGGGAACGAATGAACTGGCCATCTTTGCCTCCATGGCGTATGTCCTGGTGGTGGGAGCGACGTTGACGACCGCCCTCGGTCAGGCGGCCGCCCCCCGGTTATCACAATATTTCGCGGCCGGAAATGTGCCCGCGTTTCGTGCGCTGCTCACGAAATTGCTCGGCATCGGCGTCGCGTTGGGTGGCGTTGGTGTGCTGGTGGGCATCGTCGCGGGACGCATGATACTTACGCTGCTGTATCGCCCAGATTATGCCGGTCACGTCGATGCGTTCGTATGGCTGCTCGTCGCGGCCGGGTTAGAATATGTCGCATCCTTTCTCGGGTATGCGATGACCGCGGCTAGGTACTTGAGGATCCAGGTGCCCATCTTCGTCGCGGTCATCGCCTTCATGCTGGTGGGGGCGCCCTTCATCATTCCGGCGCATGGCATGGTGGGAGCAGCATGGATCTTCGGCGGCTCATTCGTGCTCCAGATTCCCTTGGAGAGCTTGGTCATCGTCTACGCGCTCAAGAAACGCACACGCCAATTCGTGGGACAGGACAATGTATGATGGACACGCAAAAGCCGGTCAAAGTGCTTCACATATTCGGGCGTATGGTGCGGGACGGCGCCGAGATGCGGATGCTGGAGATGATGCGCGCCCTCGACCTGGAGCGCTACCAGTTCCACTTCTGCACCCTGGAGGGCCGGCCAGGCGACCTCGACGACGAGATCCGCGCTCTCGGGGGTGCCATCCACGCGGATTGCCTCAGTCCAGGCTTGCCCTGGCGCTTTCGACGTTTGCTGCGCGAGCAACGGTTCGACGTCGTGCACTCGCATGTCCTGCTCTCCTCTGGTTTCTTTCTCCGCTTGGCCGCGCGAGAGGGTGTGCCCGTGCGCGTCGCCCACTTCCACTCGACGGGCGATGGGCGGCCCACGACCCCACGTAGGCGCATGCAGCGTCGGCTAATGCGACGGTGGATACATGGCTACTCCACTCATATCCTCGCCGTGAGCGAAGGAGCTATGGCAGCGTGGAGCCCACGATGGCGCTCCGACCCGCGTTGCCAGGTCGTCTATGACGGCATCGACGTGGCGCCGTTTGCGCAGATGCCGGATTGTCACGAGGTATGGCCGGAGTTTAACCTGCCCGAGGAGTGCCGGTTGTACATCCACGTCGGGCGGCTGGCCACCCCGAAGAACCACGAGCGCCTCATCGCGATTTTCGCGGAGATCGCGCGGGCCGATCCGTCGGCGTACCTCCTAGTGGTCGGTCGAGGAGGGAATGATATCGAGCGCATGCTGCGCGCCCGTGTTGCGGAATGGGGCATCGCCGATCGCGTCGTCTTCGCCGGACTGCGCTTCGACGTGCCACGACTCCTTACAGCGGCCGACCTTTTGCTTTTTCCGTCGCTGAGGGAAGGACTGCCGGGAGCGGTATTGGAAGCATGCGCGGCGGGTACACCTGTGCTGGCGAGCGACCTTCCCGGCGTGCGTGAGATAGCGGCGCAGTGTCCGGCTGTACGCTATCTTCCCCTGGACATGGGCGACAAGGACTGGGCGGTAACCGCGATGACGCTCGCCGCCGACAGCCGCGATCCCGATAAGAGGGCCGCCATCGCGCGCGCGTTCGCGGCTGGCTCGCTCACCATACGCGACTCCGTAGCCGCGCACGCTACGATTTACCAAACAAGGCTTGCGCCATGCTAGAAGCCGCTAACCTTGTGCAGGGACGGTGCCCTGCACAAGGGGCTCCTGACGGAGCAGTAAGATCGACAAAAAATTGTCGATGTCGGTGCCCCAAGCGCCTAGAAGCCGCTATCCCCAAGGGACGACCTGGCGCCACAGGCCGTTTGCAGCCCGGTCTACAGGAGATTCTGCCCCACCTGCTCCTGGTGTGTCTGGCGCTCATGCTGGTCGCGCTAACGATTGTCAAGCTGACAAATGTATCCCTCGCCGCCACGGCTGACATCACGTCGCTGTGCGCGGTCGGTGCCATCATCATGGTTGCCCGTGTCTCGCCGCACCGGTTCTGGTCGGCGTCCGCGATATACCTTTTCGTCCTCTGCCTGTTCCACTTCGGCCTCGCGGCGGTCTATGGCCTCGGCCTACCGATCGGGAGCGCGACCTTGGCCAATATGAGCGTGTGGTTTTACACGCCGTACACGAAGGAAGCGCTCATCCTGACCGGCATGGGGTTCGTATCGTGCGGCATAGGTATCCTGACCGCGTTGCTGTGGGGGACGAAGCGCGCGCGATTTGTTCCGGCGCTGGCATCACTCGAGAGCGTGTCTATCGATCGCGCTTTCCTGGTAGCCGGCTTCGCGCTCGTCCTTGTATCTGTGTGCGGCTGGTTCCTCATCGCGGTGCGCGCGGGCGGCGTCGGGATCCTGTTCGGATCCTACGAGACATTCCTGGCCGTCGTCGGCGAAAGTATCACCCTTACTCTGACGTATTACGGCATCAACGTGGGAATGGTCTTCCTGGCCGCCGCGCAACCCACGACGCTATGCCGTGTCGCCTTCGCCATCTTCTGCTTATGGAGCCTCGTAGCCCTCCCACTAGGACTGCGTGGAGAGGTGCTATTTCCCGGCCTCACCGCGCTTGTTATTATGGCCAAGCGACGACCGCCGTTCTCCGCGAAGGTCGCCTTTTTACTGGGGTTGCTCTTGTTGAGCTCCATTGCCGCGCTACGCGAGGTGCGTCAGGTCGGGGTGCAAAACGTTAGCTCAGCAACGGTCACCGCCAGCCCGCTCGACGCCCTGACCGAGTTGGGCAGTTCGCTACGCCCGGTGTCGGAAGTCATCTACTGGAAGGCGACGGGTGACCAATTCATCTACGGGGCGAGTTACTGGGCGCCTTTCGATCGCACACTGTCCAAGATCGTACCGGGACGCGACTGGACGCTGCCGCCCGCGGAGGAAGACCCCCGCGTCTTGGGCTCTCTAGCAACCTTGCGCGGCGACGGCGCGATCGGGTTCTCCGTCGTGGCCGAGGCCTATCGCAACTTCGGGCCCACCGGCGTCTGCGTCATTATGGCGCTGATCGGGCTTTTGCTTGGCCACTTAGACCTATGGCCACCCACAGCAGGACGCCAGGTCTTACTTGGCGTCATCCTTGTGCCCCTACTGATCGAGGTGCGCAATGACTTCACCGCCGTCCCATTTCAGATCCTGGAGAGCTGCGTCGTGGTATATGTGGTGTTATTGATCGCTCGGACTATCGCACGGGCGCGACGATGAACCCCTTCCTACAGCTGGGCGATTACGGTCCAGCCGTCAAGGGTAGACCGCGATGATCCGTCCCACCTTTCTCATCACTATTGAGGGTCGGCTTTAACATAACATGACGGTCGGCGTCGAAGCGCGGGCGTTGGTCAGACGCACACGGGCGAGGGCCTGCACGTTGATGACGATGTAGGTTAGCGTGTTGAGGTTGCGGATGGAGTGCGCATTGCGGACCTTGGGGCGCTCAATGCCGAGGGCCTTGGCCTGGGCATTGATGCGCTCGGCGGACGTGCGCTGGCGGTAGATGTCTTTGTAGGCAGCGGAGTCGCGATCAAGCAGGACACGGAAGAGGCCACCACTCTCGATGTTGATGTATTTGACACAGCCCGGCCCCTTCACGAATTGCTCGTGGTCGCAGGTGTGGGCGGTGGGGCGCGGATGGAGTAGGGGGCAGCGGAACTCTTGGGCACGATAGCCGTCGGTGTGGGCGAAGGGATAGGAGGGGCTCATGGGCAGCCCTTTGGGGCAGAGGGGCGTGCCGTCGGGCAGGCGCTGGGGCAACGGATGCCCGCGCGTGTTGAGGGGGATAGCGGCCATCCCGCCCTGGTCGGCGCAGGTCTGATAGATATGCCAGGCGTCGAAGGCCGCGTCGGCGGTGACATTGATGGGTCGGAACCCCAGCGTGGCGACCGTGCGCGCGTAGAGGGGATGATAGTAGGTGGAATCCACCTCGTTGAAGGGCTGGGTGTACTCGGCGAGGACCACATCGCCGTAGTCCGGGTCGGTGGCGGCGGCCACGCCGCTCCCGTAGCCCCACACATACTCCTTGCGCGGGGTGGTCGTGCCGTCCGCGCGGACCTGATTGCTGCTCGTCTTGACGCCCAAACGACAGTCAGGGTCACCCGCGGGCTGCTCCTCCGGGTCGTAGCGGTCGGGGACATAGGCTTTCGGGTTGTTCTGCTCCACCCAGGCGTAGATGTGCTTGACGTCGACCGCGACCGTGTCGCCCAGCCCAGAGATCTCGGCCTGGAGGGCGTGGACGGTCCCGTGCAGCAGCGCCTGGAGCAGCGTATTGTCCAGGTGCTGCTGCACATGCCGCAGCCAACGGTCGCACGGGACCGTGCGCTCCACATCGAAGCCGTAGGGGTGCGTCGCGTCGGGCACGGGGCGGAAGCCGATCTCCAGCACGAGAAGGGGGTGCTCCACCAGGAAAGAGCGTAGGTGGGTGACGTACTCCTTAGAGCGTGTCCACAAACCCTCCATGCTCAAAAGGTATTGTTTCCAAACCAACGGGGGCACAATCGGTGGTTCCCTGGGCATCAGGAGGACGCGCACACCGCCATCGTGCCGTCCCGGGCGT
>JAABUJ010005828.1_pt1 | contig 12171 bp, 10 predicted proteins | sample 5559131 | NCBI WGS metagenome assembly JAABUJ01 (sample SAMN10711875, study PRJNA513366) | rock metagenome | isolation source: Antarctica rocks | place: Antarctica: Victoria Land, Mt New Zealand nord | collected 2016-01-07
CTGCGCCGGGGCGGCGTCATCCGCGCCTGCGTCGTCCTGATCGGCGCGGTCCTCCCCCGCTTCGCCTTCGGTACGGCCGCGACCGCCTCGACCTCTGCGCCCGCGCCGGCGCCGGCGCGGCTGACCGTCACCGTCGGAGTCGTCCGCGGCGCCGGGCCCCTCATCGACGGTCTGGGTCGAATCCTCGTCTTCGGTGGTAGTTGGGCTGGTGACCGGCGGATCCATGGCCAGGGGGCGCGGCAGGACGACCGGCTGCGGCGCCTGGAACACCGGCGTGGCCACCGCGCGGCGCCGCGCACCGGCACCTCGGGTCGCTGCCTGGCGTCCTCCGCCAGGCTCGCTGGACGCCGGCGGCGAGTCGGGCGCCGGACCAGGGTGCGATTCCGGCGGCGTATCGGTGGTGGCGCTGGCGGCCGTGTCGGGCGCCCTACCGGTCGCCGGCTGTGCCGGGTCGCCGGTTGCCGCGTCCTGGGCGGGTGCGGGGACGCCCCGTCCACGACGCGAGCGCGTGGCCTTCCTTGGCGGCGAGCTGTCCGGATCGCCAGCGACCGGCGGACCGGAAGCTGGCTCGGTTGCCGGCGTCTCGGTTGCCGTGGCCCCCATTGCCGTGTCCTCGGTTGGCGTGACCTCGGTAAGGGTCGACCCGACGGCAGCGCGCCCCCTGCGCCTCGGCGTGGTGGTCGCGGCCGGCGTGGTGGTCACGGCCGGCGTGGCAGCCGCTACGGACATCGGCGGTACGAGGGTCGCCGGTGCGGAAGTCGACAGCTCGGGGGTCGGCAGCTCGGCGTCGCCGACGGCCAGGTTCGCGGCCCGGCGGCCCCGGCTCGCCTTCCGCGCCGGCCGGGCGGGGGACTTGCTGGGTGCGACCGCGGGCTCGGCGGCGGCCTGGCTCACGCTGGAGGCCGGGTCCGGGGAGGTAGGGAGCTCGGCGGCGGCGTCGGTGCCGGCCGGTCGCCTGGCGGCGCGCCGACGGCGTGGGGCGGGCTCGAGGGTTGACGGGGCGGGCTCTTGCGGATCGGAGCGGTCTTGCGGGTGGGAGCGGTCTTGCGGGTCGGTGCGGTCAGTGGGCACGGGTGGATTGCCTTTCGGCTCCTGGACGCCACCCGCTGCAGATGCGCAGGTCGGGCGGCGGAACTCAGGAACGCTCGGTTTCGGTCGGCGGCAAGCCGCCGGAAGTCTTCACGCCGTCAGCCGGGTTCGCGCCCCTCGGCCGCCCGATCGGGCGCCAGAGGGTCGTCGACCCCGGGCTCCGCGCCGTCTGCGTCGGACTGACGGAGCGGGCCCTGGGCCAGCCGGGTCGCCACCAGGGGCGAATCCAACTCCAGCGGGGCAAGCGCACGCAGTCCGGTGAGGACGTCGTCGGGTCGTACGACCGGCGTCGTGTGCCGTACAACTAGTCGCAGTATCACACACGTGTCGTCCGCGGGGTCCTTAACAACCAGCGACACGACTGCGGCACGCACGTCGACCGGCTTCAGCCCGCTCTTGGTGCGCCGCTCCACGAACACCTCGCTGGCCCGGTCGAAGGCCAGCAACGCCTCGCGAACCTGGCCGGCGCGCGCCCCGGGCAGTTGAAGGCAGAAGACGCTGGCCTGCATGCGGTCGGCGAACCCTGCCTGCACCGCGGTCACCGCGTCGAGCAGGTCTAGGCCCGCCGGCAGCACCTCATCGAGCGCACGGCGGACCTGCTCAACGTCCCGCACCTCGGTCAGGCCGATCTCCACGTACTCGGCCTCGCTCGCTACACCGGTGGGCGCTGCCCCGACCCAGCTGATGCGCGGATGTGGACTGAAGCCAGCCGAGTGGGCGATCGGTAGCCGCGCCCTGCGCACGGCGCGTTCGACTACGCGCGAGATGTCGCGGTGCGAGGTGAACCGCAGCCGGCCCCGTTTGGTGTAGCGCAACCGAACACGCTGCACGGTGGGCGGGGGTGGTGGGCCGTCCGGCTGCCGCGATGCCATGCCCCATCATCACTGCCGCGATGCCATGCCCCATCATCACTGCCGCGATGCCATGCCCCATCATCACTGAACGGGGGGCAGGCCGCCGCCGGCTCGGCGCACGCCCTGGCTGGTGCAGACCGCGACCGGCTCGCCCCCGGTCAGGCGGCACAGCGTCGCCGTGAGGACATTGGCCGCCCCGTCGACGGCCCGGGCAAGGGTAGTCGTCGTCCCACCCAGCGCGGCAGCGATCTGCCCGGCGCTTCGTCCCTTCAGCACGCCCGGGTCGATCTGGGCGCCAAGAAGGCGGAACCCGCCGAAGTCCACGAACGGGATCGGATGACCGGAGTGCCCAGCCACGTTGTCGTGCCGACGGATCAGCAGCTGCTGGTCGGGGGTTGGTGCCTGCCGCTGGCGCCCCGCCCGATCCCGCTGCTCGACAGCGGTGAACGAAAGGTAGTCGCTGGTGTAGGACGCCTGGGCGAACGAGAGCGTTGCGGTGTCCGGGTAGGAGTCGTTACTCGCCGACGTGGTGACCTGCAGGCCATGGAAGGTGCCGAAACGGGCGAGCGCCACCGCCAGCGGCCAGCGTTCGGCCGCGCAGTAGGGGCAGAAGATCGCTCCGAGGTAGAGCACGCGGGGCTTGCCACCTGGGCTCGGCTGGGGTCCCGGGATCGCGGCGGGCGGGTTGCCGGCCAGCCCGGCGCCGACGGCGTCGAAGGTGGCTGCCGGCACGCTCGCCACGGCGAGAGCGACGGAATCCGGCGCTGGCGAGGTCCGGTCCGGTCCGGCCCCGGCGGTCGTCAGCTTGATCGCAATCAGCCCGACGGCGATGATCGCAGCCGCCGCGACGACCCGGCCGGCGCGCGGCCGGCGCGTACCGATCGGGACACCTGGGTGCACCTCAGACCGGGGTAAGCGGCAGAATGGAGCGCCCCGTCGGGCCGATCTGGGTTTCGAGGTCCATTCCCGGACATACCCCGCAGTCGTAGCACGGGGTCCAACGGCAGTCGTCCACCTCGGTCTGGTTCAGCGAGTCCTGCCAGTCGGCCCAGAGCCAGTCCTTATCCAGGCCCGAATCCAGATGATCCCAGGGAAGCACCTCCGACAACTCCCGTTCCCTGGCGGTGAACCACTCCAAGGACACCGGCGCGCCCGCGAACACCTGCGCGCATGCCGTTGCCCAGCGCTCGTAGGAGAAGTGCTCGCTCCACCCATCGAACCGTCCGCCGGCCCGCCACACCGCCTCGATGACCGCCCCCACCCGCCGGTCGCCGCGAGCCAGGAGCCCCTCGATCTGGCCGGGTTTGCCGTCGTGGTAGCGGTAGCCGATATTGCGGTCGCGGCCGAGGGCTTCACGTAACAGCCGCAATCGGTGATCGATGACATCCGGGGAAGCTTGGGCGGCCCACTGGAACGGGGTGTGCGGCTTGGGGACGAAACCCCCGATGCTCACGGTGCACCGCACCGGACGGCCGGCGGCTTCCCGCCCCTCGCGAACGACCCGCTGTGCCATCCCGGCGATGGCGACCACGTCCTCGTCGGTTTCGGTCGGCAGCCCACACATAAAATACAGCTTCACCTGCTGCCATCCGGCGGCGTAGGCGGTGGTGACCGTACGGATCAGATCTTCCTCACTCACCATCTTGTTGATCACCCGGCGCAGGCGTTCGCTGCCGCCCTCCGGGGCGAAGGTGAGACCGGATCGACGCCCACCGCGCGCCAGCTCATTGGCCAGGGTGACGTTGAAGGCGTCCACCCGGGTGGAGGGCAACGACAACGACGTGTTGGTGCCCTCGTACCGGTCGGCGAGGCCCTTGGCTATCGGCCCGATCTCGCTGTGATCAGCACTGGACAAGGAGAGCAGTCCAACCTCGCTGAAGCCGGTCGCATTGAGGCTGGCCTCGACCATGTCACCGACGGTGCTCACGGAACGTTCGCGGACCGGCCGGGTGATCATCCCGGCCTGGCAGAACCGGCAGCCGCGGGTGCAGCCGCGAAAGATCTCCACGCTGGCTCGCTCATGCACCGTCTCGGCCAGCGGCACCAGCGGCGCCTTCGGGTAGGGCCACGCATCGAGGTCGCTGACGGTGTGCTTGGCCACCCGCCATGGCACCTGGGGATGGTTCGGGACCACCCGGCGGATCCGGCCGTCCGGCAGGTATTCCACGTCATAGCGTGACGGGACATACACCCCGCCGTCCCTGGCCAGGCGCAGCAGCAGCTCGGCTCTGCCCCCAGGCCTTCCGTCGGTCTTCCAGCCGCGCACGACGGCGGTGATCGCCAGGACCGCCTGCTCGCCGTCGCCGAGGACGGCGCCGTCCACAAAGTCCGCGACCGGTTCGGGGTTGAACGCGGCGTGGCCGCCGGCGAGCACGACGGGGTGGCGCTCGTCCCGGTCCCTCGCGTGCAGCGGTATCCCAGCCAGGTCCAGCCCCGAGAGCAGGTTGGTGTAGCCCAGCTCGGTGGCGAACGAGACGCCGAGCAGGTCGAAGGCGCCGACCGGCCGATGGCTATCCACGGTGAACTGGGGCACACCGTGCTCGCGCATCAGCGTTTCCAGGTCCGGCCACACACTGTAGGTGCGCTCGGCGAGCGTGCCTGGCTGCTCGTTGAGCACCTCGTAGAGGATCTGCAGGCCCTGGTTGGGCAGGCCGACCTCGTAGGCGTCGGGATACATCAGCGCCCAGCGGACATCGCAGCGGTCCCAATCCTTGACCTGGGCGTTCAGCTCGCCCCCGACGTACTGGATCGGCTTACTGACGCGCGGCAGCAGGGTTTGCAACTGCGGGAAAACGCTAGCGACCGACATACACCCCAGGGTACGGGGCCACGTGGCTGCCTCCTATCGGCAGCGGACCGACTAGGCCTTGCGCCCGCTTCGGACGTGCACGTTCTGCAGCAGACCCACCGCGATCATGTTCGCGAACATGCTCGAGCCGCCGTAGGACACGAACGGCAGCGGCAAGCCGGTCACCGGCATGATGCCCAGCGTCATGCCTACGTTCACGAAGCTCTGAAAGGAGAACCAGGCCACCACGCCGGAAGCCAGCAGCATGCCGAAGGCGTCGTCAGCGGCGGCGGCGATCCGGGTTCCCCGCCACAGGACCAGCGCGAGCAGCAGCAGCAGGCCGGCCGAGCCGACGAACCCCAGCTCCTCACCGGCGACCGTGTACACGAAGTCGGTCTGCTGCTCGGGCACGTACCCGCCGTTGGTTTGGGTTCCGTGGAACAGGCCCTCCCCGGTCAGGCCGCCGGCGCCGATCGCGGTCTTGGCCTGGTTCACCTGCAGGCCGGTGGAGGTCAGCTGCTGGGTCGGGTTGGCGAACGACGTCAGCCGGGCCTCCTGGTATGGCTTGAGCAGGTGGAACGAGATGACCGCACCGCCGAACAGGACGCCGGCAACGGTCAAACCGATGACCCAGCGCTTCGGGGCCCCGGAGACCGCGATCGTGCCCAAGAGAATGAAGACCAGGACCAACATCACGCCTAGATCGGGCTGCAACAAGATCAACGCCATGGGGACCGCGGCGAGCGCCAGCACCAGCAGCACATCGGCGCCGCGGGGTGCGTCCTCCCCGTCGCGCTTCTCCCCCAGCAGCATCGCCATCCCCACTACGAGCGCGACCTTCGCGAACTCCGAGGGCTCCACCTGGAAACCGGCCGGGAGCACGATCCAGGAATGGGCGCCGTTGATGGTGGATCCCAGCGGGGAGAGCACCGCGATCAGCCCGAACACTGACGCGCCATAGACGATCGGGGCGTATGCCCGCAGCGCCCGGTAGTCGACGCGGGCCGCTACCGCGCCGAGCACGAGGCCGATACCGATGTTGAGGATGTCCTTTTTCAAGAACGCTGCCGGGTCCAGACCCTTGTTGGTCTGCACGTGTCGGGTGGCCGAGTAGATCAGCAACGCACCCAGGGCGGCGAGCCCCACCACTGCGAGCTGCAAGGTCCAGTCGAGGGTCCGCACCGGGCCGCCCCGGTCCAAGACCACCTCGCGGGCGGTGTTGCGCCGGGGCCGGGCTGGTGCGCTGCGGGCCGTTCCCCAGGGAAGCGGATGGTCGGTCACGGCCCTCCCTGCTGTTGGGCGGCCGCGGCGGCGGCCTTCGCCTTCGCGTCCTGGATTGCCTTGCGTGCATTGGCGACGGCCACCGGATCCGGCGTGCCGCCGAGCAGCGGCGCCTGGGGGGTCACCGGCACGATCCCCACCTGGGGCGCCTTCACCTCGCCGGTTGCTGCGAGCTTCGGCAGCGTGGTCGGCCGGATCCCGTCCGGCCAGATCACCGGGTGGCCGTCCAAACCGTAGATGTCCTTGTAGACGTTGGCCACAGTCTGCGCCGCGGCGATGCCGCCCTGGCCGCCGTGCTCGATCATCACTACGACGGCGTAGCGCGGCGCGCTCATCGGTTGCAGCCCGACGAACCAGGCGTCCGGCTGACCGTTGAGCGGTCCCTGGTTGGCGACGTCCGCGGTGCCGGTCTTACCGCCGACGTCAAGCTGCTTATCGAAACCGGCGTCCTTCGCGGTGCCCTTGGACCCCTGCACGACGAGCGTCAGACCCTCCCGGACGGTGCTAAGTGCCTGCTTCTGGGCCGCGTTCAGCACCGATCGCACCTTCGGGGCTACCACCCGGTCAACGCTGCCGTTGGGCTTGATGAAGGCGCGGGCCAGCTGGGGGGTAAACAGGGTGCCGCCGTTGCCGATCGCGGCGTAGGCCATCGCCTGCTGCAGCGGGGAGGCGAGGATGTTCGAGCCCTGCCCGATCGCGAACTGGACCGCGTTACCGGCGTAGAGCCGGTAGCCGGTGGCGCACGCGTCGGCGTCTTGGGCTGCGCGCTGGGGATCGGTCTTGGCATATTTGGTGGCGCCGGAGCAGAAGTCCGCCTTGTTCTGCTGCCAGTACCGGTAGAGCTTCGCCCGGTCGAACACCACCCCGGCGGATTCGCTGGGCAGGTCAACGCCGCTCGGAGCGCCGTAGCCGAGCTGCTTCGCGGTCCGCGCGAAATCCTGCCGGGCCGGCCCCAGCGGGCTAGCGTCCTTGAGCCCCCCGTCGTGGATCCATTCGTAGTAGGCGAACTGGTAGAAGTAAGTGTCGCAGGACACCTCCAAGGCAGTGGCGTTGTCCACCGGCGCGAATGACTCGCCCTCGAAGTTTGCGAAGGCCTGGTTACCCACCTGGTAGCTGGGCGGGCACATGGTCACCGTGCCGGGCGTCGCGCCGTTGATGTGGTTGGCCAGGATCGCCACCGAGCTGGAGCCCTTGAACGTCGACCCCGGCGGAAACGCCGCATCGAAGGCCCGGCTGATCAGCGGGCTCCCCGCCTCGGGGGTCTGCAGCGCATCGAACTGTGCCTGGCTAATACCGCCGATGAACTGGTTGGGGTCGTAATTCGGCACACTGGCCATCGCCAGCACCGCCCCGGTCTGCACGTCCACGACGACGCCGGAAGCCGTCGTGGCGAGGTAACCCTTGGCCTGGCCCTGCGCGAGTTTGATCCCGTTCACCAGCTCCTTGGCCAGGGCCTGCTGCAGCCCGCCATCCAGGTTGGTCACCAGGGTGTCGCCGGGAACCGGCTGGGTCGTTGACAGCGTGCCGGTCACGTCACCATGGGCGTTGACCGAGACCTTGCGCACCGCGGGGACCCCGCGAAGCTGGCGGTCGTACTGCTTTTCCAGCCCCTGCTTGCCGACCAGTTCGGTCGGCTGATAGCCGGCAAACTGCGGGCTGGTGAGTTCCTGGCCGGTGATCGGCTGCAGGTAGCCGATCTCGTGGCTGGCCAGGGCCTTGTCGGGGTAGATCCGCACCGGCTGCTCGGCGATCTCGACGCCCCGGAATAGTTCGGACCGCTCCACCACGACCAGGGCGCGCTGCAGCGCGGCGCTGTCTGCGGGATCGAAGTTCTTGACCGGGACCGGCTGGTACGGCGAGCCGGTGTAACAGGGCTGCGGCACCTTAGGCCCGCACAGGCGAATCTTCTGGGTCAGCTCGGGCAGGCTCAGCCCCACGACGGGCGCGAGGCGGCGCAGCACCTGCTTGCCGCGGTCCTTCTGCGCCGCCAGGGAGGCGTTGTTGACCGTAACGACGTACTCGTATCGGTTGCGCGCCAGGGCTCGCCCCTCGTCGTCCAGGATTTGACCCCGGGGGGCGGAGTCGACGAGTTCCCGGACCTGGTTGCTGGCGGCGGCCGCCCGGTAAGTCGGGCCGGACAGCACCTGCAAGTACCACAGCCGGCCGAGCAGGGTGGCGACGAGGGACAGGACGAGAACCCGCAGGACGAACACGCGCTGACGGGCGCGGTCGTTCACAGCAGGGCACCTCCGAGGCGGGGGACGGTCGAGCGGCAGTCCCCGAAGTCTACGGTCGCGGATCCTCGATCGCTCACGGCCGAGGCGATTTTCGGGCCGATCGCGCGCTGGCTCACACCCGGGTCGGATCGAGCCGGCTCAGCAGGCCCCGCAGCACCGGGTAGACGAACGGGGTCAGCAAGATGCCATACAGCCCGGCGGCGAGAACGATGCGCAGCAACTGGTTGGTGGGCGCGTGCGGCTCACCAAGCAGCACCCCTAGGGCGCCGTAGGCGCCGGCGGCAAGCAGCCCACCGGCTCCGACCACTGCCATCGAAACCAGCGGGTTGCGGTCCTCCCGACCGTCTTCCGCGCCGAGGCCGCCGGCGATATAACCCACCAGCGTCCAGACCAGGGCGAGTTGGCCGAGCGTGTGTGTGGAGAGCAGATCGCCGAGCAGACCCGCCCCGAATCCGTAGGCCATCCCCGGCGCGGGTCCCTCCAACAGCGCGAGGCACAGCACGCTGACCAGGGTGAGGTTGGCTGGGCCGAGCGGCAGGGCGAGCCGGCTGAGCAGGGTCAGCTGCAGCAGCGCCGCGGTGAGCAGCCACAACGCCGCGACCGCCCGGCGAGGGGCCATCGTCAGCCGCCTGGGGTAAGGGGAGCGCCGGACGGCCCCGGGGCGGAGGCTGCGGCCGGCCCGGGGGCGGCGACGGTGACCCGCACCGTGACGGTCGGCCGGGGCGGCAGCGTGGCCGTCGCCGATCGGGTGCGAGCATCTGGCATGACGACTCCAACGACGTCCAGCGCGGTGTAGTCAACGAACGAGCGCACCTGCGCGGTCAGCGTTGTCTTACCAGGGGTGGGGGCCACTGTGGTGACGGTGCCTACCGGAACCCCGGCGGCGAACACGGTCGAGCCGAATGTCTCGATGATATCGCCCGGCTTGGGGCGCAGTGTCGGATCGGTGGGGGTGAAGGTTTGCGGGGCCAGGCCGTGGCCGGAGGCGATGCCGATCTGGGCGTCTCGCTGCAGCCGGGCGCCCACCTTGACATTGGGATCGATCGCGAGCGCGACCGTGCAGGTGTAGGGCGTGACGGTCAGGACCCGCCCGACCAGCCCGTCGCCGTTGATGACGGTCAGGTCTTGCCGGATCCCGTCCCTGCTGCCCACGTTCAGGGTTGCGGCGAAATCGAACCCGGACAGGCCGCCGATGGCGACCACCCTGGCCGGGACCAGGTGGAACTGGTGCGTCCCTGCGAGGGTGACCAGGCCGGCCAATTGCTTGCTCTCCCGGCTGATGTCCCCGGCCCCACGCAGTTGGGTCTGCAGCGCGGCCACCTGGCGCCGCAGGTCGCGAACTCGCTGGCCGTCTCGACCGGCGTTGGCGAGGTCGCCGGCTAGTCGGCTCACCGGCGAGAAGGCGGAGCCGAGCCCGCGTTGCACGGGGCCGAGCAGCGTCCCTACAGCCTGACGCACCCCACCGAACGGGCCCGCGCGCCCCGACCGGTAGTCGAGGGTGATGAGGGTGAAGGAAGTCAGCAACAGCAGGGCCAGGACGACCCGCAGCCGTGGTGAGTCGCGCATGGAAATCTCGGGCGGGCGACGTGCGCCCGGCCGGGTCCTAGCGCTTGGGCTCGGAGATCAGCACCTGCTGCAGGTGCTCGAACTCCTCGACGCACTTGCCGGATCCCATCGCAACCGAGTGCAGTGGGTTGTCGGTGATGTGGATCGGCATGCCCGTCTCGTGACGCAGCCGCTCATCGAGACCACGCAACAGGGCCCCTCCGCCGGTGAGCACGATGCCACGGTCCATGATGTCGCCGGACAACTCGGGAGGGCACTTGTCGAGTGTGGTCTTGACCGCATCGACGATGGCGTTGACCGGCTCTTCGATTGCCTTGCGGATCTCTTCTGCGCTGACGACGATCGTCTTGGGCAGCCCGGAGACGAGGTCACGACCGCGGATCTCCGCGTGCGGCTCGTCCGGCGAGGGGAACGCCGAGCCGATCGCCATCTTGATCTCTTCGGAGGTGCGCTCGCCGAGCATCAGCGAGTACTCCTTTTTCACGTAGGAAATGATCGCGCTGTCCAATTCATCGCCGCCGGTGCGAATCGACTGGCTGGTCACGATGCCACCCAGGGAGATGACGGCCACCTCGGTGGTACCACCGCCGATGTCGACCACCATGTTGCCGGTGGGTTCGTGGACCGGCAGCCCCGCACCGATGGCGGCTGCCATCGGTTCCTCGATGATGTAGACCTTGCGCGCCCCGGCCTGGTAGCCCGCGTCCTTCACCGCACGCTGCTCGACCCCGGTGATGCCAGAGGGAACACACACCACGATGCGCGGCTTGGCGAAGTGCCTCCGACGGTGGACCTTTTGGATGAAGTACCGCAGCATCCGTTCGGTGGTCTCGAAGTCGGCGATGACGCCGTCCTTCAGGGGTCTGATGGCCACGATGTTGCCGGGCGTTCGGCCGATCATCCGTTTGGCCTCGGTGCCCACCGCGAGGATGCCGCCGGTGTTGGTGTTGATCGCAACGACGGAGGGCTCGTTGAGCACGATCCCCTTGCCGCGAACGTAGACCAGCGTGTTAGCAGTGCCGAGGTCGACGGCCATGTCACGACCGAGGAACGACAGGGTGCCTGAAGCCATGAGAACGGGAAGCCTTCCGATCGGGTCTCTGGGGCGCCTCGCCGGGTCCCACTCGAGCCCCGACGCAGGTCTGGATGCTAACCCGCTTGGCCCCTACCGGGCGAAACCGCAGGTCAGGCTCGACCCTTGGCTGGCCTGCGGGCGGTCAGCTAAGGCGGGGGAAGAACAGGGCGATCTCGCGCGCCGCGGCCGTCGCGGAGTCGGAGCCGTGCGCGATGTTCTCCCCGATCTGCAGAGCAAGATCACCGCGGATGGATCCGGTGGCCGCCTTCACCGGGTCGGTAGCCCCCATCAGGGCCCGCCAGGCGTCGATGGCGCGCGGTCCCTGCGCAACGGCCGCGAAAAGCGGGCCGCCGGTGATGAACTCCACCAGAGTTGGAAAGAAATCCTTGCCGGCGTGCTCGGCATAGTGCGCCTCCGCCGTGGCCCGGTCCAGTGTTCGCAGCTCGGCCGCTACCAGGACCAGGCCCTTGGCCTCGATCCGGCGCAGCACCTCTCCGACCAGGCCCCGGCGGACCCCGTCGGGCTTGATCAGGACCAAGGTGCGCTCGTTCACGGAGCGGCAGCGTACACAGCCGATGCCACCGGCGCCCCGGCACCGTCATCGCCGGCGCGAGAGAAGTGCGCGGGCCTGACCCACCGTCACCAGCGAGCCTGTCACCAGGACCCCGACGCCGCCCACGAACTCGCCGTCCTCGTCGGCCAACGCGAACGCCAGGTCGAGGGCATCGGCCAGGGACGAGGCCAACGAGACATCGTCGGGATCGAGCATGTCCCGGCCGATCGCGGCCAGATCTTCGGCCGGCAGGGCCCTGGCCGAGTCCGGCTCGGTGGCCACCAGGTGATCGAGGTGCGGGGAGATGGCCTCGAGCAGGCCGACGGTGTCCTTGTCGGCGAGCACTCCCACGACCGCGACCAGTCGCCGAAAATCGAACGCCTCGTCCAGCGCGGCGGCCAGCGCGCGGGCGCCGGCCGGGTTATGAGCACCATCGAGCAGCACCGTCGGGCTGGTCCGGATCACCTCGAGGCGTCCCGGCGAGTCAGCATTGGCGAAACCCTCCCTGACCACGCCGCTGTCGAGCGGGCGCCCGCCGAGGAAGGCTTCCACCGCGCATAGGGCGAGAAGCGCGTTGCGCCCCTGATGTGCCCCGTGCAGCGGCAACAGCACGTCCTCGTAGGTCGCGGCCGGGGTCTGCAAGGCCAGCAGCTGGCCGCCCACCGCGAGGCGGCGGTCCAGGACCTGGGCGCCTACCCCCTCGGCGATCAGCCGGGCCCCGGTCTGGG
>JAABUJ010005830.1_pt1 | contig 12169 bp, 20 predicted proteins | sample 5559131 | NCBI WGS metagenome assembly JAABUJ01 (sample SAMN10711875, study PRJNA513366) | rock metagenome | isolation source: Antarctica rocks | place: Antarctica: Victoria Land, Mt New Zealand nord | collected 2016-01-07
GGGGTGGCTCATTTTCAAGCACCGCCCTGTCGCTCGTAGAGACATACCCCGATAGTCGACGAGCCAGACGACGCCATACAGGTCCGGGTGCTCGGCTTCAAGCCGTGCGAGGGCTATCGCCTTCCGCTCGTCGTCGAGGTCGGCCAGCTCGTCACACGCCGCTTGGTCGGCGTCCGCGCTGTTGGCCTGGGCGCGTACGCGGTCGAGGTGCGCGACGAAATCGGCACGGAGCGGGGGCAGGGCCTGGCCCTCGACGGACTCGTGCAACTGCATAAAGCGACTCTCCGGCTGGCTCGCGAGCGTATCGACCAGGTGTAACTTCGGATCTCGCCGGCTCATGCAACCCTCCCGTTCGACTGCTGCTGCGCCGCCCGTATCGCTTTGATCGCCGTGTTCAAGGTGACGGCCTGGGCATGGTCGCCGCCGGCGACGTCGGGATGAGCGATCTTCGCCGCAGCACGGTAGACCGCCTCCGCTGCCCATAGTGGGGCATCCGGCACGAGGTACAGCACACGATAGGGCGAGGACGCCGGCGCTGCTGGAGCGTCCTGGGGCCGCTCAGAGTGCCGTTGCTGACCAGCGCGCCGCGTGGCGTTCCAGTCCTGTCGGCCTGCCCAGGCATCGGCCCAGCGTTGTAGCCACGTGATCGAGTAGGAGGGCAGCGTCCACTCGCGCGCGTCCGCGTCGTAGTGCAGGCCCGTCCCGTGGTTGAACGACCGCTTGAGGTCGGCCTTGGCGTCGCCCCACAGGTCGGTGTCGGCTGTGACCCACCAAAAGCCATAGCGACCGTCGGTGCGCTCGCGGGCAAAAAACGATAGGTCGCTTTTGTCGTAGAAGGTCATGCCTCACCACACCCCTTGAAAACGAGAGAAGGGCGCTTTCGCGCCCTTCATCCTCGTCATATCGTCGCCGCCTCTAGCAGCCGCCGCGCTTTACGAAGCGCCGGCGCGATCCCCCACTGTTCTGCCATCTCACCCATCACGTTCCCGCCCTCTCCGTTATGGACCACTACCTCCATTATACCATTTAGTGCAAGTACATACTACATATATGTGGATGTTCTCCTCCGATGTCGGTTGTATCGTTACTTAGTGTCTTCGAGGATATGGATAAGCTGTCTGTATGTGCAGTACGCTGCCGCGCTGGTATCGCTGTGTTACCCGCCCGCTTGTTGCTGTACACAGTCCTGACAGCAGACACCGCCAGGGGTTGGTGTCCCACACCATAGGCAGGTCTCGACGGACATGGGTGGCAAGGGGACGCTATCAACCACATCGTTGAGCATCCCCCTATCGTCGTCGTCCCGCAGGGCAGCGGGTGTGAGTTCGTCGGCACTGACGAGTCTCTGTCCTGAGCGCATCAACGCGTCGCCAGCAGCCGCATAGGCCAGGGAGGTATCAACGTCGTCGCCATCATCATCGCTGGCGACAGCTTGCCATTGGGCCAGTTCCCCCGCGTCTTTCGCGCCCTGGAGCCAGCCGCGCTCGGCGACATCAACGGGCACGCCGGCCAGAGCGAGGTCTACACGCGCCTGTCGTGCCGCCTTCTTTCCGCTCTCGTCGTCGTCGAGCGCCAGCACGACACCGGCGATCCCACGTAAGCTCACGAGCGGCAAGACATTGGCTGTCCCAACGAGCGCCAGAACGGGGTACGTTAGCGTAGGGAGTTGTGCGAGCGCCAGGACGTCGGCCGGACCCTCCACAAGCACCAGTGGCGTCCCTTGCTCACGCGCCACGGCGATGCTCCTGGACGGCCACACGCCGGCGGGACAGCCGGCCAGTTTGCGCTGCTTGGCGCCCTTGAACTGCTCACGCAACTCCGTCGACCACGACGGCGACGGATCGACGCACAGGCGTCCCACGGCGCTCACGATACGTCCCGTGAGGGGATCTTCAAGAGGGTAGACAATGCGCCCCACACGCCGCCCGCGATCACCAGGCCAGACGCTCAGCTCCGCGTAGCCCACACCCAGATCAGCGGCGCGTCGTGGGTCAAGCCCTCGACCACGCAGGTAGACGGCACCGGGGCACGCTGGATCGCATAGCGCATCCCGCATCGCGTCCATCTGTGCGAGGAATCGGTCTGCGTCGGTGGGGATCCCGGCCGCCAGACGTTCGGCCCGCTCGGCGTCGGCACGGATACGGGCCGCGCGCTCACGCCGGCCAATCTCCTCGATGGACGGCGCCGGCGTCCGCTTGAACGTGCCGCCACCGTCGGCCCAGTGTTCGCGGAGCGTGCCAGTTGCGCCGCAGGTGTGGCAACGAAACTTGCCCGTGTGCGCGTCAACCGACAACGAGCGTTGATGGTCGCTGCCGTGAATCGGGCAATAATAGCGGTCGTAGCCGCCGGCGCGGGTGGGGGTGAAGTCGTAGGCTCTGAGGTCGGCGCGGCGCAAGATGGGGCGTCCATCCTTTGTGCGCGGCAGTTCGAGCGATGTACCGGGGCCACGGCGGCTCATCGGTCCTCCTCCTCAACCATGCAATAATCCGCGTCGAACAATAGTTTGGTAACAGACCCTGACACACCCTGACGGTTTTTCTCAACGACCAACTTGAGGGGGATGAGGCGCGGATCGCGCGTGATGTCAAAGGATTTATCTTTCTCGTCTAGCTTGGCCAGCGTCATGATGGCGTCGGCGTTATACTCCAGGTCGCCTGACTCTTTCAGCCCATCTATGCCACCATTCTTGTAGGCGGCGCGATTCTGCGCGCTGATAGCAAGGACAGCGGACCCATACCGCTCGCCGATCTCCCGAAGTTGGGGCGTAAAGCGGTCGATGCGTTCGCGCACGTCGGATGTGTCGGCTCCAATGGACATCCTCTTTACCCATGCCTGTAAGTAGTCAACGACGATCAACGCTGGCGCCGCGCCGGTCCGCTCCTTAAAGCCCTCGACGAGGGTCGACAGATCGGGCATGGATGCACGGGGCGTCGACAGGAAGAGGCGACCATGTAGCTTGTTAAGGCAGTTGACGGCCTCGGCCCATTGCTGGCGGCCCAACTTACCCTTTAGGGACGACGCATAGCTCACCTGGCCCAGGCGACACGCGAGCTTGCGGGCGAGGTCAACGCTATCATTCTCAAGCGACAAGTAGAGTGCCGTCGAGCCCTCGGCTGCAATAGTCGCAGCCCACTGGAGCGCCAGCGTCGTCTTGCCGGTCCCTGGCATGGCCGCCAGCATGTAGAGTTTGCCGGGCTCTAGGCCGTTGAGCGCCTCGTCGATGTGGTTATGTCCCGTACGGACACCCACGACACCGCCATGTGCCGCGGCCGCCGTCTGACGTTTGCTGTAGTCTGAGAGCAGTGTGCCCGCGAGGTCCTCGGTCCGCACGAGGGGGGCCACCGCGGCCGGATCGCGGCCAATGGTCCGCAGGCTCTCAACGGCGCGTTCAGCGAGATCGCGTAGTGTATCATCGGTTTGGCCCGCCTGCTGGGCGGCGGCCGCGATGCCGGCGGCGATGGCAAGCAGGCGTTCGACAGTCTCGGTCTGCGAGTTGGTATCATTCATGGCGTAGCAGGCTCCCGTTTGCTATTGGTCGGCCGCTGCTGATGACAGCGCGCCGACCGTTTGTTTTGGTGAGCAATATGCTCACCATCCGCATCATCGCGCAGGCGGGGCGGCGGAGCAAGCCCCCGCCGTTGCGCGCTTAGATTCTTTAATCTCTTTAGGCGCGATTTTACGGGCGAAATGACACAGCATAGGTACGGGTATGACACAGCATAGGTACGGGTATGACACAGCATAGGTACGGGGTATATGCCTCCCCCTCATACCGGCTTGCTGTGTCATTTCGCCCGTTTGGGCTTACTGGCTCGCTGGGCGTTCGCACGGCGGCCTTGAGTTTTCTCCGTAATACGGCGATGCTCGACAGCTGCTAGTGACCCCTCTACTTCACGCATAATGATCATGCGATCCATCCACACAGAAAGCCACTTTTTAGCGGGTAGTTCTTCTTCAACAGCGTAGTCCCATGCACCGATAATCTCGTCTGCAACAAGTTGATCCAGAGCCTTGTGCAATCGGTCACGGTTGCGCTGGGGGTTAGCTTCATCCAATTCGGCCACCATGCCTATGTCGTCCATGAGCGTTCCTACACGCCGGCGAAAAGTGTGGCCGTTCTTAGCGTCAACGCGCATGTAGAACATGCAGTAGATAGCGAGGCGCCTTGTCCATTTCTCGTTCTTGTGATGGTACTGTAGGGCCTTTTTCGAGAGTCGCGCCACCATGCGATTGTCCCCGGACACAAAGGTTTTGAGAGGCTCGCCTAGTGTGAAGCCCCAAGCAACGGGCATGCCCCTTCCGTCAAACGTTTCTTGCTTGGTGCGCTGCATCACGGCGAGCAGGCGGCCCTCGTTATACGCCTTTGGTAAGGCTTTCTTGACCTTCTTACCGTTTGGCTGTTGGTCGATGTAGTCCACGCCAGTCAAGCGAACCCATAGGTGCTCAACCTCGTCCATGCTTTTAATCGCATCCGCCTGATCGGTAGGCTTGTAACCGGCGGTGTAGCCATCTTTTGTTTTCTTCCCCAGCCCACGATTACCGAGGATGGTGTCTGTGTCGATCCAGATCAAGCCATCGGCAGACTGTCGTCCTTTATCGAGGTAATCTACAGCCTGCGCGATGCAGCTCAGGAGTGTGTCAGCGGTCCACTCGTCCATTTCCCGAGCCATGTGCCATAACTGGTCGGCTTCGGCCTTGGTAATCTCCCGTCCATCGCTGTATTGCATGTAGATTGTCGCGCCCGTCGTGCCCTTGCGTGATGGGACAGCGCAATAAGGGACACCACTCTGCCAGGTCGTCCATGGCCCCTCTTCGTCTGATGACTTTTCGGCGTGTGGGTGGTGGTAGATCGCTTTGAGCGCCCCCATCACTGCTTGATTTGACACTACGTACGCAGAGCCAGTGGCGAACGCATCGGGGATAAATGGTCGCGTAGCCACACCGTTCGTGCCTGGTGCTGACATGCCATAGTACTGCCACACGTATTCGGGGATGACCACGCCGCGCTTGGGGCGAAGCCACAGGGATTGCGCTGAGAAGACTTGATGCTTTTCCCATAGCACACGCGTAAAGAGTTCGTGGCCAATGGTGTTGCCCTTGTCGTCCTTAATTGCCTTCGGCGCGTGCATGGCGACCTGGGCGGTAGCGTTGATTACGTCCAATGTCTTGGGGTCAACGATCAGCTTCGTATTGGCGTCGAGCCAATCCTCGACTTGCTCACCCCACGCTATGTTGTAGGCCATGGACACATTGACCTTTTTGAGCGCTTCTAGGTCAAGACCGCCTTCGACATAGGCGGGGCTCGGCCAGATATTTAGGCCCCACCCTTCCAGCATCTCGCGTATCTCGCGCGCCCGGTCAATATCGTCATCCGTCATGGACATAATGAGTTCCCTTCGCGCCTCGTGCCAGCCCCTTGCCTGAGCCTCATCATCAATCGTCGTGGTTACACTCATACTAGGCATCTCTGCCGCCTCCCGTGCGGTGTGTGGTGCTCAGGAGGGGTTGGGGTGCTTGGTACCACCCTGCCCCTCTGCCTACTGGTTGCTTATCGGGTCCCTTATTCCCTCTTCCATGTCGCTCGGTGGTGCCTGCACATAGCGACTTCATCACTCCCGCCCGCCATACGGCACATGCAGCAACCCGGCTGCCTTCGCCTTGACGGCCTCGCCGCGGCGATCATAGCGCTGGGTCGTCGTCACATTCGAGTGACCGGCCAGCTTCTGCACGGTTGAGATGTCCGCGCCGGCGTCAAGCAAGTCGCTAATCATCGTGCGGCGCAGGTCGTGCGGCGAGCACGCCTTCACCCCGGCCTGCACGCAGCGCCGTTGTAGGATGTCCAGCACGGCCTGGTCGGTCAAGCGCGTATGCACGAGCACGCCACCCTTACGTAGCCGCTGAAAGAGCGGGCCGGGCGCGCCGCCCCTGATCGACAGCCAGTCGCCCATGGCCGTGCGCCCCCCATTCTGCACATACACGATGCGTTCCTTGTGCCCCTTACCATGCCGCACCGTCAGCGCGCTCGCGTCGGCGCTGTACGCGGGGTCGTAATCGGTCAGGTCGAGCGCGACGGCCTCGGAGCGGCGCAAGCCGCCGGCGTAGAGCGTCGCCAGGAGGGCCGCGTCGCGCGCGCCGGCCGCGCTCCCATCGGAGCACACGGCGAAGAGGGCGCGCAGCTCGCCGCCCTTGAGCGCCCGCCCGCGTGGGATCGTGGTCCCACGCACCGCCGCCACATCGGACGCCCGCGCCCGCGCCTCGGCGTCCATCAACCCGAGCCGCCAGCACTCGGTCAGTACCCCGCGCAAGGCGGCCAGCATCCTGTTTGCCGTTGCTGGCGCATACCGCTCGGCAAGCTGTGTGCGCAGCGCCTGCGTGTGCTGATAGCCCAACCGCTGCCAGGGCAACGTGAAGGGATCGGTGTCCGTCCCGGCCAGGAGCTGCGCCATCGTGCGCAGCGCCCCTAGCTGCGATCGTTGGGCACCGTCGGCGAGCCGGCCCAGGTAGACAGCGGCTGGACGTTGGTCTAGGGGCGCGGCGACTGATGAGGCGACCATCGGCGCCGCGCTGGTCACGTCGTCGAGCACGGCCACGGCGCCGGATGTGTCGATGGTTGGCGTCATCATCGCGTTTCCTTTTCTGTGAGAATTACCATTCTCATAAGTAATCACCAGGCGTGTGCTGTTCGCGCTTGTCCATCTCTGCCAGGTCCTCGTCGCCGTGCTGTATGATCTCCGCGACCCGTTGCTCGACGGCCGCCTGCATCTCCGTGAGCGGCCCCATGCCGAGCGGAACGAATCTCCGACTCGCGTATCCGCGCCACACGTCGGCGCCAGGTGTCACAGCGACGTAGCCCGCGTAGAGGTCTGCGCCGTCGGCGGTTGTGACGCGCGCCTCATGCAAGTAGGGCGAGCGCTCAATCCAGCGGATCATGGGTGCCTTACTCATGAACATGTGACCCTATCTCTATTCGAATATCCGGTCGGCATGGTGTTGGGCGTATTGCTCTAGGGCCAACCTGGCCTCATCGAACGACACTCGCTCGGCGATGGTCTGCTCGTCGTCGAGGCGTCCCGCCGTCACCGTCGCGTCCCAGTCGGCGTCGGAGCGCCCCGCGTCCTTGTACTGCACGACATAGCCATACGGCCGCACGGCGCCCGCGATGCGATACGTCCACAACGTGTCACTCTTGCGCTCCCACTCACCTCTCATGCGACGATCCTCTCAGGTTGCGCCGGCGGCGCAGGTTCCAGGGTCTCCATCGACGCGCCTTGTCTGCCCTCTCACTCTGACTCATCGACAACCTCACGCCACCTGTGTCCAGCGCGCGATCACCTCGTACAGGCGCGCGAGATCGAACGGCTTGGACAGGCGATCATTGACCGGCATGAGCGGCCCCGTCGCCTGGAGACGGTCCTGGGCTGACATAACCACGATCGGGATGTCGGCTGTCACCGGGTTGTCGCGCAGGCGCTGGCTCACCTCCACGCCATTCATCCCCGGCATGTTGATATCGAGGAGGATGACGTCGGGGTGTAGCTCATGAGCCACCCCCAACGACTCAGCGCCCACCGAGGCCAGCACGAGGTAGCCTGCGTCTTCCAGCGCTGCCTCCAGGAAGTCGATGATATCAGGATCGTCGTCCACCACGAGCACCGTGCCTTTGATCACCACGTCACCCATCCTCCTGCCTTCCACCTGTGACCGTGAGCGGACAACAGCGCGCGCAGATTGGCGCCTGCGTCGATCCTAATCCATGACCCCGTGTTATCGCGACGGTGCGACGCAGGAACAACTCGCCCACGGCGATCTCCCCGCCACAGGGGTCACATGAGAGCCGCTCCAGCGCGCGATAGGCCGTCGTCGGCTGACTATCGGCGTCGCGGGCCGGTCCCACACGACTGCTTTTACTTTTATAGTGCGCGCCCCGCGCATGTGTGCCAGGGCCGAACGCCGCCGTCATGTCACCCCTAAACGCAGCCATAGCTCCCCTCCTGCACCCGCATAAGCGCGATCGCCTTGAGCGATGGCGCCACGTCCCACAACCCCGACGCATAAGTCACGTAGACACGCAACCGATCGCCAACCTGAGCCACGGCTTGGGCGCGGTACACAGCCCGCCGTACATCGTTCTGAACGCCATAGAGCGGCAGGATGCGCTCCCCGCGCTGTGTCGTCAATTCGCCCAACGTGAGCGCCAGGTGGGGCTGCAAGATGGCTTCGACCCGCTCCCGTACATCCAGGGCGAGGGTAAGCATATCGCGGATGGACACAGCATAGGTCACGATGACGATTGGTTGGGTCATCGCTTAGTCCTTATCACGGGCAAAATCATCAGGGAGCCGTCCTGGTAAGTAGCCGATCTGGACGGGACAGGGCGCGTTCTGTAGCACCTGACGGACCGTCCCACTCAGCAGCACCGACGCGGCCGACCGGTCGCGATCGCGCAAGCCCAGGAAGATCACGCGCGCCTGGTGCTCCTGGGCGGCCGCGATGATGGCGGGACCGACGGCGGTAGCCCGCACAGCGTCAAGATGGCACGGCACACCATGCGGCGTCGCGATGCGCTCGGCCCGATCCAGCACCTGGTGCACCCGCGCCTCCTCGTCCGGAGTCAGCGGCGCGGTCAACGGGATATGCCGACTGCGCTCGATCACATGGAGAACGTGAACGGTGCCGCCGATGTCGTTGGCTGACCGACAGGCCAGGTGTAGCTGCGCATCGCTCATCGGCCCCGTCCCATACGCGACCAGGAGCACGGGAGCTTTCTCGGGAGATCGCTCAGGCATGGATGCGCTCATCGACTGGCATGGCCGGCACACCCAGTAGGTCATGGTGCTCGTCGAGCGGCAAGGATAGGGGGTCGAACAGCGTGATGGTAATGGGTAGGCTCATGAGATAAGGTCCGCTACATCATACTCAGGTGCGTAAACAAGGGGATGATTATCCGCGAGACATTGCTGAAAGCGGCCCACCTCCTCCTCGGAAAGGAGCATGTACTGTCCACGCTTTAGACGCTTAAAGAGCGGACGCTTGTTCCAGCGATCAGGAGCAGTGGGATTGCTTGGATCGAAGAAGCGCGCGGGCATGTTGATGCAATGGAATGACAATTCTGCAGTAAACCCCTCTCTGCTCCGCCCCTTGGTCTCCCCTGGAAAGCTCTCAAGATACGCCTCATGCAATTCCTTCGGAGAGACTGACTGACTGTCCGCATCGAGTTGATGTGCAACCCGTACAATCATGTCGATTAAAGCCATGCTCATCGTTTCCCTCCAAGTAGATGGTCGCCGTGTCGGGCAAGTCGCGTCGCTCGACGAGCGGCAGGGACGGCAATTCGGACGGCGCGATAGAGACAGAGGCGTTCATTGTAGCGCCTCGTCAATCCGCTCCTCCTCAGCCAGGACGTAGGTAATGAACCGCCGCGCAACATATGACGTGCTTCGGTCTCGCACAGCCGCTATCTCGTCCAGCCGTGGTTTCACATCCCTGGGCACGCGCACCGTAATCCACGTCTCATCGGCCGCAACCTGACGACCCTTCTTTTCTGCCACGCTTTCCTCCGCAACCCCCACCGCAACCATCATACATGCATCCTTCCCTCTACTCTACCGCATCATACCTAGAGTATACCATTACTGCCGTCATCATGCTGTCAATACTATTGCAACCTGCTAGCAGATGTGGTAGTATAGAAGGGTAGGGGAGCTTACCCCACAAAAAATGCCGACTCAGGTGGATCAGACCCGAGTCGGCGGTAGGTACGGAGGCCAGACAAATGACAACAGCCGCACCCAGCATTAAGTCTACCGTGAAGCGCGCGCCGGCGACGGCCAGCTACAAGCCCACCGTGAAGCTCATGGCTCACCGTGGCTGGTACCGCGTCCAATCCGGCACGACCCCTAGCGTCTACTACGAGACCAGCGCTAATCAATGCGATTGCCCGGCGCGCAAGCTCTGTAAACACATGCGTTTCGTCCGCTCGCTGAACGTGGCCTTCTTCGTCAAGAAGGAGGCCGAGACCCCGGTGGTCGTGCCGATGACGGCCGGAGCCCCCAGTCGAATTGTGCGGCCAGTCATGACCACAACGCCCGCCGTCGCCAGCCTCGATGCGCAGGCTGACGAGGCCGAGCGCCTCCTGGCTATCAAGCGGCGGGTGCTCCACAACGCTGACGCACGCGACGACTTCTACGCCGTCTTGTGGTGCCAGGTGGACACGCTAGAGCGGGAAGTCGCCGCGCTGCATTGGCAAGCGATGAGAGCGGCGTAGCGCTATGCTGAACCCACGTACAGCCACTACCACCACGAAGGCCCTGCACGTCGATGCAGGGCCGACCGCCCCGCTCGCCGACGACCAGCCCCGCTACGCGTATGCCGGTGAGGGGCGCTTCCTTCCAGATAACCAAGCCGCGATTGAGGAGTGTCGACGCTTCAATGCTTGGGTCGATGAAGTCAACGCCAGGGCGCGCAGGGGCATTGCGCAATGACCACCTCACAGAACGTACCGGCGTCACCGACGGCGCCCTATACCCCAGCGTGGGCGCTTTATGTCTACAACGATATCGCGTATCTGACGTTCAACGGGTGGCTTGCCGCCACGGCCGCGTACCACACCTCGACTGAGCAGGCCAGGGTCAACGGCGTCTATGCCCGGCTTACGGGCGCGCACACCACCGGCAGCATCTAGCAGTAGCGGAGGATAACCAGCTATGTCAGACCACATCGAGCACACCACAGGCCCCACCCGCATGCCGGATAGCATCAAGGTGCGTATCCCCAACGGGCGCGACACGTCCATCGGTGACAACCCTATGCATGTCGATGCCGACGTGCTCTATGACGCGATTGACCTCCTGCAAGTCCTTGTCTTGACCCTCGACCCTCTCAAAGGCGATGACGACACGGACTTGGGCGCCGTGTACCGCTTACGCCTCACGACCCGACAAATCACGTCGCGCCTGGAAGAAGCATTGCTCGCGGATTGGCCGTCCGATTATGGTGCGCCGTGCCGCGCCTACCTCGCGGAACTGGCAGGCCCCGATGAGCACACCGCATAGCTGCGGGCCGTGGGCGCGGGGGCCGCCCTCTCGTTGACGGTCAATTCGGCCCCAGGTCCACTCTCACTGAATCGGCATAAACGCCCAGGAGGGCACCTACCATGACCATGACATCTGAAACCACAGACAACGCGCCCCAACCCCAGGAGACCCACGAGGCCCAGGCCACGGCAGAACAACGCACTGTGCACGATGAGTTCACGCAAAGCGGGAGCGTGGCACGGCGTCGAGGCCGTGCCGAGGTACGCTTGCTGATCCCCGATGGCCGCGACGACCGGATGGCTGATCTCATGAGGGACTATGCGCACATTGACCTATACGCCCTGAGGGATGCAATGCACATTATCCAGGTCCACGGCATCGCGGATTCATTGGGCGACGACGCCACCGATGAGGAATGGGCGGACCACTACAGATTGCAGGCCGCGACCATGCGCATCGGTGCGGCCCTCACCGATGCCTACGCGGACCATCTCCTTCTTGAGGCGGCCGCGACCGGCCGTGACGTGCGCCCGGACGGCCTCTGTCGCGCCCACCTCGCGCGCGTCGCCGAGGACAACCGGAAGGCTGTGGACGCACGACGCTGGCAGCGCGCGGCGGCGACGCCTCAGACGACCGCCTAAGACCATCGCGCCCCATTATCACCATCGCGTAACGACAGAAGAAAGCAGGCCATTCCATGAAGACGACGGAAAACACGGGACCCACCATCATTCGCTATCCGGTCGCCAAGGGCTTTGTTGGTAGCGATGAGGATTTGGGCTACACGCACATCCTCACTGAAACCGTGTGGCGACTCAGCGATTTACTCTTAATACTCGCGGGGAACATCGAACCCTGCGGGGGCGGTGAAGATGACGCCCACTCGGACGCCTCGGGTGGTGATGGATTCCACCGTCAGGTGGAGCTTATCGCCTATGCAGCGGAATTGAAAGAAGCCGCCGCCGCGCAGCTTGACGACGAAGATGGCGCGCAATGCCGCGCACGTCTAGCCGAGATCGCGGCCAACGACGCCTTTATCGAAAAGAACCATGCGGCCATTGCAGCAAGAGAGCAGGCAGAGCGGGAGCAGGCTGGACAGAACCAATCCCCCATGCACGCCTAAAGGCCACAGGCCG